>Ga0315271_10000093_pt1 | contig 40479 bp, 32 predicted proteins | sample C3_top_MG_FD_204664 | JGI IMG/M metagenome (GOLD analysis project Ga0315271, IMG submission 204664) | Sediment microbial communities from Yellowstone Lake, YNP, Wyoming, USA - C3_top | ecosystem: Environmental > Aquatic > Freshwater > Lake > Sediment | place: USA: Wyoming | collected 2017-08-01
CAGCCGAGGGTCAGCTCTTCCCGCCGTGGCCGTGCGGTTAGCCCTCGACCTTCCGCAGGTCGAACAGGCGCGCCCGGAAGTCGCCGCGGACTTCGCGGTGGCCGTCGGCGTCGGCGCCCGCGGGCATCGGGTCGGGCGGCTCGATGCCCAGGCCCACGGTCATTAGCTCGTCCCCGCCGCGCTCGACGGTCGGCATCGGCGCGCCAAAGCCGTCCCAGCACGTGACCGCGTACCGCGCCGCGGGGTCCAGGCCCCGCACGACGAGCCGATCGCGATGCGGCCAGGGCCGATGGAGCACGCGGTAGTGGGCAACGACCGCCCGCGAGGCGTCCGGAGACGCGACCATCCACGCGGTCTCGTTGCCGTCACCGTCAAACGGGGACCGCAGGCGCAGGAACCGCCCGTACTGGAACAGGTCGCGGCGCTCGGTGTAGAACGCCACCTGCCGGCGCACGGTCGCGAGGTCGTCCTCGCTCATGGCGGTCGGGTTCAGCTCGTACCCGAACGCCCCGAACATCGCGACCGCGGCCCGGAAGTCGAGCGATGCCAGACGCCCAGTCTGGTGGTTCGGCACGGCGGACACATGCGCGCCCATCGAGGACAGCGGGTACGCGAACGACGTGCCCCACTGGATCTTCAGGCGCTCGACGGCATCGGTGTCGTCCGACGTCCACGCCTGCGGGGCCCACGCCAAGATCCCCGCGTCGAACCGCGCCCCGCCCGACGCGCACGACTCGAACAGGATGTGCGGGAAGCGGGTCGTCAGCCGCTCGTAGAGCTCGTACATCCCCAGGTTGTAGCGGTAGAAGAACTCGCCCTGGCGCTCGGGCGGCAGCGTGGGCGTGAACGGCTCGGTGATGAAGCGGTTCCAGTCCCACTTGATGTAGTCGATGGGCGCGCTCGCGATGGCCTCGATGATCGCGCTCGCGATGTGCTCCACGACGACGGGGTTGGCGAAGTCGAGCACCAGCTGCTGGCGGCTCTCGGTGCGCTTGCGGCCGGGGACGCCGATCGCCCAGTCCGGGTGCGCGCGGAACAGGTCCGAGTCCGGATTGACCATCTCGGGCTCGATCCAGACGCCGAACCCGAGGCCCAGGGACTTGACCTCGCGGGCGAGCCCGTCGAGGCCGTGCGGCAGCTTGCGGCGGTCCACGACCCAGTCGCCGAGCGAGCGGTCGTCGGAGTCGCGGCGTCCGAACCAGCCGTCGTCGAGGACGAACAGCTCCATGCCCATGTCCTTGGCGGCCCGGGCCATCGCCACGATCCGGTCGTGGTCGAAGTCGAAGTACGTGCCCTCCCAGTTGTTGAGCAGGACGGGGCGGGGGGCGTCGCGCCACGGCCCTCGCGCCATCCGGTGGCGCAGGAGTTCGTGGAGGCTCTCGCTCATGGCGGACAGGCCAGCGTCGGTCCAGGCCAGCAGTGCCTCGGGCGTCGTGAACGATTCGCCGGCCTCGAGCGGCCAGGCGAACTGGTCGGGATGCACGCCGATGCGGACCCGGGTCGTGCCGAAGGGGCCAACCTCGGCCTCGGCGAGGAAGTTGCCCGACCACGCCAGCACGATGCCCCAGCAATCTCCGGCGGCCTCGGTGGTGGCGGGGCGTCGCAGGACGAGCGACGGGTTGTGCTCGTTGCCCGAGCCGCCGCGCAGGCTGCCGACGCCCTGACGCCCGGGGACGAGTGGCCGGTCGACCGGGAACCGCTCGCGAGCCCATGCGCCCGAGAACGTGAGCAGGTTCCAGTCGTCGTCGGGGAGGTCGAGCGTGGCGCTCATGGCCGTGCGGACCACCACCTTGGCGCCGCCGAAGTTCTTGAGGTGCACCGAGCGCGCCACGATGGGCTGGTCGCGGAAGATCGACAGCGTCAGCGTGATCGCGAGGCCGGTCGGCTCGTCGCGCAGGTCGATCTCGAGCGTGTCGGCCTCGGCATCGTCCTCGACATAGGTGCCGGGGAGCAGGCCGGGCAGCGGGGGCTTGCCGGGCAGGATCCGGTGAGTCACATAACGAGGCTCGACCACTTGCGACCCGTCGGCCGCCTCGACCACGAGCCCGGGCACCCGGAAGTCGCCGAGGCCCGGCACCGGCAGCGCGAGCGCCACCGGCTCGCCGACGCGGTTGTCGAACCCGGCGAAATCACTCGGGCCGAGATGGGCGTACGACGGTCCGACGGCGAGTGGGGCGCCGGCGTGGAGCAGCCCGATCCAGCCGTTGGGCAGAACGCCGAGGACCCAGGAGGTCCGGCCGTTGTGGAGGTGCCACTCCTGCGTCTCGGGGTTCCAGGCGATGGTCATGCGTGCGGGGTCTCCAGGGGTTCGTCGGGCTCGAGGGTCCAGGTCCAGGTGTGCGTCCCGGTGGGGACGAGGTACTGCGGCAGGGTATCCGGGCCGCAGGACGCCGTGCCGACGCCGCGGTGGACGGCGTCGATCGTGACGAACGTCTCGGGGCGGGCGACCACCTCGTCGTCGTGCGTGGCGGCATCGAGGTCCTGCGCGGTGACGTGGAGCGCGGACACCTGGCTCGGCCGGTCGAGGCCGATGCGGACCGGGCCGATCTCCAGCCACGCGACGCCCGTGTGGCCGCCGTTCTCCTGCGGGCGCACGTACGGCGTGAGCTGCTCGGCCACCGTGGAACCGTATCGCCCGACCCGGCCACTGCGGGCGCGGTCGGGGTACGTCTCGTGGGGGCCGGTGCCGTACCAGGCGTACGCCTCGTGGCCGGCGCCGAGCGTGAGCAGCGTGCCCACGCGCGGGAGGTCCTCAAGCACGTCGGGGACCTCGACCGTCTCGGTGACGCGGAACGCGCCCGCGGCCGTCCGGCCGAGGCGAACGGTGTGCGGTACCTCGATGCCGGTCGCTGTTCGCCACGTCGCGCGGACGACCGTCTCGGCCTCGCCCCGCTCGATGCCGTCGAGCACGCGCGTGAGGCGTGGCAGGCCCCAGCCGACCCAACGGTCGCCCATCCCGCCGATGCGGTCGTTGTCCGTGGGCGCGCGCCAGAGCGCGAGCGCGGGCGCTGCCGCGAAGGCCGGGTGGATCAGGTTCCCCTCGGCATCGAGCTCGACATCGCCCGTCGTCGCGGGCGCGGACACGTCGCCCGCGGGTTCCATCACGAGCTGGCCCCAGCCGAGCTCGAAGCCCGCGGGCGCCCACGCCGTCGTCTCGGCAAGGAGGAATCGGATCGTCAGGATCCGCTCGCCTGCGCCCGCGGCGGGCAGGCGGAACCCCGCCATCTCAGCGACGGCACGTTCGCCCGGCGGGACTGCCGGCAGCGGGAGCACGCCTGCGGCCCAGACCTCGCCGTCGTGGGCGATCTCCCAGGTCGCGGCGAGCCACGAGAGGTCGCGGAAGTCGCCGCGGTTCTCGAGCGTCACGCGGCCGCTCCGCGCGTCCTCGGCGCCGGACACCACGCGCACCGGCGAGTGGATCTGCTTGTGCTCCCAGAGCCCCGGCTTCGGCGAGCGGTCGGGGAACGTCACCCCGTCGGTGACGAACGTCCCGTCGTTGGGCACGTCGCCGAAGTCGCCGCCGTACGCGTGGCGGATCCGCCCGTCGGGCAGGCGCAGGTCGAGCGCGTGGTCGCGCCACTCCCAGATGAACCCGCCCTGGAGCCCGTGTGTGGACTCGATCGCGTCCCAGTACTCGCCCAGCGTGCCGTTGCTGTTCCCCATCGCGTGGGTGAACTCGCACATGATCAGCGGGTGGCGCTGGTCGGGCGAGGTCGCGTGGGCCACGATCGCCGCGATCGGCGGGTACATCGGGCAGGTGATGTCGGTCGCGGTCTGGCGGCTCGCCCAGTCGAACTTCATCGCGCCCTCGTAGTGGAGCGGGCGCGACGGGTCGAAGCGGCGGAGCCAGCCGGCGGCGGCGTCATGGTTTGGGCCGTAGCCCGACTCGTTGCCTAGCGACCAGAGGATGATCGAGGGGTGGTGGCGGTCGCGCTGGGCCATCCGCGCGACGCGGTCCACGAAGGCGCTGCGATACCGCGGGTCCTCGCAGACGTCCTCGTAGTAGGCGTGGCTCTCGATGTCCGCCTCGTCGATGACGTACAGGCCCATCTCATCGCACAGGTCAAGCAGGCGCGGGTCGTTGGGGTAGTGCGACGTGCGGACCGCGTTCACGTTGAACTGCTTCATCAGCACGACGTCGGCGCGCAGGTCCTCGGGCGAGACCACCCGCCCGGTGTGCGGGTTGAAGTCGTGGCGGTTGACGCCGCGGATGAGCACCGCGCGTCCGTTGACGAGCAGCTCCTTCGCGGTCACCTCGACGCGCCGGAACCCGATCCGCCGCTCCACGCGCTCGACCACGGTGCCCTCCGGGGAGATCAGCGCGACCTGCAGCGTGCGCAGCGCGGGCACCTCGGCGGACCATGGCGTGACGTCGGGGACGCGAACGCTCGCCTTCGCAACGCCCACGCGCGGCGGGATCACCACCGGCTTCGCCAGCTCCCACATCGCAATGTCATCGGGGTCGGTCAGGGCGTTTGCCGCAGCGAGGGAGTCGAGATCGAGCCGGCCGCGACGCGGCGGCCCGGGGATCACGAAGTCACCGGGGCCACCGGGCGGCGGCGGCTCGGCTGCTACGTCGGCGGTCAGCACGTGGTCGAGCCCCTCGAGCCGCGCCTCCACGCGCCAGCCCGGGACGCGATGCCCCGGCCGCCAGCCCACGTGCACCTCGAGCGCGAGCGTCCCGGTGCGGTTGTCCGCCTCAAGTCCGGCGTCGATCTGGACGTCCGCGAGATACGTCGCGCCGGTGGCGTACAGGTAGACCGGCCGCGTGATGCCACCGTGCCACCACTGGTCCTGGTCCTCGATGAAGGACGCGTCGGACCACTTGACCACGGTGAGGCGCAGCCTGTTCGCGCCCGGCCGGACGAGGTCGGTGAGGTCATATTCCTGGGCGAGGTGCGAGTCCTTGCCCGCGCCGACGTCCACGCCGTTGAGCGCCACGATCAGCACGCTCTCGGCGGCGCCGACATGGAGCACCACGCGCTTGTGGGCCCACGAGCCCGGCAGCTCGAACTCGCGCTCGTAGACGCCGGTGGGGTTCTCCTCGGGCACCTCGGGCGGGCGGTTGGGGAACGGCATGCGCACGTTGGTGTAGTGCGGCTTGTCCCACGTGTCCTGCATCGTCCAGCAGCCGGGCACCGCGATCGTGCCCCAGTCGGACGCGGACTCGCCCACGGGATCCGTCGGGCGGTGGAGGAGCTGGAACCGCCAGTCGCCGTCGAGGACGAGGCGGTCGTCGTGCGGGACGGCGTGCATCGGCAGGCGCCCGCGCGCGGTCAGCTCGGGATCGGCCCAGGGCAGGGGAGTCATGGCGGGGTCCTCCTGGACCGAGAAGGCCCGGCCTCGCGACCGGGCCCCTGGCGCCTACCCCTTGGTCGAGCCGAGGGTCAGGCCGGCGACGAAGTGCTTCTGGAGCGCGAAGTACACGATCAGGGTCGGCAGCGCCACGATGAGCGAGCCGGCCGCCATGAGGTTGTTGTCCGTGAAGAACTGGCCTTGGAGGTTGCCGAGGGCCGAGGTCACGGGGAACTTGTCACCCGTTCGGAGCAGCAGGTACCCCCAGAAGAAGTCGTTGTAGATCCAGGTGAACTCCAGCGTTGCCAGCGCGGCAAGCGCCGGTCGTGCGAGCGGGAGCAGCACCGACCAGTACGTCTTCCAGACGGACGCGCCGTCCACCACCGCAGCTTCGTTGATCTCCTTGGGCACCTGCTTGAAGTAGTTCGACAGGACGAACGTGCAGAAGCCCAGCTGGAACGCCAGGTGGATCATCACGATGCCGAAGAGCTGGTCATACCAGATGCCGTTGTCCGACAGGGGCGGGAACATCGGCAGGGCGAGGTAGAGGCGGAACAGCGGCGTGATGACCACCTGCTGCGGGAGCAGGTTGCCGGCGGTGAACAGCATCAGGAACAGCAGGTTGAACCGGAAGCTGTACCGGCTGACCGCCACCGCCACCATGGACGCGAAGAACAGGATCAGGATCAGCGCCGGCACAACCACGAGGAGCGTCTGGAGGAAGTGCAGCGGGAGCTCCGCCTGGTCCCAGGCGTGGAAGAAGTTGTCGAGGTTGTAGGACCCGCCGATCGAGAAGTAGCCGCGCGGGTCGCCGCCCGTGTCCGCGTACGGACGCAGCGACGTATACACCGCCCAGCCGAGGGGCAGGAACCAGACCAGCGAGACGACGATCAGGAATGCGTGGGTGAAGTAGTGGGGCCGCCGGTGCTTGCCGGTCACGACCTCGCGGCCGGCGGAAGGGGCCAGGGTGGCAGTCATTCGGCCTCCTTCCCCATCGTCCGGGCGAGGTAGTAAATGATCGGCCCGATCGAGATCGCGAGCAGGATCACCGCCATCGCGGAGCCGAAGCCGATGAGGCTCGCCTCGCCGAGGATGTTGTTGGTGATCAGCACCGAGAGCAGGCCGAGGCCATTGAGCCCCTTGTTGATGATGTAGACGATGTCGAACGCGCGCAGCGACTCGATGATCGTCACCACAAGGACTACGACGTTGATGGGCGCCAGGACCGGGAAGACCACCCGGAAGAACGTCTGGCGGCCGTTGGCGCCGTCGATGGAAGCTGCCTCGCGCAGCGTGCCGTCCACGCTCTTGAGGCCGGCCAGGTACAGGACCATGATGTAGCCGATGTGGCGCCAGCTCGCGGCGACCAGGACCGCCGCGAAGTTGAGCCCCGGAGTGCCGAGCCAGTCGATCGCGGTGCCGGAGGTGACCCACTTGTGGTCCCCGGTCACGGCCGTCAGGAAGTTGTTGATGAACCCCATCCCGGGCGAGTACATCAGCTGCGCGATAAAGCCGACGATCGCGAGCGACAGCACGACGGGCATGTACAGCACGCTCTGGTAGATCCGGCTGCCACGGATGTTCTGGTCCAGCACCACGGCCATGAACATGCCGACGGGCGTCGCGATCAGCAGGAACACCGCCAGCCAGATCAGGTTGTTCTGGAACGCTGGCCAGAACGGCGGGTAGTGCTGGAAGAGGTTCTCGTAGTTCTTGGTGCCAATCCACTTGATCTTGTCGAGACCGCCGATCCCATTCCAACTCGTGAACGAGAGGAAGACCGAGCCGATCGTCGGCAGCCAGATCAGGAAGATGTGCACGAAGGCCGGGATGCCGACCATGAGGCCCAGGGTCAGCTTGTCGCGCCGCGTGAGGACGCTGAAGCGCTTCCGGCGGCGCTTCCCGGGCGAAGTCGACGCCCCGCCGGCAATCACCGGCGGGGCGTAGGGAGGAGTGGAGTAATCGCTCATATGACCAATTCCTCCACTCGATCCAGTTCTAGCAGGTCAAGGTCACTGCGGCGGCAGGGAGTCGTAGAACCCCTGGATGCCCGTCAGGAACTTGTCCAGGTCCTGCTTGGAGTCCTTCAGGAAGCTCTGGAGGAACGACTGCATGCCGTTCGCGCCGGCGAAGTCCGGGCGAGTGTCGCGGTCGAGGAACTGGGCGATCTTGTTCGAGCTGCCGATGATGGCCGCCGCCGCCTTCTGGAACGGCACGTAGGCGCTCGTGTCGGCGTTCTTGGCCGCGGCGACGTTGTTCGGGCTCGCGGTCACGAAGACGACGCCGGCCTCGCCTGTCCCGAGGTACTCCATGAACGCCTTGGCGCCGTCCACGTTCTTCGCCTTGGCGGAAACCATGAACCCGTCGATCGGGGCGTCGATGCCCATCTCGGCGTCGAACGCGGTGCCCAACAGCGGGAACGGGAAGAAGTCCAGGTCGTCGTGGACGGCCTTGTCGGTGGCCTGCTCGCCCACGAAGGTACCCAGGAAGAACATCCCGGCCTTCTTGTTGAGCATGTCCTGAGCGGCCTCTTGCCAGGTCTTGCCGAGCGGGGCCGGGTCGAAGTACGGGAGCAGCTCCGCCCACTTCTGGAAGACCGCCTTGGTCTTCGGGTCGGTCCACTTCTCCTTGCCGGCCATCAGGCCGACGTGGAAGTCGTAGCCGTTCAACCGCATGTTGAGGATGTCGAAGGTGCCCATGGCCGGCCAGCCGTCCTTGTCGGCGAAGGCCAGCGGGATGAGCCCGTCCTTCTTCATCTTGTCGCCGAGGGCGGTGAAGTCGGTGATCGTCTTGGGGATCGTGTAGCCCTTCTCAGCCCAGAAGGACTTCCGGTAGATGACCACCCACGGGTAGTTGTAAAGGGGGACGAAGTACTGCTTGCCGTCGTCGCCCGTGGAAGCCGTCTTGAAAGCGTCGGTGAAGTTGCCCCCGATCGTCGTCCAGACGTCGCTGATGTCCGTGGCGAGGCCCTGCGCCGCGAAGAAGCGCATGCGGTAGCCGGCGAACCAGGTGAACGTGTCGTCAGGCGTCGCCTGCAGGTACGCGTTGATGGTGTCCTGGAACTTGCCGTGCTCGACGGTGTTCACCGTGACGGCAATGCCCGTCTTCTTGGTGAACGCGTCGATAATGGCCTGCATCGCCTTCTTCGGGACGTCGTCGGAGTAGTTCGACCCGAACGTGACGCTGCCGGCCGCCGACGGGGCGACCGACGGCGCCACGGACGGGGCGACCGACGGCGCCACGGACGGGGCGACCGACGGCGCCACAGACGGCGCCACGGACGGAGCGGTGGTGGCGCTGGTGCCGCCGCACGCCGCGATGAACGCGGACACGCCGCCCAGGGCCGCGACAGCCGCGCTGCCCTTCAGGAGCGTCCGGCGCGAGACCGAGCGCTGGCCAAGATCAGCCATGTAGGTCCTCCTCTGTGACGCTCGCGCACATGTCCCTGCGCGGGCAAGTCACTGGTGGATTGTTGCGACAAGGTTGCTCGATGTCAAGAGACTCCCACCGGTTCCAACAATGATTTTTGTTTATCTGCGTTGACTTTCCGTGACGCGGGGGGCGATCATGGCGGTGTCGCCAGCCGCCCGCGGCCGCGGACGGACCGAGAGCTGGTCGGCACCACACAGGAGCGGAGGGCATGCTCGCTCGCCAGCGCCAGGCGCTGATCCTGGACAGGGTCCGGCAGGACGGTGCTGTCCGAGTCGCGGACCTCGTCCGCGAGCTCGAGGTGTCGGACATGACGGTTCGGCGCGATCTCGAGACCCTGCACGACCAAGGGCTGCTGGAGAAGGTGCACGGCGGCGCGACCGCGCCCGTGCGCTTCGCGAGCTTCGAGCCGGGCTTCTTCACCAAGGCCGCGCTGCAGCAGGCCGAGAAGGCCGCCATCGCCGCCGAGGCCGCGAAGCTCGTCCAGCCGGGCATGGCGCTCGCGCTCTCCGCGGGCACCACGACCTACGTCCTCGCGAGCCTGATCGCGAGCATCCCGGGCATCACGGTCGTGACCAACTCGATCCAGGTGTCGGACATCCTCAACCGCTCGAGGGGCCAGGACCAGACGGTGATCCTCACCGGTGGCATCCGGACCCCGTCGGAGGCGCTCGTCGGCCCGTTCGCCATCTCGCAGCTCCGCTCGGTCCACCTCGACCTGGTCTTCATGGGCGTCCACGGCATGGACGCGAAGACCGGCTACACCTGCCCGAACCTCATGGAGGCGGACACGGACCGCGCGCTCATCGAGGCTGGCCGGCGGCTCGTGGTTGTCGCCGACCACAGCAAGTGGGGGATCGTCGGCATCGCGACTATCGCGGGTCTTGACCAGGCCGACGTCCTCATCACCGACTCGGGCACCGACCCCGAGACGCTCGCGATATTGGGCGAGGCCGTGCCGGATGTCATCGTCGCCCAGGTCCAAGCAGATGTGACGGCGTCGGTTCCATCCCTCGGGCCCCACAGCTCTCGCGAGGTCGTCGCCCGTGCCCACTGACCCCCGCCGCCCCGACGACGGCGCGCTCGCGGCACTCGACGCAGAGCCACACCGGCGCCGCAACGCCCTGACGGGCGAGTGGGTCCTGGTCTCGGCTGGCCGCACGAAGCGCCCGTGGCTGGGCGCCGAGGAGCCAGAGCCCCCCGAGGAGCGCCCGGCATTCGACCCCGGCTGCTACCTGTGCCCGAGCAACACGCGGGTCAGCGGGGACGTGAACCCGCCCTACGCGAGCACGTTCGTGTTCACCAACGACTTTGCCGCGCTCCGTCCGGACACGTCCGACGCGCGCATCGGCGAGGGTCTGTTCCGCGCCGAGGGGACGCGCGGGACGTGTCGCGTCGTGTGCTTCTCGCCACGCCACGACCTCACGCTCGCGGGCATGGACGCGGACGGAATCCGGACCGTCATTGACGTCTGGGCGGAGCAGACGACGGACCTCGGGTCGCGCTACCGCTGGGTCCAGGTGTTCGAGAACCGGGGTGCCGCGATGGGCGCCTCGAACCCGCACCCGCACGGCCAGATCTGGTCGGGCGACGCGCTGCCGGTCGAGGCGACGCTCGAACTGACCGAACAGGAGCGCCACCACGCCGTGACGGGTCGCCGCCTGCTCACCGACTACGCCCTTGCCGAGCGGGGCGGCCCGCGCATTGTGCGTGACGCGGACGGCTGGCTGACCCTGGTGCCGTTCTGGGCGAGCTGGCCGTTCGAGGCCATGCTCGTGCCGACCGACCCGGCGGCCAGGCTCGCGGACCTCGCCGATGCCCGCCGAGATGCCCTCGCCCTGGCGCTCCAGGACCTCAACCGCCGCTTCGATGCGCTGTTCCGCAAGCCGTTCCCGTTCTCGATGGGCTGGCACCAGGCGCCGTTCGGCGCGGGCGACCCCGAGGCGTGGCAACTGCACGCGCACTTCTACCCGCCGCTCCTGCGCGCCTCGGTCCGCAAGTTCATGGTCGGCTACGAGCTGCTCTCCGAGCCGCAGCGCGACCTCACCCCCGAGGAGGGCGCCAAGCGTCTGCGGGAGGCACTCGAGCGCTAGCCCGGGCACGGCTGCCCGGCTCGCCTCGGTACTGGACAGCGCGCGAGTCACAACCCGCGGGCAGGCGCTCCGACCGGCCGACACGCACGTCAGCCGATGAGCGGGGCCGAGCCGCAATTCACCCCCGCTGAGCGGAGGCCTGGACGCCTGCCGGGCGCAGGGAAGCATCAGGCGACCCGGGAGGCGGGCAGAGCGCGCCGCCGGCCGTCGGTTCACCCGCGAGGCGGAGGACGGGAGTGTCGCGGCACGCGCGGATCGTCACGTCTCCCGCGTGTGCCCCGGTACGATGGCCCCACCACTCGATCAGGAGGCACGATGCGGCTCTGGGGCGGTCGGTTCGGCGACGGGCCGGACTCGCGGATGGCGGACTTCACCCGCTCGATCGAGGTTGACGCCGAGCTCGCGCTCGACGACCTCGCCGGTTCGATCGCGCACGTGCGCGGCCTCGCCCGGGCGGGCCTGCTGACAGCCGAGGAGGCGGAGGCGCTCGAGCGCGGCCTCGCGAGCCTGCGCGATGACGTGGTCGGTGGGGCGATCGTGTGGGACCCGTCTCTCGAGGACGTCCACATGAACCTCGAGACGCTGCTCACCGAGCGGGTCGGGGCGGTCGGCGGGAAGCTCCACACGGGCCGCTCGCGCAACGACCAGGTGGCCACCGACCTGCGGCTCTGGACGCGGCGGACGATCGCGCTCCTCGACGACGGCATGGTCGATCTCGAGCGCGCACTGGTGGACCTCGCCGAGCGCGAGGGCGACGCGGTCCTGCCCGGCACCACGCACATCCAGCCCGCGCAGCCAGTGCTCCTCGCGCACCACCTGCTCGCGTACGTCGAGATGCTCGAGCGTGACCGGGGCCGCCTCGCCGACGCGAAGCGCCGCCTCAACCTCTCGCCGCTCGGTGCGGGGGCGCTCGCGGGCGCCGGCTACCCGCTCGACCGCGAGATGACCGCCGCCGAGCTCGGCTTCGACGGGGTGACCGCCAACTCGCTCGACGCCGTGTCCGACCGCGACTTCGTGGTCGAGGTGATGGGTGCGGCTGCGTTGGCGATGGTCCACCTCTCGCGGCTCGCGGAGGAGCTCACCTGGTGGTCGAACCCGCGCTTTGGGTTCGTGCGGGTCGCAGACGCGTTCTCGACCGGCTCGTCGATGATGCCGAACAAGAAGAACCCCGACCCGGCCGAGCTCGTCCGGGGGCGCACGGCGGGCGTGATCGGCGCGCTGGCTGGGATGCTCACGCTGATCAAGGGCCTGCCGCTCGCGTATCAGCGCGACCTCCAGGAGGACAAGCCCGCGTTCTTCGCGGCCATCCGGACGCTCGACACATCGCTCGCGGTGATGACCGGGCTGATCGCCACGCTCGTCATCAACCGGGAGCGCATGCGCGAAGCGGCCGAGGAGGGCTACACGACCGCGACCGCCCTCGCTGACGCACTTGTCCGCCGTGGTGTCCCGTTCCGGGCGGCCCACCACATCGTCGGCGGGCTCGTTGGCGGGGCCGAGGCCGAGGGGATCGCCACGCTCGCGGGCCTCCCCGACGAGGCGTTCCATGCTGCGCTCGACGGCTCCGACGACCCGGTTGCCCGCAAGCTCGCGCACGAGCGTGGGATCGCTGCCTCGCTCCGGGCCGCCGCCACGGTCGAGGGCTCGCTCGCGTCGGCCGACGTCATCGGCGGGACCGCGCCAACACGCGTCGCCCAGGCGCTGGCCGCGGCCAAGGCCCGGCTCGGGATCGAGTGACGGGCACAGGGCGGCGCGGGGCCGCCGGGCACCGATGGGGGATCGGCGCTTGAGCCGCCTGCCGGTTCGGACCGCCGACGTCGTCATCGTCGGGGCGGGCGTCCAGGGCGCGTCCCTCGCGTTCCACCTGGCCGCGCGCGGGGCGAAGGTGCTCGTGATCGAGCGGTCCTCGGTTGCCGCGGGCGCAACCGGCCGGTCATCGGGTTTCGTGCGCATGCACTACGACCTCGCGCTCGAGGCCGAGCTCGCCTGGCGCTCGTTCCCGTGGTTTCTCGAGTGGCACGACCGCGTCGGCGACGGCGATCCGGGGTTCGTCCAGACGGGTTTCGTGCAGCTCGTCGGGCCGCCCCACGCGGAGGCGCTGCGCGGGAATGTCGCCAACCAGCAGGCGCTCGGGATCGCCACGTCCGTGGTCGGGCCGGACGAGCTCGCGCGGATCGTGCCGGGCATGACGACGGACGACATCGGGGCGGCCGCCTACGAGCCGCGCTCCGGTTATGCCGACCCCACGGGGACTGCCGCCGGGCTCCTCGCCGCCGCTCGCCGCCGTGGCGCGCAGTTCGCCAGCGGCGTGTCGGTGACCGGGGTGCGGGTCGCCAACGGCAGGGTCGCGGGCGTGCAGACCGCCGAGGGCGACGTTGCCGCGCCAATCGTCGTGGACGCCGCCGGGGCCTGGGCAGCAGCGCTGGCGCGGACCGTGGGCGTGGAGATCCCCGTGGAGCCGTGGCGGCACGACACCGCGTACTTCGGCCTGCCCGCGGCGCGCCCCTCGTCCATCCCGATCGTGCTCGACCACATCCGCGCCGTCTACTTCCGCCCCGAGGGTCGCGAGCTGATGCTCGTGGGCCTCGAGACGGGCAACGAGATCGGCGGCTCGCCCGACGCGCCCATGCCCGGCTACGACCCGGAGGTCCTCGAGCCCATGGTGGACCGGCTCACCGCCCGGGTGCCGTGGATGGCGGACGGCGACTTCCGGACCGCGAGCAAGGGCCAGGACGGCATGACGCCCGACCAGCGCGCGATCCTCGGCCCGGCCGGCCCGGACGGGTTCTTCCTCGACTGCGGCCATTCGGGATCGGGATTCAAGACCGCGCCGATGGTCGGCCAGTGCATGGCCGAGTGGATCCTCGACGGCCGTCCGACGACCGTCGACATCCGCCCGTTCGGCGCCGAGCGGTTCGCGCAGGGCCGCCAGCTGGTCGGCGAGCACCCGTACGAGTCCCTCTGGCGCTAACCTCTCCGCCGGTTGTGGCCTGACGCGCTCGCCGAGCCTTTAGGCGTCGACCCACGGCCTCGTAGGTCGTTCGACCGATGCCCGACAGGCCCCGCCCCGCCACTGTCCCGTCTTGAGGCGATGGCGCCAGCCATCCGAACGGGAGGACCGCGAATGGCGAAGTTCATGGATGTGCACAGCGGGTTTGTCGGGGTCACGGCCGAGCAGCTCAAGGAGGCCCACGAGCGCGACCTCGCGATCGAGGGTGACGAGAGCGTGCACTTCGAGCACGCCTGGCTCGACCCGCAGCTGGGCAAGGTGTTCTGCCTCGCAACAGGGCCCTCGAAGGAGGCGGTGCTGCGCGTCCACGAACGCGCCGGCCACCCGACCCCGGAGATCTACCAACTGACGGTCGAGGTCTAGGCAACGCCTCAGACGGCCTGTCACCCAGCTAGGCTCAGCCAGCATCAGGAGACCACGATGTCTGCCATTCGCACGCGCCGCATCTCGCGACTCGCCATCGGAACCGTCGCCGCCAGCCTCGCCCTTTCCTTCGGGGCCAGCGGCGTCTTCGCCGGCGAGATCACCGGCAACGGTCAGCTCAAGGACGTCAACGGGCGTTCGCCCTGCGCATACTCCGGCCAGGAGGACCTGCAGTGGTACACCGACAACTCGGACACGACCCTCAAGGACGTGGCGACCAAGGGTGACCCGGGCCACGCCCAGTCGTGGGGCCAGATCCCCAAGGCCGTCCGCGACCAGCTCACGCTCATCGGCATGAACCCGGGGATCGCCTGCAACCCGAACAAGAGCACCTTCGGGGGCTGACCTCGCTCCTCCGCGGTCCAGCGGCCCCGTCCGACTCGCGTCGGGCGGGGCCGCCCCGACTCAGGGGCGACCCGCGGCAGCCGGCTGATCGACCAGCGCGACCCAGGTGGCGATCTCCGCCCGGCGCGCGGCGCCGAGCTTGGCGAGGATGTGCTCGACGTGGGCGCTGATCGTGCGGGGCGACAGCGTCAGCTCTGCGGCAATGGCGCGGTTCGTCATGCCGCCCGCGATCAGGCGTGCGATCTCGAATTCCCTCGCCGAGAGAGGGCGCCAGGGCTCGTCGGTGAGGCTCCGGCTCCGAGCGATGGCCGAGAGCTCGCGGGCCCGAGCCAGGACCGGCTCGCTCCCCATACGGTCGCCGGTCCCCCGGGCCTCATCGAGCAACGGCAAGGCGCCGGAGTGCCGGTTGCCCCGGATCAGGCAGGCGGCCAGGTCGAGCCGGGCCCACGTCGCCTCCCACGAGCGCCCGAGGGCCTCCCACCCGGCGGTCGCGCGCTCCAGGCTTGCCCTGGCCGCCACGGTCGACCCCGCCGCGAGACGCACGAGCCCTTCGGCGTGGTCGAGCGCCGCTTGAGCACGGCCCCATCGGGCGAGGTGCTGCCGCATCCGCTCGAGCCAGGCCTCGGCCGCCTCGGGGCGGCGCGCGGCTTGGCAGGCTCGCACGCCTGTCACGACAAACGGGACCAGCAGCGCCTGCTCGCCCGTCTCGATCGCCAGGCCCAACGCCTCCCCGCACCGCTCGACGGCCCGCCCCGGATCACCGGCGAGGAGATCTACTTCGGCGAGGCCCCACAGGGCCGTGAGGATGTACTGGATCTCGCCCATCGCGCGGCCCGACTCGAGCGATTCCTCGAGCCAGCGCCGGGCCTCGGCGAGCTGCCCGCGGCCGAGCGCCACGAGGCCGATCACATCGATCGAGCCGAGCACCCCACGACGGCAGCCGAGCTCCACGAGCTCCTGGCGGGCGCGACTGTCGGCAGCGTCCCACCGGCCGGCGGCCCAATCGAGGTGCGCCCGCGTCGTTGACATCATCTGGCGACAGTGCGACTGCTCGATGGCGTCCGCGTACTGCAGCCCCTCGCGGAGGGCGACCTCGGCCGCGGCCGGGTCCATGATGCGGGCCGCGAGGACCGCGAGGTTGCGATAGCCCGTCACGCCCACCGACTCGAACCCGGCGTCGCGAGCTTCGCGGGCGGCGCGCATGCCGGCGACGAGGCCGCGCTCGCAGTCGCCCTCGACGATGTCGATCCGGGCGAGCAGGAGCTCGGCCTCGAGGGCGTCCTCGCGATCGCCCAGCGCCGCTGCCAGCGCATGCGAGGTGGTCGCGTCACGGCGCGCTGCCGGCAGGTCGGACGCGAAGAAGAGGTCGCCTGCCCGAATGCCCAGGAGCCCGGCCCGGACGCGCTCGCGCTCGGGCGTCGCGGGGAGTGCCTCGACCTCCGCGAGGGCAGCGTCGACGTAGGACAAGGTGACCTCGGTCGATGCCCCGCCCCGCACGTCGGGGATGGAGATGCCGATCAGCTGGAGGGCGGCCTCGAGCGGACGGCCGGCCGCGAGGTAGAGCCCACGCGCCCGCGCGGCGGCCGATGCGCAGTCCTCGTTGCGCTCGATGGCCCCGGCCGCGTCGGAGAACTGCTCGTACAGGTCCGCCTGCTCGATCACGGGCAGGTCGGCCGGCATGTTGGCGATCGCCCGCTGGTACAGCTCGTAGGCCTCGTGGCGGGCCGAGATGCGACTGGCCTCCCGCGCCGCGGCCATCGACGCCCGGAACGCCTGCGGCCGCAGGCCAGCCCGCTCGTAGTGGGTCGAGGCGTGGACGATGCTCGCGCCCTCGAGGGTCATCACGAACTCCGCCGCCTGGGCGTGGAAGCGCCGGAGCTGCGACTGCGGCACCGAGCCGTAGATCGCGTCCCTGAGCAGCTGGTGGCGGAAGTCGAAGTAGCCGTGGTCGATGTAGTCGAACGGGTAGAGGATCGCGGCCTCGACCAACGCCTCGAGCGCCGGCTCGAGCTCGGCCAGCGGTCGCCCGACCAAGCCCGCGATGACGTCTGGCGTGAAGCAGCGGCCGATCACGGCTCCCGCGGCGGCGACGGTCCGAGTCTCCGCAGGCAGCCTGGACAGGCGGGCCAGCACCGTATCCGCGATGGTGTCGGGAACCTCGGCCGCACGGATCAGCCGCCCGTCGTGGAGGGCCGCATCGTCGAGCGCCGCCAGGAGCTCCTCGACATGGAGGGGGATGCCGTTCGTCCGCGCATGGACCGCCTCGACGACGTCCGTCGGGGCCGGCAGCTCGCCCCCGAGGAGCAGCGTCGTCATCATGGCCGTCTCGCCGAGGGTCAGCCGCCGCAGCTTGATCTCCTCGGCGTGCCGCTGGCTCAGGAGTCGTGCTCGCCACTCGCGGTGGATCGTGTCCTGCGGGAACTCGTCGGCGCGGTACCCGCCGACCAGGAGCAGCGGGTGCCGCGGGGTGTGCCGGGCGAGCTCGCCGATGACCTCGAGGCTGACCTCGTCGGTCCAGTGGAGATCGTCGAAGACGAGCATCGTCGGCCGGTCGATCGCCTCGATGATGCGATCCGCCGCCGAGCGCACGATCAGCCGTCGCGAGCCGAGGGCGTCGCCATCGTGCTGGCCGTCGATCGCCAGCAGGTCCGCGCCGAGGCCTGCGAACACCGCGTCGCCGCGCATTCCGATCGCCATCTCTCGGATCGACGCCAGTGGCACCTGGCGATCCTGGGGCGCCACGGAGCCGCCGTTGACCCGCAGCCCCGCCGCCTCGGCCTTGCGGATCATCGCCCGGATCAGGCGCGTCTTGCCGAGCCCGGCCTGCCCGGAGAGCAGCACCGTTCGGCCGCGCCCTTGGGCAGCCTCGCGGATCAGCTGATCGGCAAGCTCGAGCAGTTCGTCGCGACCGACGATCAGGGGGCAGAGGAGGGGGCCCGCGTGTCCCATGGCCCGAGTATAGGGACGAGGCGTGGCGCGCGTAACCGGCCAATTCGGCCGACGTCGCCTCGTGCCTCGCGTACGGTGCCCAGGCGCCCCGGCTGGCCGTTCAGCTGACCGGCAGCGCCATCATGAAGCGCGAGCCGCCGTACCCGTTCTTCTCGATCCAGACGCGCCCGCCCATCGCCTCCATCAGCCGCCGGGCCGCGAACAGCCCGATGCCCGAGCCGCGCGACCGCGCCCGGTCGAGGCGGACGTACGGCTGGAAGACCGCCTCCCAGTCATCGATCGGGACGCCGGGGCCGTCGTCGGTGATGTAGACCTGCACCTCGTCGCCGACCCGCCACACGCCGATGGACACGGCCTCCTCGGGCGGCGCGTACTTCGCCTCGTTGTCGAGGATCTGCTCGAGCACTTGCGCGAATCGCGCGGCGTCGCCACGGGCCATCATCTGGGCGTCGGGCGGGTACCAGCGGACGGCCCGCGTGCGCAGCAGCAGCGCGAGCGTGCCGACGGTGCCGCTGATCGCCGCCACCACGTCGAACGGGTCGCGGCGCAGGCCCGTGAGCCCCTCGCCACGGACCGAGGCGAGGATCCCGTCCACGAGCCGGTCGAGCCGGGTGACCTGGTCCACCGTGCCCATCCGCCAGGCCTCGATCTGCGTCCGGCGCTCGTCGGCCGTGTTCGCGGCCGCGGCATCCGCGAGCAGGTCCACGTAGGCGCGCACGACGGCGAGCGGCGTCCGCAGCTCGTGGGTCACCACGGCGAGGAGCTCCGCTCGCGCGGCGTCGAGCTGGGAGAGCCGGTCGAGCTGCGCCTCGGCCTCGGCCTGCATGCGCCCCTTCTCGACGAGGCCGCCGAGGAGCGCGGCGATGGTGCCGAGGAACTCGACCTCGTCGGGCGTGAAGTCTCGGACGGCTGCCGTCTGGACGTTGACCACGCCGATGAGCTGCTCGTTCCAGACGAGCGGCATGGAGAGCATCGCGTGGAGGCCGTGCACGTCGAAGCCGCGGACCCAGGAGAACTGCGGGTCCGTCGTGACGTCGCGCGTGGCGACCGCCCTGCGCGTCCGCGCCGCCCGCCCGGTGATGCCCTGGCCCACCGCGAGGCTGACCTCGCCGACCCCCTCCGAGTCGAGCCCGTTCGTCGCCGCGAGCGTCAGACGCGCACCGTCCCGGTCAAGCAGGTAGAAGGAGCAGACCTCGACGCCGAGCGCAGCGGTCGTGCGGTCGACGAGGGTGCGCATCAGCTCGTCCCAGTCGCGGGCCTCGGTCAGGAACTGGGCGAACTCGTGGAGAAACGCGAGCTGGTCCACCCGGTCCGAGGCGGCCGGCGACTGGGACGCGGCGACCGGCGCCATCGCCGCGAACGGCGATGCGGGCGCATGAGCCGCCGGCACGTCGGTCGGCGGCTTGGCAGTCACAGCCGCGGGCTTGGCGGTTCGGCGTGCCTTCGGCTGGGGCGGATCTGGTCTCACCTGACCAGCCTACGGCATCGTCAGCCGGCAGACGACTCCGACACGGTGGTCGGCAGGCCGCCGAGCAGGGGGTTCGTCCAGGTCCAGGCCGCGCCGTGGTGCTTGCCAACCCCGCCGTGGCGAGCCGCCTCGACCCGGAGCGGCAGCCCGAAGATCTCGATGAAGCCGACGGCGGCCGCGTGGTCGAACGCATCGCCGTCGTCGTACGTCGCGAGGTTCCGCTCGTACAGCGAGAGCGGGGAGCGGCGCCCGACGACGTACGCCCGGCCGTGGTCGAGGCGCATCCGCACCTCGCCCGAGACGACGCGCTGGCTGCTCATGGTGTACGAGCGCAGGTCGCGTGACAGGGCGCTGAACCACAGGCCGTCGTAGACGATCTGGGAGAGCTCGTCCGCCACGAGGCGGTTGAACCGCAGCTGCTCCTTGGAGAGGACAAGGCCCTCGAGCGCGTGGTGCGCCGTGTGGAGGATCACCGCGGCGGGCGCCTCGTAGATCTCGCGGCTCTTGATGCCGACGAGCCGGTCCTCGACGTGGTCGATCCGCCCGACGCCGTGTGCCGCGCCCAGCTGGTGGAGCCGCTCGATCAGCGCGGTCCCGGCGAGGTCCTCGCCGTCCACCGACACTGGGACGCCGCCCTCGAAGGCGATGACGATCTCGACCGCGTCGGGCGCGTCCGAGGCCTTGACGGTCCAGGCGTAGGCGTCCTCGGGCGGCGTGGCCCACGGGTCCTCCAGCGGTCCCGTCTCGCACGAGCGGCCCCAGAGGTTGACGTCCGTCGACCACGGCGCGTCGCGCGTGACCGGCACCTCGATGCCGCGGGCGTTCGCGAAGTCCACCGTCTGCTCGCGGGTCAGGCCCATCCCGACGCGCATCGGCGCGATGACCTGGAGCCCGGGGTCGAGCGCGTGGACCGCCACGTCGAAGCGGACTTGGTCGTTGCCCTTGCCGGTGCAGCCGTGGGCGACGGCGTCCGCGCCCTCCTTCTGGGCCACTTCGACGAGCAGCTGGGCGAGCAGCGGCCGGGCGAGGGCCGTGGCGAGCGGATAGGCGCCCTGGTACAACGCCCCGGCCTGGAGCGCGCGCCAGACGTACTGGCTCACGAAGGTCTCGCGGGCGTCCACGACGTAGGCGCGCGAGGCCCCCGCGCTCATTGCCCGGCGCTCGATGCCCTCCTTCTTGGAGCCGCCGCCGAGGTCCACCGTGAGCGTGACGACCTCGACCCCGTGCTGCTCCTTGAGCCACGCGACGGCGACCGACGTGTCGAGGCCGCCGGAATAGGCGAGCACCACCTTGTTCATCGGATGAGGGTCTCCGTGACTGCGGCCGTCTCGGCCTGGGCTTGGATCGAGGTGAACCGGTCGAGCCAGCGGAGCAGAGCCGGCTCGTCGGGGAAGAGCACGATGAGCGTGTTGTCGCCCGCCAGCGTGCCGACCTGCTCGGTCAGCGTTGACTCGTCGATGGCCTGGGCGATGACGGACGCGGTGCCGGGCTGGCCGGTGAGGACCAGGATTAGGCCGCTCCGCCCCACCGCGACCGGGATGTCGCCCAGGATCCGCCGCAGCCGGTCGTCGCTGGGCGGCCGGCGGGGGCCGCCGAACGACTCGGGCAGGACGTAGACCGACCGGTCGCCGCGCATCACCTTGGCAAGGCCGAGCTCGGCGATGTCGCGCGAGACCGTCGCCTGTGTGACCTCGAAGCCGAGTGCGGACAACTCGCCCACGAGCTCGCCCTGACTCGCGATCGGGTGGTCCGAGACGACGCGACGGATGGCGGCATGACGGTCGCGCTTCACCAGCACCGCTGTCACCCGGCGCCGGCCCCGGCGCGGGCGGACACGCGGGTCCCGAAGCTGCGATCCTCGAGGGCACGGGCGAGGGCGTTCTCGGCCGAGCCGTCGGCAATGATCGCCTCGGTGCCCTCCCAGGCGAGCGCGGACAGGGCCGCTCTCACCTTGGGGATCATCCCGCCGCGGATGGTGCCGTCGGCGATCAGGGCCTCGGCCGCCTCGGGCGTGATGGAGTCGAGCTTGGCGCCGGTCGCGTCGCGGATCCCGTCCACATCAGTCATGAGGATCAGCTGGCGGGCGCCGAGCCCGGCGGCGAGCCCGGCCGCGGCATCGTCCGCGTTGACATTGCAGACCATGCCCTGCTCGTCGCGCGCGAGCGGCGCAACGACGGGCACCTGCCCCGCCACGAGCAGCGAGTCGATCAGGTCGCGGCGGACGCCGGTGACGGTGGCCACGAGCCCCACGTCGGGCAGCCGCTGGCCGATGAGCAGACCGCCGTCCACGCCCGAGAGCCCGACGGCGTCGCAGCCCTCGTCGCGGAGCGCGGCCACGAGCTCGCTGTTGACGACGCCGCGCAGGACCGCGGCCGCCACCTCGAGCGCCGCGGGATCGGTGACCCGGAGCCCACCCTCGAAGCGAGTCTCCACGCCGAGCCGCTCGAGCCACTCGGTCATGCGCTTGCCGCCGCCGTGCACGAGCACGACGGGCCGCTTGCGGGCGATCTGCGCGACCTCCGCGAGCACCTGCTTCTGCTCGGCCAGCGTCGTCCCGCCGAGCTTGACCACGACGATCTCGCTCATCGACGCACCCCAGTCGCCGTTCCGGCGTGATCCACGCAACGAGGAGCCGAGCACGCCAGGGCACGGACTTGTGCGTGCGTGAGCGAGCGCGCCGAGGCAACAACGCGGCGATGGAGCGCCGCAGCGGCGACGATCACGTCGTGTACTCCGAGTTCTCTTTCACGTACGCCTCGGTGAGCGGGCACCCGAAGGCCTCACCCGTGCCGTTGCCCAGCCCGAGGTCGACGCGGATGAGGACCTCGTCAGCATCCATCGCGTCGCGGGCCGCCGCCTTGTCGATGCCGGTCGGGCCGCCGGTCGCGCCGTCGTAGGCGAGGTGACCGGCGATGGCGATCCGCATCCGGGCGGGATCCACGGCCGCAGGCTGCGATGCACGCGCCGCGGCCTCGCCTGGGCTCAGCCCCGCCGCCTCGAGCACCGCTGACTCGGCGACGAGCGCGTTGCCCGCGGCACCCGCGATCCGCCCCCAGTTGGCGTCCTTGCCGTGGACGGCAGCCTTGACCAGCGACGAGCTGATGACGGCCCGAGCGACCGCACGCGCGTCGGCGTCGTCGGCGGCCCCGGTGACCTGGCAGGTGATGAGCGCGGTCGCGCCCTCGCCGTCGCGGGCCTGCTGGCGGGCGAGGTCACGGGCGACGGCCTCGATCGCCGCGCCCAGAGCGGCACGCACGCGATCGTCCTCGTCGGCCGAGATGGCGCCGGCCCCGCCCGACGCGAGCGCGAACACCGTGTCGTTGGTGCTGGTGTCCCCGTCCACCGAGAGCTGGTCCCACGTCACGGCGGCCGCGCCCCGGAGCAGGGTCCGCAGCAGGGCGGGCGACGCGGTGGCGTCGGTCAGGACGATCGAGAGCATCGTGGCCATGCGCGGGTGGATCATCCCGACGCCCTTGGCGATGCCGGTCACTGCGACTGCGACCGTCCCGCCGTCGGGGGTCGGCAACTTGGCTGTGACGCTGGCCATCTTGGTCGTCGAGTCGGTGGTGCGCAGCGAGACCGCCGCCTGGCCGAGGGCGAGGTCGGTGTACTCGAGCCCCTCGTCGGTGACGCGCTTGATCGTCGCTGCCACCTTGTCCACCGGCAGGCGCGTGCCGATGACGCCTGTCGAGAGGTGGAGCACGTGGTCGGGGGTCGTGCCGATGGCGTCGGCCACGGCCCGCCCGATCGCGGCCTGGTCGGCATCGCCCTCGGGGCCGGTCGCGGCGTTCGCCGAGCCTGAGGTGGCGATGACGGCGGCGGCATACCCGCAGGTCGTGGCGCTTCCGCCCGTGGCCTGCAGGTTGGCGCGCGAGAGCCGGACGGGCGCCGCGGCGAAGCGGTTGGGCGTGAAGACGGCGGCCGCCGGAATGGGCCCGTCCGTGGCGACCACGAGCGCGAAGTCAGGGCGTCCCGACGCCTTGATCCCGGCCGTCGTGCCGACAGCGGCAAACCCGACGGGCATGCGCGCGACACGCTCGACGGGCGGTAGCGCGTTTGGCACCGGCGCGAGGATCGGGTCGTGGTCGGGCGGCATGGGCGGGCCTCAGGGTGGGGGAGTGGGCCGCGCTATGGCGCGAGCGGGAGCTGGAGCAGGCCGGCCGGCTCGGGCAGCCCGTGGAGCACGTTGAACGCCTGGATCGCCTGGCCGGCGGCGCCCTTGACGAGGTTGTCGAGCACACCGATCGCGAGCACGCGACCGGTCCGGTCGTCCACCTGTGCCCACACGCGGAACTCGTTCGAGCCCAGGACATGCTTGGTGGCGGGGGCGTTGGGCACGACGCTGATGAACGCCTCGTCGCCGTAAGCGTCGGCGTAGATCATGTCCAGCTCGGCCTGCGTCACCGGGCGCGTCGTGCGCACATGGCAGGCGGAGAGGATGCCTCGGGTCATCGGGATGAGGTGCGGCAGGAAGTCGATGCCGGTGGCGCCGGGGTTGGCACCCGGCGTGGGCGACTGCCCGCGCAGCTCCTGCTCGATCTCGCCGATGTGGCGGTGCGTGAAGATGCCGTACGCCTTGACGCTCTCGTTGACCTCGCCAAAGTGGAGATCGGCCTTGGGGTCGCGTCCCGCGCCGGACACGCCGCTCTTGGCGTCCACCACGACGTCCGCGAGCAGCCCCGCGCGGGCAAGTGGCGCCAGCGCGAGGATGGTGGTGGTGGCGTAGCAGCCCGGCGAGCCGATGATGGCGCCAGGCTTCTTGCCGGCTTCGACGAGCTCCGCGCGGTGCAGCTCCGGCAGGCCGTAGACGGCGGTCGCGAGCAGCTCGGGACGCGGGTGGTCGAAGTGGTACCAAGCCGGGTAGTCGGCCGGGTCGTGGAGGCGGAAGTCGGGCCCGAGGTCGATGACGGCCTGGTCACGGCTCAGGAACTCGTCCACGCGGTTGGCGACCGTCCCGTGGGGGAGCGCGAGGAACACCGCCTCGGCGTTCTCGGGCACGGCGTCGTACACATGCAGGTTCCGCGTAGCCAGGTGCGGGTGGATGTGCGCGATCGGATCGCCCTTGCGCTCCCGGCCGATCAGCCCGGCGATCTCCACGTGCGGGTGCAGCGCGAGCAGGCGGATGAGCTCTGCGCCGACGTACCCGGTGGCCCCGACGATGGCGACCCTGATGCGATCGCCTCCGGCGAGCACGCGGGCGCCGCGCAGCGCGGGGGTGGGACCGGACACGCGCTCCGCCGCGGTCGTCGAGCCCGTCGAGCCTGCGCTCACTGGCGCACGCGGCCGCTCGCAGGCGGCTGGCTCGTGGGGTCGAGGATCGGGCGGAGCGTGGTCACCGAATTACTATACATGTATCTGCATACTCATGCACGAACAATGGCCGTGGCGCGCAAGACATTGTGGCGCTTCCGCTCGACGCGCAGATGGTGCACGATCCGTGCACGTTGCGGGGGAGTGCATGGGGAGGTGGCTCGTGAAGGGTTTCGCGTCCGCACGCCGCAGGGGCGTCGTCGCATTGGTCGCCGCAACGTGGACGGTGGCCTTGGTCGGCACCGGTGTCGCCCAGGGGGCCCCATCGTACCCGTCGTCGATCGCCGCGACGGGTGACTCGATCACCCGCGCCTACAACACGGGGCTGTTCCCCTACACGGACAACCCGTCGGCGTCGTGGTCGACGGGCACCAACTCCGCGGTCGTGAGCCAGTACACGCGGCTGCTCGCCCTCCCCACCGCGATCTCCGGACACGCCTACAACGACGCCAAGTCGGGCGCGAAGATCGCGGATCTCAACGGCCAGATGGCGACAGCCGTCAGCCAGAGGGCGGGCTACGTGACGGTGCTCATGGGCGCGAACGACGTCTGCACCTCGAGCGAGTCCGCAATGACCACGGTGGACGCATTCCGCGCCTCGTTCACGCAGGCGATGAACACCGTCACCGCCGGCTCGCCGTCCACGCTCGTCTCGGTGTCGAGCATCCCGAACATCTACCAGCTCTGGTCCGTGCTCAAGGGCAACACCACCGCGCGCAGCGTCTGGGCGCTGTTCGGGGTCTGCAAGTCGATGCTGGCGAACCCGACGTCGACCAAGGCGGCCGACGTGGACCGCCGTGCCCGCGTGCTCCAGCGGGAGGTTGACTTCAACACGGCGCTCGCCCAAGTCTGCGCGCAGTATGTGCAGTGCCGGTACGACGGCAACGCTGTTTTCAGCACCGCACTCGTGGCCAGCGACATCACGACCCGCGACTACTTCCACCCGTCGGTCAGCGGGCAGAAGAAGCTGGCGGCCGTCAGCTGGTCGGCTGGCTACTGGGGCCCGTAGCGTCCGCAAGTCTCGACGAGGTCGCACATCGCCCCGTGTGGCATGGTGTGCGGATCGGCCGCGTCCCGCCGGCCGCACGGGGAGATCCGCGCATGGCCACCGGCTCCGGCACGAAGGGCGATCCCTGGCAGCTCACGACGCCGCCGGGCACGTCCGCCTACACGATGTACCGCGACGACGCGGCCGACCCGCCGCAGATCGTCTGCCAGGTGGGCTCCACCAAGCTCACGTACGACGGCCGCGCGATTGAGGAGCTGCACGCTTGGCTCAAGTCGCAGGGCGACTGGGTTCCCCTCGGCGGCGCAGACGAGCAGAAGCCCGCAGCCGAGGGCACCGTCGAGGCGTGGGGCCGGTCGGCTGACAACCCGCGCGGCGGCTGGTACGGGCTCAAGAAGGGGTTCCGGGGCCGGTTCGGCGTGTACATGCCGCCGCTCCTCGAGGCGCTCGGCCTCGCCGAGGTCACCCATGACGCCAAGAACAACAAGATGCGGGCCATCTAGGCCACACGCGGCCCGATCGGCCCAGGCATGCCAGTTCAGGGGGCCGGGTCCGGGTCTCGGAGTGACCCCGAACCGGGCGCCGTCGTGACCGTGAGCGTCGGCGTGGCCGTGTTCGACCTGTCGCACACCTGGGTCGAGCTTGCCCTCGGCGAGGCGGACGCCGCCCTTTGCGCGGCCACGGAGCTGGGCCGCAACCGCTGGGTGGCGCTCGCCGCCTGACCGGCCGCGCTCCTGCCGCCGATCGGCACGTCCGGGCAAGGGGGGGTAGCCGCGCGGCTGTGGCCTAACGGGCCCCGAGTTCTGCCAGTGCCGCCGCCTCGGCCTCGAACTGCTCGTGGTACAGCTGGGCGTACAGCCCGCCCTGTGCCAGCAGCTCGCGGTGCGTGCCCCGCTCGACGATCCGCCCGCGCTCGAAGACAAGGATCCGGTCGGCGCGCAGGATCGTGGACAGTCGGTGCGCGATCGCGATCGTGGTCCGTCCCTCGGTAAGGCGCGCGAGGGCCGCCTGGATAAGCCGCTCGGAGACGGTGTCGAGCGAGGAGGTCGCCTCGTCGAGAATCAGGATCTTGGGGTTCTTGAGGAGCACGCGGGCGATCGCGATGCGCTGCTTCTCACCGCCCGAGAGCTTGTACCCGCGCTCGCCGACCACGGTGTCGAGGCCGTCGGGCAGCTCGTGGATGCGCTCGTAGATGGCCGCGGCGCGCGCGGCGGCGTCGAGCTCGTCCTCGGTGGCATCGGGCTTGGCGAAGAGCAGGTTCTCGCGGATCGACGCGTGGAACAGGTACGTCTCCTGGGTGACGAACCCGATCGCCCGCCCGAGCGACGCCAGCGTGATCCCGCGCACGTCGTGCCCGTCCACGGTGACGCTGCCCGCCTCCGCGTCGTACAGCCGCGGGATCAGGTAGGTCGTCGTGGTCTTGCCCGCGCCTGACGGCCCGACGAGCGCCACGAGCTCGCCCGGGTTCGCCTCGAAGCTCACGCCGTCGAGGCCGAACGGCGAGATCGGCGGCTCGGGCAGCACCGACGCGATGGACTCGCGCGCTGCCTCGGCCTCGGCAGCGCCGCCCGGATCGTCGGATGCCTCGTCGGCGGCCTTCGCGGTGGCCGGCTCTGCCGGGTAGTGGAACGAGACGTCGCGGAAGCTGACGGCGCCGCGGACGTGCTCCGTCGCGAGCTCGATCGCATCCGGCGCGTCGGTGATCTCGGGGTCGAGGTCGAGGTACTCGAAGATCCGGTCGAAGAGCGCGAGCGAGCCCTGGATCTCAACTTGGACGTTGAGCAGCTGGCCCATCGGGAAGAAGAGCCGGCTCTGCAGCGTGGTGAACGCCACGATGTCGCCGGCCGTCGGCGCTGACGGGTCGCCGTTCTTGGCGAGCGTCCCCGCCAGCCAGTACACGAACGCGGGCGTGATCGAGAAGATCGTCCCGATGATCATGAAGAACCACCGCCCGACCATCGCCTGGCGGATCTGCAGGCGGGCGAGCTCGAGGTTGAGCCCGCGGAACCGGGCGATCGAGCGCTCCTGCGCCCCGAACGTCTTGCCCAGCAGGATCCCCGAGACCGAGAGCGTCTCCTCGGTCACGGCGGAGAGGTCGGCGAGGCGCTTCTGCGTCTCGCTGCTGACGCTCCGGCGCACCTTTCCGACGCGGTGGGTGAGGACCAGGAAGAACGGCAGCATCCCGAGCGAGAGCAGCGTGAGCCGCCAGTCGATCAGCACCATGGCGACCATCGTCGAGAGCGCCACGGCCACATTCGAGGTGATCGAGGCGGCGGTGTCGGTCACGACCGCCTGGATCCCGCCCACGTCGTTGGACAGGCGGCTCTGGATCTCGCCCGTGCGGGTGGCGGTGAAGAACCGCAGTGGCATGCGTTGGAGGTGCGCGTAAAGCGTGTTGCGCAGGTCCTGCATCACGCTCTGGCCGATCAGGTTGTTGAGGTAGCTCTGGCCCACGCCGATCAGTCCCGAGACGATCGGCAGCACGATCATCAGCCCGACGTAGAGGTTGAGCTTGTCGTATTGCCCTCCGACGATGACGTCGTCGATGAGCAGCTTGAGCAGGTACGGGTTGACCAGCCCGATCAGGCTCGTGGCGATGATGGCCGCGAGCACGACCGCCACCCGGGCGCGGTACGGCCGGAAGAATCCAGCGACGCGGCGCGCGGTCTGACCCCGGCGCTCGGGAGGGACGCGCGTGAAGTCGTCGCGGGGCGGCGTCATGCGGCTCGGCGCGGCCGCACCTCGGGCGAGGGAGCGAGCGCCGCCGGGGCGGCCGCTCACGAGATGGGACCCAGGGTCATCGGGACGCTGTTGACCCCGCTACCAGGCGGTCTGCGTGGCGTGATCGGCGATCCCCTCGGATTCCAGCCAGCGCTCGGCGTCGATCGCGGCGCGTGCGCCGTCGCCGGCCGCGGTGATCGCCTGCCGATAGCGGTGATCCGCCACGTCGCCCGCGATGAACACGCCGGGGATCTTGCTTGCAGTGTGTTCGTGGGGGAGGAGGTACCCCTTCCCGTCGGTCTCGAGCCAGTCGCGGAAGACCTCGGTGTTGGGCCGGTGGCCGATGGCGATGAACAGCCCATCGATCGGGATGGTCTGCTCGGTGCCGTCGCGGGCATCGCGCAAGCGCAGTCCCTCGACCTTCTGGTCGCCCAGGACCTCGGCCACCTCGACGTTGGTGTGGACCTCGATCTTGGGGTGGCCGTACGTGCGGTCGATCATGATCTTGCTGGCGCGGAACCCGTCGCGCCGATGGAGCAGGTGCACCTTGGACGCGAACCGCGTGAGATAGTTCGCCTCCTCCATCGCCGAGTCGCCGCCGCCGACCACCGCGATCTCGCGATCCCGGAAGAAGAACCCGTCGCAGGTGGCGCAGGCCGAGACGCCCCGGCCGCGGAGCCGCTGCTCGCTCTCGATGTTGAGCCACAGGGCGGACGCGCCCGTGGCGAGGATCACGGTCTGCCCGACGAACTCCATTCCGCGCGCCCAGGCGCGGAACGGACGGCCGGAGAGGTCGACGCGCTCCACGTCCAGATCGAAGAAGCGGGTGCCGAAGCGCTCTGCCTGCTCGCGGAAGCGCTTCATGAGGTCGGGGCCCTCGATCCCCTCGGGGAAGCCCGGGAAGTTCTCGACCTCGCTCGTGAGCATCAGCTGCCCGCCCGGCGCGGAGCCGGCGATCACGACGGGCTCCAGGTTGGCGCGCGCCGCGTAGATGGCGGCGGTCAGCCCGGCCGGACCGGACCCGATGATCAGCACCTTGGTCTCGGTGGGGGCGCCGCCGGCAATGGCGGTCACTGGGCCGCCCGCGAGGGGGCTGGCAGCTGCATCGTCGCCGACGATCGAGAGGCCGCCGAACGGCGAGCCGCCGCCCGTGCCGAAGTCGATCTTGAGGCCGCCGAACGGGCTCGTCGGGGCGCCCGAGGACTCGGGTCGAATATGGTCGGTCATGGTCGGTTGCAGGTCCCCTGGTCGATGGGTCGTCCCGGCTACTGTAGCACGGCGCTCGTATACCCCCGGGGGGTATGGGGGGCCCGACGGAGCCGCCGGGGGTAGGCTCGCTCCCATGCCCGCCACGACCGACGCCCTTTCCGCTGCACCCTCCTCGGGCGAGCGGCTGGCGCGCAACCGCGACTTCCTCGTGGTGCTCGTGGGGCAGGGGATCAGCTCGCTGGGCGACGCCGTGACGAACACGGCGCTGCCGATCCTGGTGCTGGCGCTGTCCGGGTCCGGGTTCGCGATGGGCGTCGTCGGCGTCATGTCCACGCTGCCCGACCTGATCGTCGGGCTGCCCGCCGGGGCCTTCGCCGACCGCTGGGACCGCCGGCGCATGATGTTCGCCGCCGACGTCGGCCGGGCGGTGCTCACGGCGCTGGTGCCGCTCTCGGTGTGGCTCGGCGGGCCGACGCTCGCCATCGTGATCGTCGTGGCGTTTCCGCTCAACGTGCTGCGCGTGCTGTGGCTGGCCGCGTGGACGGCGGCTGTGCCGGGGCTCGTTGGGCGCGCGCAGGTCCCGCGGGGGAACGCGATCTTCGAGGCAGTCTTCACGCTCGGCTGGATCGTCGGGCCGGCCGTCGCGGGTGTTCTCGCCGGCACCATCGGTCCCGGCCCGACGATCGCCATCGACGGTGTGTCCTTCGCCGTCTCGGCCGTGTCGGTCCTGTTCATCCGGCGCTCGCTCCGGCCGGCCGCCCGCCCCGAGCCCACACACCTCCTCGAGGACGTGCGCGAGGGCGTCCGGTTCCTGGCGCACCAGCGGACGCTTCGCTCGGTGGTGGCGCTGTGGACCACGACCTCGGTCATCTCGGCGGGCCTCACGGCATCGCTGATCTTCTACATCACGCGCGATCGTGCCGAGGGCACGGCGGCGGTTGGCCTGGTCCTCTCGGCGTTCGCGGTCGGCTCGTTCGCGGGGTCGGTCGCGGCCGCCCGGTGGTCCCCGCGCGCGGTGGGCCCGGTGATGCTCGCGGGCGTCGGCGGGATGGGCGTCGCGATGGTCGCGTCTGTGGGGACGCCGCTCCCGGTGATCGTTGTGGCGGCGCTGCTCGCGGGCGTGCTCAATGCGCTCGTGGCGGTGGCGTACCTCTCCCTCCGGACGCAGCTCTCGCCGGACGCCCTGCTCGGCCGCATCGGCGCCACGGCGCGGACGCTGTCCGTGGGCCTGATGCCGATCGGCTCGCTCGCCGCGGGGATCGCCCTCGACGCGGTCGGCGGCGGGCTGACGCTCGCCGTGATGGGCGCGGGCATGGTCGTGGCCGCGCTCGCCTTCGGGCTGATGCCAGACCTGCGGGGCGCCCGGATCAGGGTCGAGGCGGCGTAGGCCGATTGCCGGACGACGAAGGGCACCCTCCCGCCGTCGGTTCGGCTACCCTTCCGCAACGGGGAGGCGTCCATGAGTTGTCCCGACTGCGGGACCCTGAATGAACCGGGCCGCAAGTTCTGCGGGGAGTGTGGCGGGAAGCTGGCGGCCACCTGCGCGAGCTGTGGCACGGCCAACTCGCCCACCGCGCGCTTCTGCGGCGAGTGCGGCAACGCCATGGCCGTCACGGCCCCGGGCGCGGCTGCCCCGATGCACGCGGCCCCGTTGTCCGCCTCGCTCGCCGAGGCCCCCGGTCCTGTCGGGTCGCGACCGGCACCCGTGGCCGAGCGACGCCTCGTCTCGATCCTGTTCGCCGACCTCGTCGGGTTCACCTCGCTTTCCGAGGGGCGCGACCCCGAGGCCGTGCGCGAGCTCCTGACGCGCTACTTCGACCAGGCGACCGACGTCATCACGCGCTACGGCGGCGTAGTCGAGAAGTTCATCGGCGACGCGGTGATGGCCGTCTGGGGCGCGCCGACGGCGCACGAGGACGATGCCGAGCGCGCGGTGCGGGCCGGGATCGAGCTGCTCGACGCCGTCCGGGGGCTCGGGTCCGGACTCCAGGCCCGGGCCGGCATCATGACCGGCGAGGCTGCCGTCACCCTCGGGGCGGCGGGGCAGGGGATGGTCGCGGGCGACCTCGTGAACACCGCGTCGCGCCTCCAGTCCGTCGCCCAGCCCGGCACAGTGCTCGTCGGCGAGGGCACCCACCAGGCCACGTCCTTCGCGATCACGTACGAGCCGGCCGGCGAGCACGTCGTGAAGGGCAAGGACGCGCCGATCGCCGCGTGGCGGGCCGTCCGCGTGGTCGCCCAGCGGCGCGGGCGTGGGCGCGACGACCGCCTCGAGGCGCCGTTCGTGGGCCGCGACGCCGAGCTGCGCCTGCTCAAGGACCTGTTCCACGCCACGTCACGCGAGCAGCGCGTCCGCCTCGTCTCGATCACGGGGCAAGCGGGCATGGGCAAGAGCCGGCTCGCCTGGGAGTTCCTCAAGTACGCGGACGGCGTCGTCGAGAACGTCTGGTGGCATGAGGGCCGCTCGCCGGCGTACGGCGAGGGGATCACGTTCTGGGCGCTGGGTGAGATGGTCCGCTCGCGGGCACGCCTGCTCGAGACCGACGATCCGGCCACGACGCGCTCGCGCATCGCGGACATGGTCGCCGAGTACGTCCCCGACGAGGCCGAGCGCCGGCGGATCGAGCCTGCCCTTCTGGCGCTGCTCGGCGTGGGCGAGTCCCCCGCGGGCGGCCAGCCTGAGCTGTTCAGCGCGTGGCGCACGTTCTTCGAGCGGCTCGCGGCGACCGGCACGGTGGCGCTGCTGTTCGAGGACCTCCAGTGGGCCGACTCCGGCACGCTCGACTTCATCGAGCACCTGCTCGAGTGGAGCCGCAGCGTCCCCATGCTGATCATCACCCTCGCACGCCCTGAGCTCCTCGACCGTCGGCCGGGCTGGGGTGCGGGCAAACGCGCCTTCCTCGCGCTCGACCTGCAGCCGCTCGACGAGGCCTCGATGCGCGCCCTGCTCATCGGGCTCGCGCCGGGCATGCCGGATGCCGCGCTGCGGCACATCGTCGGCCGCGCGGATGGCATCCCGCTCTACGCGGTCGAGACCATTCGGATGCTCGTGGGCGACGGGCGCCTCGTGCCTCGCGACGGGGGCGGCTTCGAGCCGGTCGGCGAGCTGGGCGAGCTCGCGGTGCCCAACTCCCTGCACGCGCTCATCGCGGCGCGGCTTGACGCCCTCGAGCCGGGCGCGCGAGCGCTGGTCCAGGACGCGGCGGTGCTCGGCCACTCGTTCACGCAGGACGCGCTCTCCGCGATCACGGGGACCACGGGCCCGGCGCTCGATGGGCTTCTCCAGCGCCTCGTGCGCAACGATCTGCTCCAGGTCGAGGTGGACCCCCGCTCGCCCGAGCGCGGCCAGTACACGTTCGTCCAGGCGCTGATCCGCGAGGTCGCGTACTCGACGCTCGCCCTCCGCGACCGCCGCGAGCGTCACGTCGCGGCAGCCCGGTACTTTGAGTCCATCGGCGACGAGGAGCTCGCGGGCGCCGTCGCCGCGCACTATGGCGCTGCCTACCGGGCGTCGTCGGAGGGGGTCGAGGCGGACGAGCTGGCGGGGCTGGCGCGGACCTCCCTCACGGCCGCGGGCGAACGTGCCGAGCGGCTCGCGGCACTCGACCAGGCCCGGACGTTCTTCCTGCAGGCGGCGGAGATCACGCCCGACCCGCTCGATCGCGCCGCACTCCTGGAGCGCGCGGCCGTTGCCGCGATCCGCGTCCAGCGCACAGACGCGGCGCTGCCCGACCTCGAGACGGCCTTTGCCTCGCTCAAGGAGGCAGGGGATCGGTCCGGGCAGGCGAGGGTGGCCGGCTGGATCGGCCATGCCCTGTCAGCGGCGCGGCGGCGCGACGAGGCCATGAGTTACCTGGCGCCTGCCGCGCGCGAGTTCGACGACCTCGGCGACAGCGACCCGAACCTCGTCCACCTGCTGCAGACCTACGGCACGACCGCCTTTCTGGTGGCCGACTATCCCACGGCGCTCGCTGTGTCCGACCGGGTGCTCGCTGCCGCCGAGCGGATGGGCGACGCTCGCCAGGCGGCCGAGGCGTTGCGGACGAAGGGCTCGGCGGCGTTCAACGTCGGGCGGATCTGGGAAGCGCAGGCGCTGCTCAGCGGGGCACAGCACCTGGCCCACGAGGCCGGCCTGCATGACGCGGAGCTGCGCTCGGTCGCGATGCTGGCCTCGGTGCTTGCGCTCGACAGCCCGGCTGGCGCCCTCGATCAGGAGCGCGACGCCATCGACCTTGCCCGGCGGCTGGGACAGCGAACGCAGGAGATCGTGATCGCGCAGAACGCATCCGAGGACGCGCGGCGCGTGGGCGACTGGGACTGGGGCGTCGAGGTGATCGCCCGCATCGACCAGTACGACATCGACGCGGCCTCGCACTTGGCGAACCGGATCCAGTCGGGGCTCTACGCCGCTTGGCGCGGCGAGCTCGCAGCCGATGAACTGGCGGCGATCAAGGCGGGCGTGGCCTACGTCGAGGACCGCGACATCGAGTCCTCGATCGACGACCTCGAGGGTGTCGTCTCGCTCGTCGAGGGCAAGTTCAGCGACGCCGCTGCGTCCTGGATGCGGGTCGCCGCGGCGAGTGACCTCAACGCGCCGTACGCCCTGCCGCGCGCTGGACGTGCGGCCGTGCTTGGCGGCGATGCTGGCCTGGCCCAGTCAGCGCTCGACCGGCTGGCGGTGCTCGGCTCGCGCGGCCGGGCGATCGAGGCGGACCGGGCGACGATCCGGGCCGGGCTGGCGGCGCTCGCTGGCGACCGGGCGACGGCGCTCGCGGGCTACCGGAACGCCGTGACGGCCTATCGCGAGCTCGGCCTCGCGTTCGACGAGGCGCTGCTCGGCATCGAGGCCGCCCGGATGCTCGGCGTCACCGAGCCCGAGGTCGCCGGCTGGGCGGAGACGGCGCGGGGCACGCTGACACGACTGGGTGCCGCGCCGTTGGTGACGTCACTCGACCGGCTGGTCGCGCGGAGCGCCGCCGAGGTCTAGAGGGCGCGCAGCCCGGGGATCACGTCGCGCGCCACGGCCTCCATAACCCGTGGGTCGTGCACGTCACGAAGCGAGAAGATCACGTGCTGGGCGCCCGCGTCCGAGAGCTCGCCGAAGCGGTCGACGATCTGGGCCGCGCTCTCACCCTGACCGTCGCCGAGGTCGAGGCGGGCCGTCTGGAGCGTTGACCGCTCGATCTCGTCGGGGTTGCGCCCGATCGTCTCGCAGTGCTCGCGCAGCACCTCGTACTTGTGGTGGATCGCGGTCGGGTTGCCGAACACGTTGCACGCGTCGCCGTACTGGGCGACCAGGCGCAGGGTCTTGCGCTCGCCGCCGCCGCCGATCATGACCGGCGGATGGGGCCTGGTGATCGCCTGGGGCGAGTTGAGCAGGCGCGTCGCGTGGGTCCGCTTGCCGTCGAACGCAGCCTCCGTGCCCCGCTCGCCCTGCCACATCTCGTGCACCAGGCGCAGGGTGTCCTCGAGCATCTCGAAGCGCTCGGCGAGGGGAGGGAACTCGAAGCCGAGACCGTGCGACTCGTCCTCGTTCCACGCGGCCCCGATGCCGAGCCACGCGCGGCCGCCCGACAGGACGTCGAGGGTGGTAACGGCCTTGGCCCAGAGCCCGGGCGCCCGGTAGTGGACACCGCCCACCATGAGCCCCAGCCTCGCCCGGGACGTGTTGGCCGCGAGGTAGCCCAGCGTCGTCCAGCCCTCGAGCATGGGCTCCTCCGGCCGCCCGACGCCGCGGATCTGGAAGAAGTGGTCCATGACCCAGATGGAGTCGAAGCCGGCGTCATCGGCATCGCGGGCGATGCGGGCGAGCGTGGGCGCGATCGCATCGCCGCCGCCGGGCCAGGTGAACGAGGGGAGCTGCAGGCCGATCTTCATGACGCGCAGCGTAGCGCCAACGAACGGACGCCGAGCACGGCGCAGAGGCCGGACGCGCGGCAGTCGCCGGACGGGCCGCCACGGCTGACGGGGTTACCCCGCAACGAGGAATGTCGCACGCGGTGCCTCTCAGGGTTTCCCACGATAGGAAAGCACTGTCGCAAGTGGTTTCGTGCTGAGGGATCCGGGGATGGCGAGACGCCCCGTTGGCCCAGGTCGGCCCCGCCGCGCCCGGCAGCCCCGTTGGCCCCAGATGTGCGCGGGGCGCACCCTAGGCGGTCGCAGCCCCTGCCTGGCCGCCGTAGGAGGCTGACTTCGCAACCTTCGAGGCCCAACGGTGGCACCGGGTGCACATCTGGGTCGCTTTGACGTCGCAGCGCAGCCCAAGGTGCGTGGACAGCACATTTGGGGCTGGCCAGGCGAGCGCCAGGGGCGGGCGGGGCTGGCGAGGCGAGCGCCGGGTGCGAACGGCGCGAGCGCTCGCCTACCTGAAGAGGTCGGTCGCCGCGGGCATGAGCGCGGTCGCGATCGTGTCCTCGCCCAGCGGCGGGTTCGCGCCCCGGACGAGCGCCACAGGACGCCCCGCGGTCTTGCCGAGCGCGAGCTCTGCCGCCGACGCCAGCTCATCGGCCACCGCGCGCACGGTCGTCTTCATCACGCGGCCGTCCGCGTCGGCGACGCCCCGCAGGTCCTCGAGCGGGTGCAGGCCCGACACGCCGAGCGCCACATCCACGATGCCCCAGCGCCAGGGCCGCCCGAAGCTGTCGGAGATGACGACCGCGACGTCTGTCCCGAAGCGGTCTCGGAGCGCTTCGCGGATCCTTGCCGCCGATGCGTCGGGGTCCACCGGCAGGAGCGTCACGAGGTCGCCCGACGCCGGCCCCACGTTGCTCGCGTCCACGCCGCCGTTCGCGCACACGAAGCCCTGCGGCGTCTCGGTGATCAGCACGCCGCGCTCCATCCGCACGATCCGGCGGGCCTCGCGCAGCACGACCTCGATCGCCCGCGCGTCGCGCGCCCAGCGGGCCGCCCAGGCGACCGCCTCCGGGCGCGGCTCGACCGTCCGCAGGTCAACCACGGCGCCCTCGGCCTTGGACACGACCTTCTGCGTGACGACGAGCACATCACCCGGCTCGAGCGGGAGCGTGCCCGGCGTCGCCTCGAGCGCGTCGCCGATCATGGCCGCCAGGTCGTCGCCGACGCGGACCTCGGGCAGTCCCGCGAGGGCGAGGATCTCGACGCGGCCGGGTTCAGTGGGCATGGATCGCCTCCGGGCGGATGGCCTCGACCAGCAGCAGATCGTCGGGGGTGTCGACGTCGAGCCCGAGCAGGCCGTCGGCCTCGACGTACGCGGCGCCTGCGGCCGCGGCCAGCCCGGCGTGGGCATCACGGCTGTCACCGCCGAACGTGGGCTCGATGACGTCCGGCGGGTCGAGCAGCAGGGCATTGGTCCCGCGCCCGTGCCGATCCGGGGCGAGCGCCACGACCGGCGACCCGCCCCTCGCGGCGAGGTCGGCCATGGCGAGCAGGGCCGCGATGTCGGCGGCGGTGATCCCAGGCAGGTCCGCCGGCAGCACGAGCAGGCGCTCAGCGCGACCTCTCAGCGCCACGCGGGCCTCGACGATCCCCGGGTTCAGCCCCGATGACCGCTGGGCGATGGGCTCGGCGCCCGCCTCGACGCCCACGGCCAGCGCGTCCGGGTCCGGCGACACGACGGCGACCAGGTCCACTCCGGCCGTGGCGCAGGCCGCCGTGACGGTCCGGCGCAGCAGCAGCTCCACGAGCTCGCGGCGCTCCTCGGCGTCGAGCACGGCACCCAGTCGCGACTTCGCCCCCTCGAGCGCCCGCACCGGCACGACGACGACGGTGCGGCGAGCCGCAGGGGAGGGGACGGGCGAGGGCACGGGCGACGGGCTGATCGGCTTGGGCTGCACGGTCCGATGCTAGCGCGAGGCGGCGCGCAGCCCCGAGAGCGCCACGACGCTACGGACGATCCGGTCGCGCACGACGCCGCGGTCCATGGCCTCGCCCTGTTCCGCAACGGCGATCAGCGCGGCGTCGAGGAGCATCGTCGTCACCGTCGCGATCTCGTCCACGTCGGTGTCGGGGTCCATCTCGCCGCGGGCGACCGCGTCGCGCACGAACATCGCGGAGAAGCCCCGCAGGTCATCGCCCCGCCGGCGAAGCGACTCGCGGATGCGCTCATCCGACGGGGCCGCCGCGAGCGCCTGGAGCACCAGCGGCGCGCCGATGGCGAGGAACAGCGCGTCGAAGTAGCTGTCGATCGCGGTCGTGAGCCGGACCACCGGGTCCTCGATCGGCGCGATCCGCCGGGCCAGGTCCTCGAGCTCGTTCGGGGTGCCCGAGATGCACAGCTCGAGGAACAGCTCCTCCTTGCTGGGGAAGTAGCGGTAGATCAGGCCGACGGACACGCCCGCCTCGGCCGCGATCGCGGGCACGCTCGTCCCGCGGAACCCGCCCGCGTTGAATGCGCGACGGCCGCCTTCGAGGATGCGCTCGCGCATGGCCTCGGCGTGGGCGGCGGCTCGTTTCGGCATGCCTTGGGTACTCCGTTGAATGTCCGTTCATTTTAGGGCTTGACACGCGATGGCGTCCACAGCATAGTGAATGAACAGTCATTCATCAATAGACGACGGAGCAGGACGATGACGGATCGAGCGGGCGGGCTGGCAGTGGTGCTGGGCGCGGGCGGTGGCACGGGCCGCGCCATCGTGGACGAGCTGGTGCGCCAGGGTCGCTCCGTGCGTGCCGTCGTGCGCACGAGCCGGGGTCTGCCTGCCGGCGTGGAAACGGTGAGCGCCGACCTTTACGACCCCGAGCAGGCCGCGCGCGTCGTCGCCGGCGCCGCCGTCGTCTACCACGCGGCCCAGCCCGCGTACCACCAGTGGGACGGCAACTTCGCGCGGCTCAACGACAGTGTCGCCCGGGCGGCCGGTGCCGCGGGCGCCCGCCTCGTCTTCGCCGACAACCTGTACATGTACGGTCCCGGCGGCTCGCCGATGACCGAGGCGACCCCGCAGCGCGCGACCGACCGCAAGGGGAGCCTGCGCCGCGACCTGGCGGCCGACCTGCTCGCCCGGCACGCGCGCGGTGAGGTCGAGGTTGCACTGGCCCGCTCGTCGGACTACTTCGGGCCGCACGGGCGCAACAGCGGGCTCGGCGAGCGGCTCTTCGGGGCTGCGGTCGCGGGCAAGGGCGCGAGCTGGGGCGGCGCGCTCGACCAGCCCCACAGCACGAGCTACCTGCCTGACCTCGCCCGGGCGATGGTGGTGCTGGGCGACCGCGACGCGTCCGCAGGCCGTGCTTGGCACCTGCCGGTGATGGACCCGATCACGGGGAGCGCGTTCGGTGGGCGGTTGTCGGCCGCGCTGGGACGCCCGGTCACGGTCGCCCCGACGACGAACACGCTCCTGCTGGTGGGCGGGCTCTTCATGCCGATCGCCCGCGAGGCTCGCGTGGTCCACTACCAGTGGCAGGCGCCCTGGGTCAGCGACTGGTCGGCTTTCGAGACGGCATTCGGCCCGTTCGAGCGCACCCCGCTTGACGAGGCGATCACCACGACAGCGGCGTGGTGGGCCGAGCAGGCGAAGGCCGCGAAGGCCGCCTGACCTGCAAGGTCAGGCTCGGGGCCGGCGCCTAGCTGATCCCGAGCGCCGTGAGCACTGTGGCGGCGAGCCGCTCGCGCGATCGGTCGTCGGTCATCACGGTGTCCGCGACCAAGGCGCGGAGGCCGAGCGCCTGGACAGCCGGGGCGAGCGCGGCGTCGATCGAGTCGAACACGAAGACATCCACGAGGTCCGCGTAGAGGCGCGCAACGCCGAGCGCCGTGGGTTCGTGGCCGAGCGAGGAGAGCATCCGGTCCGCCGGACCCTTGAGCGCCCGGCCGCCGATGATCGGGCTGACCGCGGCGGTGACCGCACCTCGGGAGCGCGCGGCGGAGAGGGCGGAGCGCATCCCGGGCACGGCCAGGATCGGCCCGATGCTCACGAGCGGGTTCGACGGCCCGAGGATGATCGCCGCCGCATTCGCGAGCGCGGCCTCGACCTCGGGCGTCAGCGTGGCCGCCTCGATTCCCTCGAACCGCAGGCCGAGCACGTCCGGCGTTTGACGCTGGTGGACGAAGTACTCCTGGAACTCGAGCCAGCCGTCGGCGGTCAGGACCGCGGTCGCGACCGGGGCGTCGGTCATCGGCAGGATCCGCGCTGCGAGGCCGAGCGAGCGCTGCGCCGCCAGACACGACTCGGTCGGGCGAGCGCCGGCGCGCACGGCCGCGGTGCGCGTGATGTGCAGCGCGAGGTCGCGGTCTCCCAGACCGAACCACGTCGGCTCGCCGTAGGTGCCCAGCTGCGCCATCACGGCGTGCGTGTCGCCCTCAATGCCCCATCCGAGGCCGACCTGCTCGATCCCCGCGAGGTTGTAGAGCACCGTGTCGTGGTCGGGCATGACGAGCAGCCCGTGGCGCACGCAGTCGTCGGCGGTGTTGACGACGACCGTCAGCCGGACGCCGAGCCGCGCCTGCAGCCCCTCGGCAAGCTTCGCCCCGCCAACACCGCCCGCGAGCGTGACGACCGAAGTGCCTGCCACGTCAGTCCTCGAGGTGGTCGTGGACGCCGGTCATGCGCACGTAGAACGTGACGCGCGGCTGGCTCCGGAACCTGGCCTCGAGGTCGGGGTCCACGCTGCCGTCGTCGCTGTACCGGCGCCCCAGCATGACGATGTCGTCGGTCGCCTGGGCGTGGTCCTCGACCACCTCGTCCACGATGCCGGTGATCCCGAGCCAGCGGTACGGGTGCTCAATGATCGCCAGCGCCACGCGGTCGTCACGGATCAGGTTGGCGCACCAGCGGCGCGGGTGGCGGCTGTTGATCAGGATGCGCCCGTCGGCCATGTGGGCATACCAGATCACGACCTGCCGAGGCGCGCCGTCGTCATCGAGCGTCGCGACCGTCGCGTAGTGGCGGCCGGTCAGGAATTCGGCGTGGGCGGGCTTGAGGGCGAAGGGGTCCATGCCCCGATGGTAGCCCCGCTCGCCTGCCCGGCGCAGCGGCGGCAAAGGATCAGGGGACGAGGCTCGGCAGCGTGGAGGGCGGGGTGGTGGCCGGGGCGGTGACCTGCGGGCAGCCGTCCCACGACTGGGCGCAGTTGGTACCCGACGACCCTGTTCCGGCGCCGCCCCAGCCGCTCACCGCGGTGAACAGCCCGAAGACGAGCCCGAGCACGAGCAGGCACGCACCGAGCGCGCCGAGGGTCCGGGGCTTCTGCGCCGACTCGCGCGAGGGGGCGGGACCTGACGTGGGGACCTCGTCCAACGCGATCGTGTCGG
>Ga0315271_10000094_pt1 | contig 40271 bp, 45 predicted proteins | sample C3_top_MG_FD_204664 | JGI IMG/M metagenome (GOLD analysis project Ga0315271, IMG submission 204664) | Sediment microbial communities from Yellowstone Lake, YNP, Wyoming, USA - C3_top | ecosystem: Environmental > Aquatic > Freshwater > Lake > Sediment | place: USA: Wyoming | collected 2017-08-01
TCCCGTTACCGGGAGTGCGGTGCGCTCTTACCGCACCGGTTCGCCCTTACCTGATCTGCTTGCGCAGCCATCGGCGGTATATTTTCTGTGGCACTGTTCATCACCTCACGGTGTCCGGCCATTAACCGGCATCCTGCTCTATGGAGCCCGGACTTTCCTCCCCGCACTTGCGTGCGCGGCGACTGTCTAGCCAGCTTCGGTGTGGAGTTTAACACGATGCCACTTGGGTCGACGAATGAAGCGTAGCCTCCGAGTCGAATAGGTTAAACTTGCGCGACCACTTGCAAAATGGTGTATCGGTATCAGGCATGAGAGAGCTACTACCCAACGAATCCCGCGCGCGCCTGCGCACATGGCTGGCGATTGGCTATACGCTATTCATCGTGTATGCGAGCTTGTCTCCCTTTTCCGGATGGCGCGGGCAAGGCCTGAGTTTTATCGAGGTGCTGCGCGCGCCATTGCTGCTCACTTATACCGCGTTCGATGCGATCCTCAACTTATTGTCCTATCTGCCGCTTGGTTTGCTGCTTGGCTTGATACTGCGTGCACGCTTCGGCGCTATGGTCAGCGTGATCCTCGTTTTGTGGGCCGGCATATTCTTGTCGGCGAGCATGGAGTATCTGCAAATGTATCTGCCGATGCGCACCAGCTCCAATCTGGATCTGCTCACCAATAGCGCGGGGGCGCTGATCGGCGCATTGCTGGCGGCAAGCATAGCTTCCTGGACAGGGATATTCTCACGCCTGAGCCACTGGCGCGGCCATCTGTTCCATCATGGCAAGGAGATGGATTTTGGCCTGGCTTTGCTCGCGCTGTGGGTGTTCGGACAGATCAACCCTTCCCTGCCGATGCTGGGTAATGTGTTCATCAGCGGGGTGGCGCGCAAACCTTTCATAACATTGCCTAACGCCCCGTTCAATGGATGGGAAACTGTTGCTGTCTCACTGAATCTGCTGATGCTCGGCATATTGATACTGACCTTGCTGCGTGCTCCGCGCAATATCGTCACGGTAGTACTGGTGATATTGAGCTCGGTGGCGTTGGTAAAGTTCATCACCGCCGCGCTGCTGTTGAAATCATGGGCACTGTTATTATGGGTAAACAGCGAAGCGATGCTGGGGATGTTGCTCGGAATAATGCTGTTATTCGCAGCGTTGCCGCTTCCTCGCAATATTGCAATCGGATTCGGTGCCGCAGCCGCAGTATGCTACTTTTGCATCGTGAATTTTGTGTTTGATGGCAACTCCCCATCTGCCGCAATGTCCATCTATCATTGGCATTACGGACACCTGCTCAACTACAACGGGCTGGCTCAGACCATCACGCTGGTGTTTCCGTTGCTGCTGCTGTTTCACCTGTGGCGCATCTGGAAAGTATAATTCCAATTCAAACCATCAGGAACCGCCATGAGCTTTTTCGACAAGCATGTTTTTTTCTGCACCAATCAGCGAGAGGACGGCAGCGCTTGCTGCAATGACCACCGTGCGCAACAGGCGCGTGATTACGTGAAGAACAAGGTCAAGGAACTCGGCATCCCCAGTCAGCACAATAAAATCCGCATCAACTCCGCCGGCTGCATGGATAGATGCGGCGATGGCCCGGTCATCGTGGTTTATCCAGAGGGTATCTGGTACACATATGTGGACGAGAGCGATCTCGACGAGATCATCGAAGAGCATTTGAAAAATGGCAAAGTGGTTGAACGACTCAAGATCTAAGGTAGTACCGTGCGTAGGTAGGGATTCATACCGACCTATGGGACTCTCCATGAAAGCTGGATTACAAATACCCTCACTTAAATGCCTAGCCTGAAAAAATTCTCCATCAGCGGCACAGCCGGCAATCTCGAAGGCATCGCGCACCTGCCTGACGATGCGCCGCGCGCAATCGCGGTGGTGGCACATCCGCTACCCACGATGGGCGGCACAATGGACAACAAGGTCGTCACTACCCTGACGAAAACATTTGCGGAACTGGAATTCGTTGCATTGCGCTTCAACTTTCGCGGTGTAGGCAACAGCACGGGCGAATTCGATAGCGGCAACGGCGAGATGGAAGATGTACTGGCCATCGTGCGCCATGCCCAACAGGAGTATGGTGAGCTACCGTTGATTCTGTCCGGCTTCTCTTTCGGCGGCTATGTACAGGCGCGCGCCGCGCAGCATCTGCACCCGCATCCGCACCGTTTGGTTTTGATCGCACCTGCAGTGGGGCGCTTCTCGATGCCGCCGGTGCGGCACGACACGCTGGTGGTGCATGGCGAGCAGGACGAGATCGTGCCGCTGACCGAGGTGATGGAATGGGCTCGTCCACTGCATGTTCCCATCGTGGTGTTACCCGAGGCCGGGCATTTTTTCCACGGGCGTCTGAACCAGCTCAAGCAGATCGTGCTGCATGCATTCAACGGGCAGCCACCATGAACGCTATCCTCTCTGCACAAAACCTGCGCAAATGCTACGGCGACCAAGTGGTGGTGGATGGGCTCAATCTATCCATTCAGCGCGGCGAATGTTTCGGCCTGCTCGGCCCGAACGGCGCGGGCAAGACGACCACGCTACGATTGATGCTCGGCCTGATCGCACCGGACGAGGGCGAATTGCGGCTGCTGGATCATGCCGTGCCGCAGCAGGCGCGCGCTGCACGTGTGCGTGTCGGTGTCGTTCCGCAGATGGACAATCTCGACCCGGATTTCACCGTGGCGGAAAACCTGCTAGTGTATGGCCGCTACTTCGGCATGAGCGATGCGGCAATCGAAGCGCGTTTGCCGGAGCTGCTGGAATTCGCCAACTTGACCCATAAGCGCGATGTGAAAGTGCCGACGCTGTCCGGCGGGATGAAGCGGCGCCTGACCTTGGCACGCGCGCTGGTCAACGATCCCGAAGTGATCTTCCTCGATGAGCCAACCACCGGCCTCGACCCGCAGGCGCGACATTTGATCTGGCAGCGCCTGCGCGAGCTGACCGCGCGCGGCAAGACTCTATTGCTCACCACGCATTTCATGGACGAGGCCGAGAGGTTATGCCACCGACTCGCGGTGATGGATAACGGGCGCATCATCAGCACCGGTTCACCACGCGAGCTGATCGCACAGAACATCGAACCGCAAGTGGTCGAGGTGTTCGGCGAACAGGCGGCAGCATGGGCGCATAGCCGTGCGGCACACCACGCACAACGCTTCGAGGTGAGCGGTGAGTCGGTGTTCTGCTATGTGACCGATGCGCAGCCGCTGTTGCAAGAATTGCAGCAGCATCCGGAACTGCGCTTCCTGCACCGGCCTGCCAATCTGGAAGATGTATTCCTGAAACTTACCGGTCGCGAGATGCGTGAGTAGCAGCCACATGAAAACGAACATCTACGCCTTGCCTGAATTCAGCCGCCGTTTCATCCCGATCTGGCGGCGCAATTTCATGGTGTGGAAAAAGATGGCCGGATCATCGATACTCGGCCATCTTGCCGACCCGGTGATCTATATGCTGGGGCTCGGATATGGCTTGGGCGGCATGTTGCCGGAGATTGGCGGCACGTCCTACATCGCCTTTCTGGCGGGTGGAACGGTGTGCTACAGCACGATGAACAGCGCCAGCTTCGAGGCGTTGTATTCCGGTTTTGCACGTATGCACGAGCAGCGCACCTGGGAAGCGATACTCAACACGCCTGTCACGCTGGACGACATCGTGTTTTCCGAGATCGTCTGGGCGGCGAGCAAAAGTCTGCTATCAGGTCTGGCGGTGTTGCTGGTGATCTGGTTGTTGGGACTGTCACACTCGCCGCTATCGTTATGGATCATTCCACTCGCATTTCTGGTAGGGCTGTGTTTCGCATCCATCGGGCTGATCGTCACCGCACTCGCGCCCAGCTATGACTATTTCATGTACTACTTCACGCTAGCTATCACTCCGATGGTGTTATTATGCGGCGTGTTTTTTCCGGTCGACCAGTTACCGCCGATGTTGCAGAGTGTGTCATCTGTCCTGCCGCTAACCCACGCGATAGACTTGGCGCGGCCACTATTGACCAACATTGTGCCGTCAAATTTCATGTCGCATGTTGCGGTGTTGCTGGTCTACGCACTGACCGGATTTTATGTGTCGCTGGTGTTGTTCAGGAAAAGACTTTCCCAATGAGGATTTCACATGTTGTGGGTTAAAGCGTTTCATATCATCTTTGTCGTCAGCTGGTTCGCCGGATTATTTTATCTGCCACGCATTTTCGTGAATCACGCAATGGCGACCGAACCTGCCGAGATCGCCCGACTGAAGCTGATGGAAGGCAAACTTTATCGCTTCGTCACGCCAATCGCCTGGCTGGCTTTGGGCTTTGGAATGTGGCTCTGGATGGGATACGGCATTACCGGAGGCTGGCTGCACGCGAAACTTTTGCTGGTGCTGGTACTGATCGCTTATCACTACTATTGCGGCCAGTTGGTCAAACAATTCGCCGCCGACCAGAACACCCGCGGCCATGTTTTTTACCGCTGGTTCAATGAGATCCCGGTACTGGTTCTTGCGGCTGTGGTCATCCTCGTCACCGTGAAACCGTTCTAATACTTATGCCTGATTTTTTCGCCCCGTGTCCTCGTGGCCTGGAGGCCATACTCCACAACGACCTCGAAGCTTTTGGCGCACAGAATGTACAAAGCACCGAGGGTGGAGTGCAATTTTCCGGCGACTGGGCACTGTGCTATCGCGCCAATCTGGAAAGCCGCATCGCGAGCCGCATCTTGTGGCGTGTAAAGGATACGACATACCGCAGCGAGCAGGACATTTATCAGGCTGCCTTCGATTTGCAATGGCAGCGCTGGTTCGATGTCACCCGCACCATACGCGTGAATACGACGGCGATACGCTGTCCGCTAAAAAGCCTGGAGTTCATCACGCTGCTGGTCAAGGATGCCGTGTGCGACCGTTTCCGCGCACACTGCAACGAGCGGCCCAGCGTGGACACTCTGGAGCCGGACATGCGCATCCATGTATTTATCGAAGACGCCAAGCTAATGCTGTATCTGGACACTTCCGGCGCCGCGCTGTTCAAGCGCGGCGTACGCCAGCACACCAACATCGCACCGCTGCGGGAAAATCTCGCGGCTGGCATTCTGCGCTTGATGAACTGGCAGCCCGGAACACCGCTGCTCGACCCAATGTGCGGCAGCGGCACCTTCCTGATCGAGGCGGCACAGATGTCACTCAATATCAAGCCCGGCATCGGGCGCAGTTTCGCATTCGAGAAATTGAAGAATTTCGAATCTGCAACATGGGGCAAGATGCGTGAGCAAGCGATTGCCGCACAGCTGCCAGCCAAGCCACTGGAACTTTATGGCAGCGATCTATTCGGCGACGCGCTAAAGACCGCTTCACGCAATCTGGAGGATGCGGGACTATCTGAATGCGTGGGGCTCAAGCAAGCCAATATTCTGGAAATCTCTGCTCCCGCAGAACACGGCATGTTGGTGGCGAACTTGCCCTATGGCGAACGCATGGGCGAACTGGACGAACTGGCTGAACTTTATCCCACGCTAGGCGACGCACTGAAAAAGAAGTTCGGCGGCTGGACGGCTTACTTGTTTACCGCCGACAAGGCCATCCTGAAACTGATGCGCCTGTCGCCGTCCAAGCGCACTCCGTTGTTCAACGGCGCGATCGAATGCCGCCTTCTGGAATACAAGATCGTGTCCGGGAGCAATCGCCGTTAGGTCATCTTCATGTTTTCGGTGCCGCTCATCACATCCCGGTTCACGGTCAGCTTGCTCTCCAGCTTGATGCGCAGACGCACATCATTGAGCGAATCGGCATTCTTCAGAGCCTCCTCGTAGGAGATATTCCCTTCTTCGTATAGCCTGAACAGGGCGCCGTCAAAAGTCTCCATGCCCAATTCGCGCGATTTTGCCATCACACCCTTGATCGCATTCACCTCACCCTTGAAGATCAGGTCGGCGATCAGCGGGGAGTTGAGCATGATTTCAATCGCAGCAGCACGGCCGACGCCGTCTTTTTTCGGGATCAAGCGTTGCGAGATCAGCGCCTTGATGTTCAGCGACAGATCCATCAATAGCTGAGTACGGCGTTCTTCAGGGAAGAAGTTGATGATGCGATCCAATGCCTGGTTGGCGCTATTCGCGTGCAGCGTGGCCAGGCATAAGTGACCGGTTTCGGCAAACGCCACGGCATGCTCCATGGTCTCATGATCACGAATCTCGCCGATCAAAATCACATCGGGTGCCTGGCGCAGTGTGTTCTTCAGCGCGTTGTGCCATGAATCAGTATCGACACCTACTTCACGATGCGTGATCATGCAATTGATATGTTCGTGAACATATTCCACCGGGTCCTCGATGGTAATGATGTGTCCATAGCTATTCTTGTTGCGGTGACCGAGCATTCCGGCCAGTGTGGTGGACTTGCCCGATCCGGTACCACCGACCAGGATCACCAGGCCGCGCTTGGTCATCACGATGTCCTTGAGGACCGACGGCATGCCCATTTCGTCGAGATCGGGAATCTTGGTCGTGATGGTACGCAGCACCATGGCGACACGCTGCTGCTGCATGAACACATTGACGCGAAAACGTCCAATGCCGTGTGGACTGATCGCAAAATTGCATTCGTGTGTGGTTTCGAATTCCGCGGCCTGACGGTCGTTCATGATACTGCGCGCCAATTCTTGGGTGTGCTGCGGGGTAAGTACCTGGTTGGAAACTGGTGTTAATTTTCCGTCCATTTTAAAAGCCGGCGGAAAATTTGCAGTAATGAATAGGTCGGATGCATTTTTGCTGACCATGCCGCGCAGCAAGTTATGAACCAACTCAGTGGCCTGGCTTCTTTCCATGATAATAGCTCCTGATGTGAGACGACTTAATTAGCCTGGGTAATCGTGGTTTCTGCCACTCGTTATACTCATTTAACATTCGCTTCGCTAATGTTAGCCTTCGCCGCAACGTCTCGTAGACTTCGTCAGCCTTGGAAGTTGTCTTTGTTTGCAGCCTTAGTACGCGCTTCCGCGGGCGTGATCTTATTTTCCTTGATCAGGTTAGTCAGGCACTGGTCCAACGTCTGCATTCCAATCGCCGAACCGGTTTGTATCGCCGAATACATTTGCGGCACCTTGGCTTCCCGGATCAAATTTCGAATCGCCGGTGTACATATCATTATCTCATGCGCCGCAACTCGACCGGCACCATCCTTGGTTTTTAGTAGCGCCTGGGAAATCACCGCCCGCAACGATTCGGACAACATCGCTCGCACCATTTCCTTTTCATCGGCAGGAAAGACATCGATGATACGGTCTATGGTCTTGGCCGCCGAGCTGGTGTGCAGCGTACCGAACACCAGGTGACCTGTTTCTGCTGCGGACATAGCCAGGCGGATGGTTTCCAGATCACGCATCTCACCCACCAGAATCACGTCTGGATCCTCACGCAAGGCGCTGCGCAAAGCATTCTGGAAAGACAGCGTATGCGGACCGACTTCACGCTGGTTGATCAGGCATTTTTTGCTTTCATGCACGAACTCGATCGGGTCTTCCACGGTCAGGATATGGCCCATTTCATTTTCATTTCGATGGTTAACCATCCCGGCCAGCGTGGTGGATTTACCGGAGCCGGTAGGTCCCGTCACCAGCACCATGCCGCGCGGAAAATCCGAAATGGATTCGAAGATCTTTGGGGCCTTCAATTCTTCCAAAGACAAAATCTTGGATGGGATGGTACGCATGACCGCCCCCGCACCGCGGTTATGTACGAAAGCATTAACGCGGAATCGTGCGAGCCCCGGGACCTCGAAAGAGAAATCAAGCTCCTTGTTCTCCTCGTAAAACTTGCGCTGCTGGTCGTTCATGATGTCATAAATCAGGGCGTGCACTTCCTTGTGCTCCATAGCCGGCAGATTGATCCTGCGTATGTCACCATGCACGCGTATCATCGGCGGAAGACCGGCCGAGAGGTGCAAGTCGGAAGCCTTGTTTTTAACACCAAAGGCGAGCAATTCTGTGATATCCATTATAATCGTCCCGGATTAATGACGCGGCGTGTAGCCGCTCTGATTAGGAATGTTTGACGTATCGGATTATGACAACAATCGCTTCCAACTTGCAAGCTGTGCGCAAAACGATTGCGGCAGCAGCCGTCAATGCAGGTCGTAACGCAAACGATGTCAACTTGCTGGCGGTCAGCAAGACTTTTATACCGGATTTGTTACGCGAGGCATACCATGCTGGACAGACTTGTTTTGCGGAAAGCTATGTTCAGGAAGCATTGAACAAGATCGCCGCACTCCGGGATTTACCGATCGAGTGGCATTACATCGGGCCGATTCAAAGCAACAAGACTCGAGCCATCGCTGAGAGTTTCGCCTGGGTGCACAGCGTGGACAGATTGAAGATCGCCGAACGTCTGTCTGAGCAACGGCCCGCGCATTTGCCGCCGTTGCAGATATGCATACAAGTCAATATCAGCATGGAGGCCAGCAAAAGTGGTGTAGCCCTCGATGGAGTGAGCACATTGGCTCACGCTGTTGCGAAACTGCCCAATTTGAAATTGCGCGGACTGATGGCGGTTCCCGCACCCGGCGATGATGTCGTGGCGCAGCGTTTGCCCTTTGCGCAACTGCGCATATTGCTCGACCAGTTGAATCAACAGGGTTTGCATATGGATACTTTATCGATGGGCATGTCTCACGATTTTGTCGCCGCGATAGCTGAAGGTGCGACTATAGTGCGTATCGGCACAGCGATCTTTGGTGACCGGATATATCAAAATGGCTAATTTATTACTGGGAAAGCGGACATGAAAATATGCTTTATTGGCGGCGGCAACATGGCTACCGCCTTGATCGGCGGCCTCCTCGGCAAGGGATTTTCCTCTGCAGAGATCTGCGTGGTGGAAATCAGCGCCGAGAATCGTGCTCGTCTGCAACGCGATTTCGCGGTGCGTGTGTTTGAAAGCACTGCTGAAGGCATTATTGGCAGCCAGATCATCATCTTCGCGGTCAAACCACAGCAATTGCGTGCTGTGGCACAAGAACTGGCCACATCGTTGTCCGGACAGCTATTGATCTCCATCGCAGCGGGCATCATTACGACGGATCTGGCGCGCTGGTCGAACTGTCAGTCCATCGTTCGCGCGATGCCCAATACACCCTCATTGATCCAGAGCGGTATGACTGGCTTGTATGCCCTGCCGGCAGTCACACACACACAGAGGGAGCTGGCGCAAAACATTCTGGCGGCGGTTGGCGAAACGTTGTGGCTTAAAGATGAAGCCATGATGGATGCCGTGACGGCGATTTCAGGAAGCGGCCCAGCCTATGTGTTTTATTTCATCGAGGCCCTGCAGCAAGCAGCGCAAAAGCTCGGTCTCAATGCTGATGACGCACGCCGACTGAGCTTGGCAACCTTTCTGGGGGCCAGTAAATTGGCTACGTCTAGCGACGAAGATGTCAGCGTGCTGCGCGCGCGCGTCACTTCCAAAAATGGCACGACCGAGCGGGCGTTGCTGAGCCTTTCCTCCAACCATGTCGCCGAACATATCGCTCAGGCTGCGCAAGCAGCAGCAACACGCTCGCGCGAAATGGGCGTTGAACTGGGAAAAACATGATGCTCCGGAAGAGACAATGTTAAGCAACACGATGCAATTTTTGCTCGATATATTTGTGCATGGATTTGCCGGTGTGCTGCTTTTCCGCTTTCTTCTGCAATGGCTGCGCGCTCCGATGCGTAATCCGGTCGGCGAATTTATCATGGCGCTCAGCGATTTTGTGGTGCTGCGTGCGCGCCGCTTTATCCCTTCCATTCAGCAACTGGATACAGCGACTTTTCTGCTTGCCTTCATTTTCGAGCTGATCTATTTGAGCCTGACGCTGTGGGTAAAAGGCTATACGTTCGCACCTTTTCCTTTCATCAGCTTGTTGGCCTGGAGCACAGTTGAGTTGATCAGATTAAGCGTATATTTTTTGATGGGCGCATTGGTGGCACAAGCGATTTTGTCTTGGGTCAATCCCTATAATCCGCTTGGCCCCTTGCTTTCGGCAATCACCCAACGATTTTTGCGTCCCCTGCAACGCATCGTGCCCCGGATTGGCAACGTGGACCTTTCACCGCTTTTACTTTTAGTGATCTGCCAGATCATCCTGTTTGTGCCATTGACCATGATGGAAAACATGGCCAAGCAATTGCTCTGATGTCGGCCAGCTGGTATCGCCGCGATGGAGATACCATCGCCTTGACTTTACACGTCCAACCCGGCGCCAAGAAGACTGAGGTCGCCGGACTACACGGTCAGGCACTCAAGATACGGCTGGCCGCACCACCCGTGGAAGGACGTGCCAACGTGGCACTGCTGAAATTCATTGCCGGGCTTTTTGACGTGCCATTGCGCCAAGTGGCCCTGCAAAATGGCGGGAAATCACGCCACAAGGTGATCTTGGTGGAGTGCAGTTATGTCAATCCTGATAGTATAATCTCCGCTTGAGCAGATTCTGTAATCAAGTCCTTTGTTAAAATAAGGGCCCAAGAAAATTACTTGAAAGGGAGGTGCACGTGATTAACGACAACGCGAATAACCCATCACCAAACGCTCCGCCAATGGCAAAGGCAGATAGTATTTCCTGGCCTGATATTCGCACCCAAAGCCAACTACAAAAAACTTCCAACATTCAGCTATTGGGAGATCACATATATCCCTCCCAAGGCAGTAGGATCGGGGAAATCCTCAAGGCACTGGGGGTTATCGATGACAAAATTCTGGAAGGTGTCGAAAAGCGCCACCATACCAAGAAGGCCAAAGACAAGCCTACCGGCGAATTGCTTGTCTATATGGGGATTATTGAAAAGGAAGTTCTGACACGCGCATTGTGTATCCAAGCCGGCGTAATGATGGTGGACCTGAACGCGATCAACATTCCTTACGATTTCCTGAAACTCGTCTCAAATGACAATGCGCGCGAAAAAATGGCAGTCCCGGTCGGTGTATACAACGGAATTCTGTATATAGCGGTTGCCGACCCACTAAGCTTTCAGGATCAACACTTCTTCTCGTTTTCAACAGGGTTGAAAATCAAGCCGATTCTTGCCCCCAAAAGCCAGATCATCACTTGCCTCAACACAAAGTGGGTAGACCCAGGTTCTGAAATCTGGGCAGGTTGAAAGGTAATCATCCCGCTGGGTAATTTTCGTCCGGGTAACCGACACTGCTACATCAGAATCACATCATATTGCTCTTGGCTATAAACCGTTTCGACCAGCAGTGAAATCGGCTTGGTGATAAAGTCGGAAAGCTGCGCCAAGGCTTGGGATTCCTCATCCAAAAACAGATCGATCACTTGCTGCGAAGCCAGTATGCGGTATTCACGGGCGTTGAACTGGCGCGCTTCGCGGACGATCTCACGCAGGATCTCGTAACACACAGTCTGGGCCGTTTTCACTTCACCACGCCCCTGACATGTCGGGCATGGCTCGCACAGTACATGAGCCAGACTTTCGCGGGTGCGTTTACGCGTCATCTCTACCAGACCCAGCGAAGAAAAACCATTCACGCTGATGCGCGTGTGGTCGCGTGCCAAGGCCTTCTTGAATTCCTCCAGCACGGCTTCACGATGCTCCTGCGTATCCATGTCGATAAAATCGCAGATGATGATGCCGCCCAGATTGCGCAACCGTAGTTGCCGCGCGATGACTTGCGTTGCTTCCAGATTGGTCTTGAAGATAGTGTCGTCGAAATTGCGCAGCCCGACGAAACCACCGGTGTTCACGTCCACAGTGGTCATTGCTTCGGTCTGGTCGATAATCAGATAGCCCCCTGATTTGAGATCGACGCGCTTAGACAAGGCGCGCTCAATCTCCTCTTCCACGCCGTATAGATCGAACAGAGGACGCTCCCCGGGATAATGCTCGAGTATTTCTGCCGCAATTGGATTATAGGCTTGCGCGAAAACATGCATTCGTTGATAGGTTTCCCGCGAATCTACGAGGACTCGCGTCGTGACGTGACTGACAAAATCACGCAACACGCGCAGACTGATATCGAGTTCCTGGTAGAGCAGTTGAGGTGCACTGGCGGTTTTCGCTGCTGCTTGCAAATTCCCCCACAGTTTGTCCAGATAGGCGATGTCGGCAGAAAAATCCAGTTCCGCCGAGGCTTCCGCCGAGGTCCGGATGATGTATCCACCCTGATGATCAGGCGGCAGCACTGCTTGCAGTTTGCCGCGCAAAGCGTCGCGCTGCTCCTCACTCTCGATACGCTGCGACACGCCGATGTGCATCTCTTGCGGCAGATACACCAACAGGCGTCCGGCGATGCTGAGTTGTGTTGAGAGTCTAGCTCCCTTGCTGCCGATGGGCTCCTTGATGACCTGCACCAACAGGGACTGCCCTTCGAAGAGGACTTTTTCTATCGGTTTGGCCGCATCGCCGTTATTGCTGTTTTCCCAGATATCGGCGACATGCAGGAACGCGGATCGCTCCAGACCGATGTCAATGAAGGCAGACTGCATACCCGGCAAGATGCGTTTGACCTTGCCAAGATAAACGTTGCTGACGATACCGCGACTGCTGCTGCGCTCGACGTGCAGGTCTTGCACCACACCGAGCTGCATTACCGCAACACGAGTTTCCTGCGGTGTGACATTGATGAAGATCTCATCACTCACGGTGTGGGGTAATCGAAAAGTTTGAGCAATTGCACCGTTTCAAACAGCGGCAGACCCATCACGCCTGAGTAACTGCCAGAAATATGTTCGACAAATGCCCCAGCCTGCCCCTGGATGGCATAGCTTCCGGCTTTATCATTGTATTCAGAGGTACGCAGATAACGGCGGATGCGTTCTTCACTTAGCGTGGCGAAACGCACCGAAGAAGTAGAAAGCGCGATTTCAATTCGTTCACGCAATGCGATCGCAACGGCGCTGAAAACCTGATGTTCTCGCCCGGAGAGTTGGCGAAGCATTTCGGCAGCGTGTTCGGCATTTTCGGGCTTCCCGAATACCTTTCCTTCCAGCGCAACGACCGTATCGGCCGCCAGCACCGGAAATACTGGAAGATTGCGTAGGCTGAGCGAGTTGCGACCGGCCTCGATCTTCTCCTGGCAAATCCTCCGAACATGAACTTCCGGCTGTTCGTCGCCGCGAATTGTTTCATCCACATCCATATTACGGCACACATCGGAACGCAACAGCAGCAACTCGAAGTTGATACCGATCTGTTTGAGTAGTTCGCGGCGGCGCGGACTCTGTGAAGCCAGGTAGATGCGTGGTTGAGTGATGCTCATGACAGCTTCCTATTCCCGATGATAAGGGTGATTGTGCATCAAACTATGCGTCCGATACAACTGCTCGGCAAGCAGCACCCTCACGAACGCGTGCGGAAGGGTGAGCGCCGATAATGCCAGTAATTGCTGCGCAGCCTGTTTGACCGACTCATGCAAGCCATCTGCGCCGCCAATAATGAACGCTACATCGCGCCCCGATTGCATCCAATCCTGCATCTGAATGGCGAGTTGTCTGGTGGTTGGCTGCACGCCGCGCTCATCCAGCGCAATGCGCAGACAATTTTTCGGCAGTGCTGAAAGAATGCGCTGTGCCTCGACCTCCATGATTTGTACCACGGTCTTGCCAGTGGTGCGCGGTTCCGGCTTGATTTCCAGCAGGACGATCTGCGCTTCGCGCGGCATGCGCTTGGTATATTCGTTGAAGCCCGCCGTGACCCAGTCCGGCATCTTGTTCCCGACCGAGACGATGATCAGCTTCATGACATAAAAGGTAGGGGAACGGCGCGCCGTGCCCCTATTTGGGTGGTTTCGCCAACTTGGGCCGCGCAGCCTGGGCCTTGCTCCACAACTCTTCGAGGTTGTAATAATCACGGACGGCCGGCTGCATGACATGAACCAGCACCTCTCCCAGATCAACCAGTATCCACTCGCCGCTTTCTTCGCCTTCACGGCCATAGATCTGTTCCCCAAGCTCCTTGAGCTTGACCACCACGTTGTCGGCAAGTGCCTTTGTCTGCCGGGTAGAATTGGCACTGGCGATGACCATGCGCTCAAACATATCGCTAAGCTTGCTGGTGTCGATCACGGTGATGTTTTGTGCCTTGACGTCCTCAAGTGCTGCGATGACGGCTTGTGTTTTTTCTTCAGTATTTAGCATGGGTATATAAATGATGTTGATAAATGTAATCGGCAACCGCGTTGGGCAGCAGATAACGGATACTGCGATTTTCCGCCACGCGTGAACGGATCAGCGTGGCGGAGATTTCCAGCTTGGGAATAGCCAGCTCGACCACTCTTCCGGCTGGGTGTTTCGATAAGGCCTCTGCGGCGCACAACCGCTGTTGATAGTGCAGGCGTAATTCCGGAGTGGCCGCGTGAATGCGCTCCTCCAGGGTAAAACCCGGGCGATGGCCCACCACGATGTGGGCCAACTCGAATAATCGCTCCCACTCGTGCCAGGTATGCAACTGCAAAAATGCATCGCCCCCCATCAGCAAGCAGAGCGGTTGCACTACACCCAGCTCGACACGTAATTCGCGCAGGGTATCCACGGTATAGCATGGCCTGGTACGATTAACTTCGCGGTCGTCCAGCACGAATGCCGGTTGATCCGCAATCGCCAGTTGCACCATTGCACTGCGATGCTGCGGGGGTACTTTTGGCACATCGCGATGCGGCGGCATGCCGGTTGGAATAAAACGTATCTGCTGAAGTTTCGCAAGTTCAAGCATTTCTTCAGCGAGGCGCAAATGTCCGAAATGAATCGGGTCGAAAGTCCCACCCAGAATGCCAACCGCCTTTTTATCCACTGGATGCAACGCCCGAGAATGCAATGACAGTAATTACAGCGCAAGGCGGCGAGTGTCCGCCAGCACCTGCGAGAGGAAAACAATAAATCGCGCCGCCGCCGCTCCATCGATCACACGATGATCGTAAGACAGCGACAACGGCAACATCAATTTAGCCACAAAGGTGTCATCCTGATGCATCGGCTTGATGATTGCCTTGGACACGCCCAGAATCGCCAATTCCGGCGCGTTGATGATAGGTGTGAACGCTGTTCCACCGATTCCGCCGAGGCTGGAAATCGTGAAGCAACCACCCTGCATATCGGCAGCCGTGATCTTCAGGGCGCGTGCCTTGGCACTGATCTCGCCCAGCTCCTTGGCTAGTTGCACGATACCTTTCTTGTCCACGTCTCGCAGCACCGGCACCATCAAACCGTTGGGGGTGTCAACCGCGACACCGACGTGGAAGTATTGCTTGAGGACCAGATTTTCGCCACCGGCATCCAGCGATGCGTTGAACTCGGGATACTGCTGCAGTGCTACCACGACAGCCTTGAGCATGAAAGCCAGTGGCGTGATCTTGATGTCCTGCTTGGCGTATTCCACATTCAACTCCTTGCGGAACACTTCCATTTCGGTGATGTCGGCCTCGTCGAATTGCGTGACATGTGGGATGGTCACCCAGTTACGGTGCAGATTCGCCCCAGAAATCTTCTTGATTCGCGACAGCGGTTTCGTCTCTATCGCACCAAACTTGGCAAAATCCACCACTGGCGAAGCCAGCACCTGCAAGCCATTCCCGCCTGCGCCACGCGGTTGTGCAAGCGCGGCTTTGACAAAATTTTGCACGTCATCTTTAGTAACGCGACCTTTCTCTCCGCTGCCCTTGACTTGCGCAACCTGAACACCGAGTTCGCGCGCGAAACGGCGTATTGCAGGACTGGCGTGGGCTTTTCCACCTGTTACAACCGGTTGCAATGTTTGCACGGCCACTGGCGCTGCCGGTGCTTTTGCTGGAGCTGCCGGTAATGCCGGGCCGGATACTACTGGAGCCGCCACAACTGGTGCTGCTGGCTTGCCCGCCTTAGCCGCAGCGGCAGTATCATTGCTTTCCAGCAACAAGATCAGCGAGCCTTGTGACACCTTGTCGCCAACCTTGACCTTCATCTCCTTGATCACACCAGCGAAGGGCGAAGGCACATCCATCGCTGCCTTGTCGGTTTCCAGTGTCACAAGATTGTCTTCAGCGTTGATCATGTCGCCGACCTTCACCATCACTTCGATGATGCTCACATCCTTGTAGTCGCCGATGTCCGGCACCAATACTTGTTTTATTTCTGCCACGTATATCTCCTCCCAACCTTAGACAGTTGTTGGGTTCGGTTTGTCTGGATTGATGTTGTAAAGTTTGATCGCCTTGCTGACTTCGCTGGCCTTTATCGTGCCCTCATCGGCCAACGCCTTCAATGCAGCAACAGTGATGTAGTATCGATCGACCTCGAAGAACTGGCGCAATTTCTTGCGCGTGTCGGAACGTCCGAAGCCATCCGTGCCCAGCACCTTGTAATGCTTGGGCAAAAAGCCGCGAATCTGGTCGGCAAACGAACGCATGTAATCGGTCACAGCGATCACCGGGCTGTCCTGTCCGGACAGACATTGTTCGACATAGCTGACACGTGCTTGGGCTTCCGGATGCAACATGTTCCAGCGCTCGCAGTCCAGCCCTTCGCGGCGCAATTCGGTAAAGCTGGTCACACTCCAAATGTCCGATGCGACACCGAAATCCTTTTTCAATAATTCGGCTGCGGCTATCGCTTCGCGCAATATTGTGCCGCTACCAAGCAACTGCACTTTCGGTTCTTTGGCCTTGGTCTTGTCTTCGCTGAACAAGTACATGCCTTTGACGATGCCCGCTTCAGCACCCTTCGGCATCGACGGATGAGCGTAGTTTTCATTCATCACCGTGAGGTAATAGAACACGTCTTCCTGCTCCACATACATACGGCGCATGCCATCGTGAATGATGACCGCGAGTTCATACGCGAAGGTCGGATCGTAAGAAACGCAATTTGGAATGGTAGCCGACATCAAATGGCTGTGGCCGTCTTCGTGCTGCAAACCTTCGCCGTTCAGCGTGGTCCGTCCTGCCGTACCGCCAAGCAAGAAGCCGCGTGCACGCATGTCACCCGCCGCCCAAGCCAGGTCGCCAATACGTTGGAAGCCGAACATCGAATAATAAATATAGAAGGGCAACATCGCCTTGCCGTGGTTGGCGTAAGAAGTGGCGGCGGCGATCCAGTCGGCCATTCCGCCGGCTTCATTGATACCTTCCTGCAGGATCTGTCCGCTCTGATCTTCCTTGTAGAACATCAGCTGATCAGCATCCTGCGGGGTGTAAAGCTGACCCACCTGTGAAAAGATCCCGAGCTGGCGGAACATTCCTTCCATACCGAAAGTACGCGATTCGTCCGGCACGATAGGCACGACCTGCTTGCCGATGTTTTTATCCTTGACCAGAATGCCGAGCAAGCGCACGAATGCCATCGTGGTGGATATCTCGCGATCCTCGGTACCCTTCAGCAAAGCATCAAAGGCCTCCAGCCCCGGTATTTGCAGCGGCTCGCTAACCGGGTTGCGCTGCGGAACCACACCCATGACTTCGCCGCGCTCCCTGAGATACTTCATCTCCAGGCTGTCTTCGGGCGGACGGTAGAAATTCAGGCTAGCCACTTGTTCGTCGTTCAACGGGATGTTGAAGCGGTCGCGGAATTGCAGCAGTACCTCACCAGTCATTTTCTTCTGCTGGTGGGTTATATTCTGACCCTCACCCGCTTCCCCCATACCGTATCCCTTTACGGTCTTGGCTAGGATCACGGTTGGCTGGCCTGTATGTTGGGCAGCAGCTGCATAAGCGGCAAACACCTTGCGCGAATCATGGCCGCCGCGGTTCAAACGCCAGATCTCGTCATCGGACATATCGGCGACCATTTCCAGCAATTCCGGATATTTTCCGAAGAAATACTGGCGCACATACGCGCCATCTTTCGATTTATATGTCTGGTATTCGCCGTCCACCACTTCCTGCATACGCTTTTGCAGCAGGCCATTCTTATCCTTGGCGAGTAACCTGTCCCACTGGTCGCCCCATACTATCTTGATGACATTCCAGCCCGCGCCGCGGAACACACCTTCCAGCTCCTGGATGATTTTGCCATTGCCGCGAACCGGGCCATCCAAGCGCTGCAGATTGCAGTTAACGACAAAGATTAGGTTGTCGAGCTTTTCACGCCCGGCCATCGAAACTGCGCCCAGCGATTCCGGCTCGTCGGTCTCACCGTCGCCCAGATAAGCCCATACCTTGCGCCCGGCGGTTTGCACCATGCCGCGATGTTCCAGATAGCGCATGAAGCGCGCCTGGTAGATCGCCATCAGGGGGCCAAGGCCCATCGACACGGTGGGGAATTGCCAGAAATTCGGCATCAGCCAAGGATGCGGATACGAGGACAATCCTGTGCCGTCCGATTCTTGGCGGAACTTGTACATCTGCTCTTCGCTGATGCGCCCTTCGAGGAAGGCACGCGCATACATGCCGGGCGACGAGTGCCCCTGGAAATACACCAGGTCGCCGCCATGCGTGTCCGTCTTGCCGTGGAAGAAATGATTAAAAGCCACGTCGTACAAGGTAGCTGCGGAAGCAAAGCTGGCGATATGTCCGCCCAACTCGGACGATTCACGATTGGCATTCAACACCAGCGCCATCGCATTCCAGCGCATCAAGCCGCGGATGCGGTGTTCTAGGTCCTGATTGCCGGTGGAGCGTTGCTCTTCACCCACCGGTATCGTGTTGCAGTACGGCGTATTCGCGCTGAACGGCATGCCCGCGCCTGAGCTGCGCGCCTTGTCGATCAGTTGCCCAAGCAGAAAACGGGCGCGTTCCGCACCCTCGTTTTCCAGTACTGACTCGAGTGCATCCAGCCACTCCTTTGTTTCTTGCGGGTCGTAATCAGGTATTGATGCCATCTATCTATCTCTCATGTTGCAAAGTGATTTTTAAGGGGTTCTATTTTCCGAACAAGCTATGGTTTCTTGCTCGGTGAAGATCCATTCGACTTTTACATCCGTCGCTTCCTGCGGTATTTGTTCCACAATTTGCAGCGCAAAAGCTGCTGCAACCAATGCGGGGCGATGCGTCATACGGGCCAGCAATTTATCGTAAAAACCGCCGCCATAGCCCAACCGAGCTCCATCCCGGGTAAATGCCACCCCCGGTAAAAGTGCGAATTCTACCTCATTTAGCGTATTCAGCCTCTCGCAGCGTTCGACGATCGGCTCGCGTATCTCCCACAAACCCAACTCCAGTTGGTTTTCCAGATCATCTACCCAATACAGATCAAGTTGGTTGGTGTGGTGATTCACTCGGGGCAAGGCTAATCTTTTCCCATCCGCCAATGCCTTTTGTATCAAGAGCTCGCTGGCAAACTCCGCGCCGAAATTCATGTAGCCCAGCACGACACCGGATTGCTTATACTCGGGCAGTTGCAACAAACGCTCGGTGATCGCCGAACTATTTGTAGCATGTGCGTCGGGTGCGAGTAGCTCGCGCAAGGCGATAAGTTGCTTGCGGATGCCTGGTTTGGACATGTGCAACGAAGACGGCATGATCAGTTACCCCAAAAACAAGCGATACGCCGGATTGTTGCTCTCATCCCAGTAGCGATAGCCGAGCGCATCGAGGAAAGTCTTGAGTGCCTTCTTGTCGTGATGCGGCACCTGCATGCCAACAAGCACACGACCGTAATCAGCTCCGTGATTGCGGTAGTGGAACAGGCTGATGTTCCAGTTACTACTCATACTGTTGAGAAACAGCATCAGCGCACCGGGACGCTCGGGGAACTCGAAACGGAACATGATTTCGTCCTTGGCTTCCGGCGCATGACCTCCGACCAAGTGACGCAGGTGCAGCTTGGCCATTTCGTTGTCGCTCAGGTCCAGTGTGGCTAATTTATTGTTCTGTAATTTACCAACCAGTTCGCTGGTTTCCGCTTGGTCGCGCACCTGAATACCGACGAACACATGCGCCACTTTGGCATCGGCGTAGCGGTAGTTGAATTCGGTGATGTTGCGTTTACCGAGCAGCGAGCAGAATTTGCGGAAGCTGCCGGGCGTTTCGGGAATGGTCACGGCGAGGATAGACTCACGCCGCTCCCCGATCTCGGAACGTTCCGCGACGAAACGCAAACGGTCGAAATTCATGTTTGCGCCGGAAGCGATGGCGACCAGTGTTTCACCCTTGAGGTTTTCACGGGCGGCATAAAGCTTGGCTCCGGCGATGGCGAGCGCACCTGCGGGTTCCAGTATCGATCGGGTGTCCTCGAACACATCCTTCAGCGCGGCACAGGTGGTGTCGGTGTCCACCAGGATGATCTCGTCGACCAGCTTGCGGCACAGGCGAAAGGTTTCCAAGCCGACCTGCTTCACCGCAACACCGTCGGCGAACAAACCAACATGCTCCAGCGTGACCCGTTTTTTGGCTTTCAGCGATCGATACATCGCGTCCGAATCCACCGGTTGCACGCCTATGATCTTGATTTCCGGGCGCAATTGCTTGACGTAAGCCGCCACACCCGCGATCAACCCTCCGCCGCCGATCGGGACGAAGATCGCGTGGATGGCATGGGTATGCTGGCGCAGGATTTCCATACCGATGGTGCCTTGCCCGGCGATCACATCCGGGTCGTCATAGGGATGAACGAACGTCATCTTGCTATGCTGCTCCAATTCCAGCGCGTGCTGGTAGGCGTCGGAATAGGAGTCACCGTACAGCACAACTTTCGCGCCACGTCCGGCCACTGCCTGAATTTTGATTTGCGGCGTGGTGGTAGGCATCACGATGACCGCTTTGCAGCCGAGCTTTTGCGCGGAAAGCGCCACGCCCTGCGCATGGTTCCCCGCCGAGGCGGCGATCACGCCGCGCTTGAGTTGTTTGGACGTGAGCTGCGCCATCTTGTTGTAGGCGCCGCGCAGCTTGAACGAAAACACTGACTGCATATCTTCGCGCTTAAGCAGAATCGTATTGCCAGTACGCGCGGAAAGGCTCGGCGCCACTTCTAAGGGCGTCTCGGATGCCACGTCATACACCCTTGCATTCAGGATGCGTTTCAAATATCCGTTCATCAACACCTCTATAAATCCAATAAATACGCACGAAGGTTATCATAAAAACACTGCGAAACCCTTGCGACATCAGCGAAAATCGGTTCAAATGCCGCGCATGGAAAAAATCGATCAGCATGGTGTCGCCATAGAGACTCAAGTGAATTACCTGCCGGAGCAATCCGATGAGGCGGGTAATCGTTTTGTGTTTTCCTACACCATCACCATCACCAACCTCGGGCCTTCGTCTGCCAAGCTCATCAGCCGTCACTGGATTATCACTGACGCCCACAACCATGTGCAGGAGGTGCGCGGGCAGGGTGTGGTGGGCGAGCAACCTTTGCTCAAGCCGAGCCAGAGCTTCGAATATACCAGCGGCACGGTACTGACCACCCAGGTCGGCACGATGCGCGGCAGTTATCAGATGCAGACAGAGGACGGTACGGAATTCGAGGTCGAGATCCCGCAATTTGTGCTGAGTGTGCCGCGTGTTTTGCATTAACCTTTTTTTTGGCGCGTGTCTAGAAGTAAAAGAAACTGCACGACGTGCAGTACCCTTTGCGTTCTTTTTTCTTGCCGCCTGCACCACCGCAAAACCTGCCATCGCGCCTCCCCCCGCCCAACCTTTTGCACCTTTTGCGGTAAGCAAATGGGAAATGTTGCCGGACTGGCAATCGATAGATTTGCAGCCGACCTGGGCGGCTTTCTGGCAAAGCTGCACCGCGCTGAAAAACAAACCTGCATGGCAACCTGTATGCGCGCGCGCCAATGAGTTGGCCCAACCGGATAGCACTTCGGTGCGCGCATTCTTCGAAGAAGGCTTTACGCCCTATCAGGTTTACAACCCAGATGGGTCTTCGCAAGGCTTGATCACCGGCTACTACGAACCGAAATTATATGGCAGCCGAGTTAAAACAGCCCGCTTCCGATATCCCCTTTACGGCGTCCCTGATGACTTACTGACTATAGATTTGAGCGACGCGTACCCGCAACTAAAAGACCTGCGTTTGCGCGGACGGTTGCAGGGAAACCGTGTGGTTCCCTACTACAATCGCGGTGAGATCGATAGCGGCAAGGCACCGCTGCAAGGACGCGAATTATTCTGGGTAGATAACGCGGTCGATCTGTTCTTCCTGCAGATCCAAGGCTCGGGGCGCATTGAATTACCGGACGGTAGCTTGGCGAAAGTCGGTTATGCCGAACAGAATGGACAACCCTACAATTCCATTGGCAAAAAACTGGTTGATATAGGCGCATTCAAGCTCGAAGAAGCATCGATGCAGAACATCAAACTGTGGGCGCAAAAAAATCCCGACAAGCTGGACAAAATGTTGGCACTGAATCCAAGCTACGTGTTCTTCCGCGAATTACCCAATGGACTGCCCTCTCCGCTAGGCGCGCTGGGCGTGCCGCTGACCAACGAATACAGCTTAGCGGTGGATACACGCACCATCCCGCTCGGGGCACCGGTGTTCCTTTCCACTACATATCCCAACACCACTGACCCGCTGAATCGCCTGATGCTGGCACAGGACACCGGCGGGGCGATCAAGGGCGCAGTTCGCGGCGATTTCTTTTGGGGTTTTGGCGATCAAGCCGGGACTCAGGCGGGACGAATGAAGCAGAGCGGGCAGATGTGGGTGCTGTTTCCCAAGGGCGCAGAGCCTGCACTTAATCCATAAAGGCCATCCCATTCAACCAATACGCTGCTTCACGCCGTTGCGTGAGCTGCCCTTTGATCTTCCGCTGTCAGGTAATCTTAAAGCAAGAGTATAGGGCTGGTTTCGAAACAGACCCGTCATTACTTTTTTCCAAAAATCGATAGGCAGTATCTGCAACTCCAGGCATGGTTTTGACCCACTTTAGGCAAGTATTTAAGAGCGATGTCAACTGGATGAAGCCTGACAGCGTTATATGAACCGACACAGTGTGTCTTTACCTTTTTCAACCAACAAATCGGAGTCCACAATGAACAAACTTTTATCCTTACTGATCGCCTCTGTATTCGCTGCTGTTTCTTTCTCCGCTGTTGCAGCTGATGCAGCCACAGCTCCTGCTGCTGCACCTGCCGCTGCGACAGCCGCACCTGCAAAGGCTGAATCAAAGCATGAAAAAGAAGAAAAAGCCAAGAAAGAAAAGAAGGAAAAGAAAGCAGCTGACAAGAAAGCTAAAGCTGACAAGAAGGCGGCTGACAAGAAGGCAAAAGCTGACAAGAAGGCAGCTGACAAGCAAGCTAAAGAAGAAAAGAAAGCAGCTAAAAAATAATCAGCACAAGCTTAAAATAGGCAGGGGAAACCCTGCCTTTTTTATTGCCCTTGATTCGGTAATCGGCCAGTAATGAATTCCCTCCAATGGCACAGAAAACGGTATCTCTGCTCACGACTTGTATTTCTGGGGGCTATTTGACCATCAGCGAACTAATTCCCATATTGGCACTCTTACCCTGCGAGTGCTAGAATTGATACAGTCATTAAGGAGAGGGACATGAATACTGTGATGAGCTTACCCATTCCATCAGCCGTTGGCAGCTTGGAAAGCTATGTTCAATCTGTTAACCGCTTCCCCATTCTGTCGCAGGATGAGGAGCTTGCCTTGGCTATCCGCTTCAAAAATTCCAATGATCTGGACGCTGCGCGAGAGTTAGTTCTTTCTCACTTGCGTGTTGTGGTCAGTGTGGCGCGTGGTTATGCCGGTTATGGGTTGCCACAGGCTGATTTGATTCAGGAGGGCAATATCGGGCTGATGAAGGCTGTGAAGCGGTATGACCCCGATCGCGGAGTGCGGTTGGTTTCGTTTGCCTTGCACTGGATACGCGCCGAGATCCACGAGTTCGTAGTGCGTAACTGGCGATTGGTCAAGATCGCCACCACAAAGTCTCAACGTAAATTATTTTTCAACCTACGCAGCATGAAGCAGGGTCTGGAACCACTCAAGCCGCAGCAGGTTAGCGAAATAGCGCAACAACTTAATGTCAGTGAGCATGACGTAGTGGAGATGGAAGCACGTTTTGCCGGACATGAGGTCGCGCTGGAACCAATGATCAGCGATGATGAGGAAAGTTATGCTCCAATTCATTACTTGGCTGACAACGCAGAACATGAACCATATCATATACTTGAATCGACCGAACGTGAGCGCTTGCAAACATCCGGCTTGGCGAGTGCTTTGGCCGGGCTGGACGAGCGCAGCCGCCGCATCGTTGAAGCGCGCTGGTTAAATGAGGAAGAAGCAGCAACGCTGCACGAGTTGGCTGCCGAGTTCAATGTTTCGGCGGAACGCATCCGCCAAATCGAGCAGAAGGCGATGAGCAAGATGCATGCAGCGCTCGCTTTGCCAACCGCTTAATAACAAATCTAACGTTTTAGAAAGCATCAACCCGCAGGACAAAAAAGCCGCAGTTTTTGCGGCTTTTTATTTTTCAATCAGTTGGTCAGACAGCACTTCGGCAAGTTATATCCAGATGCTTCGAGCAAGTGATTTGGTTCATTTCACGATCTTCAAGTGGGGTTTGTTTGATATTGCCTTTGAGCCCACGTCCCTGCCTCTAGCAGCTGGCGGGGGAGACCGTGAATCGCTGGCTTGAAATGCCAAGCCTTGCCCATTCTCTTTAGCGTATATGCCGGTGACTGCTTCAACGGGAACCATCAGATTGAAAGGCGCTCCGTTAAACCGTCCGGTACAAGTGATCATTTCGTTGCCCATTTCAAGGTTGCGCACCGCACTTGCGCTGATGTTCAGGACAATTTGGCCGTCTTTGACATGAGCGTGCGGCACCTCGGTATGATCGTCGACATGCACAGCCAGATAAGGGGTAAATCCACTGTTTACACACCATTCGTAGATCGCGCGGATCAAGTAAGGGCGCGTGGATGAATCGCTCACTTGCGCATCGCTCTTTCGGAAGCCGTCAATGCATCAATGAATCCTTGACGGGAGAACAACCGCTCTGCATATTTCATCAGCGGAGCCGCTTCCTTGCCCATCTGTATACCGTAATGGTCGAGCCTCCATAACAGAGGCGCGATCGCCACATCCAGCATGGAGAATTCATCGCCAAGCAAAAATTTCTGGCTGGCCAATATTTGCGCAAGCTGGGTTAGATTATCGCGTATGACTGCTCGGGCTTTATCGGCCTGCTTCGCGGCGCCATGTTCAATCGCCTCGACCTGACTATATATCTCTTGTTCGAAGCGATGCAGAAATAACCGCGCACGGCCGCGCATCACCGGGTCAGGCGGCATCAATTGCGGATGGGGGAAACGCTCATCGATGTATTCGTTGATGATGTTAGCCTCATACAACACCAGATCACGTTCAACCAGAACAGGTACCTTGCCATAGGGATTGATCGCCGCAACATCTTCTGATTTGTTCATCAGATCCACATCGATCACTTCAAAATCCATGCCCTTTTCAAAAAGCACGATCCGACAGCGATGACTGTAGGGGCAGGAAGTACCAGAATACAATCTCATCATTAATGCTTACCCCTTGATTAACTGTACGCGTTGCATGCGCGTGCGTACCAATATAAATCCGATAGTCGCGACAACACCACTGACTACTATAGCCGCTAATATCGGATAGGCGCCCGTGCCATTGACACCAGCGATCCAGACATAGCGCTCAAACAGCGTGCCAATAATGATGCAAGTGGCGACAGCCGCCGTCGCGCCAATATTGTGCCTAGTGAATGGCATGGTAAGCGCAGTAAATGGAATCACGAATTTCAGCGCGAACATCGCCCAAAATATAAAGGTGTAATCGCCATTCTGCATTCCCTGCATACGGTCTCTTTCAGAGGGCAAGTTGCCGTACCAGATGGTTAGATATTGAGCAAAGAAGGTATAAACCCACAGCAAGGTAAAGGCGAGCAGCATTTGAGCGATGTAATTGTAAACAAAGGGCTCTACCGGGCGCAGCAATTTATTCCGGCTATTCAATACGAATATCCAAATCACCAAAAATGCCAGGAACATGCCGAAATTACTAACGAAATGCTGCATCCCATAAATCGCGCTATGCCAGGAAGGGATCATGGTCATTTCAAAATCCCAGGCAACCATTGTGCCATAGAGCACATAGGCATAAGGAACCCAACAGGCGATCTTATGAAAACTCTCCGCGTCTTCCGCACTACGTTCGCTGACAGCCTGACGCTGTACAAACACCCAGTGGATTGCCATAACAGCCAGCATCCCCAAGACTTCGCGCGCTATCAGAAACGTGTAGTTATGCCATCCGGGAAGGTGATGCGCATGATCTCCGGTTTCCTTCATCCAAGGGAATGTCAGCTCTCCGCCGATCAGTAATACAACCAACATGACGAAAGCCAACGGAAACAAGGCAAACAATGAGCTTGCCAGGATACGAATCTCATATCTCCAGCGCGCACCCACCAGATGCAATACAGCGCACAGCGTCACACCACCCAGCGCAAGATAAAGCACCACTAGAAAATTCACGGTCAAAACCGACCAATTGCTATATGACAACATGTTGACCGTCTCCTATTTAGACTTCGCTGCTGCCGCAACGGGGTTTTTTTGCAGCACGGTGCGAATGTAATTCACCACGTTCCAACGCTCGGCGGCTGAGAGATCATTGGCATAGCTGGGCATCACCGCACCGCCGAAGGTCATCATCGCAAAGATGTAACCATCCGGATACTCTTTGGTGTTCCATGGGTGTTGATCGTTGGATGAAGTCAAGTTGTAGGGCTTCAAGATCAGCTTCTCGCCAACCAGCCCGTCGCCTGTACCCGACTTTCCATGGCATGGCGTGCAATAGATCGCAAACAACCTGCCGCCCGTATCGACTGACTTGGCATTTACTGGCACAGGATTGGCCATTTTCGTCGCCGCATCAAAATCCTTGACATAGACGGTAGTGCCGGCAACAGGCACAGAACGCGCAGGAAACACTTTCATGCCAGGCTTTACCTCGTCAACGCTTTCTTGTGGCTTGATGCTGATCTGATTCGCCATATCGTGATCCCACGGCCAGGCATTCGCCAACGACGGGGCAAGTAATAACGCGATTACCAAGACTGACTTGTTCATTTCCCCGCCTCTTCCTGAATTTCCAATGCTTGATGTTTTGTGAAAATCGCCTTCAGAGTATTGATTGCACCCTCGTCGGATTTCACCAAAATTCCAATCTGATCCTCAGATACCTTAGCGCTATACAAAGGCGAGCGCTTGGCCGGCAAACCGGCGCAGATCAAAAAACCGAGGATAGTGATATACACACCGCCCAAAATGAACATCTCATAGGTCAATACAAAATCTGGCGGGAACGGCACGATAGGTTTGCCACCCTTGGATTGCGCAAAAAAGACAGCTTGCGCACCCGCGATCAGGAAGAATGCAAGCAAGCCTCCAGACAGCGCCCCACCCAGGGTGAAAAACTGCACGTAGACCGGCTTATCACCCAGAACCTCTTCTATTTCCGGATGCTCGATCGGGGACTTCATGATCATGTCCTTGTTCGAATCGAAGCCTTTGATGCTGGTGTTGCGCAGCTCTTTGACCGCAGCGGCAGCTTCATCAAAATTGTCGAACAAGGCAAGTAAGTGACGTTGACTCATTTAATGTGCCCCCTTCCCGGCAGCTTCCAGTTTTCCTGCTGCCGCCTTGGTTGCCAGACTTCGGTGATATACCATTTCTTTCACCTCATACATTGAAACTGAAGGGAATAATTTGCAGAACCCCATAAACAGTAAAGTAAACCAGCCGAAGCTGCCAAATACGATACCCCATTGAACAAAGCTAGGCCATTGATCGTGATCCCAAGTCCATGGATAGTAACCATGTGCAAAGGTTGGAGAAACGATCATCCAGCGTTCCAGCCACATACCCAGGTTCAGCAGCAACGACACCACGAACATCACCGGAATGTTGGTTTGGAAGCGCTTAAATGCCATGATCAGCGGCACGATCGATCCGCAGAAAATCATCGACCACCAGAACGGCGCATAAGGACCGTACATGCGCTCAAGCAAAGTGTCCTTGGCAACCGGGTCATGCCCATACCAGACTGAGGCCATCTCGATCATGTTCAGGTAAGTCCACACCATCGAGATCGCGAAAGTCAGGCGCACGATCTTTTTCAGGATAGGTAATGTCATGTACTCTTCAAACCTGAACACGTAGCGCAGTATGATGAACAGCGTGATGATCGCCGCGCAGCCGGAATACAAAGCGCCTGCCACAAAATATGGCGGGAACGATGTGATATGCCAGCCAGGCTGTTGTGACATGGCAAAGTCGGACGCCACGATGGAGTGCACCGAGACTGCCAACGGAATCAGGAAACAGGCGATCGTCAGATACGTGACGCGGAAATTACGCCATTGACGGTCAGTTCCCTCCCAGCCCAGCGCCAAAGCGGTATACAACTTCTTGCGCCAACCCGGGTTCATGTTATCGCGGCAAATCGCCAGGTCAGGAATCATCCCCACGTACAGGAACAGGATCGACGAGCTCAGGTAAGTAAAGATCGCCATCGCATCCCACAGCAGCGGCGACTGGAAATTCGGCCATATACCGCGCTCGTTAGGATAAGGTATCGCATAATAAACCTGCCACGCACGACCCAAGTGGACGAATACGAACAAGCCTGCCGTCATCAGCGAAAAAGTGGTCATTGCTTCCGCAAAACGATAAATCGGCTTGCGCCAATCGGCATGCATCAGGTGCAGAATCGCCGACAGCAAAGTCCCGGAGTGGCTCATGCCGATCCAGAAAATGAAGCTGGCAATATACAAGCCCCAAACATGGGGATTGTCCATATTGGCCACGCCCATCCCCGTTATATATTGATACGCTTCGCAGCCTACGCCCACACCGACCATGGCAATCGCTACGACCAGCATCACCCAGAACATCTTTCGGGGGTTCTCCAGACTATGCAATACATCCTTATTAATTTTCGCCCAAGCGATGTCTTCGCGGATATCTTTCATTGTTATGTCCTAAAGGAATTCCAGTAATATTGGCGGTTTAAATTGCGCTATCACGCACGCGTTCCAGATACATGACCGAGGGGTAAGGGCGCAGTTCTTCGAGAATACGATAACCGCGCAACTTGCTCCCCCCCTCTTCCTTGTCCTTGGCTTGTACATCTTTGGCAAGCTCAACTTGTTGTGCTTGCCACTTCTTGTGCACTTTGGATTCCGGATCAACCAGATTGCCGAAAGTAATGGCACCAGGCAGACAGACTTGCTGACAGGCTGTCTGTACTTCGCCATCACGCACAACACGTCCCTGAGATTTGGCGTTACTTTCCGCTTCCCTCAACCGCTGCACGCAGAATGTACACTTTTCCATCACTCCCTTGCCGCGTACCGTCACATCAGGGTTCAGCTGTTGATTCATCTCGGCGGGCCAGACGTTATCGGTAGTTGGGTAGTCATACCAGTTGAAGTAACGCACCTTGAACGGGCAGTTGGCAGAGCAATAACGCGAGCCGATGCAACGATTGTAAATCTGCGAGTTCAACCCGTCGGGCGTATGATTGGTTGCACCCACCGGACATACTGTCTCACACGGGGCCGCTTCGCATTGCTGGCACATCATTGGCAAAAATCGCGCACCCTGATCAGGAAATTCGCGACCATCCTCATCCCAATAACGTTCGATACGCAACCAGTGCATTACCTGCCCGTGCGCATATTTTTCCTTGCCCACTACCGGCAAGTTATTCTCTGCATAACACGCAACACTACATGCGTTGCAACCGGTACACGCATCCAGATCGATGCTCATCGCCCATTTATATGGATTATGCGGCTGGTCATTAATCGGATGTTCGTGACGCCAATCCGACCAACCTTCCAATAGAGTGGTAACAGACATACTTTAGACCTCCTTCGAAAAGTCAACTTTATCAGTAGGCAAACGCGGGGCTATCTTCTTGCCCATTTGCCTGCCGCCCGCAGGGCCTTCATCTTTAACCACGATCACTTTTTGACCGGTTTTGCTGACTTTGACACGCGTTTCATGCATCGCTAATTCGCCAGTCTCTTTATCAAATATCGCGTCCAGAATCAGGAACGGGTTCACGCCATAATCCTTGGCGTAACGACCCATCGCCTCATGACCGCGGCCGAGCGGCACTGAAATCACATCCGGATGTATACCCGGGAACAAATAAGCCTGAACCTTGATAGAGCCGTTCTTCGAAGTGATTTCGACGATATCACCCTCGGCAATGCCCAGTTCCGCAGCTTTCTTCGGGTGTATCTCCACCCACGAATCCCACACGATTGTGGTTAACGGATCGGGCGATTCCTGCAGCCATGGCTGGTTGGTGTTGCGACCATCACGCAGGCTGTGATTCACGCTAGGGATCAACTGCAATGGGAACTGAGCGTCTATGGCGGCTGGCGCAGGCAGCGTCAAGCCTGCCGCGCTGGCTTTGGCTGACAATGCGCCTGTAGAACCCGCCAGCTTGACGATACCCTTGCTCAGCGTGTCATCCCAGAAAACATCGTCATCGATACCCTTACCGCCAAATGCATCCTTGTTTTTCAACAACGCGTCGCGCAAGTAGGCATAGTAATCAGCATATTTTTTGTAATCCTCAGAGCGGCGCTGCTTGACCAAACTCAGCAAGATGTCACCCATACCACGAGTATTGGCGTGAATTTTTTCCATGAGCGGCTGCTGAATGTTGATTTGCGCGCCTTCGGCCATATACTCGGGCACATGACTACCCCAGTCTTCCAACCCAGAGTCGAGCGGCAATACCAAATCGGCCTGCAATGCAGTCTCATCCAGATAGTGGGCAAACACCACCTTGAACCCGGCCTTGGCCATATTGTCCTTGAACTTCATCGCGGCGGGTGCAGTGAAGACGGGATTGGCGGCATAATTGAACAACACCTTGAATTTGCCTTCAGCTAAACCTTTGTTCAACCCCTGCAGCGCTGCAGTATTGCCTAATGCCGGGGCCATTTGCGGGAACGGCACTGAAGCCGCGGCTTCCACGGTCTTGCCCACATTGCCCAACACCTGATTAAGCAAATTGATCGCGGCTGCATTCTGTGAACCGTGCGCATAGCCTTCCGCCGCGCTTCCAACCAATACCAGACTAGGCGTGCGTGCTTTCAGCAACGCGGCAATCTTGTCGATCTGCTCAGCCGATACGCCAGTGTCTTTGCTGACGCGCACCTTGTCATAACCTTTCACCGCAGCGGCAACGTCGCCAGTCGCAGTGCCCAATGCATTGATGATACCCAGTGCCAGAATTCCTTCAGTACCGGGACGTACCGCCAACCAGCGATCCGCATTCGCGCCGGTCAAAGTCATTTTGGACTCGACCTGTATCAACACACCACGCTGGCCATTCACGCCCTTGCGGAACTGCGCATATTGCTGCGAGAAATGCACGGGTGAAACCCAGCTTCCCAGAAAATCCGCGCCGAAGGACAGCACAACCTTCGCCTTATTGATGCTGATGCGCGGCATCTCAACGCCATAAGATTTTTTATTTGCAGCACGCACCACAGCGGGCGCGATCGCCTCATACACGAAATGATTCTTGCAGCCGAAACTGTCAAGATAATTACCCATCAGTACCTTGAGATGGCCACTCATACCACCGGTCAGGAACGCGATCTCTTCGCCGCTCACGCCATTCAACTTCTCGGCGATCAATCCGTAGGCCTTCTCCCACGTGATGGTTTCGCCTGACTTGCTACCGGTGCGTAACAACGGCTCGCGCACGCGATCCGGGTTGTAGTGATGCTGCACGCCCGCTTGACCCAAACCGCACAACTTGCCACGGTTGATTGCGGATTCCGGATTGCCTTCCAGCTTCAACACTCGCCCTTCGCGCACCCGTCCGCTGATGCTGCAACCCATATCGCATTGCGTACAAGTCGAGTTGTAGTAAACAGAAATGCTGGGGATCATGTAGTCCTTCGCTTCCACGTAAGAAACTACAGTTTCCTTACCGTCCTCCATGGAAGTGAAGCCGCAGCCACCTAGTGCTGCTGTCGTGCCACCCCAACCCAGCACCTTCAGAAAATCACGCCGATCAAAACCACTGTCCATCATCAAAACCTCTCTGGAAAATTCTTGAATGTCATGTCCGCTTATTTATGGCACATCCAGCAATCATTCGGGCCATTTGCCGTGACCACCCCCGAAGCGCTTACTGTAGGCTTCTTATATGCATACCAATAGGCTTGGCCGTCCGCCGACGTTCCACCCTCTGCTGTCACCGGGTGGTCCTTTTTATGACAATCGACACACCACCCCATGGAAATGGCTTTTAGGCGACGCCCTACCGTCAGCTCTTTCACGTTACCGTGACAATAACCACAAGCTTCCTGAAATGGACGGTTCTGCTGAAAAATGAAACGTTTGATATGGCGTTCATGGTTGAAACGCACATAATCCGGAACATCATGCACCTTCTTCCAGGGAATGGCTTTCTTGGCATCCCAGTACTCGAACAACTTTTTGATGCGCGGACTTTCGCGCACTGACTCGATGCTCTGGTGGCACCCGATGCACTTTTGCAATGGCGGGATGCCCGCTACTGCGCTGCGCCGCGCATAGGTATGGCAATACATGCAATTGATTTCCATGCCGCCTTTTTCCGGATGATCCTTGTTGGCATCACCCGCATGACGGAAGTGTGGGAATTCTATCGGTTGCTCGATTGCCGGACCTTGCCCATCCGCAGTCACAGGTGGCATTGTTGTTTCACCCCAAACTATTGATGCGGATTGCGCGGCGTCGACTGCATAGCCGCTCATGGCAGCAAACAATCCCATCAACAAGACAGACAAACGTAAAAAACGGTGCATCGTAAGGGCTCCCCCAGCAAATAATTCAACCCACGTCAGCACGCAGCCAAACGTGATAAAAAAACTAAACGGATTATTTTGATGCGGCTTATCGCGTTAAAATTATCTTTTGTTCTATATTTTTTGCTCTATTATCTGCCCGCATGAAAGTCTCGGGGCAGAGAAGCAAACGAATAATGTCTAGTCTTAAAAGCAAAGTCAACACCCCAATCATCATTAAACCCGCGAACGAACGAAATTTTCCAATCGCTCCATTTAATTACAGAACTTACTAATATAGTTTTAGCGTGTATCAAGATGAAAGAACAACAAGCCGTGCTGGATTTCTTTTCCCAAGCGGAAAATTTACCCCTGGGTATTGCTGTTGCCGAGCAAATGGACGCACTCCGTGAGCAGATGAACACGCAATTCTGGCATGCATTGCAAGCTCGTCTTGATGCAATGATCAACGAACACATGCTGCCTTGGCAGGTAACTGCAACAGAGGACAGAAACACGGCAGACAGTCTGGTTGGATTGTATTGCTCCTTGCGCGCCGAACAAGAATTGTATCTGCGCCCGATGATGGAACAACAACATCTGGGAAGTGACTGTCGCATTTATTTTGGCTTGATGTGGAGCGTCGCACCTTCGCCCGAGCAACTTGCACTGCCCGCCGTCATCACGCTCAAAAATACTCTTCAACAAGCCGGTTTCAAGAACAACGAGAGCCACCTTGCCTGGCAGTGGACGATGATGCATCCGCGCCGCAAAGATTTCTTGCTGCGCTATGCACATCAACCTGAAATATTATTAGCTGAAGTAGAAGCGGTTTTCAAAGCACTGCTGGTAGACAATCGCGAGGTTATCAATCAAGCCAATGAATCACTAAAAAGCACGCCTCGCCGTTTAGCCTCATCCTTGAATCAGATGCGCAACGAATTGCTCGATTAGGCGAATCCATGCCGAGTCGCGGGTAAGCCGTTCTGCTGTAACACAGGACTGGCTTACCCTGCAGCTCTGTTTCCCGAAAAAACCAAAAGCTCACCAGGTTCACAGCCGGCCGGATGTAAAATTGTTTCAACAGACATCACACCGGATGAACAACAACTATGGAAGCGCTGAATAAGTTCCAACTATGCTTCGATACATTTCCCGTTCGTCCTGATAACCAGCGACTTGGCTGCTGTTGTTTGGCAGCCTAGTCGAATGGCTAGTGGTTCCATCAGTGCCGCGCATAGCGCGGTGTATCGAAGGAGCGAACGGGAAACACTCAGCACGAACGGACTTATTCGGCGCTTCCCTAGATCGGATTATTCTGATCGAAAAAGCGATGCTCCAGGCCAAATTGTTTTGCCAGATGCGCCCCCAGCGCCTGGATGCCGTAACGCTCAGTCGCGTGATGACCGGCGGCGATAAATGCAACGCCGGTTTCATTGGCCAGATGAAAATTCTGCTCAGATATCTCCCCGGTTATATAGGCATCCACACCTTGCGCAATCGCCGCCTCGAAGTACCCTTGCGCGCCGCCGCTGCACCATGCCACTTTGCGTATGTTCTTGTTGCCATCGCCGATGACTTGCGGTGTGCGCTGCAAACCTCGGGCAACCTGCTCGGCAAATTGCACGAGTGTCCGGGGCTGCGTCAACGAACCCATCCATGCAATGCTCTGTTCGCCAAATCTACCCTGCTCGATCAAGCCTAGTAACTTGCCGAGCTGTGCGTTGTTGCCAAGTTCCGCATGGGCATCGAGCGGCAGGTGATAGGCCAGCAGACTCACCTCGTTGCGCAATAATTGTGCGATGCGCCGCTTCTTGATACCGACGATAGTGGCCTCTTCGTTGCGCCAGAAATAACCGTGATGCACCAGAATAGCATCTGCACCCCACGCGATTGCCGCATCCAGCACGTGCTGTGAAGCCGTCACTCCGGTAGCGATGCGCCGCACTTCCGCACGACCTTCCACCTGCACACCGTTTGGGCAGTAATCCTTGAACAGGCTGGTTTGCAATAAGCTTGCGTTATAATCGCGCAATTCATTTAGCAGCATCATATTTCCTTCAACAATATATTTTCATCGGTTCATCTTACCATGCGTAAACACTGGCTTCTCTTTACCCAAACCGTCACCATCGCCCTGGCGCTGTTATTTATTATTCACACCCTCAAGCCGGAATTGCTGCCTAACGCAGCGCGCAGTGGAGTGGTCACCCTGTATGAAAACACACCGCCAGCTGGCGATGACAGATCCCCCGCGATGGGTTTGAGCGCCGCCGCGCAAAAAGCCATGCCTGCCGTAGTGAACATTTTCACCAGCACCACCATCAAGAATCCGGCCAATCCCTTCATGGATGACCCGCGCTTCAAGTTTTTCTTTGGCGACGAGTTTGATAGCGAACCACAGACCAGTTCCAGCCTGGGCTCTGGAGTGATCGTCAGTCCGGACGGTTACATTCTCACCAACCATCACGTAGTTGCAGCCGCCGATCAAATCGAAGTCGCGCTGACCGATGGCCGCAAAGCCAAGGCTCATGTCATCGGCTCCGATCCTGAAACCGACTTGGCGGTGATCAAAGTCGATCTGCCCGGCAACCTTCCTGCAATCACTTTCGGACATCCCGAAAGAGCGCGTGTCGGGGACATGGTGCTCGCCATTGGCAACCCGTTCGGCGTGGGTGAAACGGTCACCATGGGCATCATTAGCGCACTAAAGCGCGACCATCTTGGCATCAACACTTTTGAGAACTTCATCCAGACCGATGCCGCCATCAACCCCGGCAATTCCGGTGGTGCACTGGTGGACGGGAACGGCAATCTTATCGGCATCAACAGTGCGATCTACTCGCCTAATGGCGGATCGTTAGGCATCGGCTTCGCCATTTCTGCCACCACCGCAAAAAAGACCATGGAGCAAATCATCCAGCATGGTTCTGTCACACGAGGCTGGCTCGGTGCAGGGGTGCAGGAACTCACTCCGGAGCTGGCTGAATCCTTCAAGCTTGGCGACACCAAAGGTGTGCTGATCACTGAAATATTACGCCGCAGTCCCGCAGATCAGGCAGGCATAAAGACCGGTGATATTCTGATTGCGATAGATAACAAACCCATCAGTGATTCTGGCTCCATGCTGGAAACGATAGCCAGCCTGCCGCCCGGTAAAGTTGTGCTGGTGCAACTGGTGCGCAATGGCGCGACCATAGGTTTGCAAGTCAAGATCGGCAAACGTCCGAGGCCAGTGGAGCAGTAATTTGTTGGGTTAAGCTTGTGTATCCTATCGATGAAGTCTGTCTTCTTATATCCGGCCTGCGGTCGTGGAAAAATATGTATTCATATTTTTCCACGCCCCAGCTCTAGCCAGTAAATAACAAATACGAACAGAAACACCACGAACTCAAGCACGGTGGTCCAGATGATCATGCGTGCGATGCGCCGATGCCGCGGCGTCATTCCCAGCCAGAATGTATTCTGAAACCAGCTGAAAAAAGGCAGCCAACCCCATCGAGTCCGGCGAATGAAATAACTGTGGATAGCCGCGCCCCATGGCATCAGGGACCTGTCCACTTCATTCAGGCGCGCCTCCCGCTCAACCGAATTCATCTCGGCAGGATAAATATCCTTGACGATCAATCGTGATAATGCAGGACCAAACTTCTGCACAGTGAAGATAGTAGCCTGTTTCAAACCCCTGTCGTAATCAAGGCGGAACGAAGCATCCGGCTGAACATCGCTCACGCTCACGGTTATGCTCTGTTGCAACCCGTTCATCTCATTGAGCACCTCAAGACGGATCTGCTTGCCATGAAACAATCTTCCCGAGGCATCCTCCTCCCAGGATTTTATTTCAAGGTAGGGATTAAGCCGGAAGAGACGCTCAAGCTTCTGCAAAAACTCATAGATCTCTCCCGACGGGAATGGCAGATCCACACTGATCCACGCGGAGTCTTCTCCGGACTGACCGACATTTTTATCCATCATGTCGCAGCGCGCGCTGCCATCAACAGCGGCACAGACAAGCCTCGCGCCAGCTTCTCCATATCCATGCGCGATCGAATTCCGGTCACACCCTTGGGCCGGGGCGGACCGATCACGACCAGCGTGGCCTGCTCCTGCAATGCGATTTCCAGCAGACACTCTGCCGGGTCGCCCTGGCGCATGACAGCTTTGTAGGCGTATCCCCGCTCAGCACAGCGCCCCTCCAGCGCGATCAACTGCTGACGCACGTCTTTTTCCAAAATGCCTTCCAGATAGCTGCCAAAGGTATCACGCGTCGATGCGTTATTCAGCCAATCATCCCCCTGCATGCCTGACCAGAGATCGGGCACAACTAGCAAATGCACGATTCGGCTTTGCCCGGGAACAGCGAAATCCAGGGCCAGCGTTTCGGCCAACCGCGCTCCGGCTGTACCGTGATGGGCCAGCAATAATGTTTTTGTATTTAACATAAAGACCCAAAAAAAATGCGCGGGCACCCTGCTTTCACAGGGTGCCCGCGCTTGGTTAAACCAATTTAGCTGCTCGTGAGCATTACTCCGAATGCAATGATGAATGCGAAAATCAGCGCGGTGAAGTCCTCCCGACGATCACTTACAAAGATCGACAGGCTGGTACCGCGTTCAAATTTTTGAGGTTCCATATTCAATTCTCCCGATTAGATAAATTCCTTGACGAACATCAACACCACGGCCAGAGAACCGACAGCCTTCAACGTACCGACAATACCGCCGATGATCAAAGGTGCGCCGCCCGCCTGCTTGAGTGCCTTGCCGGTAATCTGCATGCCCAGGCCGATCAGGCCGAAAGCGAACAACCATGCGATCCAGTTACGATATTCCTTGATGTTCTTTGAATCGTGTGTTGCTGCCTTTCCTGCATTTTCAATAGCCCCCTTGGCGACACCGTCAAACCCTTCCATCTTGGCCACGGATTTCAGAATATCACTCTGCTGGCGGGACATCAGTTTCCTGTTAGTGGCCAAATCGCCCAAGGCTTGGTAGACCTCAGTCGTCGTCACATTGTGGCCTTCGGAAACCACGTGTGTATCTGCCAGATATTTGGCTAGTGCCTTGGCTCCATCCGGCTCACGCAGGCGCATCAACTCGCTGTCCAGAACACGAGTTTCCTTGCCCTTGAGCAGCTTGTCTTCCTTGACTTCCGAGCTGCTGAAATATTTACCCTGATAGTGACCAGCAGGCGCGAATGTACCAGCTGAACTCAAGGCGAACATGGCGATGAAACCCAGAACGAATACCGGGAACTTGGCGATCACCACCTGGGCAAGATTGACCTTCTCAGCACCTTCCTCATGCTTGACATACCAAGCAGCCAGCCAAAGCACGATGATAGGCAGGAACAGCACGCGGGTGATGTTGAAAATCTCCGCCACCTTGAGCGTTTCGATATTATGTGGATCAAATGCGAGCGCAGCCCCGGCTACTTGTGCCGAATTCAGGATACCCGTGCCGGCCCATGCGCCGAACTGCACCGGACCCATGTTGAGCATATGCCCGACAGTAGGAAACAGGAACATACAGCCCACACCCCAGATCAGGATGGTACCGATGGTATAGGCGATCTCCTCGGCCTTAGCCTGCACCACAGGTGAAGACGCAACGGTAGCCGACACGCCACACACGCCCATGCCGGCAGACAACACCGCTGTCATCGAATTCGGTATGCCCATGCGCTTGCCCATGAACAGCACGATGCCAACTGAACCCAGCACGAAGATACCGATCAAGATCACGGAAAGCCCGCCCAACTGAGCCAGTTCCGCCGCGCTATACAAGGTGCCAAGCAGAATAACTCCGGACTTGAGGAAAAAGCGCGCGGTACGAATGCCATTCGCGGCCCATGCCGGGATTTTGAATATATTGACGATGATCATGCCGATCACGATGCCCAGCACCACATAGTTTAGATTTAAAATATGGGCGAAATCCCAAGTCAGAATGCCTGCATCTTTAACCGCCTTACCCCAGTTGGCAAAGATCGGATCCAGCCCCCATCTCACGATGAATGCAATCAGCAAGATATAGGCTACTCCCGGCACAACCGAAACAAAGTAGTCGAGGCTGCCATTCGTAGGTTTCCAGACCAGCGTGAACAGACCGATGAGGACAAATACAGCACCAAAAACATTTGACAGTTTCGCCTGCTCTGCTTTTACCTGGTCAAATTTTGATGCCTTCATCTTCATATCAGGGGCAGGGCTACCCTCAGAAGCAGCCAATTCTTTTGCCACACGATATTCTGCGTCGAATTTTTCCTTGACCTTCATGTGGTCGCCGTAGGCACTCTTTTGCAGATAAGACTGCATGCCGTCAATGGAACCGGAGTTATTCAACCCTCCCCAAACCAGCATAAGGATGCCGATGATAAGTAATGCAGGTGATTTTATGGTGTAAATCATTTTGTCCCCGTATTGATCAATAATTTTTGCGCATCTGAAAAACCGCGGCCCACTGTTGCGAGCGGGCCGTGTTTCTATTCAGAGGGAGAACTTATTCCATTGGGAGCTTACGTGCTTTCCAGTCAGGGACGCCGTCACGATACCAATTGACATTCTTGTAACCGGCTTTAGAAAGTGCAACTGCTGCCTTGTAGGATTTCCAGCAGGTACCGGAATTGCAGAACACTACGATAGTGGCATTCTTGTCGCTCAACTTGGCCGTATCAAACTTGTCTTCAGCGGCATTAAAGTCAGCAGACTTGGCGCTTTTCTCTGGATCATAGGGAACAGAGATCGCACCCTTGATGCTACCTTCGCCAAACTCAGAAGCCTTGCGGGTGTCAACGATGGTGGCGCCCTTGGCTTGCAATTCCTGAACTTGCTTTGCATCAACCAACTTGACGCCTGCAGGCGCGGAAACAGGTGTTTCCGGATGAGCATCAGCTGCGTAGGATGCCCCACTTGTAGCCATAAAACCAAGGGTGATTAGAGCGAAAGATAGCTGTTTAATGCTTTTCATGAATTGACTCCTCAAAATTAATAATAGTTTTACCGGGTTTAAACTTTAAGCCACATGTTCCCTTGTGCAGAAAATCCGTGACCGGTTCATCAGCATAAATCAAGATTCTCATTTACTCCAGCCGCCCTGATTTCAGTGATTCTGCTGATCAACTCGTGCTTTTTTACAGTGTATTTTATTTTTAGTCAACAACATCAGTTAAAGCTAATTTACGACTTCAGGAAACCGCCGATTTGACCTGCGACCCCTCGGGTTCCTGAACGATAATGACCGGACACTTGACAGTCGTGAGCACCTTGTAGGCAGTACTGCCGAGTACAAAACGACTCAGTGCGCTGCGTTTGCGCGCGCCGATCACCAACATATTAGCCTTGTAGTCGACAACGCATCCGGCGATGGCATTGACTGGATCTCCACTACGAATATTGATGCCGATCGGTAGGTCATCGCGGTCAAAGTCCGCAATGATGCGCATCATCGCCTCTCTTGTATGAAGGTATGCTGAATTCAGTTCCTTGCGCTCACGGCCATTGCCAATAAGTGCCGCGTTGTGATCTTCCAACACGGCAAGCACCGTGATATTCGACGGT
>Ga0315271_10000095_pt1 | contig 40067 bp, 37 predicted proteins | sample C3_top_MG_FD_204664 | JGI IMG/M metagenome (GOLD analysis project Ga0315271, IMG submission 204664) | Sediment microbial communities from Yellowstone Lake, YNP, Wyoming, USA - C3_top | ecosystem: Environmental > Aquatic > Freshwater > Lake > Sediment | place: USA: Wyoming | collected 2017-08-01
GACCAACTGCACAAAGACTATCTCCGGCAAATAACTGAAGACCTGCTGAAGAACAATCCCAAACCAGTAAAGACCGAGTGTTTAATGAAGTGGTAAAGGACAGTTCCCGACGTAAGGGATTGTCAGTGGTTCAATTGTTTCCCCCCCCCTGTTCAGGAGTTTTGACGATGACGATTAAATCAGTACGAGACCGAGTAGCGGAATTAATGACCGGATTGAACCCGCTGACTGACGTCATGCAGGCGATGGACCTGGCACAATTGGCGTACGAACGTGAAATTGCGGCAGCACATCAAAAGGAATTGCAGGAGCAGCAAGCAGAGTCTGACGTGATCAACAACGTCGCCGTGTTTTGCGGCGTCCGTTGTAGTGGCTTGACAGGCTTCGCAGGCAAGGCCCCTCATCCGAGTATGAGTAAAGCGTGTGTGGCCCTGGAAAACGGGATTGGAGTTGAGGCGGCGTCGCTGGCGATCGGATCAGACGGGGAGACAGCATATTTCCCTGGCAGACTTTGGGTATTCGTCGCAGGGAGTAAACCCTGGTCACTCACGATGAGCCAATCGTCTCAATTGCTTGAGATTCTCAAGACCAAAGGACCGGCAACACTTGAGACCGTCCTGGAGTCTGCCGGGGGTGACGCAGTACTACAAGCCTACACTTCGAAAAGAGCAGAACTGGTGGCTGCTGGAAAGCTCACGACACGGGGAAAAAAGGCAAAGAAGTAGAAAACCCCGTGTTCACAATCCCAGGCCCTCACGGTAAACGTGAGGGCCTTTCATTGTGCATACTGGCCAACAGCGTAGCGAAGATGCTCCGGCATAAAGCAAAATGGACCAGGACCAGCCTGAGTAGAGGGCGAAACAGGAACAACAATACACGAAATATAATACACGAAATATAATTCGTATATCAGCGTTCGTGCGTCACCGCTGACCGGATACTAGCTGATCCTGTGAAACAGCTCAAAACACAGGCTTTTCAGCTTGTTTTGAGCGATCCGAGGCGATGCCAGGGAAGTTACAACCTCGGAAAGACTGGGATACCATGGTCCTTACAGAGCTGTCTCCCCTATTAGGTTCACCGGCTGGAATTTATAGACTTTTGAAAACCTGTAAATCCACTTTGGACCGGAGATGCACTTGACTTTGTACCGGTCACACCCATCTGGAATTTATAGACTTTTGAAAACCTGCAAATCCACTTTGGGCTGGTTGTGCGATTGACTTTGTACCAGTCTCACATGTCTCACCGGAGCTGTTGACTAAATCTGTCACACAGGTTAGAGTGGCTTCACCGGGCTATTCCATTTCAGAGTTTTGAAGGAGTACGATTGATGTGCTGAACCGATTGAAAGTGGTGTTGGATGAGATGCTCGTTACCCTCAGACTGGTCAATCAGCTACTCAGGTTCATGATCTGGAGTTTCACCGTGAGACCCAGAGGTTTTGGTGTCCGTGTTCAGGAGTCACAAATGGGTCAGGTGTTTAACTATCGACAGAACCTTCTGCCGGTTCCAGATGGAGTAGCTTCACAGCGACTGGTTGTCACTGTGAACGGAGAAGATCAGTCTCCGATTGAAATCCCAGCCGAGGCGTTGAGCGTTACTTTTCAAGCCGGACCAGCCGGAGCAACGGTCGAGCTGTCACTGGACTACATTGATCCCTCAGGCAACGACTCTGATAACTTTGAAACAGAGTTCGTGATCGTTGACGGCATTCCACCGGAAGCTCCTCTGGGCTTCGGTGAGCTTGTTCAGGAAAGCGAAGAGACTCTGCCTGATTAGTCTTATCAGAGGACCGCAGAAACAAAGACAGCCATGCAGGAGACTGCATGGCTGTTTGCGTTGGTAGAGATGTTGAATCGGATCAGTGGTTCTTCCGGTCTTCCTGATCCTTTGAGAGTCGTACCTCAGCTCGATCAACTTCTACGTGAGCTGGAGCAGTGATACCGAGGCGAACCTTGTCACCTCTGATCTCAAGAACAGTGACCTCTATCTCATTCGGTGGTCGTCCGATGATGATCACTTCGTTGGTCTTTCTTGTTAAGCAGAGCATGTGCATCCTTTCTTAGGGTTTAGTCAGTTCGTGCAGCAGGCCCTGTACGTTGAACATCAACGCACAGAGAGCTTCCTTCCTGTCGATCGTGTGATTGTCCTCAGGACTGTGAGCAGTGCCTCCACGATGGATCGTCCAGAGGTCTATGAAGTGTCTGAACATCGATTTCAGATAGACAGCCTCGGGGATACCTTTCTGCCAGTTGTCGCTGTCTCTGATTGAACCATCGGCCTGAGCACGGTGAGCGTGCATGTAAGCAGCGAATGACTGCAGAGCGTTCGGTGAGAGGAAGCCTTCGTAGTCCAGCTTGTTGGTGTCGAGGTTTCGTGTTGCACCGGTTGGAAAGGTTCGAATTTCATCTTTTGGAGCGGGGATCACTGTCTCCCACTCACCGAGTCCGTCCTTTTGAATCTCAACCGGGGGTTCCTCTCCGGCGTTGAATCTCCGAAGGTTGTCTTTCTGTAAAGCCGAAGCGGCTTTTCGCATAGACTCAAGATGCTCCGGCTTGAGCCGAAACTGTTCAATCTCGTTCTCAGTGATCGTCGGTGGAGGCCCGTTGGCGATGATCGCGGCCTTACGAAACCTCCACTCATTGTGAACGGATATCCTCTCACCAGCAATGTTCGATCCATCTCCACGGCGGACACAGATCAACCCCTTTGCCCCAATCTTGTCGGGTAGAACCGTGTACAAGGCGTCTTGCTCCAACCCGTAGGCTGGGTGGGCACAAATCACTAAATCCCCTCCGTTAAACAAACTACACTCTGACCGAGCTTTTTGCTCGTTGACGATCTCATCCCGCGTGTGGTGCATTACCATTCTCCGTACTGAAGTTTTGAAACTGAAACAAACACTGATCGGCAGCTTAGTGCTGGTGACAATTCTTGTCAACAGAGAATCCCCGGAGTGGTGAATCACTGAACAACCGTCAACCGTTTCGAGGTGTCTCAGGCCCAATGTAAATTTCCAAACGGCCAGACACCTGCATAACCGGGTTAAAGCGTTAAACCGTTTACAGTTTACCCAGTTTAACCTGTTTACTGATATAACCTGGGAGTCGGGCTGGTGAACAGCCCGCCCCAACTCGGTTTTTGAATGCTCTGATTGCAGTTCCACCCTGTCTCTATATGTATACTACGTATACATATAGAGACAGGGCGAACTGCGACCGTAACCGGTCTTTGAAAAGAAACCAAGTGGAGGACAGGCCGCTCATCGGCCTGTCTCTCCAGACTACAGCAACAAGCCGTTTACACCGGATTAACCGGAAAAGGAGTAAAAACCTGTTAAACCTGTATAAAGCCAAAAATTGAACAAATGTCCAGTGAATCTTCACAGGTGCAGTGCAACACCACTGCAACGCCGTTAAACGGCCTTGGATTCCGGGACACAGAATCGTACCAACACTGGAGCCGGAGGCCCGTACGGACGATTCTGGATGATTTGGCGGGGTATTCTGGCCGGATCACTGGTCGGGCTGGTATTAAGAGGTCAAACGGGGACGCGAACTACTGTGTTTGTAGTAGCGCAATAAGCGTAATAGCGGTTCCGGCTGGTTCCCGGAACCACGGGAACCAGATTTCCGATGGACCGGGGTTGACAAGATCTGTCACCTTTGCAAAGATGCCCGGATCAACAGCGTCGTGGCTGTTTAACTTTTGAAAACTCCGGTGCCTGTCACACTCCAGGCATTGTTGAGAGCCGCTTTCGGGGGACACGACACCCTCGGGAGCGGTTTTTTTATGCTACGATGAGAAGGAGCGAACGGATGCAAACTTTTACATGCCGAATACCTGCGGACAGTGAAGCCTGGTTGAGCTTATATCGGTAAAACTTATCCCCCAGACTCTCCCAGGTTTTACCGATGGACGTACTTCCTTACCGAACAGCCGCAGTTCGCACCGCTTCTTATCTCTGCAGGCACGGAATCCAGGTTTTCCCGGCCCAGTTCGCCACCAAAGGCGGGGGTGTCATGTGGAAAGACATCGCCACCAACGACATCAACATGTTTGTCCGGTCGGTGCCTCCGGGGTTGTTTAACTTAGCGATGGTTTTTGGCCCTGATTCCGGGGTAATGGACGTTGAACCGGACGATGAGGCGTCCAGCCTGCTAATTGAGGGGCTGATGGCCGAAAACGGCGTGAAAACGCTCGCATATCGGTCCAAAAGGGGTATTCACCGGATTTTCCGGTGGGAGCATCAGTTCTCCCACTGGAATAACGCCAATCCGAAGGCCGGTAAACTCGATATCCGCATGGGAACAGCCTCAAAAGGGGCCTATTCCATCTGCCCGCCATCGGTTCACCCCGAAACCGGCGAACATTACATGTGGTTGCCCGGTTGTGCCCCGTGGGAGATTGCTCCGGCCCCGCTGCCGGAGAATGTTCTTCGGTACATCCTGTCAAACGTCAAGACCGGACCGACCAAAGGCAGGGTATTAGAGGTCGAAGCCACTGATGACGGCTACTTACCGGGTGTAGGTGGTCGCCATGACTACCTATTAGGGTTTAGTAAGCTGCTCTACTGTAATCTGCTGCTGCCGAAGGAGGATTGCGTAGAGCATGTCCGGCTGATGAGTCAGCGGCTGGGGACGTACGATGAGCCTAAACGGGGTGAGGCAGAGGTCCAGAACTGCTTCAACGGGCTGAAACGACCGATTGATCCGGTGAAAGAGATGTCTGCTCACATCTCGATGTCCGTGGTCAACGAAGTGGTCGAAGACACCTTCACCCGGCACACCGAGGCGAACCGCGACGACAGAGACGAGATACCCTCTCACATCTTCCATCCAAAGATTCAGGCGGCATCACTGGCCGCGAGAGCCTGTCAGCACCCGAGGAACCTCTGGTTGATGACCTGCCTGACCGCCAGTGCGGCTGCAAGAGGAACGAGCGTTTTGGTGAGGGCCTCAGAGTACAGCCCGGTCACCGGATGTCAGCTCTACTCTTTCGGCGTGGGCGGCAGCGGCAGCGGTAAGAGCAAATGTTTGAAAGCACTGCTCGCCCCGTTCACAGGATCAGACACCGTAATCACTGATGCAACCCCGGAGGCGTTGACATCGAACCTTGCAAAGTTCCCGCGAGGCATCATGCTGGAGCTGAGTGAGGGCAAAGACTTTTACAAGATGCTGGGCCGGTACAACCAGAACCCCGGAGCGGGTAGTGACAACTCTCTGTTCCACAAATGCTGGAGCGGTGACCGAATGCGGATTCAACGGCAGAAGGGGGCTCTCTGGATAGAGTCTCCTTTTCTGACCGTGTCAGCCGCGATCCAGCGGTTGAACCTGAATCAGCTTCCACAGAACGACTCTGTGGACGGGTTGCTGCAGCGAATGTTGCTGTACCCTATCGGTATGATCCCGAAGAGGTCTTCACCAGAGGCACTGCGGGATCATAAACTTTTCATTGACGAGTGGTTCGAGATCCTCGGGAGACAGATCAACGCGAAAGCCACGGTCGGCAGCAGGGATCTGGCCAGTCTGATTTCTGGTGCAGGGGTGGTTGTCCAGCCTACGACATACACCCTCGACTCAGAGGCTCAGAAACTGTGGGACGATTACGCTGCGATGAAAAGGTCAGACAGTGTCGAGGCTCAGTGGCCGGACCCGGAGCATCCGTTCCGATCGGACATAGTTCGTCACGCTGAGTATGTGTTACGGATTGCCGCGACTCTGATGGATCAGGACATGGCCTGCGATGCCAACCTGTGGTACGAATGGAAAGTCGCTGAACAGAATCATGGGTGGATACCAAAGAGCGTCATGCAGCGAGCCATCGACCTGATGGAGTGGCTCTGGTGGCACAAACAGATACTGACAGAGAATCTGGTTGAGACAGCGTACGCTGCGGTCAGCAATGAGAGCGGCTTGAAGAGATCAGAAGGGGTTCCAACCAAAGTGGAAGGGTACATTGAGTCCCGGAAACGCCGGATGGAAACTCGGATTGGTGAAGAGTGGACCCTGCGTGATTACTACCAGGTTCTGCGGTTGAAGAAGATCGAAGCTCAGCGTGAGCTGGATCTGTTTATGAGGGAAGGCCGGGTTGAGATGCACGATCTGAAAGAGAATCAGAAGGCGATCCGGTATTCATTTACTGAAGGGAGGGATTGATGCCCAGGGTCTTAATTGCGTGTGAGTTCAGCGGTGTGGTTCGTGATGCCTTTCTGGCGAAAGGGATTGAGGCATACTCATGTGACATCCTGCCCGCTGAACCGCCCAGCCCTTTCCACATTCAAGAGGACGTGCGGTTGCTGTTGAAACATGACTGGGATCTGATCATAGCCCATCCTCCATGCACATACCTCTGTAACAGCGGAGTACGGTGGCTTAAAACAGAACCGGGCAGAGTTCAAAAGATGCAAAGAGCCGCTCAGTTCTTCAACAGGTTTACCTGCCGGAAAAACATCAAGCGGGTTTGTGTCGAGAACCCAATCATGCACAAGTATGCGAAGGAGATAGTTACCCGACAGTACGACCAGATCATCCAACCCTGGATGTTCGGTCATCCGGAGACAAAGGCGACCTGCCTTTGGCTTCACAATCTTCCTAAGCTGACCCCGACAAACATTGTTGAAGGTCGCGAAGGTCGTATTCACAAAATGGGTCCCTCTGCGGACAGAGGGAAACTGAGATCAATTACGTACGCTGGGGTTGCAAACGCCTTCGCAGACCAATGGAGTATTCTACTATGAGAACATGGATCTACGCACGAGTCAGTACCTTTGACCAGTATCTCACCGGTCACTCGATCGATGCCCAGGTACAAGCCTGTTTGACACATGTCAAGAATCACGGGATGACCCTGGGCCTCGAAACAAACAGTGGCTTACCCGGTGTCTTCATTGACGGCGGTAAGTCGGCGTTCACAAAGAAGTTCATGCAGAGGCCCGGAGGAACCGCTCTAGCTTCGCTGATAAGACCCGGGGACACCATTGTTGCCACGGCAACACACCGTATGTTCCGTCGAACCAGCGACCTGCTTAACATGATGGAGGGTTGGGTCGCAATGGGCGTCTCAGTGGTCTTCACCGACTACCCGATGCTGAGTACCAACAACGCCAACGGGCGAGCCATGTTGAGCCTCTTCGGTATTATCGCCCAGTTGAAATCAGAGCTGACATCGGCCCGCATGAAAGAGGCGTTCGCTTTGTCGAAAGGCAAGTCAAAGAAGGTGGCCCCGGTTAAACCGCTGCCGCCATCACTCGCTCCGCTGCCGGACACCAACTACGTTGAGGTGATGCTGCAGATTGCGAAAGACCGTGACGTCAGTAATCTCCGTTTCACCGGGAAGATCCGGGCCTATGTCCGAGTCTCGACCAAAGACCAGACGGTTGAACAGCAGAAGCAGTGTATCCTGCAGCAACTGCCGGAGGATATGCGGGGGTCAGAGATCATCTGGTACTCCGACGAAGCCGTGAGTGCTTTCAAAACCAACATGACCAAACGTCCTGCAGGTTCTAAGTTGCTCGCTGACCTGCAGGAAGGCGACATCCTGGTTGCGTGGCGACCGGACCGTGTGTTCCGGTCACTGCTGGACATGGCGAACACGACGGAGCTGATCCACAGCAAAGGAGCTTTCATCTTCACCGTCGAGGGTGGGATGAGGACAGACACCCCGTTCGGTCGAACGATGGTCAGCCTGTTGAGCATGATGGCCGAAGTGGAGTCTCAGGAGATCAGCCGGTCCACGAAGCAGGGGTTGATGGTGGCGTTGGCGACCAACCCGGCAGCACAGAGGCAGCGATTACCGAAGTATCTCCGGGAGTCAACAGACACCTCGGATCAGATCCACTTCAGCTTCAACCAGATGTTCTCCCGGCAGGACCGGATGCACATGTATCTGCAGCTCTCATTGACAGGTAAACAGTACCGGGATCGCAAGATGGCCTGCAGGGTCATCAGTAACAAGTGGCTGAAGATGAAAGGGCTCCCGCAGCTCACAGGGCTGCTGAGTGACACCCATCGGTTGTACACTCACAAAGTGAAACAGATGCAGAAGGAAGAGTTCTCCGAGCGGCGGAAGAAGCTGTTGGAGGTTCTGGAAGGGTACGACAAGGGCTCAAACGTCAACTACCCGTTAAACGTTGATACGATTGCGTGGGTCATGCGGCGTCAGGAGGTGTTCCTGAAGACAGCTCGCAAGATGGCAGGCCGAATCAAAGACAAGCAGACTCTGGTGAGTCTGGCTTCCCAGTGTGTGTCCGCTGATGCAGCGGTAGAATTGATGGAAGTGTTGAAATAATCACAGTGACCCCTCCATCACCCCCTTAATCAAAGGTATCCATACCTCCAGAGATTTCTTCATAACGTAGATCCTTCCACCAATCCTAATAGCCTCAAGCCGGTAACGCAGCTTGGGGCTTTTTTTATTGGCGAGCCCCCGCGTACACCAGTTGCGAACAGTGTCGGGGCATACGTGAATGTCATGCTTCGCCAGCAAGCCCACGATCTCTTTGGGAGTCACCATCGTTGCGTTCATCAAGGTCTCTGGGAGCGAGGACCGGTAAAACCGACAAAGCTGAACAAACCGAAATCAACATGTTTGTACGGGAATCAGCGTTGTGAGTCCAGACACAGTTCGATCTGATGCACTTGTCAATTGTTTCCCCCAGACAAGGTAACGTTCAATGGCTGACTTCGTAGCACCGGCGGTCCCTTCGTTCGCTGACCTCCAGAACACAGCAACGACACCTAGTACAATGAATGCTCCGTCTGGGGGAGCGACTCAACCCGCCGTCCCGGCTTCACAGCCGGGCGGTGGGGGTCCTCCAGTCCAAAGAACTTATGTGGATGAACTTGAACGAGCCGGTCGAGTCAACACCGGTCAGTTCAACAATGACAGAGACCTGATCGAAGCCCTTTACGGAACTGCTGAGAACTTGGCGAACCAAGTTGAGCAGTACGAAAAGACAACTTCGATAAAACCTGAAACACCTCCACCACAGACAGCCCCAGCGGCTCCTGCGGCGGATCTGACAAAGATGGCAACGGTTTTCCAGCAACAGGGCTGGTTGTCGCTGCAGAGTGGTCAGTGGGTTGCCTCAAACCCAATGGCTACTGAACTGGCTCAACAGTTGAACCGATCGGTGATGGAGGCCCAGGCCCGACAGGCTGAACTTGCTGACCCGGCGGCATTCATCGGTAAGTATGGGGCAGACGTGTTCAAGCAACAGCTTGATCCGCTGCAACAAAGAGTTGATCAACTTACACGACAGAATCAAGAGTTGCTGGAACAATTCCAGGCGTCTGCTCCGAGAGTGGACAAGAACTGGGTCAGCGAGAACAAGGCCAAACTTTATACGACGGATACCTCTGGTAAGGAGGTTCCAACTCCGGCGTGCAAGGCGTATGGCGAAGCGTGGGAGATGGCCCGAAGGGCCGGTCTCTCTCTGGACCAGATTCACACGTATGCTCTCTCGGTGGCGACACCACACCTGACACCTGAAACACCGCCCGTTGCTCCTCCGGTTGAACCGTGGGCACAACAGGCTTTTGCGAACCCCAGAACTGATCCCAGCTTTAATGCACCGGGAACAGTGTTAAGTAACTCCGCTCCTGTGAGCGGCCCGTCATTACCCCTCGGTAACGATGGGTATCCAACATTCAGTTCTCTTCAGGGCATGGGAATCCAGCCTCGTTAGAAGCGGAGTAGTCGATCATGGCTCATTCTTTAGTTCCACCATCAGTGTCCGGTCACATCAACAGCGTGCGTGACCTGGCACCTACGTTCTGGAAAGGTGTTTCGGACATGACGATCCGAAACTTCCTGACCTTCTATAACCTGCGTAAGTGGGGTTCACTCACTTTCAATGCCCGTGGTCACTCTCAGGTGTGGAACGCCCGAATCAAGCAGCCGACGATTCTGCCAGCGGTTGACAACCAACCGATCGAGTTCGTGAACTGGGATACTGACATCCAGTATTACCTGGGTCTCAAAGGCTACCGTGGCTCTGACTTCCTGCCAGAGCAGGAGTATCTGCAGGCTCAGGGAGCCCCTGAGCAGATCTCCGACCGTTACACTCGCAAGAGCAAGGAACTTGCTCAGGCGACACAGGAACGTCTGTGTCATGCGTTCTACAAAGACGGAGCTGTCGCAGCGAATACAAACGATTTTACCGGCATCAAGACGCCACTGTCTTATGCCTCAGGTACAGTGGTTGCCGCTGACAAGGTGGCTCTGCCTGACGGAACATACGCAGGCCAGTCCTGTGTTCTCGGTAACCTCGGTGGAACATGGACCGGCGATCAGGCTGTGTCTCCGAACGCTTCATTGGACAAAGACTGGCCATTCGGTCAGGGTTCCAGCGAATACGACGGGACGACACCACTGATCGTCAACTACGCTTCAACAGCGTGGAACACCGGAGCCACTGACTGGGGCACAAACGCTGTTGCAGCCGCCAGCTACGCAGCTTCAGCAATGCTGCATCGCGGCGGTCAATCAATGGTCGGAGCCATGCCTCAGATCGTTATGGCATCTGAGATGTTCCCAGAACTAAAAGGGAGCTTCCGGGAAAACAACCGCCAGATCATGCCGTTCCGCGACGGCGACCTTGGCTACCCAGGCGACACCATGATGGTAGACGGTTCCGTCTACTCAATGGACTACGCCATTCCAAGTGGTGAAGCCTACATGTACCTCCCACAGTACGTGGAAGCCTTCTTCCTCCACAGCGACATCTACGGTGTCAAGGGTCCTGACTACAGCGTCCCGCACGTCGGGTTCCTGTACTACATCAGCACCTACGGCAACTTCAAGTTCCTTCCGAAATATCTGTGTCGATTCATCAGCAAGACATGATCTGACGACACCGATTTGACCGGGGCTTCCCAGCCCCGGATTCCTTCTGATCAAATTCCTTGATGGGGTATACCATGACGATTACAAACCAAATGCGGCTCGGTACAACCGGTGTCGTATCCGACCTGAACATGCTGGGGCAGGTTGCTCAGTTTCAGGACCAGGATCTGACCACGGCTCCGGGTGCCCCCACGATCAACTCCGGTACTCCGGTTTATGCCTGCCTCGTGATGAACGACTCCGGCGGAACACTGTTGTCCGGCCTCGGTGTCACATTCAAGTCCGGTTACATCGGTAAGCGGATTGGAGCCTTGTCAGGGGCGAACGCGATCTGTGACGGGATTGTTGATCCAGCCCTTGGTGCCGGTGTTACCGTGGCTGACCAGGCATACTTCTGGTTGATCATTCAGGGACCATGCGATGTGAAAGCGTCTGCTGGTGCGATCACAGCCAACGCCGAAGTTCAGACCGCTGCAAACGGGCTGTTCACTGACGGCACCGCAGGCACTAACCCTATCGGTCACGTCGGTAAGGCCGTCACCGCTGCTGCATCCGGTGCCCGATCCCGAATCTACTTCCGTTCGGCGTTTGCGGCTGTCAAGCCGTAAGCGTTCTCCTCGATTGATAGAAAGCAGGTGATCGACTCCTATGGCAGAAGACGCTAAGGGCCAGCCTCCCGCTGGTATCCATTCCTCAGAGCGTATACAACACGTTCGTCCGGGAAACCCAATTCAGACCACACAGACGCCAATCACTCAGAAATGAGCCGATGGTAACACAAAACGACACAAGGCAGACAGGCGACCCCTGCCTGCCTTTTTCTTTGGTATTTCCAGGACGCATATCCTGCCGGGTGTGCGGTCTGCCTTTCTCCCCGGTCAACATTTCCCCCAGAGGTTTTTGTATGACATGTGAAGATGAGACAAAAGTGGCCGGTACGATCGCGGTCCTGGCAACCAAGGTGCCCCAGCGTGGCTTCAGTGACGCGATAGCGGAGGTTAAGAAGAAGGGCCGACCTCTCACACTGGACATCTCTGAGGGGGCAATGGACGGCCTTGGCGGGGCTGTAGAAGTTGGCCGGAGAATGGCAGAGGACCTGCGGCGGATGCGGGGTGAGGATCTACCGGAAGAGGCCCGGATGTTCCACGACCCGGACTTCAAAATTATTAAAGGGATGTACGAGGCGATCATCCGGTTGTCCACGGAAAGGGACAAGCTCGTTGGCGATCAGGGAGACCCGCTCGACGGTGTATCGGAAGAGGACCTGATGCAGATTGCCAGCACAGGGGCACTGATCCGGATTGAAGTTGACTCTGATTTCAGAAAGCAACTCCTGGAAGTGATCGTGAAGCTGGACCCACAGGCAATCCTGGATGTGTCGATGGAAGCGTTGGACCTGGTTGACAAGGGACCAAAGGTGGAGGTGTTGAAAGATGGCAAGCCTGCTTGACTACCTCGGTTATGCCGGAAACATGCTTGATCTGCCGGGAAGTTCTGTACGGGACATCCTGAGCGGTCGCAATCCGTTTGATCAGTGGGCAACCCCGTTCTCAGGAGACAACCGGGCGACCGGTCGTGATGTGTTGAACCCGATCTTTGGTGCGAATAAAGAGACGGGTATGTCTGGTTGGCTGGATGATCCGTGGGAGGGTGTGAAAGATCTCGCTGGGTTTGGTCTGGAGGTCGTGGCGGACCCGTTGAACCTGATCCCGGCGGGTACACTGTCAAAGGTTTTGAAAGGGCGTAAAGCGGCGAGAGGTGCCAACGCTGCGATCGACGCGGTGGCTGCTTCTCCGGCCAGAGCCCGGCTCGCTGCAGAACTCGCGAGAGGGTTTGGCGAAGAAGCTGCAGCACCCACGATGAAAGCTCTGGATGCTTTTGCTCTGCAAAACAAGATGAAGCCGAACGATGTCTATGGAAAGATGTCGGTTGGTGGGAGAATAGATAATCCGGTAAACCTTGGGGACAGTCAGTTGTCCCAACTCGTCCATCACGGAACCCCGTACACGTTTGAACCAGAACCGGGCTTTCCAAAAGGCCGTCTTCGACTGGATAAAATTGGAACAGGGGAGGGGGCACAAATCCGGGGTAGAGGTATCTACTTCGCAGAGTCAGACAAGTTGGGAGATCTGTACCGCAGGAACGTGGCATCAAAGCATCTTCACGAAAAGATGTTTGATCTGTATGACGAAGGGGATGCCCCATTCGCCATCAACCAAGTGATGGAAAACCTTGATTACTTTACCCCTTCAGAACAGAAACTGTTGAAGAGTCTTGACGAACACGATTGGTTGGGGTTCGACTACCCTCACCAGGCTATTCGCGAAGCTCTCAGTAGCAAAGTGGGGGACCGGTACGGCGATATAGAAGGGCTGCTTGATGTAGTTAAAGAACACGGAAGCACGTATAAGATGGATCTGCCCGATGGTGATATCGAGAAAATGATTGACCAAGATGCTCTCTTGGTAAACCAGCCGACTCATGTTCTAAACGCATTGAAAAAGGCTGCGGTTCACCCCGAGCTTGAGGCTTACATAAAGGAGGACAGAAGGCTTGGTTTACAGGGACAGGACCTACTCGCCCGTAAATATAGAATGACCGACAGCGGGGATTACGGAGCTAGATTCCAAGACCTCATGGAACAGATCGGGAAGAACGATATTGCACATCGGGCCCTAAAAAACAACCGGTCACCCGCACTAAAAGCGGCTGAGGTTTTGAAAAACATCGCAGACCTGGAACCCGGTGATCTCGCGTTACATAATCAACTTCGGCACATGAAAGGAAAGGAATTAACTGAGGTACTTGAGAGAGCGATGGGGGCGGATGAAGCTGCTCGCTTCTTCACAAGCATCGATATCCCCGGAGCCAGGTTCAAGGACGCGGTGTCTCGTAACGCCAACCCTCTGCAGCAGTTGACTGGGGGCAAGGAAACAGCCAGCACCAGTAACTACACCGTGTGGGACCAAGATGTGCTGGATCGAACTGCGTTGCTGGAGAGAAACGGTAATACGTTGTACCAAGGGGAGAACCCAAACCCGAACACCCTGTACCAGAGCCCCGTTCCGGAAGTACCAGCTTTCTACTCTAAGATCTCAGAGCTTTTTGACAACAAAAACAAAAACAAACTGCCGAAGATGGTGTCGCAGTCAACACTTTTGAAACGGTTGTCGGAGAGTGGCATCTCCAAAGAAGAGATCGGTGATGTCTCCAAGAGCATAGACGACCTGTTCTCAGAGGAAGAGTTCAGACACCCCGAATGGGGGAACAACGGGGACTACTCTGTCGGTCAGGAGTTCGACATGCCGCCAGCCACAGGGCCTAAGAACCCGACGCTGTCGGACGGATCGGCGGCTCAGTTGTTTGGTACGCCTATTCCTATGTCGAGGGAAGAGTTCAAGATCCCGAGTCAGAAGATCAAAGAACTCATGGAAGACACGGTTGTCCCTAAGCTCCAGGTTACTGAGTTGTCGGCTAATGCTCTGAAGAAGAACGCAGCAAAGAGGTCAGCTACTCACCAGGCTATCAACGACATGGCGGTTGCAGCCAGGCAGGAGGAGCCGTTCCTGTCTACTGGCAGGTACAGTGAGGAGTTTATGGACCAGGTTAACAGCATGAACGAGGAAATAAACCAACTTAACGAGGAATGGAATACCTTAGGACCACAGTTCGAGGGGCAACATTCGCTGGGGGGCGGGGTGCCGGGTACATACAGAGAGATGTTGATTAAGCGACCAGATGTGGGGCCTTTTGCAGGTAACCACTTCCACAAACATGAGGGCGTTCTGGCTCACGTTCGAATGGATGATATTGAGATCCCAGGCGGTGGAAAGACATTGCGTATCCAGGAGGTACAGTCTGACCTGCATCAAAAAGCCCGTAAGCTGGGGTATAAGAAAGAGTACGACCCGAACATAAAGGCAGAGGTAGTTCCGTTGAAACTGGAAGTCCAGCCTCGTATTGAGGTACAGGATCACGCTGAGTGGAGTTCTATGAGAGACCGACCATATGCAGTTGTTATGCCCGGTGGTCGAAAAAGATTCTTTGATACAATGGAAGAGGCGGAACAAGCCATTGCGCACGAGGGGCACGATGTTATAAGGGTCGTGGACACAGATGGAACTTTATTAAAAGAGACCACTAAGATAGACCTCCCTGCTTATCTGCGGTGGAACGGTCCTACTCCTTCCGAGTTACAGTTGCACAACATATCCGGATGGGTACAAGAAACGGCTAACAAGGGAAAGATGCCGGATGCCCCTTTCAAAGAATCATGGACACGGTTATCTCTAAAAAAGGTTCTCGATACTGCGGTGAAGGAGGGGTACGACTCGGTAGCGGTTGCGTCCGGTAAGGACATTACGAAAGCTGTAGCCGGGGCAAACCCACCAGAGGATGTGCTGAAGGCTCTGACCCTGTGGAACGAGAAGACTATTCCGGACCATCTGAATAAGATGATAGTTAAACAGGGCGGGGCGATGGAGAAAGTCCGTCTGGAAAATAAGATCACAACCCACACCTATGCGATGGATGACGGAACAGCAACTTTTCATTTTTACGCAGATAACGGGCGGCATGATCTCTTGGGAACAGCGACACGATCCTGGGCAGGTGATGAGTTTTTTGTGAGAGATCTCGATGGAGGACGTAGATCGTTCAGTACGTTGGAAGAAGCTCAGAGACACGCTACTCGGCATCATAAAAACACAGAGTCCGATTTGACTGTATTCCACCTACCCCCTTCCCTCAAACAAACCATCCTTGAAAAAGGACAACCTCTGTACAAGAAGAACCGGGGCATGGTGTCATTCGGGGATGACGGTTCTGCATTGATCAACCCCATCAACCCTGACTTCAGTACAGCCCCGCACGAAGTGTCTCACGTTATGCGGAGGATGCTGGGTGGAGAGCAGGCTGGTAAAGCGGCTGACATCTTCGGAGGAGCCTCCGGCGGATGGAGCCGTGAAGCGGAAGAGTCTTTTGCTCAGGGTGCTGAAGCGTATTTCCAGAATGCGTCCACCACAAGCCCCGGTATGCAGCAGTCACTGCAGCAGATGAACAGAGGGTTTGCGGGTGTCTATGATAACCCAATCACAACTCGTGATGGAGGCACGGAGTTCTTCCGGAACCTCCTTGGGATCACGGAGAACAGCTCTCCACTGGACAGACAGAGGATACCGGGTATCGTTGGACCGGTTGCTGCGGGAGCCGCGTACAACGCTATTGCTCGATACAACCCCAGAGGCGGTGTTCAATGAACGATGAAATCCGAGACCGTATCAGAGCCTCCCTTGTTGGACGCAGAGACATGCAGCAGGGGCTTGCCGCCGCTGCTAAAGTTGCGAAGCAGAAGCTCAACGCACTGGACCTGTTCAGACCAACTGATTACCAGGAAGATATCGTCACATGCGATGCCTCTGAGATTCTTGTCCAAGGGGCACCGAGATCAGGTAAGTCTGTGATCGTTGCCGCTATGATAGCGTCATACCTGTTGAACAAGCCGATCACGTTTGCAGATGGAACGATTCACAACATCAGAGAGCCAGCGTGGGCTAACCGGCCAGTGATTGTCTGGCTCATCGGATTGCAGTTGAACCACATCGGTCAGACGCTGCATCGCCTCTTGTGCCGGGCGGGGGCGTTCGACATGGTTCGAGACAAACAGACAGGTATGTGGCGTGCCTGGCAACCGGGACGTATCCCGGGTGACGCAGATATCCCTGTTGATGAACGTAAACCTGCCCCACCATTTATCCCGGCATCGGAGATCACAACAGAGACGTGGGAAAACAAGGCTGAGTTCAAGTTCACTTCACTGCAGGTTACTGACGGTTCGATGGTGTATGGGTTCGCGTCTTCAGGCGACGTCAAACGCGGTGACCCGGTCAACCGGATCTGGATCGACGAAGAAATAAAATTCAGCCAGTATTACGCTGAGTGGCAGAGCCGTATCTCCGACCGCAAAGGGAAGATCATCTGGACATCCTGGCCGGATGCAGAGACGCCAGCCCTGCTCCGGTTGTACCGACGATGCTGTGATCAGCGTGATGAAGTTGAACGCGGTGTCAGGAAGAAACCGGACGTAGTCAACTTCATCTTCAGAGCATCCAAAAGCCCGTTCACGGATGCTGATGAAAAGCGTAAACGTATCGAGGGCTGGAACGAATCAGAACAGCTCGCCCGCGACAGCGGAGAGTTCGTTACTCACACGATCATGGCGTACCCGGAGTTCAGCCGGAGATACCACGTTGTTGACTACGGAGAAGGCAGCCCGCTCAATGACAAAGTCACTGCCGCGATGAAAGCCCTGAACTGGAACGTACCATCGGACTGGTGTGTGGACCTGGTGTTAGACCCCGGAACATCGAGACCGGCTCTGCTGTGGTGTGCGATCCCGCCCCGGTCGTTCTGGGATCACGATGAGCCGTACTACATTATCTTCCGAGAGATGGCTATCCCCCGTATCGACGCCAGAGAGATGGCGAGACGGGCTAAGGCTGCTGACCCGCACAGGCATTACATGCGGTTCATCGGGGACAGTAAAGCTGGATTACAGACGCCTCCCGGCTTCGCATGGACCATCTTTGACCAGTACAGCAAGGAGTTCAAGGCAGCGGGCTTGCGATGCCAGCTTACAGGTGATATGTTTATCCGGGGTGAGACCACCTGGATAACCCGTTCGTTGAAGCTCAGAAAGTGGATGCTGGGCCGAAACTGCGGCAGACCCCAGCTAAGAATCGTACCTCATACGTGCCCAGCTTTGATCAAGCAACTGGAAGAGGTTGTCAAGAAAGTTTCTAAGGAAGACGTACAGGATAAGCTGGCTGAAGGGCAGGTCCATGACTGTCTTGACTGCCTGGAGTATTTTGCTGGATTCGATCCAACATTCCTGACACCACCTCCACAGGCACCAACAGGAGATCCTGGTCGAGCCGTATACGAGGCCGACATGAAGTACATCGACAGCATCTTCGCAAAGAACAAAACTTCGACCCAGGAACCTATCGTTCTTGGGATTCAATAATCCCCCAGACAGGAGCCTCCTTTGAAGATATCAGAACTCACACGCAAAGTCCCGATCGATAACATGTTGGTGGATGTGACCGTGGGGGACACGGTGTGGTGGTTCGCAGGAGCCCAGTTAAACAACCTCCCAGCGGTGGCTAATATCCTCAGCTTTTGCGAGGACAACATGATCAACCTGTCTTACAACGCAACAGTTGGTAGCAGGCTGGTTACAGAGATGGGCGTCTGCCTCATCGGGGACGACCGGCTGAAGAACGTACACAACCGCAAACGGGGTGCCTGGTGCCCTCGCGGTACATGGACAGCGTTAGAACTGGGGTAGGTTAGTGGAACCAACAGCAGAGAATCTTCAACAGTATTTGCTGGGGCCAATCGTCAGCCAGTGGTTCGCTCGTTTCAACGCGGCAGAGCGAAGCAAGGAACGCTTCACTGTCATGGCGAAACTGTGTCGCCAGTTCCTGGGCAGCAGTGCCAAGGCCATGTGGGACGATGACTTCCGTAAGGAGTTCTATCCGGGCATCGCACAACCACAGTTCATGGTGTCCTTGAACAAAGCCTTCGAGCTTGTGGCCATCATCGGTCCGTCACTTTATTGGGAGAGTCCGTCCCGCGAAGTGAAGTCGTCAGACGTGCCTGACCAGACACGTCTGGCTCAGATGTTTGGCATTGTTGAAGAGGACATGCTGCAACAGGTTCAACAGCAGCAGGAGAAGAACAAGAGCGATAAGGAAATCCGGAACAGCCTCTGCTCACTCGTGCTGGAGTACATCGGTCGAGAGCATCCCGGCGGCGTGAAAGTTGATAACGAGCTTGCTATCCAGGACGCCCTTGTCACCGGTCGCGGATGTAGCTGGCAGGAGACGTACACTAACCGGTCCACAGGTGAGCCAGCCATAGGGTCATTCTATGATCCGGTGGATAACCTTTTGCTGGACCCTGATGCCAAAGACCCAGCGTTGCGTGACGTCACATGGATGGCCCGTAGACACGTCGAGCCGGTCTGGGTTGTGGAACGTCGATTCGGTTATCCGCCGGGATACCTGTCGGGCAAAGGTACGCATATATCCGCTGAGTACGGTCATAGTAACAACGGGTCCTTTAACAGAGGCACCGAGCTGTACCAGGATCAGGTCGAGTGGTATGAGATCTGGTCCATCGGAGGAATCGGTGCCCGTGTTACCGGCGTCAACGCCAGCATGGGTAACGCCCTCGACCAGTTGACCGGGGACTACTGCTACCTGGCAGTCACACGGAACCTGGCTCACCCGCTGAACCTGCCTCCGATGCTGGTGCAACAGGGCGGACCTGAGCATATCCTGGAAGCCTTGAGGTGGAGGACATCTCGGTACGGGTCTGTCTTTGAGTTATGGAAAGACAGGAAGTGGCCGGTTGAGATGCTGGACTTCTATCCGGTCGTAGGATCATGCTGGCCGATGGCGGTGCTGGGGCCGGGCATCGGTAGCCTGCTGGCAATGAACATTCTTCTGGTCTCTCACCTGACAATGAGCTGGGACCGACGACGGGATATCATCGCCGTCAACGGTGCCTACGCTGAAGAGGTGGAAGCAGCGATCAAGGGCGAGAACAACCCAGCGGTGATCAAGATCAACTCTGCGTCGAACATGGGCATCACTGAGATTGTCGGGTTCGTTCAGCGACCCGAGGTTCAGGGGAACCTCCTGGAGTGGATTCAATACCTCGACAACCAGTTCCAGATGGCGACCGGGCTGGACGATATCCACTACGGTATCAGTCAGAAGCAAGCCCGCGTGAACAGCGATGTTCAGGCGAAGCAATCAGCCGCGAATGTCCGGCCAGACAAGATGGCCAAAGACGTTCACAAGTTCGTGGTGAACAGTGGAACCAAAGAACTCTGGCTCGCCGCTCAGTACATCAAAGGTCCGCAGCTCCGATCACTCCTTGGTGACTGGGGAGCAATGGCGTGGGACACAATGGTTGGTGCGATCCCGTTCGAAACTCTTTGTACGGAGATGGAAGTCTGGATCGAAGCTATCGATCTGCAGCGACCGAACCGTGACAAAGACATGGCCGACATGGAGAAGGTGGCACCTTTCTACATCCCAGCGTTGATGAGATACGCAGAGATGACCGGGGACGAAAAGCCGTTCAATGCGTTCCTCCATCGGTTTGCAACCGCGATGCAGATGAGGAACCCGGACGAACTGTTCTTTGGTCCGTGGCACCCACAACCTGATCCACAGGCGATGCAGATGGAAGCTCAGATGCAGCAGGTTGAAGCCGCTAAGAAGATGGCTGAGACTGAAGAAGTTAAAGCCAAGACTGCGGCTCGACTTGTGGACGCACAGTACAAACAGCAGGGGTCAACACCACAGGCTCTGCAGAAAATCCAGTGGACCGACGTGTTCAACAAACAGAAGATGCAGATCCAGGAGGAGGAACATCTGCAGAAGATGGTTCACCTGCAGGAGCAACAGGACATCCAGGCTGCAGCCCAGAAAGCTGCCGGGAGTAAAAAGAAATGACAAGGTTTGCGAAGCTCAGAGACGAGTTGGAATGGGTAGCTGTCGAGCAGGCAGGGCCTCACGCGGTAGCAGCGTTTGACCGGATGCTGGCTAACGGTGAATCAATCTCGATGGCGGCTCAACTGGCAACACGGAGACCACCATCGGGTGGGATCGACGACCAGTTCATCCAACGAAACACGAAGAGTGTGACGGAGCAGTTCAAGGGCTGTGAGAGCATGGCGAACCTGTACCGTAAGAACTACAGAAGGATCACAGGGGAGAACCTTCCCGAGGATGCAGTGGTTCACAGAGGTCTCGCCAAGTTCCCCGGCGACCCCGGTTGCATCGTGACACACAAGCAGAGCCTCTCTGAGGTGAAGCGGATCATGAAGGAACGGAACTGTCAGGTTGAAGGCGATTGGGAGAACCACCCGGTCTCTCAGGCACCGGAACCACAGTCTGTCCGGATCAACGAGAACACAATGAAGCGGTACATCTCAGAGTACCGGTCGGAAGAAGAGTTCGCCAAACTGCCAGAGCCGGAGTTGCGGGAACTGATCACAGAAACAGTTGCCCCGGTTGTCACGGCAGACGACGTGATGAACGCGGCTACGAGTATCGAGCAGGTGTCCAAGAGGACGTTTGAGAAAATCACATGATCACAGTCTCCGACATGATGAGCCACATCGCCGTCCAGATTAACTCCACACTCGGGGGATATCTGGAAGGCAAGGTACGCACGGCTGTGCTGAGTGCGTGGAGCCGTCTGGTCAGTATGCACAACTGGGCGTACTACCATCGGATGGGAACCCAGATTACGTACGCCGGTCAAACCACAGGCACGGTTGACTTTGACGTAACAGCGAGAACAGTAACCCTGACCGGAGCAACTTGGCCAACAGACGCATTGGCTCAACACGTCAGGCTGGACAACAACTGGTATCCAATTTACAAACGGACCAGCAGCACGGTTATTGAACTGTTTGAAGGGAAACACCCAGACGACGATCTGGACGATGTTGAATACACCATCCAGCAGGTTCTATACCCTCTGCCCACAGATGTAGGTGACATCGTACAGATCATTGATGGGACTCAGAACCTGCATCTGATGCGACTCAGTATTCTGGAAGCTCACATGATTCACGACGGGTTCGCGTGGTCCCCGTCGCTGCCTACTGTGTACTCACTGGTGGCCGACAGTGCAAACCCAACCCGGTGGAACCTGTGGCTTCCGACGATCCAGACTAACAATGCTGTTCTGCAATACATGTACGTAGCGAGGAGACCAGGTAATGCCCTTGTTCGTGAGTTTAGGGGGACCGTATCAGTTGCTTCCGGGGTCGCCACTTTCAGTGACGCAGTTGTCAATGCTCTTTGGGATGGAGCAGTGCTTCGCGTTTCGAAAAATGATACTACACACCCAACTGGAGAGTTTGGCGACATTCCAGCTAATGATTTGCTCTACCAGCGAGATTGTCACGAGGTCAGAGTAGTCAAGTGGTTGACCACGACCACTTGTCGAATCAGTGACACCACGATCGCAGAGACAGCAGCGGCGTACAACGCTTCATCCATGATTGACGTCTGTGATGGTCCCATGACTGTCCTGTTGCAGAGGTTGTGTGAGGACGAGTATGGAGTCAAAATGGTTGGGAATCACACAGAGCGGCTGGTTAGCCAGTCTCGCTTGGCTCAAGCGTTTAATGATGCTAAAGCCTCTGACGGACGATACGTACGTGACAAGGGTGCGTCGGCCCGATGGTACGGTCTACGTTTACAGGACGTTGGATATGTCGGAGCCGGATCTTAGCCTGGTTGAAACGCACGCTCTCCTGGACGAACTGGTGTCTCGGTTCGACGCCGCTGTGTTCATTGGCGTGAAAGATCTGGGTGAAGAGAGGAACCAGGTTGAGATCATGTGGCGAGGAGACGAGACCCGGTGTGCCGACCTGGCAGAGGTTGCCAGTGCCCTGGTGAAACAGTATTCAAGAGAAGAAGCTGATGAATCCTGAGTGGAACATATTGAACAGGACTCACAAGATCCTCCTGGACATGGCGGCGATGAAACAATTCACCGCTGCTCAAGGGGAACGGGTACGCACGGTCATCCCTCAGGCAATTAACATCTGGAATGTGGCGGAAGCCGGTCGCGGAGAGTTTGGTTTACAAGATATCATTTTCCCCGGAATACTCGTATCAATGCTCCCAGTCGAGTCCACGATCGGGGCTGGACTGAGCTGTGCAGATGACGAAGCCCATCGAATTGCCATCCAGATCGTGGACGCCGTGCCCCATCTGGCCCAGCAGGGGCCGATCAGGACATACGGCGACTGGATGAACCTGATCAGGATGAAGTTCACTGCGGTCCCGAACCCATTCTTGCAGGATGCTGACCCAGATGTATATGATCCCTTCGTAGTCCACCCGCTAAAACGATTGCCTGCGGAAGCCCAGAGTCTGATTCGGCACGAACACCAAGTCTCCATGTTCACCTTCCAGGTGATGGTGAGACATCACAGATAGGCTTCACCAATGGGCATTAGCGTACCAATCAATACCCGGATGATGATCAACAGCAAGCTGTTTTGCTTTGCTAAGTTTCTTGACCAGAGCAGCTTTGAACGGGTAACAAACCCCGACTCGTTGTGTGGCAACCGAGATCCGCTCCTGCAGCGGACGGTTCCGGGCCGACGCAAGATCATGTTCACCACGTTTCACGACGTGACGATTCCTATCCTGCAGGAGTTGTTGCCTGCCGCCGGGATGACGTTGGACGCTGGGGTGTACACTGCAAATCAGAGCGTGTCCACGATTCCCATTATCATTGACAAGGTCGGGAACGTCCACGAGTACACAAGTTGCCGGATGACCCGGTTTATCCTGCGGGGCCAGACAGGAACACTACCTGTGTCCGCTGAGTGTACCTGGATCGCAGAGGGTGAACTGGAAGACGCGGCAACCTCTTGGATAGACGGTACAGTGGACTTCCATTTCGGGTTTCCGGGTACTACGTTCAAGATCGCAACCGTTGCTGCCGACATCGACAGGTTCGCCTTCGTCATCGACAGCAAACTCGTTCAGTCGTGGAACGCCAGTTTCACTGTGACCGATGTTGGTATGGGTCCGCGTCAGACACTGTTGGCCACAACGATCCCTTACACGACCGGGACCAATGAGAACTTCTATTGGACTTACCGGGACATTACTACCGGAGCGGCGATTGAGCTGAAAATCATCAGCGGTGGCGACAGTCTGACGATTAACATACCGAAGGGTGTTCTGAACCCGGAGTCTCCTTCAATTGAAGGGGCACTGGAAGAGATTCGACTACCGATGACCTGGGAGGCAAAACGCCAATCGGCTGCCGATCCGTTAGCCCCAGCTACAGCAGCCTTTAACATGGTTCTGGTAGACGCATAATGATTCCAGAAGAAATCGATGATGGTTTTACTGTGGAACCGGTGGACGGTGTGTTCTGCAGGCCCTTGTTGTGGGCGGACAAGCAGGAGTGGAAGAAAAAGGTAGACCGGAACTTTCCTGCAGCTAGGCAACTTTTGTTTTCATACCCACACTGCTGGGGGGATGCTGCCAGCAGCCATCAGGTGTTGGTTGTTCAGAATGTTTTGTCTTACTCATCGGTTGACGAGAACAAGGATTTTCAGGATCTGTCGGACAGTGTTCAGCTTCATGTGAACCTGAACACAGGGTTGAGTCTGTTGAAGTGTGAAGACTGTCGGCAGTACGCCGTCAACCATGACACAGGAGAAGTTCAGGTCGGAGCTGATGGGGACTTCACACCGATTCCGCCGGGTGCTACAGTCCCGTGTGAAACACCCAAAGGTTGTCCGAAACAACACTGGTCGATTCAAACAGGTTTGTCAAACTCTCGGTGGGCCGCGACATGGCGGCATTACTGGAAGTACCGGGATGATCTACACGCGGAGTTAAAAGATTGCCCCTTGTTCCAACGTAACAAGGCGTTGTTGAACTGGATTGTGGACTATGGACGAGATATCAGATTTGATCCGTTTATTGGCAGCAGCCCCCGCAGAGGAAGCTCCGATGACGCGACCGAAGGAAATGCTGGATCGGATAGCCATTGAACGGGCTGTCCGTGAAGGTGTTGTCCCGGCAGGTCCAGCCGTCCCCGGTGCTGAAGCTCGCCCGGCAGAACTGATCACAGGCCCCCCAACATCACCAGTGTCACCTCGGGAATCAAGGGGGAACCCGTCTCAGTTCAACTTCCCGAAGCAGGGAAGTCAGGTGGGAGCTAACCCACGAGTCAACCAGGTTCAGACTGGGATGACAGCCAACCCTCGAACAGGCATCCCGAACGTCCCAATGGACGTGAAGGTCATGTCTCCGGAGACATTCCTCGGGCGAGTGGCTACCCCGAAGATACTGACTGCGATGGCGGGAATGCCGTCCCAGCCCAAAGGGGGAGAGACTTTCATCGGGGTTGCTTCTCCTACCCCGAGATCACAAGTCACGATCACAGTGCCCCCAGCGTTCCCCATTGACCCGCAGCAAGCCTTCGATGCTGCGGACGAGCAGTTAAACGTTCCTCCCCGGCCACGCTCTATTGAAGCCAGGGACGTCCGGTCGGATCAGGACGATGCCCCGCTGGAGTCCACGGAAGCATACGTAGCCCGATCGTACCAGGCTGTTGACGGTTCGCGGTCAGACATAGACAGGTGGGTGCTATGATTTTTAAGTACGGCAGCTATGCCCATGACCAGGACGAGGTCATGGTCAGGACCTCGATCCAGGGTATCTTTGACAAGTTCTCCCGTCGAATGGGAGACGTGATCGAGTACACCATCATCGGGGTGAAACAAGTCGCGGACAACGCCGACCCGGAGGTGACCAAAGCCAACCTGACAGCAGCTTTGCAGGCTCTCACAAACGCCTATGACGAGGACTACAACGATTTTGGGTTGTACCACGACGATGGGGCAACGCCTACCCGGCACCTTGTTCTTAACGCGGAGACCTTCGGGGGAGTCAAAGTTGTTGCAGCTCCGGCGTTCCTGAATGGTCCGTGGACCGGTCGTATCGAGTACACCAACCGCCGGACATACGCGATTGTCCTTCGGGCTGAGATCAGAGTCGGTAGCGGACAATACTCCTGGAACGAACGCCTGACGATCAGAGGAACCGGCGGACCTAAGTGGCGATACAGTCCAACGGAGATCGGGTATCCCCAGATTCAAACGCTGCAGACCGCGACGACTTTCTGGTATGTGCAGGAAGGAGACACCGTCGGGCGGTTGGACTGGGAAGCTCCGGCAGACCCTTTTTTCCCGAGCATTGAACACGGGGAGATGCGGGTACGTACGTTTGACTCTCCCCGAGACATCGTTCCTTCAACCTTAGCAAACAAAAAAGGTCGGGAGATGTTCCCATCATCGTGGAAGTATTTCATGGAAGCGTCCCTTGACCAAGGCTTAAACCCGTTTGACCTGCCCTCCATCGATCAGTTTTGAGTAACGCATATGCCCTGGTCATTCCCTGGAATCCAGAAGCCCGTTGAACTGATTTACACTCAGACGCTTGGATTCCAGCCAGACATAATCCTGATCCGGTGTCTACCACAACCGGTGACCTCTATTCCAACCAGCGGGATGGTCTCGCTGGGGTGGGGGTTTTCAGTAGTGACTTTGCCAAACGTAGTCGTGGACATGGGGTCGTCTAATCTAACCGATGACGGGCGGTTCCTAGTGTTTAAGGCTTTCGACCGAAGAAAGCACTGGGAGAAGGTCGCTCCTATCTCAGGGGAGTACAACACCCAGAGGGTGGGGTATGTCCCAATAGCCCGCCAGAGAACGCTTCGCCAACTCGGTTGGCTGCTTATGAACGCTTTGGGCGAGACAGGAGCCGATGTGTCTGCCTTGCCAAACTATGTCTACCCCGGGGTAACGTGGGAGTGTGCGGACGTAGTTGAAGCGGCTCAGACTTTGTTTGAAGAGTATGGCTACTCCATAGCTTTAGGCTACGGGGATGAATACGTCTCAGTTGTTCAAGTGGGAACAGGGGCCGCGCTCTCTACAGTGGACCGCTTCATCGGGTCAGACACGATGGACCCCAATCCCTCCCCGCGTTGGGTGAAAAACTGTTTCGCTAACTCAGTGGCTCAGGTACGCTTGAAGTTGGAAGCGGTTGGGTTGGAGGTCGATGACTCTTGGGTTCCGATCGATGAGTTGAGCTACCAACCGAATGTTGGGTGGGGGTCAACCGCTCCATACAGCCTCCCCGGTGTCAACAACCTTGAAGCGAACGGGTACGTTCGCCGGGCGTACCGGGTTATGGGGTTCGCTGATGGAACGCTGAACATACCAGACGGGTCGGGGGTCCTGAACGACATCTCAGACCTGTTCCCCGTAAAGGCACATCTTCTGGAGCCAGAAGACATTCGGGTGGATGGGTCATACCAGCCGTTCCGAGTGTACGGTCGATACAATAGGGAAGAGGACGAAACAGGTAATCCTAGAATACCGGGCGCGACCGATACAGCTATCGGGGACCAAGTGCCTGCTAGGGCGATGCGGTTCTTTGGTGAAACAGGTTTGCTGGTTTTCGAAGAACCCATCTGGTATGTGGACACAGAAGTATACTACCCCGCCGATCTTTGGATCGAGGCTACGATTCAAGTCAGGCACCCAACCCTGTTTGCGTGGAATCACTGGGAGTACGACGTTCTTGTGAATTCATCGGGCACTGGATACCACACCATCCGTCATGCAGAACACCGAGCCGAGACTATCCTCATATACAACGACTACCACGAAGTTGTTGATGTGGTTCATAACCAAGCTACATTGGAGGCGATAGGTAATGCTTGGGCGGCGGCGGTCGCCGCCTCGTACAACACAGCCGTGTCCCAATACGTAGTCTATTCCATGCCGAAGCTGGATCTCCGGTGCGACGGAGCGATCACGCAGGTTCAGCATATCCTGACGTGCGGGGAGAACGGTCATGCAGTAAACCGGACAACAGCTTCACGCAACTTCGAGTTCGACAGGGGGGTACCCAAACGGGTCCAACGGGTAGCCCACCTCAGGGCGTTGTCTGCGGGGATAGCGGCTAAAGAGCAACTCCGTAAAAGATCTCTTTCGGAGAGCGCAGATGATTGATAGGTTTAACTCTTTCCACCGTACGACGGCCAAACTGGGGGAGGTACTCCGGTGGAGAAACGTCGCGACTGAAACGATACCCGCGTACGGGGTAGTTCAGTTCAAAGCAAACTACGCAGGGGGATTCAGTCAAGCCTCTAAGCCGTCAGGCACTGTCGGGCTGTTCTTCGCTAACGTGGCGAACGACGTCTCAATAGGGGGCGTCGGCGAGTCCCGGCTGTGGGGCCACCCCCAGCTCGTACTGATCAGCGGGAGCCCTACCGTTGGGGCTGAGATAGGACCGACTGAAGACTCTTGGACGATGTCTGTGGGCGGGACGGGGTTCCGTGTTATTCACCAAGCGGTAAACGGGGTAGGCACCGTGGTGAGCAGCAGCAGCGGGGGTACCGTCAACCTGCAATACGGCATAGTCAACGCAGACGAAACACGCGGCTACTACACAGTTGAGATAGCCGAGTGGGCAGGCACAACGCCAATCGAAGGCGAAGTCCCAGATTTTTGCGGTCAGGCAACCGGGTCAAGTTCGGGATCTGGTGACGACAGTTGTGAAGACATCTCGCTGCCCGAGTTTGAGTCGCAACTGGTGGGTACTGGCGTTTACGTTCTGGCCTACGACCCAGGGTCAGTGCTGGTACCGCTGGAGATCGGATCAGATTGTACGCTCGCGGACATGGGGGCAACTAACAACTCGTCGGGTGGAACTACAGAGCCGGTGTTTCAGATTTTACGTGGGTATCAGACTCACACGACCCAGTACACGGAACGCTGGGAATGTTGTGGTGGGGTCGATACGTTGGTAGCACGCACGGCAATTACGTTCGCCGCAAAAGTGTGTCAAGAAGCCGTTTGTGATCCGTGTGGAGCTTAATGAATGGCGAGCAATGTATCAGGTCCATTCGGTCGAACAGGATCAGTGCAACGTAACAACTGCGGATTGTGCCATGATTGTTGCGGACGAGCATGGGCTGATTTCCCTGACAAAATCTATGCAACGATCAAGGATAAGACCGGACTTTATGGAGATCCAGTCGAGGGTGTTATGACTCTGCACAAAAGCATCTCACACGGGACGGAATGTATCAACTGCGATTCCGATGGTGGGACAATCACCTATCGCTCTAGTGTCGCAAAAACGATTTACTCCGACAACTACCCCGGAGAGAGTGATGAATCATGTTGCGTCTATATCACACTGGCTGGCGCATGTGCAGCGGCGACTGAGACAGAGGAAGCAACATGCACTTGGCAACTTGTAGCAAACTGGGTCGGTGGCGATCCACTAGAAGTCGCAGCGGATGTCACTAATGTTGCCGGTAATCCAAACTGTCCGGATTACTGTATTTCGTCATGCAATGACTTAGAGGTGTCCGTAACGTATGGCGGTATCTATGAAGTACCATCGTGCATTCTCGGCGCGAGCAGCGGAATCGGAGGAGCTACGGTAGAGATTTCTGAAACACGACCAGCAGGAATCGATGCGGTCGATTGTCCGTATTCCTGTTGCCCGTCACAGCCTGAGGTGCTTTACGCGACTGTAACATCATCATGTGCCGAGTTGAATGGCATGGTTATCAATCTTACAAATGTAGGCGGGCAAATTTGGGAATCGGTCGTCGATGTTTTGAATGGATGCTGTCCGACTTCATGTGATAATCTGTCCGCTGTTTTTGTGGGTGGCATCATCCGCTATAGCCCATTCGATCCAAACCCCGATCATCGTCCCGGAAAATGTCAAATCAGTTTTTCGCTTGGAAAAGATTTCAACAACACCTGTTTTAACCAAACCAAATGGGTTGATCCGGGTTGTTTTCCGCAAACTTTTTCCGACGTGTGGGCTGCTGGAGGTGGGTGTGGGTGTTGCACTGGCGGCGCGTCGATATCGGTGGAGATCACAGGATGAGATCCGAGTGCGATAACTTGCATGGACGGCCATTAGATTTGTGTCTCGGGGTTGGACGCGATGGAAGGCCTAACCCATCGCAGGATGCAAGCGATCGATACCGTGCTCACATGGGGTTAGACCCTATCGGCGTTCGAAATCCATCGACACGGATTAAGTCTGAAAAGAGCCGTACAGTATCGCAGGTTGGATCACGACTTTCGGCGTTGTTCAAGTCGCGGATCGGTGCGATACCGTGCGGGAACTGCAAGTCCGCAATCGGCACTCTCAACACAATGACGACGCTCGAAATCAGAAGCCATCGTGAGTTTATTATCGAGCAGATTGAAACCAATTCGTTGACCGCTCAGACAGCCTGGTGGGCGAAGGTGCTTGCGTATGCTGACTCGGTGGTGACCGGCGGAATGGCATCGCGTGCAATGATTGGCATGTGGATTGACGAAGCTATCGCAGCGGAGGAGGCGGCAAATGCAGCGGTCGAGCAGGGCTGAGATCCGTCAGGCATGTTCAAAGCGGCAGCCACCAGCGAAACACTTTCCGCGCGTTGGTATTCGAGCCGTCCCGGCAATCGAGATTCGCCAGCGTGATCCGTCAAACTTCCGCGACTTGAGTAACGCCGTCCGGCATTTGACGTATCACATGTGTCCGTTCGCGAATGCGTCAACGGCTTGGCGGTGGAACCTTGAGCAGCTTCGCCAGCGGTGGCATTTGTTCAATGGGCTGAAACTGCTCGGGATCAATCACGATGAAGACACGGTGACGCCAGACGAACTGCTGGACTATTGCAGGTCGATCGGACTTGAATGGGATCGTGTTGTAATCAGGCCGAACAGTCGGGGTCTTGGGGAGGTCATGACTTGGGTCCCTTCGCTTGAGTTGCTATCGCCTGAATTCGCCGCTGAAAATGAGATTGTCTTTTCAGCGCACGCGAAAGGCGTTAAATATGGCGGGGCGGAAACGCCACCAGTGATCCGTGATTGGTCTGCATTGATGTACTCTGGCAACCTAGATGATTGGGGCATCGTCCAACGATCGCTTGAATGGTTTATCGCAACTGGCATTATGCGCGCACAATATCCGGAAAAGCCGCTCTGTCGTTACGGCTGGTACTATTCAGGTGGGTTCTGGTGGTGGAGATTGGCCGACGTTGGACGCGGACCGTGGGATCAAGTCGCTCAATGGTACGCAGGTCGTGAGCTTTGGATCGGGCATCAGTGTGATACATCGGAATCTGATTGTCTGTTTTTGGACAACACTCGAAGCCCATATCTGCCAGCGTATTGGAAGGCAGTGATTCATCCGAAGTGGAATAAATATCAGCAGGAGTTGTCGAATGAAGATATCTGAAGCCTTTGAGAGGTGTGGATCAGACAAAACAACAGACCACAGCTACGGTGATTTCTATGACGACATTACACAGCAATACCAAATCAGATCGGTACTTGAGATAGGCGTCTTTCAAGGGGGTGGGCTTGCGGCATGGAAGTTGTTCAACAGTGGCATCTCTGTGATCGGTGTGGACACTGAAAAGTTGACCGCGTTCCCAACTATCATCGCGACAACACCTGACTATGCCCCTGTGGTAGACTACTGCGAAGCTCACAGCTTGAAGTTTGACATCATCATTGACGACGGTGGGCACCAAGAAGTCAGTCAGATTCTCGGCCTGTACTATCTTCGTCAGTTCCTGAATCCATCCGGACTGTACGTCATCGAAGACATCCAGAACGATGACATTGCTAATAGAATGCAGCAGATGGATGGCTTTGTCATTGACCTGAGGAACATAAAGCAGCGGTACGACGATGTGCTGGCTGTTTGGCACAACCACTGATCATGTCATAGTTACGGCTGCGGAGTAATGCCCCGCAAAAACGAGGCACGGGAGGGCTGGTGACGACCAATAGCAGCCCGCTTCGTTGGGTCTGGACTGTGGCTGGTAATCAGTGTATGCTGCGTTACCTGATACTCTTTCTGGAGATAGTCTGATGGCACGACCACGAACCAGCGGCTCTTTGTTCAACCCTGTCAACAGTTATGCCCGCCCGTCGGCGTACGACCCCAACAGACAAGCCCGCCCGTCGGCGTACGACCCCAACAGACAAGCCCCGACAGGCAAGAACGCGAACCCGGATGGCACCCCGTTGAGCCGGTACCAGATGGAAATGTGGAATCGTTCCCGCCGTGAAGCGGCGAATGATTACGCATACCAGAACAGAGGTCAAGGGATTCAGAATCCGGTAACCCCAGCTACCCCCCGTGGTCCGCGTGAACCAGATACCACCCCGTACGAATTAGATCCAGGTGCGTACCAGTTTGCTGGTAGCAAACACGATCGGTCACAACAGGAGTTCAACGGGGACAACGAGACTTCGTACTACAACAACCCGGTACGACCGGCTCAGACTCCGCGTGCCCAGGCAGCACCAATGAATCCGATCAATACTGACCACGCTGTTGGACGTCCACGCACGGCGGCACCCTCCCCGGTATTTGATGAATGGACCTACCAGCCAGGTCAGCAATCGGGTCCGGCAACTATGCCAGTACAATATGATCGGTCACAGTTGGGATACGATGGAGGCAGTGATCCCCCTCCACGATATGTCACACCGCCAAGCCCAGTGGCACCATTCCGTGAACAGGAAACACAGGGCCTCATTGACGGTTTCAGAAACCTCCTTAACCCTGCGGCACGAATGCAAGGAGCGATGCAGCAGGGTGCTCAGTCGTTAAACCAAAACCCTGGTGGCGTGTCGCAGCAACCACCGAGGCCATCGGCAAACATGTCTCAACAGCAGCCGTTTAACTGGGCCAACAATCCAGTACAGGGTACAGATTCACTGAGTCCGTATCCTTTACCGGGATTTGCCGGGATGACAGCTCAAGGCATACTAGCTGGACAGGGAAGGGGGCCTGCGGTTGCAAAAGAGTACGAGGCTGGTCAGTGGGACGCTCGTCGCAGGGAACAGAAGATAACTGAAGACTTCGCTGAGGACATCGCAAATAGCTCCACCGATGCCGCACGTAAAGCCCAGGCAATACAGAACGGGATATCTGATCCAACTGGTGGGTCCGTAAACTTCGAGAACCCTCTGTCTGCTCACGTAGCAAACGGGTACAACGGGTATGTGGCTGACGTGAACGACCCGAACCGTATGTCCTCGGAAGAAAAGTTCTCGATTGCTCAACGGGCTGCTCAGTCAGGCCAGATATCCAACCCAGTGAGCGGTCGGTTCCCAGATGCACGAGCAATCGGGGTTATGGAATCAGCAGTAGACAACGGATCGATGTACCGTATCCCACAGGGCTACGGTACACAGCCAGAGTATCATCAGGTCAACCCGTCACCGGAGGTTCTGTATCGAAAAAAGATCGGGGGAGGAGGTTCTTCCTATCTCCCACCAAGCAGTGATCCAGTGTTGGCCCGTCAGAATGCCATGATGAAACAGCCGGGACCACGGTACATTCCGTTGACCCTGGAACGCCGGGCTGAGAAGGCTGCTGAGAAAGCTGCAGAAACCAGTCGTCGAGCCGATGTGAAGTTCAAACACATGGTTGGTCAGGGGATGAACCCTTTGTCTCCGAAAGCAAGGGGCATGTTTCCTGAACAGGTGGCACGGATGAAGGGAGGTACTGTGGCTGGTAATCAAAACCCAGTTGGTGTTTTCAAACCAGGAGGTGTTGTGACAGCGGGGGGACAAGCGGCGGCAGACAACTTTATGAGAGCCGCAGCTACCGGGGGAACAGCTCCAGACGGAAGTAGGCTGACCCCCAACCCCTTTATCGCTGGAACAGGGGCAACCGGGGAGGAAGATAACGTGGAGACACTGCATTTCGGGATGCAGAGTCAAATACAGGCAGGAGTTACCCCAAGCACAGATGACCTGAGAGCGTTACACGGGTATCTCGTAGCCTTCGACACCAAGCACAGAAAACCGGGGTATGACCCATTTGATATGTCCAGCTTTTTCGATGTTGTAGGTGCCGGAGTAGGAACCGCTCATACACAGACTTTTGGTCCGATGTATAAGGACTTGGTGGGTATGAAGGCTCCCTCTGATAAACAGTTGGGTGATTGGTGGTCTGGGTTTTCGTCTAAAGTCAGACCAGACTCTCCGTTCTGGAGTTGGGACAGGATGAACCAAACTTCGACAGGGGGCACTGAGTTCCCTAGATGACACGGTGAGGTGTTTGTTTGGCAAACCTGCAAGATCTTTTATCAGCGTCCCGACTCGGTTCACAGGCAGCGGCTCAATACGCCCCGCCTGAGGAACAGGGGGACCTCGTGGACAGCCTTCACTCCGTTGCCGGGGTGGGGCTTGGTGCCGTAGCATCGGTCGGTAACTTTCTCGACCTGCCGGGTAGTTCCGTACGAGACATTCTGGCCGGAGCAAACCCGTTCGACCAGTGGCTATCACCTCTGTCCTATGAGAACCGCACGACCGGTCGCGACCTGCTCACCAAGTATGGGATGAGGAAGAACAAAGAGACAGGTATCTCCGGTTGGGCTGATGATCCGGGTGAAGGTGCAAGAGACCTCGCTGGCTTCCTGGCTGAAGTTGTGCTGGACCCGTTCGGCCCCGTCACCAAACCTCTGATGCTGGGTACGGGTTTAGGCAGAGCCGCAGCAGGTGCTGCAGGCCGGGCACACCCGTTAGCCCGTATGCTGGGGCGTGGTGCTGTGAAAGTATTCGATACCATACCGGCGAATGCAATCAAGGCCACGCTCAGTGGTGCGTACCGAGGTACCAAGGCGTTGTTCAACGTCCCGACACACGGGGTAACCGATCCCATCATTCAAGGAATGGCTGAGAAGGTACACCTGATCGCTGAGAAGCTCCGGGTCAAGGCAGTCGCCCATGCTACCGAGATCGGGATGGCAGCAAAGCGGGCCGGGTTCGACCTGGAAGTCAACCCAACGTATGACTCGGCTGATCCCACAACGTGGATGAAGCCAGACTCACAGTTGCAGGTCAATGCCAGAGAAGAAGCGATTGGCAGATACATCGAGGGCGTCGAGACTCCGGGTCAACTGGATTCTCGTGACTTAGTTACTGTCGGGGACACTCCAGAGCTACGTGAGGTCGAGTGGGTGAACCGGGATGAAAAGGGGGCAACGGTCAAGCTGGTCAACGATGAAACTATCTATCGTGACCACCAATTGAAAGAGACTTTCCTTCACCAGAAGGTTCAGGTTCCCGATGAACTGAAACACACGATCGACGTTTTCAAGGGAGACGTTAAGGACCTGCACGGGGAGGCTCAGGGTATTGGATTAAAGATCGGTACAGACCACGACCCTTATATCAAATACGGTGTTGGCCGAAGCAAGTCTAACGAAATCCGCCACCTCGAATCCTTGATGGGTATGGACAGGTCATCCTGGCGACGAGGGTACACCAGTCTTGTGGCTTCTCTGGTGTCAACCGGTGGCCGCGACATTGTGTACAAAGCGTTTGCTGACGGGACCCACGGGGTAAACGGATTGTTCGGTGACAAGTATTTCCAGCGCATTGTGGAGATGCTGGATGACAGGGCTGAGGAATCTACCGACCTGATCAACGGTGTGCATCCGAAAATCCTAAACGGTATGGTAGGTATCCGACACATTGAGCCCATCGCGAATAAGTTGGGGATGACTGGTGAGGAATTCTGGGAAACACTGCCTCTGCGGAGAGACCCTAAGATTCCTAAGACAGCGGTGGGGGTTCAAGCAGTCAGCCCCAACCAGATGAACCTGATCGACTCAGTGACCCTTTCGAAAGTGGGCAGCGTTGACATCCAGTTCCGGACAGATGGCAACTCAAAAGTGGCGACGATCGCACCAGACCAGAACCTGACCGGTCAGGCACTAGATGCTTTGGATGACAACTTGCCCAAGGTTGAAAAGACAGTCCGAGAATCGGGGGTCAACCGTCTGGAAGTTGTTACAACTCCGGCAGTAGGAGACAGCTTCTGGGACACTCACGGATACCGCAGGGAATCCCTGTTGCCGAACGGTAATGAGAAGTGGGTCAAAGACGTTTACCCGGGGATGGACGGGGTAGATGCTTCTCTGACACAACCACAGATGGCTCCAATCCAGGAGGTGATGGACCACCTGTGGGCGATGAAGGAGGCCCAGAACGAAGCCGTACGGACCGGGAAGCAACCAGGTATCCTCGACAAAAGAGGGTGGTGGTCTCACTGGGACGATGTGTCTGATCCCACAGGCCAGTTGGTTCACACGTTCAAGAACAAAGACGTACCGAGTTTCACAGAGATTGATCCGTCCACGATGCAGGTAACGGACTTCCCCAGTCGGCTGGACTACGACCCGGCAAAGGTATTCCAGGCTAATGGCAGGAAGGTATACCTGGCGGATAAGGTTCTGCAGAAGGGACAGCCGCCTGTCAAGGTTGTAGTCACCCCATCTATCGGGTCAAAGATGGGTAACATGTGGAATTCAATCGAGAAAAGTTTCCGGACCAACGTTGAGGCCAGTCCGTTGCAGGCCAAGGAAGCAACCATTGACCATCTTCACCAGGCGATTACTCGGAACTACGGTGACCGGGTAGATCAGTGGATGCCACAACTGGATGAGCATGGGATGGTTAATGCGGTGAGGGCCAGCGGTAAAAAGACAGCGGTAGAACACTCTGACTACCTCACAGGGTGGCGTAAGCTCCTGCCACAAATACAAGAGAGAGTGGCCGCTGGTAAACCTCTTGTAAAATCGATGAGGGCTCTGCTGCGTTTGAACGATGAGTCACTGCAGGCCCTGATGTTCAACAAAGAGAACATCGAGCTGGTTCACGAAATGCGTGCCAAGTACAACGCTGTGACGGCTAAAGCCAACCAGAAGATGCTGGACCAGATCGACGTCGATAAGGACTACACCAGCCGGGCTGAGACAGCCGCTGAACGTAACACGGAGCTGCTGGAACAGGATCTGGGAATCGGCCTCCTTGACAGACACCAGGCTCTGGCAATGGAACTGGCTAACCATGTTGAGAAGCGGATGGCCCCAGTGTTCAGTCGGTCCGCTGCAGTCACGGGCTCAGACTACCTGGCAAAGAATGGGTCTGCCCTGTCGTTGATCAAAGCAACCCGTGATACGCTGACGGACATGTACGAGAAGCAACTAGCGAAGACCGGGGGCAAAGCAGACCCCGGTAATATCGTGGTTAAGCACGACAAGGACACCGTGAGAGGGATTACTCTTGCAGACGCGATGGAGGGCAACAACGGACTGTTCGCTGACAAGGTAGATGCAGATACGTTTCTGGAGAACACAAGGCAACACTGGATTGACCGGAAGATCCCGGGGTTCGTTGAGACAGAAGACCCCAACGTTATCCTGGCTCAGATTGAACGGATCAAAGGTATCCGTGCCTCTGCCGATGTATTCCACCAGATGAAAACACTGAACGAGATTCCCGGAGCGGCTGATTTACCTGAGATGGGTTTTATCAACCGCTCCGTCCAGTCTATGAACGTCTGGTTCAAGTCGGGCCAACTGGCCTACACTCCGGCCACGGCGATCAGGGATGGCCTCTCATCGTTTGTTAATGCTTCTATCATGGGTGGGCAGAACCCGGTTAAGGCGATAGCCAAACATGGGACACGGGCGTGGGACTTTATCCGAGGGGGAGCTGTTGACCCGGGTGAAGGTATCCCCGAGATCGAAGAGTTCCTGAAGCTCTACCAGCGACCGAGTACCGCACAGACAAGGGGCGAAGCATTCCAGAATCTGTGGAACGCTCACCACCACGGCGGGGCGATGCACCCTAACGTCTTCAAGGCCGATGCTGCTGCGATGGAGGGAGCCGACTCGTCTATGCGTCTGGTCGAGGACATGCCCAACACCAAGCCGTGGGGAGGCCAGGTTAAACAGGGCTTCATGAAAGCATGGAGGGGTGGGTGGAACCCGTTGAACTCGAATAACGACGTCAGCCCTTTCAAAGTGGCTGGTGCGTGGGGCAAAGACAAAGCTGGTCGAGCGATTCAACACACGGAGAGCAACGCAGCGGTCACGCTGGTCAACGCTTTCCGAAGCAAGGTAGACCTGTTGAACCGGGCAATGTATGTACTGAATCGGCTGGACACCACGAAGTCGTTGTCTGAAGCGTTTCAGATGAGTGACAAGGTTCTGTTGAATGCCAACCCGAGGAACTTCACTCGGTTTGAACACAAGTACCTGAAGTCGGTGGTGCCGTACTACAGCTTCATGCGTCAATCGATTCCGATGTTCGTTAAGGAGTTGATGACTAATCCGGGTGGGCCGTTGGGCATGACTACCCGGGCTTCCCGGTTAAGCCAGGGTGACGAGAAGGGATACGTACCGTTTCAGTATCAGGACACAGCGGCTATCCCGATTGGTAAAGGGGATGATGGCTCTCTGAAGTACCTGACGTCTTTGGGCCTCATGCACGAAGATACTGTCAACTACGCCGGTAACGCGATGCAGGGAGACGTACGCGGTCTCCTGCAGAAAGCAATCAGTAACATCAACCCGGTGCCAAAGTGGTTGGTCGAGTACAGCACGAACACCAGCCTCTACAGTCAGGGCCCGATGGGTGGTCGCAGGCTGGATGACCTCGACCCCACGATGGGACGTCTGCTGGTAAACCTCGGTATGCAGGATCTGGGTCCCTCCGGTCGAGCTAAACCTTTTGCAGGTTCAATGGCGGAATCGATCGCGGCGGCATCGCCCGCTTCTCGTCTGCTCAGTATCGCCAAGATCGCGACAGCAGACCCGGCTCGGTCCGGTCCTGTTGAGAAAGTGATACGCCTGTTATCCGGTTTCAAGGTGGAACATGTTTCACCTGAACAGATCACTCGTGACATCAGAGACCGGTTGAACGCTCTGCAGATCAAGAGCGGGGCTCGACCGCTGACCATTGTCTCCGGTACAGAGAAACTGATGGAGCGAATGGTTGAGCAGGGGGACACCGAAGGAGCGGCTGAACTGGCGAAGATTACCAGAGTTTTATCGGCGTTACGCAAGCAGGTCGGTGGAACGGGTACATCTAAATCACAGCCTGACCGGCCCAAAACGAAAGCCCTGATTGACAGGCTCAGAGCCAACAGATAGATTGTGACAAAATCAGTCTCCCCCAGACGGATAGCCTTATGCCTTTTGGTTCTTCAGGAGTAGGTTATCATGGCTCAGTTGACACTCGTTAGTGGTTCCCGTGAGATGTACGGGACATCAGGCAAGATTCGGTCTAAGTTCACAAAGGCTGACACGAACTTCACGGAGTTGTACGGCGGTCAGAACCCTACTCTGGCGTCAGTCACAGCAACTGTGGCTGGTCTTACCACCGGGTTGATCCCAGCCGCTGCCCGGTTCGTCACCGTCACAAGTGCCAACGCCGATCATCAGATCTCCCTCCCAGCCGCAGACATCGGTAAAGCGTTGACCATCAAAGTCGGTTCAACCGGATGTGAATTGATCTCTGCGGTGGCGGCTCACAAGGTGAACAACGTGACCGTCGGTGCAACCAATGAAGCGGCTCTCACCGCCAACAACACATACACGCTGCAGTATGTAGCAGCGAATACCTGGATCATGGTGGGCCAGACCAACCTCGGTGCTATCCAGACAGCGGTTATACCTGACGCACTTTGATCTGCAGTAACAGCGGTTATACCTGACGCACTTTGATCTGGGGATAAGCAATGGCTACGGTGACGTTTCCGGAAGACGTGAATGTAAGGGGTACGCTGACCGTTCAGACGGTCGTGTTGCCCGATAACGCCATCACCAGTTCGAGCAAAGTCATCGCTGGGTGTAACATCTCAGCAGACAAAACAGAGCAACGGGTTTTTCCGTCTTGGCAACAGCCGAACACCGCAGCCACGACTGAAACCCGTACCCTGTTTGTCGCCCGCCGACCGGGTACACTGAACGAAGTGCTTGCCGGGTCCATAGCAGCGGCGGTCGGTAACAGCACAGTCACTGTGGACATCCGGAAGAATGGCACAACAGTGCTGTCCAGTGTTCTCACGCTCACTAACTCATATGTAGGTAGAATCGCTCAGGCGGGTGCCATCAGCGGCAGTGGAACCTTTGTAGCGGGTGACTGGTTTGAAGCCGTTATCACTGCGACGATTGGCACCGGCACACTACCGACAGGGTTTTTTGTGCAACTGGAGGTTGATCAAAACGGCAGTTAATTAGTAGAAAAACCCCGCGTGCAACAGCGGCCACACAGTATGGTTTTCGGGTTCGCCCGACTTCAGCCGTTTCTATCTGGTTGCACAGGTAGTGACGGCTTTTTTACTGGGATAAAACTGAACGAAGAAACAGAATTCGCACAGCCCGTTTTATCTTTAATGGAACTAAGTGTGCTATGGAGTCATTACTGATCGGACAGAGTTGGGAGTTGAAACTGATTGACAAGGTGGCTGACTCAATCCGTAAATCCAAATGGCTTAACGGAAACCAGAATATCGCCATCTTGCAACTCAGTTACGAGTACAGTGGGTTATTCGCCCAAATACTCGCTCACCGCTTGTCGCGATCCGGCGAACCAATGCCAATCGAGCCTATCGACATTCCATACAAAAACGAGTTCAAGGTTGTCATACATCCCGACAAACTCGACCCCTACGACAAACTGATCGTGCTGGATTCAGGGTGCCTATCTGGCGGAAACTTCACACGAGTCCACGCTCAAC
>Ga0315271_10000096_pt1 | contig 40054 bp, 32 predicted proteins | sample C3_top_MG_FD_204664 | JGI IMG/M metagenome (GOLD analysis project Ga0315271, IMG submission 204664) | Sediment microbial communities from Yellowstone Lake, YNP, Wyoming, USA - C3_top | ecosystem: Environmental > Aquatic > Freshwater > Lake > Sediment | place: USA: Wyoming | collected 2017-08-01
GTTGCACGAAACCGGGGGCTCATGATGACCAATTATCATGAACCATGATATTTTTGGGCAGAGTAAAATCTGATCGCCTCGTCGACAACTGGGCAGAGTTTTTACTCTGACGAAAAATATTCGCCCGATTACCATATTCAGTTCGTGCAAAGCTTATGGAAGCATGCACGGACCCGATAGATTCTGCTGGATCATCGCATGCACTTCGACTACTCACTAGCGCAAGCACTCAGTGCGAACGGCGTTTTTCCTTAAGCATGTGCCATACCCCTCCGCCCCATTATTTGCTTGCTGGCAGCATGTGGGTTCAGGCAATCATTTTCCTGAGCCGTCGACGTAGTCTTTTTGGCTGTGCGACTTTCTCCGCCGCCTGTACACCGCTCACCACGCCCTGTTCGACCAGCTGATAAAGCTTGTGTGCGGCCTTGGCGGCAGCGTGCGATTCACGCGCCGTCTTGAGAGTGGCGCGTGCCGAGGCCAACTCGGTCTGCACCAGTTTACGCGCATCGCTGGCGACTGCTTTCACCTGCTTCGCCTTGGCTCGCTGCACGCGCTTAAGCGCATTACCGGCGCGCGCCTTCATGCGGCCGGCCTTTTTGGATGCCGCGGCGAGATTCCTTTCGGATGTGCGGAGCGCTTTCTGGGTAGTCTTGCCCCAACCGGCAACTGCCTGCATAGCAGTTTTTTCTGCCGACGTGATCGCTTTCATTACGGAGGCGGCGCGTGCCGCAGGAGAGAATTTCTTTTTGAGCACCATCGGATCGAGTCCTCAGGAGGTGTGGAGTGATGGACTATAACACACGCAACGAATGCACCTGGACGTGAACGCTGCCGTCGCCAACCGTTCGCCAAGGCCCGGCACAGAGAGGAGTTGTTTCTGGCCTTGGCCATCCTGGCCTGGTTTTTTATACTCCTTGATTACGACCCTCAAGCATTGCTTTCAGGTTCACGCCCTCCTCTGCCTGATGCTGGTAACCCCTCCGTCCTCTTTATTTCTATAAATCGGTTCCCTTATTCGTCCTAAATTGGCCGGGGTGGTTTTTGAGCCTCACCCCGGCCGTTTAGTTTCCAGTCATTTAGTACATTGAAATCAGAGCGTAGCCCTGCAACTGAAGATCCGCCACGGCACTGTGACCGCCGGGGACAAACCCGATGCCCGGAATCTTGTTGGCCATGTTAATACCGAGGTTGCGAGCGGCCACTTGGCAAAGATAGATCTTGATTCCCTTGTTCATGGCTTCCTCAATTAGAGGTATGAATGGGTTGGCTACCGCCGCGCCCCCTGCAACTGGGTTAAACGTTGCGTGCTGGGTAGCGGCAAGCGCTCCACCGGATTCAAGCAGCACTACCACAACCTCAACATCCTTGCCGATTACCATGCCGTGCACATTTTCGTAATTCTTAATCAGATGGTCTAATTGTGAAAAGAATCGTGCACTGGTTCTCACCGGCGTGCTGTTGGCGTTGATGAGAAAGGGGTGGCCGATCGAGAGTACCACCTGGGCATGATTCCGAACCTTATTGCATTGGGTAATCGCCTGCGCGCCATATCCGAATTCCTCATCCATCGAGAGCGCGCCGTAGGGTGTAACCGGACAGTCCTGAGGTGTTGAAATAGAGTTTGCGCCAACTGCAAGATTGGTGAACAGCAGGGCGGCCAGGGCCAAGGGCAGCGTCAGAATCTGCCGTGATGTTGGTTTCATGTGTTGCTCCTCATTAGTGTGGTATTTTTTTGTTTGCCGGCATTTTTCAGACCCGGCCCAAGTCGTAAGGTTAATTACGCGGCTCAGACCGTAGCACAGCTCGGGCCAACCAACTACTTCTCTGGATCAGTAGCGCTCCTCTATGTAATCAATGTACTGTCAAACCCTGCCTTACAGTACGCGCCATTCAATTTTAGGAAGAATAAACACCTCTTTCATCGATAGCCAACGAATAGCCCCCGAGTGATGATGGTTCATGCGTAAATCCGGGTTTTCGGATATTGGCTCTGCCCACATATCGTAAACCTCACGGCCTTTGTACCGGTTGAATGATTGAGTACAGCGAGTTTCGCAGTGCGATGTCGCGCGGGTCGCCGGTCAGTGAGGTCCCCACCTGGCTGGTGACATAGGCGTAACCGATGCCGGACTTCGGATCGGCGAAGCCGAGTGAACCGCCGGTGCCGGGCATGCCAAACGAGCCCTCGTTGCCGAACGCCCACACCGGGCAATGCTTCATGAAGCCCAGCGAAAACTGTACGCCGTCGCCCATCATGCGCTCGTCGTAGAAGCCGCGCGTCGGTGGGATTGCCGGTGCTGCCAGGGCGGCCAGCGTTTCCGGGCGCAGGCCAAGCTCCCGTCCGCCGGTCGCGAACACACTGTAGGCACGCGCGATGGCGCGCGCCGTGCCGACACCCCCGCCAGCTGGCACCTCGAAGTTGCGGGCGTAAATGCGCTGCGCGTCGTGGGCAAGCATGGAACCGGCGAGTGCCCGAACGATGTTCGCGCGCGGGTTCATCACGACGAGCGTGAAGCGGAACGGAAACCCAAGCAGCCTCGCGACCAGGCTTGGGCTCGCCAGCGTCGCCAATCGGGAGTTCGGGATCAACTCGGGCAGACGGATGTAGAAGTCGAGCCCCAGGGGTGTGGCGATTTCATCCTGAAAGAACTGCCCCAGGCTGCGATGCTGCGGATCAACCCGGCGCAGCAACTCGCTTTCGTAGTAGCCGAGCGTGATCGCGTGATAGGCCTGGCGCGTGCCCGCCTCCCAGGCAGGTTTTTGGCGAGCCAGCACGACCGCCAGCCGATCGAGGTCGGCAATCAGACTCCGGTCCGCCTGCTCATCGAAGGCAAACAGACCCGCCTGATGCGCCAGCAGCTGGCGGACGGTAATTCGCTCCTTGCCCTGTTGGGCGAACTCCGGCCAGTAGGTGGAGACGCGTTCCTCGTAGTCGAGCCAACCCCGGGAATGGGCGAGCGCGAGCGTCATCGCCGCCAGGCCCTTGGTGGTCGAGTAGACGAGAACCATGGTGTCCTCTTCCCACGGCTCGCCGGTCGCCTTGTTCCGCACCCCGCCCCACAGGTCAACAACCTTCTCGCCCCGGTGGTACACGCAACAGGCACCACCCAGTTCGTGGCGCCGGGAGAAATTCTCAGCGAACGCATCGCGCACGGCCTCAAAGCCCGCTTATATGACCCCCAATATCGATGCGTTGTGATGCTTTCATGGGCGAGTTTTCACTTTACGGTCAAGCTTCGAATATTAGAATCAATTCCTCTCTGGCACGTATTTCGTCATCGTTCCTTGCGATTCTTGGTTTAAAGGGTACTGCCCCCTTTACCGACCTATGAATTTTCCGACCTTATGTCTGGTGCTGGCAACAACCCTCGCTGACCCGGTTTTTCTGCCACCCAGATAAACCAATACGAGTTGTTTATGTTGATTCCTCATCGTTTCTTCAGTACGCGTTTCAGTGTTTCGGCGAACCGAGCTGTCCTGCTTACAGGTTTTGTATGTTTTACACAGCTCAACAGGAACCGTTCTCTGCGCTCCGACATCCAGTCCTGTTTGTAGGCATCATTGCCGGTCAGAAAATCGATTTCATTCACCCTGTCGGTATCGATCACGTACTCCATCAGGAAGCTGGTCAGTATTGAACCCGGTGAATACTGCCGCCACGCCTTGTCATACGCCAGTCTGAATATGCTCGCCTTATGGTTGTGAACAAACCAGAGCTGTGCTGCGACGGGCTGCCCCTTTATATATAGGATCGCCAGTCTGGACCAACCCGCCCTGGAAAATTTCTCGATAAAGCAATCCTGAAAGGCTGCATTCTTGATTTCATTCTGCTTCCAGCTGGCATGGTAGACCGCATAGTAATCGGGCATGCCGCGTAGTACTTCATCGCCAGTAAATAGGCGAATGTCGTAACCGTGTTCACGTTCAAGTTTGTGCTTTTTACGGACGATGGTATTGCGCAGTTGGGCAGGACGAGCTGCCATATACTCTGCATAGGACTGCCCCTGCAGGCGGTAGATCCAGTTATAGTGCCGAAAGCGATATTCACAGTGATATCCGGCAGCTGTCAGGCGCTTTTGTAAGCCATTTAACTTGCTGTCGTGATCGGCAACCGGCTCCAACAGCAATCCATTGATCGGGTGCTGGCTTAACCCCTCGGCCAGACAAGTGATCACCCGCTCCTGATCATCCTTCGCCAGTAACAGGTTATAAATCGGCGTAAAGCCATGCCGCAGCGAGTACCCGGTATTAATGCCAACGCACTGCATCAGCGGCAGCATGGCCATGACCTGATCGCCGGACACCACGCAGGCCAGTACCAGCGTGTGGTCTGCTTCCAGTGCAGTGGCCGTCAGGCACTCAAACCACTGGCGCGAAAAAAACAGGCTGCCCTGCTCCGCCTGTGCAAAGAGCGCGCTTGTACTTTCTGGTAATTGCTCCCAGTCGGTGTAACAGGCAAACTTCATTAAAAGACTCGTCTACGACTAATCGCCGAACGGATCATCCGAAACAAATATGTGGAGATACGGAGCATAGGTTAATGCAGCACCTTGCAGGTGACCCAATTCATTGAAGACATTGATCACTTGTTCCTGATGGGGTTCGTTTTGTGGGTCCGTTCAGAGTGTTTCCAGGGCAGAGAGTAACGGGTTGATATCCTGCGCATTCAGATACCTCTTTAGCATCAGAAGTACGGTATCGATATCCTCAGCTTGAATTGATTGTAGCTTCTCATTGTTAAGCGGTTTACGTGACAATGTTTTTTACTCCAAAGACATAAAAAAAACCGGGTCAGAGTGGATTTCCTGCTTATATTAGCAACAATTCGTCTCTGACCCGGTTTTCATTCAACTGCTTTCATGGTTTCCACGGTAGTAAATGATCGTTATAGGTGATGCAGTGATTAAAGTTTAATCCCTCCGTCCCCTTTTATTATTTCAGAAACCTAGAGAATTAAGGTGCCAGGTTCGAATATATTTTCGTCCGGTACGAGGTTGCATCGGTCGGGTGTCAAATATTCGAGCCTGGCCCCTTTAGTTCCGGGCGCGCCCGCCAGCCGTAGAATTGGGGGCTGCTCAGAGGACGAATGTTTAAATCTTTCCTGCTCGTGAATTATTTATTCCGGCCCAATATATTTTTTGTTGGGAATATTGCTGTAACAGGAAATCATGGTCCCGTTTTCCAGATGGCCGACCCATACTGGTCTGGTAAACGCCAGGTAAAGTGCAACAGCGCTAACGCCGAACAGTAACAATGCATCCAGGCTCAAGCGCAGCACAAAGTGTTTTTTGTACAAATATTTGTGAATGGTGTAACGCATTTTCAGCGCAACCGGTATCGGCATCGCCAATAAAAGCAGATACTGCCAGGCGTTGCCGCCTATCAGCAGGCTGGCATACTGTGCCAGGCTCTCGCAGCGTTTGATATAACCGTGCTGGTAAAACTCGATTGATTGCGAGAAAAACATACCAGCCATCAGAAACGGCAGCATGCCTGCGGTCATGCGCCAAAACAGGATCCATTTCCGATCCGAGACATTCCATACCCGCTCTTCATCAGCGCTGGCGTCTGATTGCTCCGAACGCTCTACCAGGGAATTGGCCAGGCTGACCGTCAGATCCAGGTAATACGGCCAATCTTTTACTCTCGGCTGTTTTCCGACTTGCATCAGGTACACATGACCTTCATCAACGGCAACCTGATAACCGCCTGGTTTGCGTATGATCTGCCATCGGCTGGACTGCTTGGGCAGCTTGATGATAAACACTGTCGATTCGCCCTTGTCCCCGAGCGCGAAAACTTGCGTTTTCTGGTGCTCCAGCTCAATAACGGTGTAGGCAAACCCATGGTATACGCCCTCGACGATCCAAAGCGGCTTCGTTACACCCAGCTTTATCGTTTCCCATACTGGATGGGTAAACTGATTCAGAAAACCCGCAGGCGGCTCGATTCGGGTTGCCATGGGCTATTTCAGAGTTTCTCGAGCTCTTCTTCATCGTCGAATGATTTCTTGTACTCCCAGTACACATATCCAAAGGTCGCCGCGGCAATGCCCAACAACCATATCGAAGGCTCACCATAACCAACAAGGAAAACGCCGAACACCACTGCCACGAGTATTAATCGCAAACCGAATTCCTTGATGGTAGTCAGTATCCATCCTAACGGCAGACTCGATATCAGAAAGGCGCCCGCAAACGACAATGGAATAAGAAATAACCAGAGCACAACAACGCCCGTTCCGGTTAGTTCTCGTGCCATCGTGTGATAGGTGTGCGTTGCGCCCCACACGCCATTCAGAAGCCCCACCACATTCAATGCCGCTATCCAGCCCGGGGTCAGCTTCTTTTCAAGATTACTCAGTTTTCTGCTCATGTTATTTTTCTAATTTATCTGAAACACGAATTATTAGGCGCTAATCCATTATTTTTGAAACCGTGGTCTGCTCCCTATTTTCCTACCGATATATATATCGGAAATATTATCGAGCCTGGCCCCTTTAATCCCGAGACGTTTGAAGCGGCTTCACAGCGACGCCATTAGCGGTGTCCGTGAAAAGCTGGGAACTCCAGACTGTCCCCTATTGTCCTATGGCGACTAAACTACTGAAAATCGATTTTTCAAGGAGTACTCGTATTTTTCCCTCTGTGACTCAGGTTTTCATATTTCGAGTAGCAACGCCTTCTAACCGGTAAGCATGTTGGGGTAGTAAAGACTATGTCAGTGAAATATTCCGATTACATTAGCAATGAATCCTCTCTGGCCCGGGTTTCTCCTCGGGTTTTTTCTTGTTTTCACTTTACCTCAATGAAGTATGGGATAGATATAGTTTCCGATTCTGGTGCGCCTTCGACGTCAATTACCTCTGCCCCTAGTGAATAGATGTTACCGCCGAGATGGCGGTCAAAACATAACAATATGATCTGCCCCGTTACGTCTGCGATTTGAGATACAGCTCTAGACGACTCATCGATCAGTTGACCAAATGCTGCTTCATGATCGTTCGGATTAATTAAATCTAACATGGCGCGTCCAGTAACCGTTTCTGCAAAAACGTAAAGTGTATTGGTATTGTGTTTCGACAAATACATGCTGAGAGGATCGTCGTCGATTACTGCTGTGTATCCGGGGTCGACCTGGTCTGGTGAATAGTGAAACGCGAACTTGTTCCGTATTCTCCCAATTATGTTGTCCCGGCCGAAGTAACGCTTCAACATATCGAGTGCCATGCGCGGATCCGGTTCAAATAGTGGTTCGTATAACTGAGAGAGCCTCGTTCCGAAAAATGCCGACTGCATGAGCACCCACCACTCGTATATTTTTCCCGTTAATATTCGACCTAACACAAGCGCTTGCGTGTTGTGGGCGTGCTCGAAGTGAGGCAACGCATCATCAGTCACAGTGCCAGCGGCGAAGTGGAAGAGCTTGGTGAGCACACTAAGCTCATTCGCCGCGTGCGCGATGAGAATTAGAAGTCGTCGTTCATCTGCTGGAATTGAGTCCAGTTGCGCGCGGGACAACTTTAAGTGATGAATCTTCACAACGGCTCAAAAATACCTTGTGTACCGGCTATGGTGCGGTGGTGCGCACGATGCGCAGCATAGTTTGCGTTTTACTATGATTAGTTTACTCCCCACTCCCGCCATCCGCCCAGCAATGGAAAATACAGCCCCAGCCGTACCGTCCTGGAATCCAGCTTACCCAGCACCGTCGCATACCGCTCCAACTGCCCGCGATACCGCTCCTGCTCCCGATCAAGAAAGGCATCCAGCCCCCCGCCCTCGTGGGTGCTGGTCTTGTAATCGATGATCCAGCGGATGCCGTTGGCATCCACAAAGCTGCGGTCCATGATCGAGGTGACCGGCTTGCCGTGTTCGATGAGGGTCAGCGCGTATTCGCTTTTGGCCTCGCTGTGCGTTGGATCGAACAGCCAGGCGCCTTTGGTATCGCTCAGCGTACGGCGCAGCGCCTCGTGCACACGCTGCACGGCCTGATCGAGTTTCGCTTCCGGCACACCCTGGCGGGCGAGCGCAAGGCGGAAGCCGGATGCGAGGGCTTCGATGCGGGGCAACGGCCAGCGCGCCACGCCTTCGCGGCCAATCAACTGCAAGGTGCGGTGCACCACGCTGCCGACGTGGCGAATGGTTTCGCTGGCCCAGTCGAACTCGACTCCGGGGGCGCCTTCCGGCACAGGTAGCGCGGCGCCGGCGGTCCAGGTAACGGCTGGCGTTAGCGGCGGCGCTTGCCAGCCGGCGATGAGGCGGCGCAAATTTCCGGGTGGCATCTCAGCACTCGAAGCTGGCCCTTTAGCGACTGGTGTGGTCTCGCTGTGTTCCAGTGCAGTAACAAAGTCTTCTTCTATCACCGGCCACAGCAACGCGAGCAACGAATTGGCCGGCGGTGCTTTTATCTCATCGTTCTTGTCACGCTTCACTGTGCCGAGCAGATGCAGGGCACGCTTGGCACGTGTGGCGGCGACATACAGCAGGCGACCGCTTTCATAGCGGCTTTTGTCTTTTTCCAGATTGCCGAGATAGTTGTACAGCAGGTCGTGTTCGCCGCCGGTTTCGCGAATGGGTGCAAGCAATAAGTCGGCGGGGGTGCCAGCTCCACCTGAGTGAGCCATTTCCATCCAGCGCAGCAGCGGCGGATCATCGTGGCGCGGCGGGCTGCCGAGGCCGGGCAGGATCACTGTATCGAATTCCAGACCCTTGGCTTTGTGGATGGTCATGAGTTGCAAGGCATCGCTGGCAGTGACATCCGGCAGCGCGTACAGCTCGCTCACCTGTTCGGCAAGACGTGCGGAGTCGGTGATGTCGCCACCCTCTTCCAGTTCATCCAGCAGGTCGAGGTAGACGCGCGCGTCTTCGAGATCGGTATTGGATTCCACGCATGCCGGTCCGCCGAGCGCGAGCCACGCGCCTTCCACGATCTGTCGCAAACGGCGGCGACCGCGTAGCGCGAGTGATTGGGACAGTGCAATGCGTACGTTTTCGACGCGCTCGCGCGTGGCGGCGCTCAGACGCGCGAGGCGGGTTTCATCTTGTAGGAGTGTCCAGATGTCATGGGTGCTCTTGCTGATTTCCGTTCGCTCTGAGCTTGTCGAAGGGCCTTCTGTCATTATGTTTTCGGTTGTTCGCGCTTCGACAGGCCTGTCCTGAGCGAAGTCGAAGGGCTCAGCACGAACGGTTGGTTGATTGCTTTCGTCGTCATTGCCAGCAAGTACGACGAGGTCAGCGAGTGTCAACCCACACCACGGCGCGCGCAGGATCGCAAGCCACGCGGCGCGATCGGCGAGATGGGTGAGCGCGCGTGTGAGCGCCAGCAGGTCTTGCACTACCGGGCATTCGGCGAGCGGTTCGACTTCAACTGCGCGGAACGCATGCCCGGCCTGCTTGAGGCGCTGGGCGATGCGCGCCAGCGGCGCGCGCGAGCGTACCAGAATGGCGATCTTGCCCTCCGGATTGTGCGTGCGTGCGGCCGTGACCAGTTCGGCCACGCGTTGCGCTTCACTGTCAGCATCGCTGTCGATAAACGCGTGGGTATACACCGCCAGCCCGGCTTCAAGCGGGTGATGCGCGACCGCGGCAGCATAGGGCACGGCGCCGGCGGCGATGTTCTCTTCCGCTGGCAGTACCTGCGCGAAGGTGGTGTTTACCCAATCGACGATGCCTTGCTGCGAGCGGAAGTTGACGCTGAGCGCGAGCGGCGTGAGGCGCACGCTGCCGATACCTTCGTGGCGCGCACGCAAATACAAACCGACTTCTGCCTGGCGGAAGCGGTAGATGGACTGCATCGGGTCGCCGACCACGAACAGCGTGCGGCCATCGCCCGCCTGCCAGCCAGCGGTGAGCTTGGCAAGCAGCTCATGCTGGCTCACCGAGGTATCCTGGAATTCATCCACCAGCAGGTGGCGGATGCGGTAATCGAGATGCAGGGCGAGATCGGTCGGCGACTCCGCGGTGCCAAGGGCGCGCGACGCGCCTTGCGCGATTTCGGTGAAGTCGGCCTCGCCGCGGCGGGTGCATTCCAGCTTCAGCTCGGCCACGGCGAGCATCAGCACCTCGCACAGGCTTTCGACCACTTCCCACGAGGCTTCGTCGTAAGTCGGCGGTGGCAGCAGCGGCAGTTCGGCGAGCGCAGCTTGAAAGGCGGCGTGCCCGCGCAGGCTGTCGAGCAGTGCAGTCATGCGTTCTTTCATGACTTCACGTTGTGTGTTCTCGGCCTTGTTGCCCTTTTTATCAACGGCCGGAAAACCATTCTTTACGTTTACTGCCTTGCGCCATTGGCCTTTGTCGGTAAGCAACAGCACGGAGAGGCCCTGCCAGTGAACCCGCTGTTCCTGCATGGCACCCGGCCAGGTGGCGAGCGTGGCGCAGGCATGCACGGCGTGCTCCGGTTGCGCCGCGAGCTGGCTGCTGGCGTAACGCGCCAAAGAAGCAATTTCATGCGAGTGCTCGGACGGTGCCAAGGCGGTGAGACGTGCAAGCGCCGTGGCATTGATGGCAGCGAGCGCGGCTTCGAGACGCGCGCGCCGGCCGGCGTGATCGCTGCCGTCGGCCAGATGGCGCAGCCACTGGTCGCGACGCGCCAGCATCTGGGCGATGAGTGTGACCGCCATCGGATGATTATTGTCCAGATGCCGCAACAGGCGTTCGACCGCCGCCGACCACGGGCCTTTCTCATTCAGGTGCGCGAGCGTGTTGCGTGCGGTTTCGCGCAGCATGCGCTCGGCATCGTCGGTGGCGATGGGCGGTGCACCGAAGCGCGACAGATACGGCATCTGCCGGGTGAGCGAGGAACAGAACGAGTCGATCGTGTGGATGCGCAGGCGGCTGGGGTTGGCAATGAGCTGCCAGGCAAGCGCGATGTCACGCTCGATGACAGTGCGCGCCAGATCCCAGCTGTCGGTCTTGGGCGCCTTCTCCGGTCGCGGCTTGTGGCGTGCGTCGTCGAGCGCGCCGAGCACGCGCTCGCGCATTTCGTTGGCCGCCTTGCGCGTGAAGGTGATGGCCACCACCTCTTCCGGGTGCGCGGCCTGTGCCAGCAATACCAGGTAGCGCTGCGTCAGCAGTTCGGTTTTTCCCGAACCAGCCGGCGCCTGCACGATAAACGAGGTGTGCGGGTTGAGCGCACGCAAACGGGCGGCGGCATCGGCAATGCGATCAGTCATCGCTGGTGCCTCCGTTTTCTTCTTCGACGATATCGGGGTGGCGCTCGTGCACGCGACACAGCGCCTGCAAGCCGCAATAGTCGCAGGTCTGCGGAAACTTCTTCGGGTCGACGCGCGCATCGCCGGCGCGATAGGCCTCGGCCAGCGTCGTGAGCGTGGATTGCCAGGCATCGAGCTGCGCCTGCCAGTCGGCTTCGGTATCACCCGCTGCCTTGACCTTGGGCGCGATACCGGCCCGCGCCGCGAGACCATTAAAGCCGAGTTCACCGGCGCGTAGTTGCGCGAACAGCGCCGCCGCCACCGGCTGGCGCTGATGCATGTCGACCGCATAGAGCGGCAGCTGCGGTTCATCCGGGCGCTCGCCCTCCCAGCTCTTGATGCTGGTCTTGCCGGATTTGTAATCCAGGATCACGCGCGCGCCGTCTGCCAGTTCATCCACGCGGTCCATGCGGCCTTCGACAAGGAGGCCACCGAGTTTGATGGTGGTCTTTTGTTCGGCAGCCACGACTCGGAAAGGCGCACGCTGTTTCTCTTCTTCCAGCCAGGCGCGCAACAGGCGCGTGAGCCGACGGGTCTCGATTTCGCGGAAGCGGCCAGTGAGTGTCTGACTGCGCTCGCGCGCCAATTCATCCAGCGCGGCATTTACTGCCGTGTCGATGGCGTTCATCAGGGCCGGTTCCGCCATGGCGCACAGCGCCGCGTGGCTGGCGAGGGTTTTCCACAAGGCTTCCAGCGCCGCGTGCAACAACATGCCACGCGCCTTGGCATCGAGCCCCGGTTCCGGTTCTTCCGGCGAGCGTGCATCGAGCCGCAAGCTGGCGAAGGCGCGGAACGGACAGGCGGCCTGATACTGAAAGAGACGCGTGCCGCCTTTCACCTTGCTGTCCAGCGCCAGCGCCGGGGCCTGTTCATCATTCAGGATTTCGATTCTGCGGGCATCGAACAGCTGTGTTGCGAGACCGGGCCGGGGAGCGGGAAAATCGCCCGGCTGCAGTTCGGGAAAAACTTGCAACAACGGGCTGGCGCGGCGCTTTTCATCGCCGCTGTTCAGCGGGTGGCTGAACACCACGTTCGCGGCACTGGCCGCAAGCCGTTCCGTGAGACGACGCGCGAATTCCAGCTCGCGCTCGGCCGAGGCATGCGGCAGGCCGCGCGTGCGCTGCAGGTCGAGTGGCAGAAACGGATTGGGGCGCGGACTGGGCGGCCAGCTTTCGTCATCCAGGCCCATGACCCACAGGCTGTCGAAGTCGAGGCCACTGGCCTCCAGCAGGCCCAACACCTGCAACGGTGCGGCTGGGGTTTGTGGCTGGAAGACACGCTCGCCGGCCATGCGCCGCAAGGTGGCAAGCGCTTCGGCGTAGTGTTGACGCGTGCCCACCACATCCTGCGCGGCGTAACTTGCCAGCAGTTCGCGCCACGCCATGACCGCTTGATGACTTTCACTGTCCAACTGGCCGTCACCCGGCCAACCGGCATGCTTGAGCAACGCGGCGAAATGCTCCGACCAGGCGCTGGGAAAGAATTGTTTCGAGCGCGCCGGGATGTGGTCGCGCCACAGGCGCAGCTGCGCGTACAGCTGTGGTGCCGCTGCCTGCGGCTTGGCCAGTTCCGTTCCGACCGCCGGCTCCCGGCGCGTTCTACCTCCTCCATCCATGGAGTCGTGTGCGCGTTGCAGCAAGGCGGAGATGGAAACCGTTTCTTCACCTTCCTGACGCAACAACGCATCCAGCTGGGCGCGTGCGCTGGCTTCGTTCGAAGCGCCGGCCAGAAACGGCGAGCGCAGCAGCGTGCCGAGGCGCGCCATCGGCAGGGAGCCGGTGCCGAATTCGAGCAAGAGCAGCGCTACATGGATTACCGGGCAAGCGGCCAATGGTTCGCCGAGCGAGACATTATAAGGACGCACTACATCGGCGCTCGGAAGCAAGGCCGCCGGTATCAGCGCTTCATCGAACAAGCGCACGACGCTGGCGCGCTGCACAGACAGATCCGGCACCACCACACCAATGCGCGTTTGCCCTGCTTCCAATGCTGCGCGCGCCCAGGCGGCGGCCGCGTGAATCTCCGCGCGAAGGTCGTCATGGCCGACGCGCGCCACGCGCGCAGGCTGCTCTGCCGGCGTGAGCGGCGCGACGGTTACACCGGCGGCACGCAGGCCACTCAGCAATTCTGCCTGCTGCGGGGTGAGCTCATCGAAACCGGCGAGGATCAGGCTGCGCGGCGCTGCCAGCCGGCCAGCCGCGATGGCGCTGCGCACGGCATCCGGCAGGCGCGCACTGTCCAGCCAATTGCCGTCGGTGCAGCGCTGCCCGTAGGCCTTGGCCCAGCGCGCGAATGCGCCGACGTCTTCGCTGGCCGCTTCCTGGGAACGCGGAATGGAGAGCTTCCAGGCATGCAGAAGTTGCCAGGCCTCACGCGCGCCGCGCGCCGCGGCCGGCACTTGCAGCAGCGGTTCGCTGTCGGCCGCACGAATAACTTCTTCCCACAGCGTCTGTTCCTGAAAATCACTCAGCAGCAGTTGCGGCGTATCCGTGTCCAGCAACCCGAAGCTTTCCAGCCAGAAGCGCTCCAGCCACTGGTGCCACGGCAGGATGTCGGGCGCCTCCCAGACCGGCGCGCCCTGCGCCTGTTGAGCGGCGCCGTAGCCGGTGGCGAGATGACGCGCGAGCCGCTGGCTGGCGGTAACCAGCGTCGCCCCCGCCTGCAACGCCGCGATAATGTCCTGGTTCATGCGCCGGATTTTCCCATGCCGGCGATTCTAGCACTTCCTGTGTCAGGGCTTGCCGTGCCTACAGATCGCGCATCAACGCCAGACACGTAGCCCGCATGCAGCGCAGCGAAATGCGGGGAGAATGCCTGACCGTGGCTCGGATCCCCGGATTGCGCTGCGCTCCATCCGGGTTACAGACTGGCCTTCCCCTTGAAGGGGAAGGCACGCATCGGTTGAGTTCCAGACAAAGGAAGAGTTCGGGTGTTCAATTGTTGCCGCTACAACTCGCGCATCAGGACCAGCGCGTCTTCGCGCGTACCACGTGCCGCCGGGTAGTAGCCCGTGCGCGTGCCGATCTCGTTGAAACCCAGCTTATCGTAGAGGCGGAAAGCGGCCGTGTTCGAGATACGGACTTCGAGCAACGCGCTGCGTGCGCGTGCCTGACGCGCAACCTGCAGCAGGTGCGCGACAAGGCGAGTGCCGTGTCCGTGTTGCTGCTGCGATGGCGCAATGCAGATATTGAGGAAATGGCACTCGCCGGCGCCGATCGAGATGATGCCGTAGCCGATGATGCCATCGCCTGACTCATAGACCTTGCAGATGTACCCGTAGCGGAAGCAATCGCGCAGCATGCCTTCGGTCCAGGGGAACTCATAGGCAACGCGTTCGATCGCCATGACGGCGGGCACATCCGCCTCCTGCATGTCGCGCAGGCGCGGAACGGCGTCGCTGACTACCGCGCTCATGGCGTGGCGGTTTCGGCAATCAGGCTGCGCGCGCGGCGCAGGTCTTCCCACGCCTTGCGCTTGTCGGATGGAGTGCGCAGCAGATAAGCGGGATGATAGGTCACGACCAGCGGAATATTCTGATAGCGCAGGGGCTGGCCGCGCAGGCGCGCGAGCGCCAGATCGGTCTTGAGCAGGCTGTGCGCGGCGTGCCGCCCGAGCGCCACAATCAGCTTCGGCTGAATCAGCTCGATCTGGCGAATGAGGTAGGGTTCGCACTGCTCGACTTCACTCGCCTGCGGGTCGCGGTTGTTGGGCGGGCGGCATTTGAGAACATTCGCGATATACACCTGTTCGCGCTTCAGGCCGAGCGCCGCAAGCATGGTGTTGAGCAGCTTCCCGGCACGCCCCACGAACGGCTCGCCCTGGGCGTCTTCGTCCGCGCCCGGAGCCTCGCCCACGAACAGCCATTGCGCGCGCCGATTGCCGACGCCGAACACCGTCTGGGTGCGGGTACTGTGCAGCGCACACTTTGTGCAACCGCGCACGGCTTCCTCCAGCGCCGTCCAGTCGGGGCTGGCGCCCGCGGACGGCACGATCACATCAGGCGCGACAATTCCGGGAGACGTGTCTACCTGTGCGTCGCTCGCCAGCGCACGCCGCTCCCACTGGGTAACGCCCATGGCTTCGAGATACTGACGACGCGTGGCTTCGGAGGATGGCATGGCGCGAGTCTGAAATAGTGTGACCGGTTTACTTGTACTTTTTCTCAATCAGCTCGACGCGATCCCGGTATTCCTTCCTGGTAATCTTGTCGGCCTTGTAGTCATTTTTCGCCTGATTGATTTCCGTTTTCATGCTGTTTTCCAGACGGTCTGTGATTTTCTTGTACTCGTCCTTGGAGATCTTCTTATCCTTATATGCCTTCTTGGCATCGCTGATCCGGGTGTAGGGGCTTGCGCCCGCCGCAGGCCGCTTGGTGTCGGCATCGCTCACCCTGAACTCTGGCTGATATTGCTGCGCCGGCGGTTTCGGCGCGGGCTTGATGGTTGGCTTCGGATCAGGCGCGACGCTCGCCACAGGCTTTGGTGCCGGTGTCACGGTCGGCGGTGTCTCCACCGCCTTGAATTCCGGCTGATACGACGGAGACGCGACGGCAGGCGGTGCATCCGCCACCTTGGCAACCACCACCGGCTTGGCGCCAGCCTTGTCGGAAAGCAGCGCTGGTCCGTAAAACACGGCGAGCAGGCTCAGCGGTATCAACAGCAGGCCCGCCACCACCATTTTGGCCGGCCGTCCCGAAGAACCGGAATTGCTGAAACGCGCGCGCCAGCCGCCGTCGGCCTCCGTTTCGACGAGGTGCGCGCCACCATAGGGATAAACGAGATCGCTCATGTCCTCGGCGGTCATCACATCCTGCGGCACGAGCCGTGGCGTGGAAAAGCGCGGGATGTTGAAGATGCTGATCGGACCGGAAATGCCCTTGAGTTCGCGCCGTCCGACTTCCTGGGACGGCACTTCGGCCTTGTTCATGGCCATGTACACCGCTTCGCTCATGTAGATCTCATCCACCGGCGTGATGCTTTCGATTCGGCTGGTGACGTTGACGGCCTCGCCAAACACGTCGTGGCGTGTCACCCGCACTTCGCCGAGGCTCGCCGCCACGCGGATATGGATCTGTTGCTCCTTGGGCGAATTGCGGTTGAATTCGAACAAAGCATCCTGCATGGCCATGGCGCACAACATGGCGTCGGTCGGCGAGCGAAACACCAGCAGCAGCGCATCGCCAATGCTCTTTACGTGCCGGCCTTTGTAGCGCCGGACAATCGGATACAGGATGCGGTTGTGGGTATTGAGCAGCCGGGCATTGTCCAGCCGGCTCTGCTTCTGGGTCGTCTCGGTATAGCCGGCGATGTCCGTGAGCACTATCGCCAGATTTTCTGTTTTGAGTGCCATTCCTGCCCTATTTGCGCTTTCGACGCCGGCGCGGCGGCATCAGTCAATCTATTGTAGTCAACTGCGCGGAACACGGGGAGCCGTTGACTCTCCCTTACCTCCCCTCCCCCGCCGCGGCGGGAAAGGGGCGATGCTGGACACGCTGGATCAGATGGGGGTTCCGGCCTGCGGGTGCGCGCGTTCGACCGACATCACCAGCTTGTCGAGCGCGTTCAGGTAGGCCTTGGCCGAGGCAACGACAATGTCGGTGTCGGCGCCGTGGCCATTGACAATGCGCCCGCCCTTTTCGAGACGTACGGTAACCTCACCCTGCGAATCGGTGCCGGAGGTGATGTTGTTCACCGAATACAACAACAGCTGGCACTCGCATTCGAGCACGCTGTCGATCGCCTTGAACGCGGCATCCACCGGGCCGCCGCCCTCGGCACCGGCGGCGCGCTGCTCGCCATTCACGTTGAGCGTCACCAGCGCATAGGGCTTGGTACCGGTTTCGGAACAGACGCGCAAGGCCACAAGCTTCAGACGTTCCTCGTGTTCCAGCGCCTCTTCGGTAACCAGCGCCTGCAAATCTTCATCGAAGATCTCGTGCTTCTTGTCGGCCAGATCCTTGAACCGCTCGAATGCCGAGTTGAGCTCCGCCTCGGTCTTGAATTCGAAGCCGATTTCCTTGAGACGGGTCTTGAAGGCATTGCGGCCTGAATGCTTGCCGAGCACCATGCGGTTCGCAATCCAGCCGACATCTTCGGCGCGCATGATTTCGTAGGTTTCGCGCATCTTGATGACGCCGTCCTGGTGAATGCCGGACTCGTGCGCGAACGCATTCGCGCCGACAATCGCCTTGTTTGGCTGCACCGCAAAGCCGGTGATGTTGGACACCAGCCGCGACGTCGGCACGATCTGGGTGGCATCGATGCCGGTCTCGCAACTGAACAGGTCGCGGCGCGTGCGCACCGCCATCACGACTTCCTCGAGCGCGGCGTTGCCGGCGCGTTCGCCGAGACCGTTGATGGTGCACTCCACCTGACGCGCGCCGTTCAACACCGCCGACAACGAGTTGGCGACCGCGAGGCCGAGATCGTTGTGACAGTGGGTCGACCAGATAGCCTTGTCCGAATTCGGCACGCGTTCGATCAAGGTCTTGATGCGCTCGCCCCAGGCAAACGGAATGCTGTAGCCGACCGTGTCCGGAATGTTGATCGTGCGGGCACCGGCGGCAATGGCGGCCTCGCACACCTGACACAGGAAATCCATCTCGGAACGCACCGCATCCTCGGGCGAGAACTCGACATCGTCGGTGTGCTGGCGTGCGCGCTTGACCATTTGCACGGCGCGCTCCAGCACCTGCTCCGGGGTCATGCGCAATTTATGCTGCATGTGGATCGGACTGGTGGCGATGAAGGTGTGGATGCGGCCGCGCACCGCCGGCTTGATGGCTTCAGCGGCGCGGTCGATGTCCTTCTCCACCGCGCGTGCCAATGCACAAACCGTGCTGTCCTTCACGACCTCGGCCACGGCCTTGACCGCTTCGAAGTCGCCGGGACTGGCTGCCGGGAAACCGGCCTCGATAACGTCCACGCGCATGCGCTCCAGGGCCTTGGCGATGCGCACCTTCTCATCGCGGGTCATGGACGCGCCCGGGCTTTGTTCGCCGTCGCGCAACGTGGTGTCGAAAATAATTAATTTGTCATTCATTCTGCGCTCTCTTTGCCTGACCTCGGGAGGTCAGCGCGACTGTTGGGGGTAGGGCTCGCGTATTGTTCTGTTCCTCGCCAGGAAACACTCTCGATTATGCGCTTGCGCGCAGCAGTCGCAGGGTGAAGAGGGGCAACAGGGGTACGGCGGACACAGGCGCCCGCTTGCGCTGGGCGCAGGCGGCAAATGTCTGTGCGGTGAAGGCTTGCATAACTTTTACTATAAACCAGCTATCGGGATTTTCAAAGCTGGTGCGGGCACTAGGTGCGCCGGCGGCTGCTGCGTCGCTGAACCAGGCGTATGCTGGCGAACAGCGGGCCGGACAAGGCGTAGCCCATGAAGATCATGAACAGCACCAGCGGCGGCTCAATCGAGATCAACACATAAATCAACGCCACCGCAATGACCGCCACAAACGACACGCGATTCTTCACGTTAAAGTGCTTGAAGCTGTGGTAACGGATGTTGCTGACCATGGAAAGCGCAGCGAACGCCGTGACGCCGAGGGCGATGAAACTGACCTCCTTGCCGGGCACGCCATAGGTGGCATGCAGCACCCACACCATTCCGGCGAGCAGGGCGGCGGCCGAAGGACTGGGCAGACCGGTGAAGTAGCGGCTGTCGCCACCAGTCTGGATATTAAACCGCGCCAGGCGCAAGGCCGCGGCAGCGGCATACAAGAAGGCGACCAGCCAGCCGAGCTTGCCAAGGCCGGACAGCGCCCATTCATACATGACCAGCGACGGCGCCAGACCGAACGACACCATGTCCGAGAGACTGTCGTACTGGGCGCCGAAATCGCTTTCGGTATGCGTCCAGCGCGCCACGCGGCCGTCCAGGCCGTCCATGATCATGGCAATGAAAATGGCGATCGGCGCCTGTTCGAACTGGCCGTTCATGGCCTGCACGATGGCGTAGAACCCGGCGAACAGCGCCGCCGTGGTAAACAGATTGGGCAGGATGTAGATGCCCTTGCGCGGATGCTTCACCTGCATGTGTTTTTCTCCCGCAGTCTCGGAGCGTCAGTGGCCCTGGCTCACTGTAACAGATGCGCCAGGATCTGGGTGCCGCCCTGGGCCTTGTCGCCGAGGCTCACTGCCGGCCTGGACTCCAGCGGCAGATACACATCCACGCGTGAACCGAAACGGATAAACCCATAGCGCATGCCGCGCTCGACCTGATCGCCGGGGCGAACGTAGCACAGGATGCGGCGCGCCAGCAGGCCGGCAACCTGCACGACCACCACATCCTTGCCGTCCGCGGTCCTGATCCACAACGCATTGCGTTCGTTTTCGCGCGCCGCCTTGTCGAGCGCGGCGTTCAAGAACGAACCCGGCTGGTACCAGGCCTGCTTCACCTCGCCGGCCAGCGGCATGCGATTGGAATGCACGTTGAAGACATTCATGAAAATGCTGATGCGGCGCGCCGGACGCTTGAGGTAGGGATCCTCCACCTCGTCCACAACGATGACCTTGCCGTCCGCCGGGCAGACCAGAACACCCGGCTCCTGTGGAATAACACGCGGCGGGTCGCGGAAAAACTGCACTGTGAATAACACGAATACCCAGAACGGCAACGCCCACCACAGACCACCGATCCAGTGCACCACCACAGCGGCACTCAGTGCATACGCAATATGTCCCCAGCCCTCGCGGGCGAGCAACGGATGTTCCAGCTTGTTCATCAATTCCGGATTCCTGAAAAAGTCGGCGCCTGCGGTACAGGCGCCGGAGGCACTCAGTTCTTGCTCTTGTCGACAATCTTGTGCGCCTTGATCCAGGGCATCATGTCGCGCAGCTTGGCACCGACCTCTTCGATGGGATGCTTGGCCGCCTGGGCACGCATCTCCGGGAAGCGCTTGCCGCCGGTCTCATTCTCGGCCATCCACTCCTTGGCGAACTGGCCGGACTGGATTTCCTTGAGGATTTTCTTCATCTCGGCCTTGGTCTGCTCGTTCACGATGCGCGGGCCGCGCGTGTAGTCGCCATACTCGGCGGTGTTCGAGATCGAGTAGCGCATGTTGGCGATGCCGCCCTCGTACATGAGGTCGACGATCAGCTTCAGCTCGTGCAGGCACTCGAAGTACGCCATCTCGGGCGGGTAGCCGGCCTCAACCAGCGTTTCGAAACCGGCCTGCACCAGGTGCGAGGCGCCGCCGCACAGCACGGCCTGCTCGCCGAACAGGTCGGTCTCGCACTCATCCTTGAAGGTTGTTTCGATGATGCCGGCGCGACCGCCGCCCACGGCGGAAGCATACGAGAGCGCCGTCGCACGCGCCTTGCCGGAGCTGTCTTTGTGCACGGCGATCAGGCACGGCACGCCGCCGCCCTGGGTGAAGGTCGAGCGCACCAGATGACCCGGCCCCTTGGGTGCGATCATGATGACGTCGAGATCGGCGCGCGGCTGGATGAAACCGAAGTGCACCGAGAATCCGTGCGCCACAGCCAGGGTCGCGCCCTTCTTCAGATTCGGCTCGATGCTCTCGGCGTACAGCTTCTTGTGCTGCTCGTCCGGCGCGAGAATCATGACAATGTCGGCATCCTTCGCGGCATCCGCAATGCTCTTCACGGTCAGGCCGGCGTTCTTGGCCTTGGCGGCGGAAGCCGAACCGTCGCGCAGGGCGACCGTGACGTTCACGCCGCTCTCCTTGAGATTGAGCGCATGCGCATGGCCCTGCGAGCCGTAACCGACGATGGCTACCTTCTTGCCCTTGATGATGGAAAGGTCGGCGTCTTTGTCGTAATAAACTTTCATGGTGTTCCCCTGGGTTTCGATTGTTCGAGAAATTATGATTCTGCGAGTTAGGAGGTGCGGCTCCGGACTGGCTTATGCGCGTAATGCCTTCTCGCCGCGCGCGATGCCGGACGGGCCGGAACGCACCACTTCGATAATGCCGGTCCGGCCGAGTGTCTGGATGAAGGCATCCAGTTTGTCACCCGCGCCGGTCAGTTCGATGGTGTAGGTGGTGTCGGTCACGTCGATGATGTGGCCGCGGAAAATCTCCACCAGGCGTTTGACTTCCTCGCGCGATTCGCCGGTGGCATTCACCTTGATGAGCATCAGCTCGCGCTCGATATGCGGACCCTCGGACAGATCGCTGAGCTTGACCACGTCCACCAGCTTGTTCAGCTGCTTGGTGATCTGCTCGATGATCTCATCCGAGCCGCGCGTGACCAGCGTCATGCGTGACAGGGTCGGGTCTTCAGTCGGCGCCACGGTGAGCGATTCGATGTTGTAACCGCGTGCCGAGAACAACCCGGCGACGCGTGACAGCGCGCCCGATTCATTCTCCAGCAGGATGGAAATGACGTGCCTCATCAGGCGAGCTCCCGGTCCACGTCCGCGCCCTGCATGCAGGGCGACAGGTGCATTTCGTGCTGCCCCTTGCCGGCGGCAATCATCGGATACACGTTCTCCGACTGATCGGTAATGAAATCCATGAACACCAGGCGGTCCTTCAGCTTGAGCGCCTCCTTCAGGGCGCCTTCAACGTCGCCGGGCTTTTCGATTTTCATGCCCACGTGCCCGTAGGCCTCGGCGATCTTGACGAAGTCCGGCAGCGCGTCCATGTACGAATGCGAGTAGCGGCTCTCGTAGAAGAACTCCTGCCATTGGCGCACCATGCCCATGTAGCGGTTGTTCAGATTCACGATCTTGATCGGCAGGTCGTACTGCTTGGCGGTGGACAGCTCCTGGATGCACATCTGGATCGAGGCCTCGCCGGTCACGCACGCGACCGTTTCGCCCGGATGCGCAAGCTGCACGCCGATGGCCGCCGGCAGACCGAAGCCCATGGTGCCGAGGCCGCCGGAGTTGATCCAGCGACGCGGCTTGTTGAACTTGTAGAACTGCGCGGCCCACATCTGGTGCTGGCCGACATCCGAAGTGACAAACGCATCGCCACGCGTCAGTTCGTGCAGTTTCTGGATCACGAACTGCGGCTTGATGAGCTTGCTCTGCTGGTCGTAGCCGAGGCAGTTCTTGCCGCGCCACGCGTCGATCTGTTTCCACCAGGCCGCGAGCGCCGTCTTGTCCGGTTTCTGTTTCGCGCCCTTCAGCTGCTTGATCATGTCCTTGAGCACGCTGTCGGCCGAACCCACGATCGGGATCTCGACCGGCACGTTCTTGGAGATCGAGGCCGGGTCGATGTCGACATGGATGATGCGCGCATCCGGGCAGAACTTGGCCAGCTCGCCGGTCACACGGTCGTCGAAGCGCGCACCCACCGCCAGCAGCACGTCGCAGCCGTGCATGGCCATGTTGGCTTCATAGGTGCCGTGCATGCCGAGCATGCCGACGGACAGCGGGTCGTTGGCCGGGTAGGCGCCAAGACCCATGAGCGTCTGGGTGATCGGGTAACCGAGCAGGCGCACGAATTCGGTAAGCGACTTGGACGCCTCGCCCAGCACAATGCCGCCGCCGGTGTAGATCATCGGGCGCTTGGCAGCGAGCAGCAGGTCGACGGCCTTCTTGATCTGTCCCGGGTGGCCCTTGGTCACCGGGTTATACGAGCGCATGGTCACGTCTTTCGGGTAGTCGTACTTGCAGCGCGCCGCGGTCACGTCCTTCGGAATATCCACCAGCACCGGACCGGGCCGCCCGGTGGTGGCGATGGTGAACGCCTTCTTCATCGCGGTCGCGAGGTCATGCACATCCTTCACCAGGATGTTGTGCTTCACGCACGGGCGCGTGATGCCGACCGCGTCCACTTCCTGGAAGGCGTCGTTGCCGATGAGATGGGTGGCCACCTGGGCGCTGAACACGACCAGCGGGATGGAATCCATGTAGGCGGTGGCGATGCCGGTCACGGTATTGGTCACGCCCGGGCCGGAGGTCACCAGCACCACGCCGGGGCGTCCCGTAGAGCGCGCATAGCCGTCAGCCGCGTGGGTCGCGCCCTGCTCGTGGCGCACCAGCACATGTTCGACGTCCTCCTGCTTATAGAGGGCATCATAGATATGCAGGGCCGCGCCACCCGGATAGCCGAACACGTACTCGACGCCTTCGTCCTTGAGACAGCGGACAAAGATTTCTGCACCGGTCAGTTCCGCAGCCACTTTCATGAACCTCGAATAGGAATAAAAAATGCCCGCAGACCGGGCATTCCGTTCGTTTTCTGTCTGAAAGAAGAAGTTACTTATAAGTGCGCACCGGGTCAATAGGAACCCGGGCAAAAACGGCCGTTTTTGAGGGACTTACGGCCCGCCCGGCAGGCGGACCTGGGTGGGCACGCTTAGCGGCAGGCCACCGTGGTGGTATCGAGACGACCGATGGCCGTGACGCGAATCGCGCGTCCGATCTTGCCGCTGCACACCAGGAAGGCCACCGGCTGCTCCGTGTCGACCGTTCCGGCATTGGCATCACTGGCCGGGGTCGCGGCGTGGGCCGTGGACACCGGAGACAGCGCACCCAACAGGCTGGCCAAAGCCGCTGGCTGTTCAGTACCGGCGGGACGACGCGGCCCGCTGGACGAGGCGTCGGCCAGCATGCCGCCGTTTTTCAGGAAACGAATGTGATCCGCCCCGTTGAGCACGACGCGTATCGGGGCCGTCTTGGGCTGGACGGCAAGCACGATGCGGTCATTGCCATCGACCACGCCCGGTTGTCCGGCATCAAAAAACGCGATGTAGCCCTGCGACCACGGGGTTTGCGTGCAGTCCCGGCCATTGTTGCTGCTGCACAGGCTGACCGGCGACATGTCGCGCACGGCCAGATGACGGGCCTTGTTGAGCGCGGCGATCAGATCATTGGTGTAGGCCGCGACATGCCGGTCGCCCAGCACCCGGTAGTACAGGGGCGCGGCATACAAGGCAGTAACAGTGAGAATCGCCAAGGCGAACAAACCCTTGTAATGCGAAAATCCACGCTGGCTGGTCCGGGACATAAGATGCGCTCGATGTAAGATGGCCTGCTGTGTAATTTGCAATGCGCATGCCAGAGCCGAGGCCTGTCCCAACCCATCGCCAAGACCATGATTAATGGTCACTATTTATCATTGACCCCCAGGGACCCGGGCCTGAAACCGGCCGAAGTGGGCAGGAAATGACCGCACCAGTGTCACTTTCTGCCAAGACCTGCGCCGCATATTGCAGTTTCCGTGCTCACCGGCGCGGCCTTGGGCCGGCTTACTCCCGCCGCCAGGTCGTGCCACCCTTGCCATCTTCCAGGATCACACCCTGAGCCTTGAGCTGGTCGCGGATGCGGTCACTTTCAGCCCAGTTCCTGGCGGAGCGGGCAGCCAGCCGCTGCTGAATGAGCGCATCGATGGCTTCGTTCGGTAGCCCCCCGGCCGGCGCCCCGGACCTGAGAAACTCCTCCGGCTGGCGCTGCAGGATGCCGAGAATCGCGCCGAGCTTACGCAATAGCGCCCCGGCTGACGCCGCCTGCACCGGGTCGTTGACACGGGCCTTGTTGATATCGTGCGCCAGGTCAAATAGCACCGACACTGCCACCGACGAGTTGAAGTCGTCATCCATGGCCTCGTTGAATCGGCGCTCGTGCTCGCTGCCGTCCGGCGCCGTCGACTCCGGCAAATCCTTGAGCGCGGTATACAGGCGCGTCAGTGCGCTCTTGGTTTGCTCCAGAGAATCGTCCGAGTAGTTGAGCGGGCTGCGGTAATGGCTGGCGAGAATGAAAAAGCGCACCACTTCCGGGTCGAAGTGTTTCAGCACCTCGCGAATAGTGAAAAAATTGCCGAGAGACTTCGACATCTTCTCTTCGTTCACGCGCACGAAGCCGTTGTGCATCCACAGGTTTACGAACTTCTCGCCGGTCGCGCCTTCGCTCTGGGCAATCTCGTTCTCGTGGTGCGGGAATTGCAGATCGAGCCCGCCGCCGTGAATATCGAAGTGATTGCCAAGACAGCAGGTGGACATGGCCGAGCACTCGATGTGCCAGCCGGGCCGGCCCTGTCCCCAGGGCGAATCCCAGTATGGCTCGCCGGGCTTGGCAGCCTTCCATAGCACGAAATCGAGTGGATCATCTTTCGCTTCATCGGCTTCAACGCGCGCGCCGACCCGCAGGTCGTCGATCGACTTGCCAGACAGCTGGCCATAGTGCGGGAAACGGCGTACACGGTAGTACACATCATGATTCGGCGCGGCATAGGCAAAACCGCGCGCGATGAGTGTTTCGATCATGCGGATGATCTCAACCATGTGGCGCGTGGCGCGCGGTTCCTGGTCGGGCCGCAGCACGCCAAGCTGGTCAGCGTCCTCGTGCATGGCGGCGATGAAACGTCCGGTCAGCGTGTCGATGTCTTCCTTGTTTTCAAGGGCGCGCTTGATGATCTTGTCGTCGATGTCGGTGATGTTGCGGATATAGGTGACCGCCAGTCCGCGCGCACGCAGGTAACGCACCAGCATGTCGAACACCACCAGCACGCGCGCATGCCCGACGTGGCAGTAGTCATACACGGTCATGCCGCACACGTACAGGCGCACCTTACCGGGTTCAATCGGCGTGAAGTTTTCTTTTTTCCTGGTAAGGCTGTTGTAGATTTGCAGCATGGTTTCCGTAGGGTGCGTCCTGCGCACCATTCATAGGTTTGATTTGTCCGGTGCGTGAAGCGCACCTTACTTCGTTCAGGCCCCGCTGACAGCTGCCAAGCGTCTGCGCGCACGATCAATGCCGATCAGCGGCAGAAGTTTTGCCATCTCCGGCCCGTCCAGTTCGCCGGAGAGCGCCGCGCGCAGCGGCTGAAACAGCGCCTTGCCAGAAAGTCCGGTGTCCTGCTTCACCATCTGGCTCAGCGCCTTGAAGTCAGTGCCGTGCTTGTCGAGTGCGCGGCGCGCGATATCGAAGAACTCCTCACCTGCTGCGCGCACAGCTTCATGCGCGGCGTGATTCACGTCCAGCTTGTCGGCGTAAATCGCCTGCGCCCAGTGTAGGGCATCGGACGGAAACACGACATTGCCACGCACCGCCTCAACGAAGGCCGTGCGTTCGGCATCCGGCACCAGCTCACCCGCCATCTCCGCCATCCAGGTCCACAGCGTGGCGCCATCCGTCGCACGCACCGCTTCGCGTTGCCAGTGCAGAAGCTGCGCCTCGTCGAAGCGCGCCGGTGCCTTGTGCAGACGTGCGCTGTCGAATGCAGCGGCCAGCCCGCTCAGATCCATGCAGGCGTTGCTCTCATAGGTATGGCCGAGGCGCGCAAGGTAATTGTTCACCGCCAGCGGCAGGAAGCCTTGCTCGCGCAGCTCCTGCACCGAGCGGCTACCGGTACGCTTGGAGAGCGGCGCGCCGTCGCTGCCCACCACCAGGGCAATGTGCGCATACGCGGGTACCGGCAGGCCGAGCGTGTTCAACAACAGAATCTGGCGCGGCGTGTTGGTGAGATGATCCTCACCGCGCAGCACCAGCGAGACACCCATGAGCGCGTCGTCGATAGCGTTGCAGAAGAAGAATGCCGGCGTGCCGTCCGAGCGGCGAATAATGAAATCGCCAATGTCTCTGGTCGCGAACGTCTGCCGGCCGCGCACCCGGTCATCGAACTCGACCGTCTTGCCATCGGCCACATGGAACCGCAGGGTCGCCGGCCGGCCCTCGGCGCGGTGCGCGGCGATCGCCGCGGGTGTCAGTCGATGACAGCGTCCCGAGTAGCGCGGCGGACGACCGGCAGCAATCGCGGTCTTGCGCGCGATCTCCAGCTCATGTTCGCTGCAGAAACAGGGATAGGCGTTGCCGCTGGCTTCCAGCTGGTCGAAATAGCGCGCGTAGACGGCGCTGCGTTGCGACTGCAGGTACGGCGCCTGTGCCCCGCCCGGCCCCGGTCCCTCCTGCCATTCCAGCCCTAGCCAGTGCAGGTCTTGCTCCAGGGCCGCGACATATTTGTCGTGGCCGCGCATCGCGTCGGTATCCTCGATGCGCAGCAGGAACACGCCCGGCGCGTGACGCGCCACCAGGTAGTTGAACAGCGCGGTGCGCACATTGCCGAGGTGCAGCAACCCGGTCGGGCTTGGCGCGAAACGGCTCTTGAAGGGCGCAGCATTCATGCGAAAACGCATGGTAGCCGAAAGCACAGGGGTGGCCAAACCCGTCTCGGGCAAGCAGACGGCGAGGATGCGGTAAACGGCGGTCTGGGCTAAAATGGGGACGCACCAGGGCTGGTTCAGCATGAACGCATCAACCCGCCACATGTCACCGGGATATCCGCACAGCGAGCCTGTGATGCCGGGAGATTCCAGACCACAGCACGAAGGAAACCGGATTTATATGAAAGTACGCATGCAAACCAGTTACGGTGCCGTCATCATCGAACTCGACCAGCAGAAGGCGCCGAAGACCGTCAATAACTTCGTCTCTTACGTGCGCGATGGCTACTTTGACGGCACACTGTTTCATCGTGTCATCGACGAATTCATGGTCCAGGGCGGAGGTTTCCTGCCGGGCATGATTCAGAAGCCCACGCGTCCGGCCATCGAGAACGAGGCCAAAAACGGTCTGCGCAACGAGCGCGGCACGATTGCCATGGCACGCACCAGCGACCCGCACTCCGCCACCTCGCAGTTCTTCATCAACCTGGTGGACAACGACTTCCTCAACTTCACTGCCGAGAACCCGTCCGGCTGGGGCTACTGCGTGTTCGGCAAGGTGGTGGATGGCATGACGGTCGTGGACCGCATCAAAGGTGTGCCGACGGGCACCCGCGCCGGTCACAAAAACGTGCCGCTCTCCGACGTACTCATCGAGAAAATGGAAGTCATCGAATAATCCACCAACCCTCGCTCGGGTGCGCACCCATGAGCACGCTGTTCATCTCCGATTTGCACCTGAGCGCTGAACGTCCGGCGATCACCGCATTGTTCATCGACTTCCTGCGCACGCGTGCGCGCCAGGCCGAAGCGCTCTATATCCTCGGCGACCTGTTCGAATACTGGATCGGCGACGATGTCGCCACGCAGCCGGAGTATCGGCCGCTCATCGACGCGCTGCGTGACCTCACCCATGCTGGTGTGCCGGTTTATGTCATGCACGGCAACCGGGATTTCCTGCTGGGTAACGGCTTCGAGCAACACACCGGCTGCCGGCTGATTTCCGATCCGGTGGTCGTATCACTCTACGGCGAGAATGTGCTGCTCATGCACGGCGACTTGCTCTGCACCGACGATGTCGCCTATCTGAAATTTCGCACGATGGTACGCAATCCGGACTGGGTGAAAATGTTCCTCGGCAAGACCATCGCCGAACGCGTGATGATCGTGCGCGAGTACCGCGAGATCAGCAAGACCGCAACCGCCGCCAAGAGGCCGGAGATCATGGACGTGAATCCGGGCGCCGTGGAAGCGGCATTGCGCCAGCATCGTGTGCGCCATTTGATTCATGGCCACACCCATCGCCCTGCTCAACACGATCTTCAGCTCGACGGCCAGGGTGTGCGGCGCACGGTGCTGGGCGACTGGTACGACCAGGGCAGTGTGCTGGTGTGCGACGCCAAGGGTTGTGTGCTGGAGAATCTGAACTGAATCCGACTCACTCGCCGGCAAGGCGGGTGGTTATTTCCGCAGTTCTGCCGGGGTGATCTGTTTGTAATCCTTCGGCAAATCGAAAATTCCTTTCTCCAACGGCACATCACGTTTGTAGCTGACGAGCTGGCGCGTGACGCCAGTGCGGTTCACCTGGCGCACCGGAAAGCCGTGTTCCAGATATCGGGTTGGGGCAAACACCTGATCGGCCAGATCACAGGCCGACTGCATGCCGGCCGGCATATTCACCTGCATCGCCGCCTGCTCGCCGGCCAGCGTCTCGTGGTATTCGCGCAATGCCGCCACCGCTTCGGGCAGCAAGCCATCGGCCGCATACACATCGAAGCAACGCTCACGATTGGTGAGCAGCCGGTAGTGCGCGACAGTCGTGCCATCCACGGGCGGCAGGCTTTCCTGCACGCGCTCCACTTTGTGTTCGAACTGCTTCGGTGCAGCAAGCGTCACCGGCCGGGCGTGCAGCACGAGCGTGGATTTTCCGGAATGGCTCACGCTGAAAATGGTGCGCGCCGCGCGATCGAAGACCACGAAACCATCCTGCGTATCACCATCCTCGATGCGCAGAAATTTCTCACTCACCAGCATACGCACCGGATACTCGCCATCCGGGCTGCTCTCGGTAAAGGAGAGAAATATCGTGGCCGGCGGTTTGTCGGTACAAGCCGCGAGCGTCAGTGCGGCCAGAAGAATGAACAGTGCGCGTTGCATGCCGGAAATTTCGCAGTGAAAATATGTTCAGGCGCGCAAGCCTAGCATAAGATCCATCACATTGGTGCCGGTCGGCCCGGTCTGGATGAGATCGCCACTCGCTTCCAGAAAATTCCCGGCGTCAGCGTACGCCAGTGCGTGGCGCGCGGAAATTTCCCCAGCCTCGCCGCGCACCACCGTGCCGCCGTCCACGAGCGCGCCGGCATCCAGTGTTGGCCCATCCGTACCATCCGTACCAACGGACAGAAGCCAGCTATGCTCCTGTCCTTGCAGCGCCAGCGCCGCGGACAGCGCCAGACTCTGGTTGCGTCCGCCGCGCCCGGGCAGCGGCGGAAGCTGGATGGTCGTCTCGCCGCCCCAGACCTGCACCTCACCTGCCGGAGCTGCCAGCAGCGCCTGTGCGAGCCGCGCGCCGGCCGCGAGCGCATCACCTTCAATAAATTCCGGATGCAACGCCACCCGATAGCCAAACTGGCGGGCCGCCTCGGCCGCCGCGCGTTTCGCATCGTCCAGACGCGCGATGATTTCGAATCGAACGTTGCGAAAGCAGGCGTCATCCGCGGCGGGCGCAGGTGGACTACTCCGCAGCAACGCGGCCACAGCGGGTGGCAAATCAGTGGTATCAAGTTCCGCCTGCAGCGAGCTGTCGGCCACCAGCGGGCCGGAGCCGATAGCGCGCGGATCGTCACCCGGCACATCCGAGATCGCCAGGCACAACACCGGCCGTGGTGTTATCAGGCTGGCGAGCCGTCCGCCCTTGATGCGCGACAGGCGCTTGCGGATCCGGTTCATGGCGGCGATGTTGAGACCGGATGCCAGCAGCCAGTCGTTCAAGGCGCGCAGTTGTGCGAGGTGCATACCTTCCGGCAAAGCCTCGACCAGCGCGGAGGCGCCGCCGGACAGTAGCACCAACACCGTGGCATCCGGTGGAATAGACGCCGTAAACTCAATCAGCCTCTGGCCTGCTGCGAGGCTTCGCTCGTCAGGCAGCGGATGCCCGGCCTCCAGCACCGGCCACGGCAGCGCTTCCGCATGACCCTGCTTGGTAACGATCAGCGCATCGACGATGTTCGTTCCCAGCACCTGGTGCGCCCCCATTGCCATTGCGCAAGCCGCCTTGCCGACACTCAGCAGGAATACCGGTGCTGCTACCGGATGCTTCTGGAGGTATGCACGCACGCACTCGCGGCCATGGACGGCCGCAATCGCAGACTGACAAATGCGGAGAAGGGCCTGACGTGGATCGTCCGGCATAAGCGAATCAATTCACTCTTGCACACACAGCCCGGTTGATCCGCATACTAAGCCTGCAAACCTGTCGAGAGATCGCGCTTCAGATCCTCGACATCCTCCAGCCCGACCGAAATGCGGATCAGGCCATCGCTGATACCCGCGTCGGCGCGCTGCTCGGGCGTGAGCCGCCCGTGCGTGGTCGTGGCGGCGTGCGTGATCGTGGACTTGGTGTCGCCCAGGTTGGCCGTGATCGAGATCAGCCGGGTTGAGTCAATCAGCCGCCACGCCGCTTCTTTCCCGCCCTTGAGTTCAAACGCCACGATGCCGCCGAATCCGGTCTGCTGCTGTTTGGCCAACGCGTGCTGCGGGTGCGAGGCCAGCCCCGGGTAGTACACACGCTGCACGCGCGACTGCTTTTCCAGCCATTCGGCCAGCACCTGCGCGCCGGCACTGTGCGCCTGCATGCGCAGGCTCAGGGTTTCGAGACCCTTGAGGAACACCCAGGCATTGAACGGGCTCAGCGCAGGACCGGCCGTGCGCATGAAACCATATACCTCTTTACCCACGAGTTCAGCATTGCCGACCACAGCGCCGCCCATGCAGCGACCCTGGCCATCGAGATATTTGGTCGCCGAATGAATCACGATATCCGCGCCGAGTGCAAGCGGCCGTTGCAGCGCCGGCGTGCAGAAACAGTTGTCCACCATCAGCAGACAGCCCTTGGCATGGGCCAGCCTGGCCAGCCGCGCGATGTCGGCGATTTCCGTCAGCGGATTCGATGGCGTTTCCAGATAAAGCAGCCTGGTGTTCGGCTTGATGGCCTTTTCCCAGGCGGCGTAATCGGTCAACGACACATAGCTCGTTTCCACGCCGAAGCGCCCGAGGTAGTTGTTGAACAGCAACACCGTCGGACCGAAGACATTGCGCGAAGAGACGATGTGGTCACCGCTTTTCAGCAGCGCCATGCAGGTGGACAAAATCGCCGCCATGCCCGAGGCGGTGGCCACGCATTTCTCGCCGCCTTCGAGCGATGCCAGGCGTTCCTCGAAAGTGCGCACCGTCGGATTGGTGAAGCGTGAATAGATGTTGCCGGGCTTTTCGCCGGAGAAACGCGCGGCGGCTTCGGCGGCACTGGTAAACACATAGCTCGAGGTCGGAAAGATCGGCTCGGAATGTTCACCCTCGTTGGTGCGATGCTGGCCCGCGCGTACCGCACGCGTATCGAATCCCCATTCGTCAAAGTCAGTCATGTTTACGGCTCCTTCTCTCAGGTCTGAACGGCGCCGAGAAGATTGCGGGCACTAAAAAAGCCGCAAATGCGGCTGGAGGCGGGATCACCTCGCTTTAGCTGCATTTGTTACGCGCCCGCAAGCTGAAATCAAATCGGCGCCTTGTGTGGATAAATGTATAGCGTGATGGATATGCTGTCAACGCCGGAGCGCCCGCCGCTTGCCACTGCTGAAGCCGACAGAATAACTAGCGCGGGAAGGTCAGCACCTCGGCGCTGACGTGGTCGTTGCCGCTCTGGGCCATGCTGCGGCCGGTCTTGACGGTGTCGCTTCGTGCCTGCTCGATACGGTCGAGGTAATCCTTGTTCACGTCGCCGGTGATGTACTGGCCATCAAAGCAGGAGGCGTCGAATTTCTGGATCTTCGGATTGCCTTCGCGCGCGGCGTCGATGAGATCGCTCAGGTCCTGGTAGATGAGCTGGTCGGCGCCGATGGCCGCGGCAATCTCCGCTTCCGTGCGGCCGTTGCCGATCAGTTCCTGCACGCTTGGCATGTCGATGCCGTACACGTTCGGGAAACGCACCGGCGGCGCGGCCGAGGCGAAATACACTTTCTTGGCTCCGCCGTCGCGCGCCATCTGGATGATCTGTTTGGAAGTGGTGCCGCGCACAATCGAGTCGTCCACCAGCAGCACATTCTTGCCGCGGAACTCGACATCGATGGCGTTCAGCTTCTGGCGCACCGACTTCTTGCGCTCCGCCTGGCCGGGCATGATGAAGGTGCGGCCGATGTAGCGGTTCTTGATGAAGCCCTCGCGGTATGGCAAGTCGAGCGCATAGGCCATCTGCAGGGCCGCGGTGCGCGAGGTATCGGGGATCGGGATCACCACGTCGATGTCGTGGTTGGCCCAGACGCGCTTGATCTTGCTGGCGAGCTTCTCGCCCATGCGCAGACGCGTCTTGTGCACGTAGATGCCGTCGATCATCGAGTCCGGGCGCGCGAAGTACACGAATTCGAAAATGCACGGCGCGAGCACCGGCTTTTCGGCGCACTGCAGGCTGTGCAATTCGCCATTCACGTCCACGAACATCGCCTCGCCTGGAGCGACATCGCGCACCCGTTCAAAGCCGAGCACGTCGAGCGCCACCGATTCGGAAGCGAACATGTGTTCCGTGCCCTGGTCAGTCTCACGCTTGCCGTACACCAGCGGGCGAATACCAAAGGGATCGCGGAACGCGAGAATGCCGACCCCGGCGATAAGCATGGTGACTGCATAGGCGCCGCGGCAGCGGCGGTGTACGGCCGAGACCGCGCGGAACAGCTGATCGGGCGTGAGGCGCAGCTTGGCCACCGCCTGCAGCTCGTGCGCAAACACATTGAGCAGAATTTCGGAGTCGGACTCGGTGTTGATGTGCCGCAGGTCTTCGCGGAACAGTTCGTCCTTGATCTGGGCGGCGTTGGTGAGGTTGCCGTTGTGCGCGAGTGCCAGCCCGAACGGCGAGTTCACATAGAAAGGCTGGGCCTCGGCGGGGGAATCGCAACCGGCGGTCGGATAGCGCACATGGCCGATGCCCATGTTGCCCTTGAGCGCCTGCATGTGATGCTGCTGGAAGACGTCCCGCACCAGGCCGTTATCCTTGCGCAGGTAGATGCGGCTCGCGTCGCTGGTGAGGATGCCGGCTGCGTCCTGGCCGCGGTGCTGGAGCACCAGAAGACCATCGTAGAGGTGCTGGTTAACCGGGCCTTTCGCCAGGATGCCGAGAATGCCGCACATGTCGGGAAAACCCTCCGGCCTTAAAAACTGATTTTAGCCGTAGCGGAACTGCCGGGCAACCGAAGACGGTAACCATTCCAGAACCTTACCGGCAATGGGCTGGAATATCCCCACAAGATGCGAGTCGCGCCAGTCGGCTTTCTTGGGTAAGGACGTGAGCCCGGCCAGCAGCACCATCACCACGACCACCGCAGCACCGCGCACGGCGCCCAGCACTGCACCCACACCGCGGTCGGTCAACCCCGGATCGGGCCGCGGCAGAAACTTGCGCAGCACAAATGCCGCGAGCGACAACACGCCCAGCATTGCCAACACAATGATCAGGAATGCCGCCAAACGACGCAGATCGTTGTCGGCCAGCATTTCAAACCACGAGCCCACGGTATCGGCAAACAGCCAGCCACTGCCGATCGCAAGAAACCACACGCCCAGCGACAGGGATTCGCGCAACATGCCGCGCAACGCACCGATGCCGGTAAACAGCACGAGCAATGCAAGAATAATGAGATCGAAGACGCTCATGGGAGGTGGGTCACTGTTTGCGTACCACGCCCTTGATGCCGAGTTCACTCTGGATGTGCGCCTGTGCCGCTCTGGCGGCGGCTGCATCTTTGTACGGCCCGACCTCGACGCGCACGGTCTTGCCCTTCTCCGGGCTTGGCGGATCGAGCAGCACGGCATAGCCCTTCTGACCGAGCCTTTGGCGCAGGCGTGTGGCATTGTCCAGCTGCGAGAACACGCCGACCTGCACCCACCAGCCCTTCTCGTTCGAGGAAGCTGTCTTGGCCGGTGGCGGTGCTTTTTTGGGCTCGCTGACCGGCCTGGATTCGGAAGCCGGTTTCGGTTCCGGTGAGGTGACCTCCGGAACGACAGGCGCTTTGGCCGCGGCCGGAATTTCCGAGGCCGGCTCAACCGGGACAATGACGGTCTTGGCCGTACTGCCGGTCCTGTCCGGCACCTTCTCTGGCGCGACCGATTTTGTGACGCTGGTCGGCTTGTCGCCTGGTGGCGCTACCGGCGTGACGACGATCCGGGTCTCGGGGGCGGAGCCACCGCGGCTGACGTTGTTGTCGCCGGTCTCGGGCGGGCGATCACTCAACAACATCGGCAGAAAAATGACCGCGAGCGCCACGAGAATCACGGCGCCCACAATGCGGTGCCGGGGATTGAAATCGTCTTCGGCTGTTTTACGCTCGGACATGACTCCGGTTCGATTCTTGGGCAGGCGCAGTATAGCACCCACGGTATGGAACGAGCCAAACACCACGATGCGATCGTGCTCGCTTGCCTCGGCGAGCGCCGCCGCATACGCCTGCTCGATATCCTCATGCAGACCCACGCCATTACTCACGCCTGCCGCGGCCAGCGCGGCGCGCATGTCCTCGGTGCTCGTGCCGCGCGCGCCGGCGAGTCCGGCGACATGCCAGCTCGCCACCAGTGGCGCCAGAATGCGCAGTACTTCGACAATCGGCTTGTCCTGCAGCATGCCGCACACGGCAATCGTCCGGCCCGGCACGACCTGAGCCTGCAGAGTGCGCGCCAGCGCCCTGGCCGCCTGCGCGTTGTGCGCGACATCCAGCACGCGCACCGGCCGGCCCGGCAACGTCTGGAAGCGTCCGGGCAACACGGCATTGAGCAGGCCAGTGCGGATATCCGCCATCTTGACCGGAAACTTCCCGACGAGACAGCTGAGCGCCATGATCACGCACGCGGCGTTGTACAGCTGGTAATCGCCGCGCATGGCCGGGTAAGGCAGGCCGGAATGTCTTTTGTCGAGCGCGCGCCAGGTCCAGCTTTCCGGCAGACGCTCGAAGTCAAAATCCTTGCCCACGCACAGCAGCTGTGCGCCAGCCTGTTCGGCAACCTCGATCAGGCTGCGTGGCGGTTCCGGGTCACCGCAAATGGCGCAGCGCCGCGCGCGATAGACGCCGGCCTTCTCGCGCCCGATGGATTCGCGGTCCGGTCCCAGCCACTCGGTGTGATCGATGCCAACGCTGCTGACAATGGCAACATTCGCATCCCAGGCATTGACCGCATCCAGCCGCCCGCCCAGTCCCACTTCGAGTATGGCGATATCCACATTGCGTTGACGGAAGAGATCGACGGCGGCGAGCGTGCCAAACTCGAAATAGGTCAGCGACGTGCCGGCACGCGCCGCTTCGACGCGCTCGAAGGACTCGCACAGCTCGGCATCGCTCACTGCCTCGGTGGCAATGCGCACGCGTTCGTTGTAGTCGAGGAGATGCGGGGAGGTATAGGCGCCAACACGGTAACCGGCGGTGTGCAGGATGTGCTCGAGCATCGCCACCGTTGAGCCCTTCCCATTCGTGCCGGCCACGGTGATGACGGCGAATGCCGGCTGGGCGAGACCGAAACGGTCACGCACTTCCGCCACGCGTGCAAGGCCAAGCTCGATCTCGTGTGGATGGAGGGTCTCCATCCACACGAGCCAGTCGTTAAGCGTTCGTTTGTCCGTGTCGGCAGCCATCTGAATCAGGTTTCATCGAACACGCGCACTGTCAGCGCGGAGGACGCAGAGTCGCATCAATAAACTCTCTGCTGACTCTGCGCGATTGCGGCTTTTTCCGGAACCCGCTGCGGGATCACGCTGCGGAGGTAGCAGCGACCGGTGGACGTTTCATCAGCATGGCCAAGAGTGAAGCGAGCTTCGGTCGCATCTGGCGCCGGTCGATGATCAGATCGATGGCACCGTGTTCCACCAGGAACTCGGAACGCTGAAAGCCTTCCGGCAGGGTTTCGCGCACGGTCTGCTCGATCACGCGCGGACCGGCAAAGCCGATCAGCGCCTTGGGCTCGGCCACGTTGATGTCTCCGAGCATCGCGAAGCTCGCCGACACGCCGCCCATGGTCGGATCGGTGAGCACGGAAACGAATGGCAGTCCCTGCTCGCCCAGATGGGTAAGTGCCGCCGAGGTCTTGGCCATCTGCATGAGCGACAGCAGCGCCTCCTGCATGCGCGCGCCGCCCGAGGCCGAGAAGCACACCAGCGGCAGTTTGTGTTCCAGGCAGGCGTTCACGCCGCGCACGAAACGCTCGCCGACCACCGAACCCATTGAACCGCCCATGAAGCCGAACTCGAAGGCCACCGCTACCAGCGGGACGCCCTCGACCGCACCTTGCATCACCACCAGCGCATCTTTCTCGCCGGTGGTTTTCTGCGCATCGATCAGGCGATCCTTGTATCGCTTGGTGTCCTTGAACTTGAGCGCGTCCACCGGCGACAGGTTGGCGCCGATCTCGGTGCGTGGCTCCTTGTCGAGGAACAGGTCGAGGCGGCGGCGCGCGCCGATGCGCATGTGGTAGTCGCACTTCGGGCAGACATTGCTGTTGCTCTCGACCTCGGCCATGTACAGCACCGCGCCGCAGCCCTGACATTTGTGCCACAGACCTTCCGGCACCGCCTTCTTCTCGGTCCCCTTGCTGATCTTGATCTTGGGCGGAATCAGTTTGTCGAACCAGCTCATCGTGAACCTCCGGAGTGTTTGGCGGACGGCACGCGGTCGATGGCCGCGCGCAGACTGCCGATGAACGCCGCGGCTGCCGCGGGAATTTTGTCGGGCGTGGCCGCGAGTGCCGCCACGCGTTGCACCAGTGCACTGCCCACCACCACCGCTTCCGCGAACGCTGCGACCTGCGCCGCCGCCTCCGGGCTGCCGATGCCAAAGCCGACGCCGACGGGCAACGCCGTCTGCTGCTTGATGGTATTTACCTTGTTGCGCACTTCGGTCAGATCGAGGTGCGCGGCGCCGGTCACGCCGCGCAGCGAGACATAATAAACAAAGCCGCTCGCCACACTAAGGATGCGCCGGATGCGTCCGGCATCACTGGTCGGTGCCAGCAGGAAAATCGTATCGAGACCGTGCGCACGCGTGGCGGTGACGAAGTCGTCAGCCTCTTCCGGCGGCAGATCGACGGTGAGCGCGCCGTCCACACCGGCCGCGGCAGCGGCCTTGGCAAAGGCCGGATAACCGAACACTTCGATCGGGTTGAGATAACCCATGAGCACCACCGGCGTGCTGGAATCTGTCTTGCGGAACTCGCGCACCATGTCGAGCACGTTGTGCAGGCTGACATGATGTTTCAGGGCGCGCTCGGCGGCCTGCTGGATCACCGGGCCGTCGGCCATGGGATCGGAGAACGGCACACCCAGCTCGAGCACGTCTGCGCCGGCCGCAACCAGCGCGTGCAGCAGCGGTACCGTGACCGCGGGCTGCGGGTCGCCAGCGGTTATATAAGGTATGAGGGCCACGCGGCCCTGCTGCTTCAACTGTGCAAATCGTGCGGCGAGGCGTGACATCAGAAATAAAGAAGCCCTACTGCGCTTCGCTCCGTTCGTCTTGTCATATTAATATTCCTTCGCGTGCCGCGATGGTGTGCACGTCCTTGTCGCCGCGCCCTGACAAATTGACGACCATGCACTGGTCCTTGCCGAGTTGCGGCGCAAGCTTCTTTGCGTAGGCGATGGCATGGCTCGTTTCCAGCGCCGGCATGATGCCCTCGATGCGCGTGAGCGTGTGGAACGCCGCAAGCGCCTCGTCGTCGGTAATCGCCACGTACTGCGCGCGCCCCGAATCCTTGAGCCAGGCATGCTCGGGGCCGACACCCGGATAGTCGAGACCGGCCGAGATAGAGTGGGTCTCGATGATCTGGCCGTCGGCGTCTTCCATCAGGTAGGTGCGGTTACCGTGCAGCACGCCGACGCGCCCGGCCGACAGAGGCGCCGCGTGATGGCCGGTGGCCAGCCCTTCGCCCGCCGCCTCGACGCCATACAGGGCGACATTCGGCTCATCGATGAACGGATAGAACAGACCCATGGCGTTCGAACCGCCGCCGACACACGCGACCAGCGCATCCGGATAGCGGCCTTCGAACTCCATGATCTGGTGACGCACTTCGCCGCCGACCACCGCCTGGAAATCGCGCACCATCGCCGGATACGGATGCGGGCCGGCGACCGTGCCGATGATATAGAAGGTATTGTCCACATTCGTGACCCAGTCGCGCATGGCTTCGTTCAGGGCGTCCTTCAGGGTCTTGGAGCCGGAGGTGACGGGCACGACGGTCGCGCCGAGCAGCTTCATGCGATACACATTGATCGCCTGACGCTTCATGTCCTCCTCGCCCATGTATACCACGCACTCCATGCCAAGGCGCGCCGCCACGGTCGCGCTCGCCACACCATGCTGGCCGGCGCCGGTCTCGGCGATGATGCGTGTCTTGCCCATGCGCTTGGCGAGCAACGCCTGGCCGACGGTATTGTTGATCTTGTGCGCGCCGGTGTGGTTCAGGTCTTCGCGCTTCAAATAAATGCGCGCGCCGCCAAATTCTTTCGTCAGACGCTTGGCCGGATACAGCGGAGACGGGCGGCCGACGAAAAGGCGCAGGTCCTCGGCAAATTCCTCCTGGAAAGCGGGATCGACTCGGTAACGCTCGTAGGCATCGCGCAGCTCGGCGAGCGGCTGCATTAGCGTCTCGGCCACGAACACGCCGCCGAATTTTCCAAAGTGCCCGCGTGCATCGGGGAGTGCGTAACTCATGTCAGATCTCGCTTGCGCTCAGACTACAATGATGACTCTGGCGAATAGTTGCGTAGGGTGCGCCCTGCGCACCAACCCTAACAATGGTGCGCAGGGCGCACCCCTCTGTCAGGCATGTGCCTCATTTACATTCTGGATCAACGCAGCGATTTTCGCCGCGTCCTTGATACCTTTGCTCTGCTCCACACCGCTCGACACGTCCACCGCATACGGCCGCACCGCCTGAATGGCGCGCGCGACATTTTCCGGCGTCAGACCGCCAGCCAGAATCACCGGCTTGCCGAGATCCTGCGGCACTCGCGTCCAGTCGAATGTTGCTCCGGTGCCTCCCGCCAGCTGCGGATCGTAGGCATCGAGCAACAGACCCGCGGCCTGCGCGTAACGCCGCGCCTCGGCAGCCAGATTCACTCCCGGGACCATGCGTACAGCCTTTATATAAGGACGCCCGAACTGCCGGCACTCCTCAGGGGTCTCGCGGCCGTGGAATTGTAACAGGTCGAGGGGCACCTGGCCGAGCACCTCACGGATGCGGGCGGCGGGGGCGTCCACAAATAACCCCACGACCGTAATGAAGGGCGGCAAGGCGGCGGCGATGGCATGCGCCTGATCGGCCGAGACGCGGCGCGGGCTGGCATCGGCAAATACCAGGCCGATGGCATCCGCGCCAGCCGCGGCGGCGGCCAGGGCATCTTCGACACGGGTGATACCGCAGATTTTAATGCGGGTGCGCATGTTGTGCTCGTCCGGGAAGCGAGAGCTTAGCAGACCCGCCCGGCTGGCGGCGACTGCCGGATGCCGGCCTGCAATGCCCGGGC
>Ga0315271_10000097_pt1 | contig 39846 bp, 36 predicted proteins | sample C3_top_MG_FD_204664 | JGI IMG/M metagenome (GOLD analysis project Ga0315271, IMG submission 204664) | Sediment microbial communities from Yellowstone Lake, YNP, Wyoming, USA - C3_top | ecosystem: Environmental > Aquatic > Freshwater > Lake > Sediment | place: USA: Wyoming | collected 2017-08-01
TCCCTGGACTTGAAGCGCGGGATGAGGCCGAAGACCTTTTCCAGGATTTCGCGCAGGGTCAGGCGGCGATCCACGGCGGCGGCTTTGCGCAGCTTGTCGAGGGTGTAGTACTCCTCGGGCTTGTCGAAGACTTCGCGGTTGACGTAGTCGATGACGCGGTCCCACTGCCCGGACTCGACAGCGGCGGCGATGGTGGCGTTGTCGCGCACGGTGTCTTCGAAACGCTCGAAGAACATGCGGTCGATCTTCATGCCCTCGGCCGTGATTTGCTCGACACGCATCGAAGCCAGGATGTCGGCGCCGAGGTGCTCATAGGTGCCGCCCACGAGGTTTCGGATATTGTTTCTGACCCCGACATGTATGACGCGGAAACTTGAAATAGTAGCGGCGAGAGTTCTTCAGTATTCGAGCCGCTGTAGAGTGTAAGGCCGTTGCCCAATAGAAAAAGAAGTTGCCCGTCTGGTGGCAGGCTATCGATGGTGCGCGAGAACGCGGCGCTATTGGCAATATTGCGCTCCTCACGCTTTTCGCCGAGCTGATAGAAGCTCTTATCGAGAGAGAGTTTTAGATTAAGAGCTGCAGTTTTACCTACGTTCTTGATCGACAGGTAGAGAAGCTGTGTTCCCATTCTCAGATTTGTGGAAACGAGAATGTAGGGGCGCATCGCAGCGTTCTGTTGATCTCTCATCGTTGAAACCATGGCCTCGTTTGCGCGAAGGATTTTGAGTGTCGCCCAAGCATAGAACCCTGTGATGACAACCAGTGCAAGAGTAAGCCAGTCGGTATTTGTCATGATTGGAAGTGTGGGCATAACGGCATGAAAGCTCTAATAGTTATTCAACGGACCCATCGGTCCGGACACTTCTCGTAGCCTCAGAATACGCAAATGCCTTGGCTTATGTCCAGAATGTTTGCTTTTTGCCGCGTGCCTGACCTTCGCACGCTTCAGTGCGACCGACTGTTCAGGGTCGGGATTCCGCTTTCGCCGAAGTTGAAAGCAGCCGTTCGGCGTGAGTTCTTGATCAGTGACTTCTCAAAACTGCATAGCGGACCACGTTGGCTCAGAACCCGCCGGCCGCAATGGCCGATCAAGAGACGGTCGTCACACCCTGGTTGAACTTCCGTAACGGGTCGTTACCTGACAGCGGCGCAGGAGCAATTCTTCCGCTATCAGGTGCACATGCCGCCGCATGGCGTTGAGGTCGGCGTGGCAGCGAGTGCGGGCATGTGTGCACAAGCATCTGCGGGGTTCGGATCGGAGCAAGTGCCGTAAATGGCTCCATTGTTTTTAACAAAGTGGCTATCTGTGATGAGCCATTGGCTGGGTTAGTATGCTAACCATGCGTCATCCCGTGGCGCAAGCCCGTGTTGCGTGCGAGGGTCACTCCATGAGCCATCATTTTGCCTATCTGTCCGCCGGCGGGTTTCTCGGCCTGCCGCTGCAGCCCGATACAGGGACAGCGGATACGCGCTTTGCCGTCGCCGGCATCGCCTGGGATGGCAGCGTCACCAACCGACCGGGCGCGCGCTTCGGGCCGGGCGCCATCCGCCAGGCCAGCCGCATGCTGTGCGACGCGACGCATCCGCTGTTTGATACCTCGCCGCTCGATCAACTGACTGATCTGGGCGATCTGCCGCTGCCCAATACCAGTCTGGAGGCGATGCGCGCCGCACTGCTGCCGCAGGCGCAGGCGCTGATTGCGCGGCATCAGATGGTGTGGCTGGGCGGCGACCATTCGATCACGCTGCCGCTGTTGCGCGCGTACCGCGCGCACTACGGCCAGCCGCTGGCCTGCATCCATTTCGACGCCCACTGCGATACCTGGACTGACCATTTTGGCGAACCTTCCGGCCACGGCACCTGGGTGCATGAAGCCTTCAGCGAAGGGCTGGTGCTGCCGCAAGCCTTCGTGCAGGTCGGCATCCGTTCGTCCGGCGAACGTGCGGCGCGCGAGTATGTGAACGAGCGGGGCGGTCGCAGCTACAGCGGGCGCGAACTGCGCGGCCGCGATGGCGCGGCTTTGCAGGATGTCATTGACGCGGTGCGGACGCGCATGGAACAAGCCGGCAATCCGCCGCTTTATCTGACCTTCGATATCGACGCGCTCGACCCGGCTTACGCGCCCGGCACCGGCACGCCGGAGCCGGGCGGGTTGACCAGCGCGCAGGCAATGACCCTGCTCGAAGGCTGGCACGACCTCAACTGGGTCGGCATGGATTGCACCGAGGTTGCGCCGCCTTACGATCACGCGGAGTTGACCAGCCAGGCTGCGGCGACGCTGATCTGGACCTGGCTGTGCGGCCGCATCGCTGCCGCTCGCTCTTGAATAGAGCCGCACCTATTGATCAGGAACGATTTAGCCATGAATGTAGGTCAGGCTTTAGCCTGACAAGTCGGCCTAAAGGCCGACCTACCGTCCGGTATAAAACGTGCCGGATCAATAACGGAGAACCCCCATGCTCGCCTGTGAACAAAAGCTGATCCAGAATTCTTATTACACCGCCAGCGCCAATGCCAAGCCGGACTATCCGCGACTGGAGGGCGAGGCGGTGGTTGATGTCTGCGTGGTCGGCGGCGGTCTGGCCGGCCTGTCGAGTGCGATCGAACTGGCCGACCGCGGCTACTCGGTGCTGCTGCTGGAGGCGGAAACCGTGGGCTGGGGCGCGAGCGGGCGTAATGGCGGCCAGATCATCGCCGGCCTGGCCTGCGATCAGTCGGTGATCGAAAAAGCGCTGGGATTCGAGGCGGCGCGCAAGGCCTGGGACATCACCATCGACGCGCTCGATCTGGTGCGCGAGCGGGTCAAGCGCTTTAACATCGAGTGCGACCTGGTGGATGGCTTTCTCGGCGTGGCGGTGGGGTCGCGCAAGGGCGCGGCGCTGCGCGAATGGGTCGATGACATGGCGCAGCGCTACCACTATGAAACCGACTGGATCGCACCGCAGGATTTGCGGCAGTGGATCGACAGCCCGCGCTTTCATAGCGGCTACCACGACCGCCGCTCCGGCCACCTGCACCCGCTCAACTACACCCTCGGCCTGGCGCGCGCGGCGGCGAGCCTGGGGGTGCGGATATGCGAGCATTCCCCGGTGCGTGCGCTCACCGCTGGCGAACCGGCGCAGCTTCGCACCGACCACGGCAGCGTCAAGGCGCGTTTCGTGGTGCTCGCGGGCAACATGTATCTGCCCGAAGTGTCCCCCAAACTGGCGCCCAAACTGGCGCGCCGGATCATGCCGGTGGGCACCTATATTGTCGGCACCGAGCCGATCGATCCGGATGTGGCGGCCAGCCTGATTCCTTCCAACGCGGCCGTCTGCGATACCAATTTCATCCTCGATTACTTCCGCTTCTCGGCTGACCATCGCATGCTGTTCGGCGGCCGCGTCAGCTACAGCACCATGACGCCGCCCAATCTCAAGGCCGACATGGCCAAGCGGATGAGCCTGGTTTTCCCGCAACTGGCCGGGGTGAAAGTGGAATACACCTGGGGCGGCTTCGTCGACATCACCATGAATCGCGCGCCGGATTTTGGCCGGGTTGCGCCCAATGTTTATTATCTGCAAGGCTTCTCGGGCCATGGCGTGGCGCTCACCGGAATGGCCGGCAAGCTGGTGAGTGACGCCATCGCCGGTCAGGCCGAGCGGCTCGACCTGATGGCGCGTATTCCGCATCACGATTTTCCGGGCGGCAAGCTGCTGCGCACGCCCGCCCTGGTGATGGGGATGGCCTGGTATCAACTGCGCGACGCGCTGGGTTAGACCTGGATGTGTTTACTGTAAGCGTAGAAAACCTCATCCCGAACCCAGCCAAGTGCTTCGTAGGCAGCCTGTGCGGGTTTGTTTGTTTTGGCCGTGGTGAGATCCAGTCTGGCCATCCCCTGGTCGATGGCAAGGCGCTCGGCTTTTTGCAATAGCGCCTTGCCAGCCCCCGACCGCCTGGCTTCCGCAACCACGAACAAGTCATACAGCAAGTAAACAGGCTTGGCTTCTACGGAACAGAAGCTCGGGTAAAGCTGACAGAAGCCGATGACTTTTCGGTCTTCGCGGGTAGCCAAAAGGATGACCGACTCGCCGTTTTGCATGCGATCGCGGATAAACCGTGTGGCTAAAGCCAGATCAGGCGCTTGCCCGTAAAACTGGCGATAGGCGTCAAACAGCGATGCAGTGACTTCAAGGTCGGCAATGGTTGCGATTTGGGTGGTGATGGGGCTGTGCATGGTCATTCGTGATAATCCTCGTAAACCGCAACCTGTCCTGATTCAACGCCGCCACTGATACCCATTGAAGCGTACTGCATCAAGGTGTTTTGCCTTGGCGACTGTCTGTGGGGGAACAAAGCAGCTTGCTGCGACGGGCTGGAATCAGAACAGGTGGCGGTTTTTAGTGAAACAGACGGTCGCAACGCACGCGTCAGTGACTCAGCGCCGCCTGAATCACATCCGCCAGGATGCGGCCATAGGGCGCGATGCGCTCGGTGGCGGCGTAGGCGTACCCCACGATCAAGCCTTTCTCGCGTTGCTCGCCGATGCCGTAGATGGACAGGGGGTAGACCCGCAAACCCTGTTCCGCAGCCAGCTCGGCGACGCGCACGTCGTCGCAGTCGGGCGGCAGTTCCACCACCAGGTGCAGGCCGGAGCCTGCCGGCGGCAGGCGTGCGCCGACGCGGGTGACGGGCGCCAGCGACTTTTGCAGCAGTTGCCGGCGCTCGCTGTAAATCTGGCGCAGGCGGCGGATGTGGCGGGCAAAGTGACCCTCTTCGATGAATTCGGCGAGCGCGGTCTGGATGACCACTTGTCCGGGGCGTTGCAATTCGTACAGGCCGCGCTTGAAGCTTTCCGCCAGCCCGGGCGGCACCACCAGATAACCGAGTTTGATGCCGGGGTACATGACCTTGGAAAAAGTGCCCAGATACAGCACCCGGCCATGTTGATCCATGCCCTGCAGCGAGGAGAGCGGTCGCCCCTCGAAGCGGAATTCACTGTCGTAATCGTCTTCCAGGATCCAGGCTTCCTTGCTGGCGGCGTAGTCGAGCAGCAAACGCCGCCGCCCGTAACTCATGACGACGCCCTTGGGATACTGGTGCGAGGGCGTGGTGTAGATGAGGCGCGGCGGGTGGCGAAAATCATCCGTGCCGGGCGCCATGCCTTCGTCGTCCACCGGCACCGGATAAAGCTGCAAGCCATTGACTTCCAGTACGCTGCGCGCCCCCCAGTAGCCGGGGTTTTCAAACCATACCCGGTCGCCATGATCGGTGAGCAGGCGGGCGCACAGGTCGATCGACTGCTGGGTGCCGGAGGTGATCAGAACCTGCTCCACGGTCAGGTTGACGGCGCGCGACATGCGCAGGTAATGGGCGATCGCGCGCCGCAGCGGCAAGTAGCCGCCGGCATGGCCATAGTCGAGATGCGCGGGTTGCGGGTCGCGCCACTGGCGATTCAGCAAGCGCCGCCAAAGCTGGGTGGGGAAGGCGGAGAAGTCGTCTTCGCCGGGCGCGAAAGGCTGGACTTCATGGCTGGGGCGGTTGGACGAACCGGCCGCAGCCATGCCGCGAACCGACAGACCGATGGCGTTGCGAACGGTCGCGGCTTCGCCGCCGCCGCTGCTATCGTCTTCATCGGCATAGCCGTCCGGCAAGCGCGCGGCGACATGGGTGCCGCTGCCGATACGCGAAACCACATAGCCCTCGTCGAGCAATTGTTCGAACGCCGCCAGCAGCGTGTTGCGCGAAAGTTCGAGGGTGTCCGCCAGACTGCGGGTGGACGGCAGGCGGGCGCCCGGCGTGAGGTGGTGGCTGGCGATGGCGCGGCGTATCGATTCGTACACTCTGCGGTGCGCCGGCATCCGTTGCGGGAAGCGGCCATGCTTGAGTTCGTTGTGCAACCATTCGGCGAGCGTTAGAGATTCCATGATGATCCACGAGCGGTAAAGTGGTTCTATTAAAATAGACTAATTGGCTCTTGTGTGCAGTCCAATTTAAGCGAAGAATACTTTCAAGCAGAGGGTTAGCGCAAGCATAAAAGTAATAAAAACATGTTGTTAGGTGTTTTTTTATGCGGGTGACCGGCTTGCCCGGACAGCGGGTTAAGCTTGGATTATTTGGGGTTGGCGAGGGAGCCAATTGATCAAGTGCCACAATTTGTAACCATGATCATCATGATGCGGACGTTCAAATGACACTGAGTCACACACCGCTCGTGCTGTTGCCGGCAGACAGCAAACAGTTGGGGGAGCACCCCTTCCATGTGGCGGGCCACAAGTATGTCAATGCCGTGATTCAGGGCGCGCATGGCCTGCCGCTGATCGTGCCTGCGCTGGGTGCAGACAGTGATGTCGAGGCGCTGCTGGAAGTGGCGGACGGCATTTTGCTGCCGGGCGCGGCTTCCAATGTTCACCCTTCCCATTTTGATCAAGCGGTGCGGGATCCGGCGTTGCCGCTCGATCCCGCGCGCGACGGACTGACGCTGCGGCTGATCCGTGCTGCGGTGGCAGCGGGCATTCCCCTGCTCGGCATCTGTCGCGGTTTTCAGGAAATCAATGTGGCGTATGGCGGCAGCCTGCACCAGGCAGTGCATGAAACCGCCGATTTTGCCGACCATCGCGAACCAAAGAATAGACCGCTGGATGAGCAGTACGCGCAGGTACATGCCGTGCATACCGTTGCGGGCGGGCGGCTGGCGCAGATCACCGGACAGACCGAATTCATGGTCAATTCCGTGCATGGTCAGGGTATTGATCGCCTCGGCGCCGGACTGGTTGTCGAGGCTTGCGCGCCGGATGGGCTGATCGAAGCTGTCAGTGTTGCCGGGGCGCAGGCGTTTGCCCTGGCGGTGCAATGGCACCCGGAATGGAATGTATTGCACACCCCGCCTTATCTGGCGATATTTCACGCTTTCGGCGCGGCTTGCCGGGAACGGTCTGCTCGGCGCCACGCTGGACGCTGAGTCATAAAAGTAGTTCTGGAGGAATCAAATGTCTGAAAGCGCGAGTTTTTCCCATGTCGATATGGAACGCTGGCTGTCCGAAAAGCGTATTACTGAAATCGAATGTCTGGTGCCCGACCTCACCGGGGTGGCGCGCGGCAAGATTCTGCCGCGTGAGAAATTCACCGCTGAACGCGCCATGCGTTTGCCGGAGGCCGTACTCGGGGTGACGGTAACCGGCGAGTCGCCGGAAGGTTACGAGGGTTACGACAATGTGTTCGGTTTCACCGATAAGGACATGGTGCTGATTCCCGATCCGAGCACGGTGTGTCTGGTGCCGTGGGCGGTTGATCCGACTGCCCAGGTCATCATGGATTGCTACTTTCATAACGGCGCGCCGGTCGATTTTGCACCGCGCAACGTGCTGCGCCGGGTGACGAATCTGTACAAGGAAATGGGCTGGACGCCGATTGTTGCGCCCGAACTGGAGTTCTACCTGCTGGCGCGCAATACCGATCCCAATCAGCCGCTGGTGCCACCTATTGGCCGTAGCGGACGTGCCGAAACCAGCCGCCAGTTGTACAGCATCGATGCCGTCAACGAATTCGATCCGCTGTTCGAGGATATTTACGATTACTGCGACGCCATGGGTCTGGAGCTGGACACCCTGATTCACGAATTCGGCGCCGGGCAGATGGAAATCAACTTCCTGCACGACGAGCCGATGCTGCTGGCCGACAAGGTGTTTTTCTTCAAGCGCACGCTGCGCGAAGCGGCGCTGCGCCACAACATGTATGCCACCTTCATGGCCAAACCGATGACCAATGAACCGGGATCGGCCATGCATATTCACCAGAGCGTGATTGATACGAAGTCGCGCCTGAATATTTTCAGTAATGCGGATGGCAGCGAGTCGCCTTTGTTCCTCCACTATATCGCCGGCTTGCAGAAATACTTGCCGGCCGCGATGGCGCTGCTCGCGCCCTATGTCAACTCCTATCGTCGCGTGGTGCGGCACGGTGCGGCGCCGATCAACATCGAATGGGGCTACGACAATCGCACGGTGGGAATCCGCGTGCCGATATCCGAACCGGAAGCACGCCGCGTCGAAAACCGCGTGGTGGGCGCGGACGCCAACCCCTATCTGGCGATGGCGGTCACCCTGGCGTGCGGTTATCTCGGCATTGTCGAAAAGCTGCAACCGAGCGCGGTAACCACCGGCAGCGCCTACGACTCCACCTATCAGTTGCCACGCAGCCTGTCCGAGGCGCTGCGCGCGCTGGAAGCCGCCACGCCGCTGCACGAGGTGCTGGGCAAGAACTTCATCGACGTTTATGTCGCGGTGAAAGAAACCGAGCATGAAGAATTCATGCGCGTGATCAGTCCGTGGGAACGCGAGCATCTGCTGATGCACGTTTGATCGCCGAAACCGAATCGAGGAAAACACGATGACACTCTCAACCCGTGACATTCAGGCGCTGGATTCAGCGCACTACCTGCACCCTTTCACCGACCACAAATCACTGGCCGCCCAGGGCGCCCGCGTCATCACCCGGGGCGAGGGCGTGTACATCTGGGATTCGGAGGGCCATCAGATATTCGACGGCATGTCCGGACTGTGGTGCGTCAACGTCGGTTATGGCCGCCGTGAGCTGATCGAGGCGGCGACCCGGCAGATGGAAGTGCTGCCCTATTACAACAGCTTTTTCAAAACCACCAACGTCCCCGCGACCCAACTGGCCGAGCGCATTATCGGGCTGGCCGGAGAGCGCTTTTCCCATGTGTTCTTCGGCTCCGGCGGTTCCGAATCCAACGACACCATCGTGCGCATGGCACGCCATTACTGGGCCAGCCTGGGTCAGCCCGAACGCAGCGTGATCATCAGCCGCAAGAATGCCTACCATGGTTCGACCCTATGCGGCGCCTCGCTCGGCGGCATGTCGTACATGCATGCCCAGGGCGGGCTGCCGATTCCCGGCATCGAACATATCGAACAGCCTTACCACTTTGGATTGGCTCACGACAAAGACCGTGACGCCTTCGGCATCGAAGCGGCCGGCTGGCTGGAACAGAAAATTCTCGCGATCGGCGCGGACAAGGTTGCGGCGTTCATCGGCGAACCGGTGCAGGGCGCAGGCGGCGTCATCATCCCGCCCGCCACCTACTGGCCGGAAATTCAGCGTATCTGCGACAAGTACGGCATTTTGCTGATTTGCGACGAGGTGATTTGCGGGTTCGGGCGGCTGGGTCACTGGTTCGGCTCCGAACGCTTGGGAGCGAAACCCGATTTCATGACCTTCGCCAAGGGCGTGTCTTCCGGCTATGTGCCGCTGGGAGGGGTGGTGGTCGGCAAGCGGGTGGCCGACGTGCTGATCGAGAAGGGCGGGGAATTCGAACACGGCTACACCTACTCCGGTCATCCGGTGGCGTGCGCGGTGGCGCTGGCGAATCTGGACGTCATTGAAAACGAAGGACTGGTGGAGCGGGTACGCGACGAAACCGGCCCGCATCTGGCGCAGCATTTTGCGGCGTTGGCCGAGCATCCGCTGGTTGCGGGCGCCGAGACCTGCGGCCTGGTGGCCGGCCTGGCGCTGATGAAGGACAAGTCCCGGCACCTTGCCTTCGATTCCTCGCTGGAAGTGGGCATGGTGTGCCGCGATCACTGCTTCGCCAATGGCTTGATCATGCGCGCGGTGGGCGACCGCATGATCATCGCGCCGCCGCTGGTATGCACCCAAACGCAGATCGACGAAATGATGGGGCGGGTTCATACCTGTCTGGACGCCACGCTGGCCGATGTGCGGTCGCGCGGCTGGCTGGATGACCAAGCTTGAAGCAGGCAAAGCTTGACGCAGGCAGTTGCCTGAGCAGGATGCTTGCGGATAGGATAGTTTCAGCCGTGCCTTTTGGCACGGGCTTTACCAGCACTCCATCCGCACATGTTTTTCAATTTTGTCTTTTAAACAGAGGGGAAACTCGTATGACAACACCGTTCAAGCATCTGGCAGGCGTCTTCGCACTCACCTTGGCCGCCGCTGCGCTGGCTCCTGCGGCCGCAGTCGCTGCCGAGGAAAAAGTCCTCAATATCTATAACTGGTCGGATTACATCGCACCCGACACCATCGCCAAATTCCAGAAAGCAACCGGCATCAAGGTGCGCTACGACAACTTCGACAGCAACGAAACCCTGCATGCGAAACTGGTGGCGGGCAAGACCGGTTACGACATCGTGGTGCCGTCATCCAACTGGGCCAAAATCCAGATTGACGGCAAATTGCTGCAGAAGCTCGACAAGAGCAAGCTGCCGAACTGGAAGAATCTGGACCCTGCCGTGCTGGCGCAACTGGACAAACTGGATCCGGGCAATCAATACCTGGTCGACTGGCTATGGGGTTACACCACGGTCGGCATCAACGTGGACAAGGTCAAGAAGGCGCTCGGCACCATGCCGATGCCGGACAACGCATGGGATCTGGTGTTCGATCCGAAGTATGCGTCCAAGCTCAAGTCATGTGGGGTGTCCTTCCTCGACGCCTCTTCCGAAGTGATTCCGGCGGCCCTCCATTACCAGGGCAAACCGCTCGGCACCAAGAACAAGGCGGACTTCGACGCGGCTTACGCCATGCTGGCCAAGATTCGTCCCTACGTGACGCTGTTCTCCTCGTCCGGCTATATCAACGACATGGCTAACGGTTCGATCTGTGTCGCGCTGGGCTGGTCGGGTGACATCAATATTGCCCGCCAGCGTGCGATCGACAACAAGTCCGGCCAGAAGATCGAAGCGCTGATCCCGAAAACGGGCGGCCCGCTGTTCTTCGACACCATGGCCATTCCGGCCGATGCGCCGCATCCCGGCAACGCCCATGCTTTCATCAACTTCATCATGACCCCCGAAGTGGCTGCAGCGATCACCAACCAGGTGTTCTACGCCAACCCCAACCTCGCGGCCGCCAAGTTCGTCAAGCCTGAAATTGCCAAGAACAAGACTGTGTTCCTGTCAGCGGAAGACATGGCAAAAATGGCTGCGCCGGCTGCCGCAGACAATAACGTCCGTCGCACCATGACGCGTCTGTTCACCCGTTTCAAGACCGGGCAATAATTCTCCATCTGTCGCGCCCGCCAATCCTGGCGGGCGTTTCCCGGCTGGTCCGGGAAGGCTTAACCCTTGCAGGAGTATTGAATGACCGTAGCGAAGGACGTGACCGTCACGGAAGATTTGCTGCGTATCGAAGGGCTGACCAAGACCTACGATGGTGCGGTGCGCGCAGTGGACAATGTTTCCCTGACTGTCAGCAAAGGCGAGATTTTTGCGCTGCTGGGCAGTTCCGGCTGCGGCAAGTCGACCCTGTTGCGGATGCTGGCCGGATTCGAGACACCAACCAGCGGCAAAATTTATTTGTCGGGCCAGGATATTACCGATCTGCCGCCGTATCAGCGGCCGATCAACATGATGTTTCAGTCGTATGCGCTGTTTCCGCATCTGAATGTGTGGGACAACGTGGCATTTGGCCTGCGCCGCGACGGCATGGCTAAAGATGAACTGACCGAACGGGTGGAGTCCCAGCTCAAGCTGGTGCAACTCACCAAGTTCGCCAAACGCAAACCGCATCAGCTTTCCGGGGGGCAGCAGCAACGCGTCGCGCTGGCGCGCAGTCTGGCCAAGCGCCCCAAACTGTTGTTGCTGGATGAACCGCTGGGCGCGCTCGACAAAAAACTGCGCGAATCGACCCAGTTCGAGCTGGTCAATATTATTGAAGAAGTGGGTGTGACCTGCGTGATGGTGACGCATGACCAGGAAGAGGCGATGACCATGGCCTCGCGCATCGCGGTGATGAGCGAGGGCTACTTCCTGCAGATCGGCACGCCGGACGAAGTGTATGAAACGCCGAACAGCCGGCTGGTGGCGGACTTCATCGGTAACGTGAACATCTTCGAAGGCGAAGTGGTCGAGGACGAGCCCGACCATGTCACCATACGTTGTCCCGAATGCCTGCATTACGTCGGGCATGGCATCACCGGCACTGCCGGGATGGAAGTCGGGGTCGCGCTGCGCCCCGAGAAAATCCAGTTGAGCCAAGCGCAGCCGGACAAACCGCACAACTGGTGCGCCGGGGTGGTGACAGACATCGCCTATTTCGGCTCCCACACCACATATCACTTAAAGCTCGATAGCGGCATGGTGCTGAAAGTGCAGCAAGCCAACCTGCGCCGTAACTGCGACCAGGATCTCACCTGGGGCGACCGCACTTTCGCGCACTGGCGTCGGGATGTCATGGTTGTACTTACTCAGTAACGGAGCCGGGAGATGATCGTCAAACTGTTGCCCCGACTGCGCAGATCCTGCACCGGCTCTCGTCTGGTCATCGGACTGCCGATGATCTGGCTGTTTCTACTGGCTGCGGCGCCGCTGCTGATCGTGCTGAATTACAGTCTGGCGGAAATGGACGTCGCCTCGGTCAACAGCCTGTGGCAGTGGGCTGATCAGGCGCTGACGGTCAAACTGAATTTCAGTAATTATCTGTTTCTCAGCGAAGACCCGCTGTATTTCAAGACCTATCTGTCCTCGCTGAAGTATGCCGCGATCACCACGTTGTGGTGCCTGCTGCTTGGTTATCCGTTTGCCTATTTCATGGCGCGTTCGCCCGCGCATCTGCGGCCGTTGCTGCTGATGCTGGTGATGCTGCCGTTCTGGACCTCTTTCCTGCTGCGCATCTACGCCTGGAAAACGCTGCTGACCGGCAACGGCCTGGTCAACAACAGCCTGATGGCGTTGGGGCTGATCGATGCCCCGCTGCACATGATGAACACGCCGTTTTCGCTCACCATCGGCATGGTCTACGCCTATTTGCCGTTCATGATCCTGCCGCTGTACGCCAACCTGGTCAAACTCGATTTGAGCCTGCTGGAAGCCGCGGCCGATCTGGGCGCCAGTCCGTGGAAGACCTTCTGGCTGGTGACCGTACCCTTGTCGCGGCGCGGCATCATTGCCGGCTCGCTGCTGGTGTTCATCCCGGCGGTGGGCGAGTACGTGATTCCCGAACTGCTGGGCGGGCCGGATACCCTGATGATCGGCCGCGTGCTGTGGGATGAATTCTTCAGCAACAATGACTGGCCGATGGCTTCGGCCGTCACCGTTGTGATGATTTTGCTGATCCTGGTGCCGATGGCGCTGTTCAACAAATACCACGATGACACGGTTGGGGAGAAAGTATGAAGAACCTCTTCGGCAAGAGCTGGCTGGTGATGGTCTATGTGTTTCTCTACATCCCCATCGTCACGCTGGTGGTGTATTCCTTCAACGCCTCGCCGCTGGTCACCGTGTGGACGGAGTTCACCTTCAAGTGGTACGCCGCGCTGGCGCACGACGAGGAAGTGATCGCCGGCCTGATCCTGTCGCTCAAGGTGGCTCTGCTTTCCGGTCTGCTGTCGGTGGTGTTCGGCACGCTGACCGCGTTTGCGCTGGTGCGTTACGGCCGTTTTCGCGGAAGCACTTTTCTGGCTTCGATGGCCAATGCCCCGCTGGTGATGCCGGAAGTCATTGTCGGGCTGTCGCTGCTGCTGATGCTGGTTTCGATCCAGCGCTGGCTGGGATTTCCGGAGCGCGGCTTGATCACCATCCTGCTCGGCCACGCACTGGTGGGGACTGCCTACGCGGCGGTGGTGGTGATGGCGCGCCTGCGCGAGTTTGACACCCGGCTCGAGGAAGCCGCCATGGATCTGGGGTGCAAGCCCCTGCAGGTGTTCACCCTGGTTACCCTGCCGCTGATCGCGCCGTCGCTGCTGTCGGCCTTTCTGCTCACCTTCACCCTGTCGTTCGATGACGTGGTGCTGTCCGCCTTCCTGTCGGGGCCGGGCGCCACCACCCTGCCGATCGTGATTTTCTCGCGCGCGCGGCTGGGGCTGAGCCCCTCGATCAATGCCGTGGCCGCCATGACCATCGCCGTCGTCAGCGTGGCGGTGATTGCGTCGAGCATTTACCAGGCGCGGGCAGAGCGACGCCGCCAGCGCGAGATGTCCGAGGCTTATGCCCAGGGCGGCTAATCCTTTCTGAATTCAGACGGCTCGCACACTTTCAAACACGGAGTATTCATGTCGATTCAGTTGAAATATCCAGCGCTCCTTAAACAGGCCGCCTGGCTGGACGGGCAGTGGGTGGGCGCGGATTCCGGCGCGCGCTTTGCGGTCACCAATCCCGCCAGCGGAGCGACCGTGGCCGAGGTGCCGTTGATGGGGCGCTTTGAGACCGAACGTGCCATTGCCGCCGCAGCGGTGGCGCAAAAACAGTGGCGCACGCTGACCGCCAAGGAGCGCTCGGCTCGACTCAAACAATGGTTTGTGCTGATACAGCAGCATCAGGAAGACCTGGCGCACATCCTGACCGCCGAACAAGGCAAGCCGCTGGCGGAGGCGCGCGGCGAAATCGCTTACGGCGCGAGCTTCATCGAGTGGTTCGCCGAGGAGGCCAAGCGGGTGTACGGCGAAATCATTCCGGCGCCGCTGAATGACCGCCGCCTGCTGGTGTTGAAGCAGCCGATCGGCGTCACAGCGGCGATCACGCCGTGGAATTTCCCCACCGCCATGATTACCCGCAAGGCGGCGCCGGCGCTGGCGGCCGGCTGCGCCATGATCGTCAAGCCGGCCGAGCAGACCCCGTTGTCGGCGCTGGCGTTAGCGGTGCTGGCCGAGGAGGCGGGGATCCCCGGCGGCGTGTTCCAGGTGATTACCGGCGATCCGCGCGAGATCGGTGCGGCCATTTGCGACAGCCCGGTGGTGACCAAACTGTCGTTCACCGGCTCGACCGAAGTGGGGCGCATTTTGATGCGCCAGAGCGCCGACACGATCAAGAAACTGTCGCTCGAACTCGGCGGCAACGCGCCCTTCATCGTGTTCGACGATGCCGATCTGGACGCCGCGGTGGAAGGCGCGATCGCCAGCAAATACCGCAATGCCGGACAAACTTGCGTGTGCGCCAACCGGCTGTTCGTGCAGGACGGCGTGTTCGATGTCTTCGCCCAGAAACTGGCGCTGCGGGTAGGGCAGTTGCAGGTGGGCGACGGTTTCACCGATGGCGTGACGCAGGGGCCGCTGATCGACGATGCGGCGCTGGCCAAGGTCGAGAGCCATGTCGCCGACGCGATTGCCAAGGGCGCGCGGCTGGTGGCAGGCGGCAAGCGCCATGCGCTCGGCGGCACTTTCTACGAGCCGACCGTGCTGGCCGACGTCAGCCCGGATTCGCTGGTGTTCCGCGAGGAAACCTTCGGTCCGGTGGCGCCGCTGTTCCGCTTCCACACCGACGACGAAGTCATCGAACTGGCCAACCGCACCGAATTCGGCCTGGCGTCGTATTTCTACAGCCGCGACATCGGGCGCATCTGGCGCGTCGCCGAAGCGCTCGAATACGGCATGGTCGGCGTCAACAGCGGAATCATCTCGAATGAAGTCGCGCCGTTCGGCGGCGTCAAACAATCGGGTCTGGGGCGCGAAGGATCGCACCACGGCATCGACGAATATCTGGAAATCAAATACGTCGCAATGGCGGGGCTATAAGCACGGGCAACGCGACAGGCAGGGAAGCTGAAATGAATACAATCGACTGGCACGCACGTGCCGCTGCGTTAAAAATTGATGGCCGGGCGCTGATCGGCGGCCAGCGGGCGGACGCCGCCGACGGCGGTACGTTCGAGTGTTTGTCCCCGGTGGACGGGCGCAAGCTGGCCGACGTGGCGCGCTGCCAGGCAGCCGACATCGACCGCGCGGTGGCGGCGGCGCGGGCGGCCTTCGACGACCGGCGCTGGGCTGGCCTCGCGCCGGCCGAGCGCAAGCGCATCCTGATCCGCTTTGCCGACCTGGTGCTGGCCAATCGCGAGGAACTGGCGCTGCTGGAAACCCTGGACATGGGCAAGCCGATTAGCGCCAGCATGAATACCGACGTGCCGGCCACTGCACGAACCCTGCGCTGGTACGGCGAGGCGATCGACAAGGTGTACGACGAGATCGCCCCGACCGATGAGCTGACCCTGGCGCTGATCACGCGCGAGCCGATCGGCGTGGTGGCCGCAGTGGTGCCGTGGAACTACCCCATGTTGATGGCCTCGTGGAAGATCGCGCCGGCGCTGGTCGTGGGCAACAGCGTGGTGCTCAAACCCTCGGAAAAATCCCCGCTCTCCGCGTTGCGCCTGGGCGAGCTGGCGCTGGAAGCGGGCATCCCGGCGGGCGTGTTCAACGTGGTGCCCGGCTTCGGTCCGGAGGCGGGTTCGCCGCTGGCGCTGCACAGGGATGTCGATTGCATCGCCTTCACCGGTTCGACCGGGGTGGGCAAGAAAATCATGGTGATGGCCGGCGAGAGCAACCTCAAGCGCGCCTGGTGCGAGCTGGGCGGCAAGTCGCCCAACATCGTGTTCGCCGATTGCCCGGATCTGGATCGCGCCGTCGCGGCGGCGGCGGGCTCGATTTTTTACAACCAGGGCGAGAGCTGCAACGCGCCGTCGCGGCTGCTGGTCGAGCGCTCGATTCGCGATGAGTTTGTCGAGAAGTTGAAGCAGTATTCGCCGCGCCACATGCCGGGCGATCCGCTTGATCCGGCGACCAAAATGGGCGCGCTGGTCGACCAGGGACAGATGGAAAACGTGCTCAGGTACATCGAAAGTGGCAAGCGCGAAGGCGCCCGCCTGTGCTGCGGCGGCGAGCGCGTGATGACCGAGTCGGGCGGCTATTACGTGGCGCCGACCATCTTCGACGGCGTCACCAATGAAATGATCATCGCCAGTGAGGAAATCTTCGGCCCGGTGCTGTCAGTCATTACGTTCGACACCCAGGAAGAAGCGATCCGCATCGCCAACGACACCCAATACGGCCTCGCCGCCGCAGTGTGGACGCGCGACATCACGCGCGCGCATCGGGTCGCGCGCGCCCTGCGCGCAGGCACGGTGCATGTCAACAGCTACGACGAGGACGACATCACCGTGCCGTTCGGCGGCTTCAAGCAATCCGGCAACGGGCGCGACAAGTCGCTGCACGCGCTGGAAAAATACACCGAACTCAAAACCACCTGGATCAGCCTCGCCTGAGCGACTGCCAAGGAATCTGAAATGAATGCGCCTGAAATGAATACAAACCCGTCCGAACCGATCAGCAACGCCTCGCTGCACCAGCGCCGTCTCGCCGCCACCCCGCGCGGCATCGGCGTGATGGCGAGCTTCTTCATCGACCGCGCCGAGAATGCCGAAGTGTGGGACGTGGAAGGCAAGCGCTACATTGATTTTGCCGGCGGCATCGCGGTGCTCAACACCGGCCACCGCCACCCGGCGCTGGTGGCGGCGATCGAGGCGCAACTCAAGCGCTTCACCCACACCTGCTATCAGGTGCTGCCTTATGAGAGCTATGTCAGTCTGGCCGAGCGCATCAATGCGCTGACCCCGGGCGCACACGCTAAAAAAACTGCGTTTTTTTCCAGCGGCGCCGAGGCGGTCGAGAACGCCGTCAAGATCGCCCGCGCCAGCACCGGCCGCGCCGGCATCATTGCGTTCTCCGGCGGCTTCCATGGCCGCACCATGATGGGCTGCGCGCTGACCGGCAAGGTGGCGCCCTACAAGGTGGGTTTCGGACCGTTTCCGGCCGAGGTCTATCACCTGCCGTTCCCGATGGCGCTTCATGGCGTCAGCGTCGCGGATTCGCTGGATGCGTTGCAGTCGCTGTTCAAGGCCGATGTCGATCCCAAGCGGGTGGCCGCAATCATCATCGAGCCGGTGCAAGGCGAGGGCGGCTTTTATGTCGCGCCGCCGGAACTGATGCGCGGCCTGCGCCAGGTGTGCGACGAACACGGCATTCTGCTGATTTACGACGAGGTGCAAACCGGTTTTGGCCGCACCGGCAAACTGTTTGCCGCCGAGCATTACGATGTGATGCCCGACATCATGACGCTGGCCAAAAGCATGGCGGGCGGCATGACGCTGTCGGCGGTGTGCGGTCGCGCCGAGGTGATGGATGGGCCCGCGCCTGGCGGACTGGGAGGAACCTACGCCGGCAACCCGCTGGCGATTGCGGCGGCACATGCGGTGATCGACGTGATCGAACAGGAAAAACTGGTCGAGCGCGCCAATCTGCTCGGACAAAAATTGACCGCACGCCTCAAGGCAGCGCAGGCCAGGGTGTCCGCCATGAAAGACGTGCGTGGGCTCGGCTCGATGGTGGCGGCCGAGTTTTTCGATCCGGCCAGTGGCGAGCCGTCGCCCGATGCGGTGAAGCGCGTGCAGCAGGCCGCGCTGGAACAAGGCCTGATCCTGCTCACCTGCGGGGTCTACGCCAACGTGCTGCGCTTTCTGTATCCGCTGACCATAGAAGACGTGATTTTTGACGAAGCGCTGGACATCCTCGATCGCGCTTTGGCAAAGGCGGGCGCATGAACGCCTCGGCCGATCAGGGCTCTTTAGATCAGGGCGCGGCTCTCACCGTGGCGCTGACTGAAGCGCAGCAGCGCATGGCGGAGGCCGGCGTGCATACGGTCATCGCGCAGTTTGTCGATATTCACGGCGCGGCCAAGGGCAAGTACATTCCGCTGGCGCATCTCGAAGATATCGTGAGGGCGGGCGTGGGGTTTGCCGGGCCTTCCATCTGGGGGCTGGGGCTGCCGCGCAATGGCGAGCAGTCCGAGTTTTATGGACGTGGCGATTTGAACACGCTACAGGCGCTGCCGTGGATGCCGGGCTATGCCCGCATCGCGTGCGACGGCGTGGTGGCGGGCGCCGCTTTCGGGCGCTGTTCGCGTCGCCTGCTCAAACGCCAGATTGCGCGCCTGGATGAGCGCGGCTGGACGCTCAATGTCGGCATTGAACCGGAGTTTTTTCTGCTGCATCGGGATGCGGCGGGTCGCCCTGTGCTCGCCGATGCAGCGGATGGTCTCGACAAGCCGTCCTACGATCTCAAGGCGCTGGCGCGGGTGCGCGAGGTGTTGCGGCGGATGGAACAGGGGCTGGATGCCTGCGGCTTCGACGTGTTCCAGATCGACCACGAAGATGCCAGCGGCCAGTACGAACTCAACTACCACTACAGCGACGCGCTGACCGCCGCCGACCGTTTTATCCTGTTCAAGATGGCGGCGCATCACATCGCCGAGGACGCCGGACTGCTGTTCAGCCTGATGCCGAAACCCTTCGCCGACCGCCCCGGCAGCGGCCTGCACCTGCACCTGTCGCTCAGCGACCGCGACGGGCGGGCAGTGATGGCGGATCGCGCCGACTCGCATGGCCTGTCGGCAACGGGACGCCAGTGCATCGCCGGCCTGCTGGCGCACAGCCCGGCGCTCGCCGCCCTGCACGCGCCCAGCGTGAATTCCTACAAGCGGCTGGTGGTGGGGCGCTCGCTGTCCGGCACCACCTGGGCGCCAGCGCATATTGCCTGGGGCGACAACAACCGCACCACCGTGGCGCGGGTCACCGGCGGGCGCATCGAATTCCGTCTCACCGACGGCAGCAGCAATATCTACCTCGCGCTGGCCTCCGCCATTGCCGCGCTGCTCGATGGCGTCGAACACAAGCTGGCGGCGCCGGCGCCGATCGATGAAGACCTGTATCAATGGCCGCATGCGCAGTTTGCCGAGCGCGGCGTCGTTACCTTGCCGCAGACGCTGGGTTGTGCGCTCGACGCGCTGCAAGCGGACACGGCGCTGGCTGGCGCGCTGGGGCAGGATTTCGTGGCAGAGTTTCTCGATACCAAGCGCGCCGAGTGGATCGATTTCTGCCGCTCGGTCAGCGACTGGGAATACCAGCGCTATCTGAGCTGGCCGTGAGCGTCCGGATGCACAACCTGAACTGGCTCTATCTGGGTATCGCAATCGTCGCCGAGGTGATCGGCACCAGCGCGCTCAAAACCTCGGAGGGATTCACCCGCCTGTTGCCGTCCGTGGTGGTGGTGGTCAGCTATGTCATTTCGTTCTATCTGCTGTCGCTCACCCTGCGCAGCATTCCGGTCGGCATCGTCTATGCCGTCTGGTCGGGGGTCGGCATCGTGCTGATTGCGCTGATCGGCGCGTTTTTCTTCAGGCAGACACTGGATACGCCCGCCATCGTCGGCATCGGCCTGATCCTGGCGGGCGTGCTGGTGATCAACCTGTTTTCCCATACGACTATCGACTGAGTTCAGGAATGGAAAATGGCCACGAAATAATGGGTTGCATGGACTAAGATGCATGAGCAGTGATTTGAATTTTGGGTTTTTACGTTCCACTTGTTTGCTACGTTTTATTCGATATTTTTTGAAACTTTGCCACTTTTTATCAGGAGCTGAAATGACTACAACCCGCATTCCACAAGCTATTGTTGTCGCACTCGCCGCTGCACTCTCTCAAGCTCATGCCGCTCCTCCAACTGCCGTTGGCAAGGGTGAAGGCGAACTGAATGTGGTGGCTTGGCCGGGTTATCTGGAAAACGGATCGTCCGACAAAAAATACGACTGGGTCACCGGCTTCGAAAAGGAAACGGGCTGCAAGGTCAACGTCAAGACCGCCAGCACGTCAGATGAAATGGTTGCACTCATGAACAAAGGCGGCTATGACCTGGTGACCGCTTCCGGCGACGCCAGCCTGCGTCTGGTTGCAGGCAATAAAGTACAGGAAATCAACATCAGTCTGATTCCCTCCTGGAAAATGATTGATCCCCGCCTGCAAAATGCTCCCTGGCACACCGTGGGCGGCAAACACTATGGCACGCCGTATCAATGGGGGCCCAACGTGCTGATGTATAACACCCAGACTTTCAAAAAGCCGCCCACCACCTGGGCGGTGGTGTTTGAACCGCAAAATCTGCCCGATGGCAAACCCAATAAAGGCCGCGTCCAGGCCTACGATGGCCCGATCTACATTGCCGATGCGGCACTGTATCTGATGAAGAAAGATCCATCGCTCGGGATCAAGGATCCCTATGAATTGAACGAAAAACAATATGCCGCAGCATTGAAGCTGCTGCGTCAGCAAAAGCCGCTGGTACACCGCTATTGGCATGATGTCACCGTGCAAATGAATGACTTCAAGAAAGAGGGGGTGGTTGCTTCCGGTGCGTGGCCTTATCAGGTCAATGCGCTCAAGGGTGAAAAGGTGTCAATCGATTCAGTCATCCCTCAGGAAGGTGCGACAGGCTGGGCTGACACCACCATGATGGCAGCCAAGGCAGCGCATCCCAACTGCGCCTACAAGTGGATGGAACATTCACTCAAGCCGGGCACGCAATCCGGCGTCGCTGAATGGTTTGGCTCCAACCCTGCCGTACCGGCAGCCTGCAAGACCAAGCCCCCCGGCGGCAGCGACTTCTGCACGGACAACGGCTTTGGCCGCTTCACCGAGATCAAGTTCTGGAAAACGCCGCAAGCAAAATGCTCGCTGCCTGAAGGCTGCGTGCCTTACAGCCGCTGGACGTCTGACTACATCGCCATCATGGGTGGCCGTTGAAAAGAACGGATTGACGACGGCGCCTTGCTGCGTTGCCCGGTGTTCGAAATCATCATGTGCGCTCAAGTGCATTCCGGTTTCTGCGCGCCGCGTGCCGGGCTTTTTCGTTTAGCTCACTTCATCAACGCTTATTTGGTTTAATTCATGGCGATCGCTGTTGAGTTCTCCGCCGTCAGCCGCCACTATGGGGCTGGCATTGAAACTGTCAGGGCGCTAGATGACGTATCCATTGCCGTAGAGGAAGGTGAGTTTTTCTCCATGCTGGGACCGAGCGGCTCAGGCAAAACGACCTGCCTGCGCCTGATTGCAGGTTTTGATCAGCCCAGCTCGGGCAACATCCGTATCTTTGGCAAAGAAGCTGCGGGCGCCCCGCCTTACGAACGTGAAGTCAACACGGTGTTTCAGGACTACGCCCTTTTCCCGCACATGAACGTGCTGGATAACGTGGCCTATGGTCTGATGGTGAAAGGCATCGCCCAATCCGAATGTCACAAGCGCGCCGAACAGGCGCTTGAGCTGGTGGCCTTGGCCGATTACGGCAAACGCAAGCCCGGCGAACTGTCCGGCGGTCAGCGTCAGCGTGTGGCTCTGGCACGGGCGTTAGTCAATCAACCCCGGGTGTTATTGCTGGATGAGCCCCTGGGCGCACTGGATCTGAAGCTGCGCGAACAGATGCAGATGGAACTCAAAACGCTGCATCAAAAGCTGGGCATCACCTTTATTTACGTCACGCACGATCAAGGCGAGGCGCTATCCATGTCGGATCGGGTGGCGGTGTTCAATCGCGGCAGGATCGAGCAGATCGATCCTCCACGCAAACTCTACACGCAACCCAGAACGGGTTTTGTCGCTGATTTTGTGGGAACGGCCAATGTGGTCAGCGGCGATCTGGCGCAGCAAATCAGCGGCAGCCGCCAGCCATTTTCCATCCGCCCCGAACACATCGTCATCGAGTCAGACGCATCGCCAAATCACACTGTTAAAGTGGCGGGCCGGGTGGTGGATATTCAATACCACGGCGCGACCAGCAAGATCGAGGTGGATATCGGCAAGCACACGCTGGCGATGGTGGTTTCCAACACCGAACACGCTGAAGCGCAACTGCCGGAAATCAGCCAGTCGATCACCCTTTGCTGGCCGCAGAGCCGGATGGTCATGCTGGAAACCTCTTCCGATGGCTCCAGATAACACCCGCGCTGCCATGCAATCCGCGCCCGCCTCGTCCTGTTTGCAAGCCGTTAACAAAACAGCCGGGATCAAGCGCTGGATAGCCAACACCCTCTACCGCAAAAATACCGTTTTCCTCTTGTTACTGCTCACCCCGCCTTTGCTTTGGTTCGGCGTGGTTTACCTGGGGTCGTTATTCGCCTTGCTGTGGCAGAGTTTTTATACATTCGATAGCTTCAGCATGTCGGTTTCGCCAGATTTAACCCTGGAAAATTACCGCAGCCTGTTCGAAGCGACCAACCTGGATATCATTTTGCGCACGCTCGGCATGGCGATTGCCGTCACGCTGGCCGCTGCCCTCATCGGCTTTCCTATCGCCTATTACATGACTCGCTACGGCAGCCGTGCGGAACAAGGCTTTTTTTACGTTGCCGTGATGCTGCCCATGTGGTCGAGTTATATCGTCAAGGCCTACGCCTGGACGGTGATCCTATCGCAACAGGGGGTGCTGTATTGGAGCTTCAGGCATCTTGGCTTGCTGCCGGTGCTCAACGAGATATTGCAGATTCCCGGCATCGGCGGCAACACGCTCGCCACGTCCAACCTCGGGCGATTTATCGTGTTCACTTACATCTGGCTGCCTTTCATGATTCTGCCGATACAGGCGGCACTGGAGCGCGTGCCGTCCAATTTGCTGCAAGCGTCTGCCGATCTGGGTGCAAAGCCCGCGCAGACGTTTCGCAACATATTATTTCCGCTGGTGTTTCCGGGCGTGGTGGCCGGTTCCATCTTCACTTTTTCACTGACCTTGGGGGATTACATCATCCCGCAGTTGATCGGCCCTAGCGGGCTCTATATCGGCAACATGGTGTACACGATGCAAGGTTCCATCGGCAACATGCCGCTCGCCGCCGCCTTCACCGTGGTGCCGATGGTGTTGATCTTTATCTACCTCGCATTAGCCAAGCGGGCGGGCGCCTTCGATGCGCTCTAAGCCTGACCGGCACGCCCAGCCATCAGCCCCCGTCTGGCTGAAAACACTGGCCTATGGGGGGCTGGTGTTTTTGCACTTCCCGATTGCTGTCATCCTGATTAACGCCTTTTTGGCGGGCGATGGCGAGCAAACTCATTTCACTCTGCGCTGGTTTAACGAAGCCTTTGCGCGTGAAGACGTGATGTCGGCGATCGTGCTGTCGCTCAAGGTCGCCAGCGTGGCGACATTGCTCGCCATGGTTATGGGGGTGATGGCTGCTGCGGCGCTGTATCGGCGTCATTTTTTTGGCAAGCAAACCATCACCACCGTGCTGATACTGCCGATTGCGCTGCCTGGCATCATTACCGGCATCGCGCTGCTCTCTGCCATGAACACGCTGGATATTGCTCCCGGCTTTTGGACGATCGTCGTCAGCCACGCTACATTCTGCGTCGTCATGATCTACAACAACGTCATCGCGCGCTTCCGGCGTATGTCGCACAGTCTGGTCGAGGCCTCTATGGATCTGGGCGCCGACGGCTTCACCACTTTCCGCCACATCATCCTGCCGCAACTCGCCACCGCCTTGCTGGCGGGCGCGCTGCTGGCGTTTGCGCTTTCATTTGATGAACTGATCGTGACCATCTTCACCGCCGGGCATGAAGTCACGCTACCGATCTGGCTGCTCAACCAGTTATCCAGGCCGCGCGACGCACCCGTCACCAACGTGGTCGCGATAATGGTGATGCTGATGACCGCTCTGCCCATCATGGCGGCGTACTACCTGACCCGTGGCACGGGAACGGTGGAAGGCAGCAGCCGCTAGTGTTGCATTCTGTTTTAGAACTTATCCATACGCGCAATGCTGCCCTGTAGGTCGCCCTTCAGGGCGACTGTCGGCCTGAAGGCCGACCTACAAAGGCCTGCGGATAAGTGTTATCAAGAGTGCAGCACTACACTAAGCCGTCATGCAGGATGGCGAAGGCCGGAATGACGCGTTGGAACGATTTTTACATTCAGCTAAAGGTAAAAAATGAACGATTTTCCCAAACAATTATTCATCGACGGCCAGTTTGTCGACGGCACGGGTCAGCCGGAACGTATCGTCAACCCCGCCACCGGCGAGCTATTGCTGACCATCCCGGAAGCGTCATTGACGCAGATCGAGCAGGCTGTGAACGCAGCCGCCCAAGCATTTGGCTCCTGGAAAAAAACCACCCCGCGCGATCGCGCCGCCATGCTGCTCAAACTGGCCGATGCCATTGAAGCCAACGCTGAAACCCTTGCCCAACTGGAGTCGCTCAATTGCGGCAAGCCTTATCTGGCGGCGCTCAACGATGAAATTCCTGCGGTCGCCGACGTGTTCCGCTTTTTCGCCGGCGCGATTCGCAACATGACGGGTTCACTCGCGGGCGAATACCTGCCCGGACACACCAGCATGATCCGGCGCGATCCACTGGGGGTGGTTGCTTCCATCGCGCCGTGGAACTATCCGCTGATGATGGCCGCCTGGAAACTGGGCCCCGCACTCGCCGCAGGCAACACGGTGGCGCTGAAACCTTCCGAGCAAACCCCGCTTACCTCGCTCAAATTGGCGCAATTGATCGCCGATATTTTCCCGGCAGGGGTGGTCAATATCATCACCGGGCGCGGTCAAACCGTGGGTGCGCCCTTGATTACGCAGCCGCAAGTGCAGATGATTTCCATCACCGGCGATGTGTCGACGGGGAAAAAAATCCTTGAAGCGGCCAGCAAAAGCATCAAGCGCACCCATCTTGAACTGGGCGGCAAGGCGCCGGTGATCGTGTTTGACGATGCCGATCTGCAAGAAGTCGTCGCCGCTGTGCGCGGCTTTGGTTATTACAACGCCGGGCAGGATTGCACCGCCGCCTGCCGTATTTATGCGGGCAAAAAAATCTACGAAAAACTGGTGGCCGATTTATCCAGCGCCGTGGGCGGCATCAAGACAGGCGAGCAAAACGAGGAGGGCGTCGAGATGGGGCCGCTCATCACCGAAAGCCATCGCAACCGCGTCGCGGGCTTTGTCGAGCGCGCCGGGCAACAGAAGCATATTGAAATCACCACCGGCGGCAAAGCAGGCGACAGGCGCGGTTATTTTTACGAACCGACGGTGATTGCCGGCGCCTTGCAAAGCGATGAAATCGTGCGCAAGGAAGTGTTTGGCCCGGTGGTCTCAATCACCCGTTTTGATGACGATGAAACGGCGGTTGCGTGGGCGAATGACTCGGATTACGGTCTTGCCAGTTCGGTCTGGACCAAAGACATCAGCCGCGCCATGCTCGCCGCCAGCCAACTGCAATACGGCTGCACCTGGATCAATACCCACTTCATGCTGGTGTCGGAAATGCCCCACGGCGGCATGAAAAAATCAGGCTATGGCAAGGATATGTCGATGTATGCGATTGAGGACTATAGCTGCGTGCGGCACGTGATGGTGAAGCTTTAAGCGTGAATAACGGTTAGTCAGTGAGGCCATCGATGGATAGTGATCTTGATGCAATGTCCCGTGAACAATTGATCGCCGAAATTAAAAAAATCCGAGCCGGTATCCGTGCGCACAGAGACCATTCCGGGCACGATCTCTGCTGGTATCACCCGGCATTGTGGTCGCTGCTCCCGGAGCAAACAGCGCATACCCTGGTTGTGCCCGAATGGCCGCAATTCATGCAGGGGTGCGTCAAGTACCGCCAGTCCATGGATGCGCAATGTCCGCACGCTGCCCGCACCGCCGAAGAATTCGGCAAATAAATATCGGACACCCTCGACCGGCTCCGCGTCAGCGCGCAACGCTGCTGACGCGGCTGTCATTCATCGGGATTTACTTCAGGGTCGGCATCACGAACTCGGCGGTCGATGGGGCGCCAGCCGGCCAGCGTGTGGTGATGGTCTTGAGCCGGGTGTAGAAGCGCACGCCTTCCGGCCCGTAGACATGATGGTCGCCAAACAGCGAGCGCTTCCAGCCGCCAAAGCTGTGGTACGCGATCGGCACCGGAATCGGCACGTTCACGCCCACCATCCCCACCTGCACGCGGCGCGCGAATTCGCGCGCAACGCCGCCGTCGCGGGTGAAAATCGCCACGCCGTTGCCGAACTCGTGTTCGTTGATCAGCTTCAGCCCCGCCTCAAAATCGTGGACGTGCATCACAGCCAGCACCGGGCCGAAGATTTCTTCCTGGTAGATTTTCATTTCCGGGGTGACCTGGTCGAACAGGCAGGGTCCCATGAAAAATCCGTCTTCATGTCCGGGCAGGCTGAAGTCGCGGCCATCGACCACCAGACGCGCGCCTTCCTGCACGCCGAGATCGACATAGGACTTGACCTTGTCATAGTGCTGGCGCGTGACCAGCGGCCCCATCTCGGCGGTTTCATCGAGCCCCTGGTTGATCTTGATGGCGCGCGCTTTGTCCGCCAGTTTGGCCGCCAGCGCGTCGCCCACGCCGCCCACCGCAACCGCGACCGAGATCGCCATGCAGCGTTCGCCCGCCGAGCCGAAGGCGGCGCCGATCAGCGCGTCGGCGACCTGGTCGAGGTCGGCGTCGGGCATCACCAGCAGATGGTTTTTTGCGCCGCCCAACGCCTGCACCCGTTTGCCGCGCGCGGTGCCGGTGGTGTAGATGTATTCGGCCACCGGGGTCGAGCCGACAAAGCTCACTGCCTGCACCCGCGCGTCTTCCAGCAGCGTGTCGACCGCGACCTTGTCGCCCTGGATCACGTTGAAGACCCCTGCGGGCAAGCCGGCCTGCGTCAGCAGATCGGCCAGGATCAGGCTGGCGCCGGGGTCGCGTTCCGACGGCTTGAGGATGAAAGTATTGCCGCTGGCGAGCGCCATCGGAATCATCCACAGCGGCACCATCACCGGAAAATTGAACGGGGTGATGCCGGCGACCACGCCGAGCGGCTGGCGCTGGCTGTGGGTGTCGACGCCGCCGCCGACCTGGTCGCTGAATTCGCCCTTCAGCAGGTGCGGAATGCCGCAGGCGAATTCGACCACTTCGATGCCGCGCACGACTTCGCCGTGGGCGTCGCTCAAGGTTTTGCCGTGTTCCAGGGTGATGGCGCGCGCCAGATCGTCGGCATGGCGCTCCAGCAGTTCCTTGAATTTGAACATGACGCGGGCGCGCCGCAGCGGCGAAGTGGCCGACCAGGCGGGAAAAGCGGCGGCGGCGGCGGCGATGGCGAGCCGGGTTTCGTCCGCGCTGGCGTAAGGTACGCGTGCCTGCACCGTGCCGGTGGCCGGGTTGAACACCTCGCCGCTGCGCTCGCCCGTGCCGGCGACCTGCTGGCCGTTGATGTAATGGTTGATCGTGCGTGTTTGCGCTTGGCTCATGCTGTTTGCTCCAGGGTGGATTGTTGTTGGGCGATTTCCTGCTGATGCAGCGCCCACGCCTGCTCGTTTTTCAGATAGCGGGTCGGCTCCAGGGCAGGCTCGCCTTCGGCGGCCAGCGCGGTGAGCGCTTCGGCGATGCAACTGAAGATGCGGTCGATCTCGTTCTTCTCGATGGTGAGCGGCGGCGAGATGGCGATGATGTCGCCGGTGAAGCGCACATGGACGCCCATCTCGTAACACTTGAGATAGGTGGCAAAAGCGCGTGCGCCGGGTTTGCCCGGTGTCGGTTCCAGTTCGATGCCGGCCACCAGGCCGATGTTGCGGATGTCCCGAACGAAGGGGATGCCTTTGAGCGCGTGCGCGGCCTGCTCGAAATGGCTGCTTAGGCCGGCGGCGCGATCTTCCAGTTTTTCGGCGGCAAAAATATCGAGCATGGCGATCGCCGCCGCGCAGGCGATCGGGTGCGCGGTATAGGTGTAGCCATGCGGCAGCTCGATGGCGTTGGCCGGGCTCATCGCCATGAAGGCATCGTGAATTTCGCGTTTGACCGCCACCGCGCCCATTGGAACGGCGCCATTGGTGAGCCCCTTGGCGCAGGTGAGAATGTCCGGCGTCACGCCAAAATAATCGGCGCCGAATTTGGTGCCCAGCCGCCCGAAGCCGGTGATGACTTCGTCGAAAATCAGCAGGATGCCGTATTGGTCGCAGATTTCGCGCAGGCGCTTGAGGTAGCCCGCTGGCGGCAGCACCACGCCAGCCGAACCCTGCATCGGCTCAACAATCAGCGCCGCAATGGTGGACGGGTCGTGCAGGGTGGTGATGCGCTGCTCGAATTCGTTGGCAAGCGCGATGCCGCCGTCCTGCGGCACGCCACGGGTAAACGCGTTGCGGCTGACATCCAGCGTGTGGCGAAGGTGATCGACGCCGGCCAGACCATTGCCGAATGCCTTGCGGTTGCCGGCAATGCCGCCGACCGAGATGCCGCCAAAATTGACCCCGTGATAGCCGCGCTCGCGGCCGATCAGTTTGTTGCGCAGCGGATTGCCGTTGATGCGGTGGTAGGCCAGCGCGATTTTCAGCGCAGTGTCGGCCGATTCGGAACCCGAACCGGTGAAGAACACCCGGTCGAGCCCGGCGGGCAGGTAGTGGGCGAGCTTCTCGGCGGCTTCAAACGCCAGCGGATGGCTGCACTGAAAAGCAGGCGCGTAGTCCAGCGTACGCAACTGCTGCGCCACCGCGCTGGCGATTTCCTCGCGGCCGTGGCCGGCGGCCACGCACCACAGTCCGGCGGTGGCGTCGAGCAGGGTGCGGTCGTCGATGCTGGTGTAGTAGTTGCCTTTCGCCGCCTTGAACAGGCGGGGCATGGATTTGAACTGGCGGTTGGCAGTGAAGGGCAGCCAGTAATGATCGAGATTGGGCAACGCGGCCACGGAAAACTCCTTGCTGGGGGATGGCGGCCAGTGTCCGGGTGTTCAATACTTGCTGTCAAGACTGTATCTTCTGTTAATTAACTTGATGATTTTATTGCTGTATCCTGTCGAGATGTTATTGAATGTTTAACACTTTTAACACGCGGGGCGCACAATGGATCAGGAAGTGGGGTTTCGGTTGCGGCTGGTGCGGATGCGGCATGACTTGTCGCAACGTGAGCTGGCCAAACGGGCAGGGGTGGCTCATGCCACCATTTCGCTGATTGAATCGGGGCGCAGCAATCCCTCGGTGAGCGCGTTGAAGCGCATTCTGGCCGGCATACCGATGACGCTGGCCGAGTTTTTCTCGGACGAATTGCCGCCCGCCGCCAGCGAGATTTTCTATCGCGCCGACAGCCTCACCGAAATCAGCGGCGGCGCAGGCATTTCCTACCGCCAGATCGGTTCGGCACGCGCCGGGCATGTATTGCAGATTCTGTTCGAGACCTACGAAGCGGGCGCAGACACCGGCGTGGTGATGTTGCATCACGAAGGCGAGGAGGGCGGCGTCATCCTGTCCGGCCAGCTCGAAGTCACCGTCGGCGCGGCGACCCGCATGCTCGGCCCGGGTGACGCCTACTACTTCAACAGCCGCCAGCCGCACCGCTTTCGCAATGTCGGCGACGCAGCCTGCACCCTGGTCAGCTCGTGCAGTCCGCCGTCGTTCTGATTCAGGCGCGGATTATTCTTATGTCTTATATAAGACAGTTGACATTGCCGGATGGGCGAGGATAAACTCGCCCGGCAATGAATCAGTCCGCCCTTACTCCAAGCTTTCTGCCGCTGTATGCGCAAATCAAGCAATTGATCACGCGCAGCCTCGACGCGGGCGAGTGGCAGCCGGGGGCGGCGATTCCCAGCGAGATGGCGCTGGCGCAGCGTTACCGGGTTAGCCAGGGCACGGTGCGCAAGGCGATCGACACGCTGGTTCTGGACAACATGCTGGTGCGGCACCAGGGCAAGGGGACATTCGTTTCGACCCATGCCGACGAGGGCACCGATTACCGTTTTCTGCGCTTGCGCAACCTGGCGGATGAACCGGAATATCCGCACAGCACGTTTGTTGGCTTTGGTCGCGGCAAGGCGGATGCCCACCTGGCCGCACGGCTGAGTATTCGCAGCGGCAGTGCGCTGGTGCTGATGCAGCGCCTGCTGGCGTTTTCCGGCGCGCCGGTGGTGTACGACGACATCCGGCTGCGGGCGAAACTGCTCAAGGGCATTTCGAGCGCGCTGGTCGAGGATCACGTCAACGCGCACAAGGGCACGCTGTATTCGCTGTATGAAACGCGTTACCAGATTCGCATCGTCGCCGCCCACGAGCGTATCCGCGCGGCGCTGGCGGATGCGCACAGCGCGCCCTTGCTCGGCGTGGCGGTTGGCGCGCCGCTGTTGTGCATCGAGCGGGTGGCGTTTACCTATCAGCAGCAGCCGGTGGAGTGGCGCATGAGCGTCATCAACACTGCGCAGCATTATTATTTTGACGAACTCAATTAGGAGCGTCATGGTCAAGCGGCGTCCGGTCTATCTCAATCTGTTCAAAATCAGGCTGCCGTTGCCCGGCCTGGTGTCGATCCTGCATCGCGCCAGTGGCGCTTTGCTGTTTGTGCTGTTGCCGGTGCTGCTGTTCGGGCTGCAACAGAGTCTGGCATCGGCGGCGGATTTTGCGGCGCTGCATGTTTGGCTGCGCCAGCCGCTGGTCAAGCTGGTGCTGCTGGGCGTGGTCTGGGCGTATCTGCATCATTTTTTTACCGGGTTGCGTTATCTGGCGCTTGATCTCGATTGGGGCGCCGACCTGCCGCAGGCGCGTTTTAGCGCCAAACTGGTGCTGGCTGCGGGCATGGTTGCCACGCTGCTGATTGGAGTCTGGCTATGGTGAAGCGGGTAGTCAGCGGCGCACGTTACGGGGTGCGGGACTGGTTGCTGCAGCGCGTCACCGCCGGGGTGATGGCCTTGTACACCCTGTTTCTCGGCGTATTTTTCCTCACCCAGCCGCTTTCGTTTGAAGGCTGGAGCACGCTGTTCCACAGCCTGCCGCTGCGGCTGGCCAGCCTGCTGTTTCTGTTCAGCCTGTTCCTCCATGCCTGGGTGGGGATGCGGAACATTTTCATGGATTACATACACCCCACCGCGCTGCGCCTGGCGCTGCACGTGGCGGTGATTCTGGCGCTGGTGGCTTACGCCGCATGGGCGGTGCAGATTTTATGGAGCGTGCAATGAGTTTTGCCAAGCGAACCTTCGATGCGGTAATCGTCGGCGGCGGCGGCGCCGGGCTGCGCGCCGCGCTGCAACTTGCGCAGGCCGACCTCAAGGTGGCGGTGGTGTCCAAGGTGTTTCCCACCCGTTCGCATACCGTTTCGGCGCAGGGCGGCATCGCCGCGAGCCTGGGCAACGTCAGCGCGGACAACTGGCACTGGCACATGTACGACACGGTCAAGGGCTCGGATTATCTGGGCGATCAGGATGCGATCGAGTTCATGTGCCGCCAGGCCAACGAGGCGGTGATCGAACTGGAGCACTACGGCATGCCATTCGACCGTCTGGATAACGGCAAAATCTATCAGCGCCCGTTCGGCGGCATGACGCAGGATTACGGCGGCGCGCCCGCCGTGCGCACCTGCGCGGTGGCCGACCGCACCGGCCACGCCATGCTGCACACCCTGTACCAGCGCAATATCGCGGCGCGCACGCATTTCTTCGAGGAATATTTTGCGGTCGATCTGGTGATGGACGAGCAGGGCTATTCGCAGGGCGTGGTGGCGCTGGGAATCGAATCCGGCGAGCCGATCTTCATCGAGGCGCGCGCCACCATTCTTGCCACCGGCGGGGCAGGGCGCATTTTCTCCGCCACCACCAATGCGCTGATCAACACCGGCGACGGCCTCGGTATGGTGCTGCGCGCAGGGATTCCGCTCGAAGACATGGAGTTCTGGCAATTTCACCCGACCGGCGTGCATGGCGCCGGGGTGCTGATTACCGAAGGCGTGCGCGGCGAAGGCGGCTATCTGGTGAACAAGAACGGCGAGCGTTTCATGGAACGCTACGCGCCCAATGCCAAGGATTTGGCCAGCCGCGACGTGGTATCGCGCGCGATGGCAGTGGAAATTTTCGAGGGGCGCGGCTGCGGCAAGGATGGCGATCATGTGCTGCTCAAGCTCGACCATCTGGGGCCGGAGGTGATCCAGCAACGCCTGCCCGGCATCCGCGATCTGGCAAAAAAATTTGCCCACGTTGACCCGGCCACCGATCCGATTCCGGTGGTGCCCACCGTGCATTACATGATGGGCGGCATCCCCACCAATCTTCAGGGGCAGGTGGTGATGCCGAGCGCGACCGGCCCCGAGGAAGCGGTGCCCGGCCTGTACGCCATTGGCGAGTGCGCCTGTGTGTCGGTACATGGCGCCAACCGGCTGGGCAGCAATTCGCTGCTCGACCTGATCGTGTTTGGCCGCGCCGCCGGCAACGACGTCATCGACTATTGCCGCGACAACCCTTTCCCGCGTGCTGTTTCCGCGCCGGCGCTGGAGCGCATCCAGGCGCGGCTGGCGCGTTGGGACGACACGCGCGACGGCCTGACCGTGCCGCAATTGCGCGAAGACATGCGCAAGACCATGCAACTCCATTGCGGCGTATTCCGCACCGCAGAGGTGTTGCAGGCGGGAGTACAAAAGATGCTGGAGATTGCCGCCCGGCTGCCCGAGGTGGTGCTGCGCGACCATAGCCGCACTTTTAACACTGGCCGCATCGAGGCGCTGGAACTGGAAAACCTGATGGCGGTGGCGCTGGCCACGCTGTTTTCGGCCGCTGCGCGCGAGGAAAGCCGCGGCGCTCATGCGCGCGATGATTTTCCGCAACGCGACGACAAAACATGGATGAAGCACAGCCTGTATTTTGCTGAAGGCAACCGGCTGGACTACAAACCGGTGCGCTTAAAACCGCTGACGGTCGAGGCATTCCAGCCCAAAGCGAGGGTGTATTGATGAAATTTTCCATTTATCGCTACAACCCCGAAACCGATGCCAAGCCGTACATGCAGGACTACGAGCTGGAGATCGAGGCGGAAGGCAAGATGCTGCTCGACGCCATCCTGCTGATCAAGGAGCAGGACGAAACCCTGAGCGTGCGCCGCTCCTGCCGCGAAGGCGTGTGCGGCTCGGACGGCATGAACATCAACGGCAGGAACGGGCTGGCCTGCGTGACCCCGCTGGCCGATCTCAAGCAGCCGATCGAGCTGCGCCCGCTGCCGGGGCTGCCGGTCATCCGCGATCTGGTGGTGGACATGACGCCGTTTCTTGAGCACTACCGCTCGATCAAGCCCTACCTCATCAACGACGATCCGGAGCCGGAAATCGAACGCTTGCAGTCGCCCGCCGACCGCGCCCGGCTGGACGGTTTGTACGAGTGCATTTTGTGCGCCTGCTGCACCACCGCGTGTCCGTCGTTCTGGTGGAACCCGGACAAGTTTGTGGGGCCCGCCGGCCTGTTGCAGGCCTATCGTTTCATCGCCGACAGCCGCGACCAGGCCACCAATGCGCGCCTCGACGACCTGGAAGACCCTTACCGCCTGTTCCGCTGCCACAGCATCATGAGTTGCGTCGATGTCTGCCCGAAGGAACTCAACCCGACCCGGGCGATCGGCAAAATCAAGGAACTGCTGGTGAAGCGGACGGTATGAACGCAGATTATCCATTAGCGCATCGGCGGGCTTGTGGCCCCCTCTCCCGCAAGCGGGAGAGGGTTGGGGAGAGGGAGATCGCGCACGCAGATGTATTTCATGCAGCCAAAGCCCCTCTCCCCCGACCCCTCCCCCGCTTGCGGGGGAGGGGAGAAGTGCGGCAGCGCCTAATGGATTATCTGGGATGAATACGGCTACCAGTCCCGAGCTTGGCCGTTTGCGCTGGCGCTGTCGGCGCGGGATGCTGGAGCTGGACATGCTGCTGGGCCGGTTTCTGGATGAACGCTACCCGCACTTGAATGCGCGCCAGCAACACGACTTCGCCGCCTTGCTGGAGCTGGACGACCCCGATTTGTGGCAGCGACTTCGTGGCGGCGCGGCCACCGGCTGCGACGTTGAGCAGATGCTGCGCGATGGGCAAATCTGACATCGGCGCCGATCCCGTTCACTGCCTGCAACAGCAAGCGAACACGCGCGGACTCACGCTCGACACCGCACAGCATGCTGCCGCCGCTGAGTTGCAACGGCTCCACCACGAACTGTTGCAGCGCCCCGTCGCCATGCCCGCCGGTCTGCTGCGGATGCTGGCCAAACCGCGCCCGCTGCGGGGCGTCTATCTGTGGGGCGCGGTCGGACGCGGCAAAAGCGTGCTAATGGATGGTTTTTTTTCCTGCGTGCCGCTGACGCACAAACAGCGCGTCCATTTTCATCCCTTCATGCAGGACATCCACGCGCGGCTGGCCGCATTGAAAGGCCAGGCCGATCCCTTGCGGCGGATCGCACGGGATATTTCGCGACAGACGCGGCTGCTGTGCCTGGACGAGTTTCATGTCAGCGACATTGCCGATGCCATGTTGATGCGCGGCTTGCTGCAAGGCCTGTTCGACAACGGCGTGGCCGTGGTGGCGACGGCCAATGCGGAACCCGACGCGTTGTATGTCAATGGCCTGCAACGCGCCCAGTTCCTGCCCACCATCGCCCTGATCAAGCAGCACATGCAGGCGGTGCATCTCGATGGCGGTGTGGATTACCGCCTGCGTGCGCTGGAGCTGGCGGGGGTGTATCACACGCCGCTGGATCACCCGACCGAACAGGCGCTGGAGCGGATTTTTCGGGAATGGGCTGGCGGTGATGACGGTGAGCGCGAGGTCGAGCTGCATGTCGAAGGGCGGCTGATCGCAGCGCGGCGCCAGGCGCCCGGCGTGGCGTGGTTCGATTTCAGCGAATTGTGTGGCGGTCCGCGCAGCAAGCCGGATTACATCGCACTGGCCAGGCGTTTCCCCACCCTGCTGCTGTCCGGCGTACCGCAGCTCGATCGTCATTCGCTGGCGCAGGCGCGGCGTTTCCTGTGGCTGGTGGACGAACTCTACGACCGCCGGGTGAGGCTGATTCTCTCCGCAGCCGTTCCCCTGGCGCGACTGGGCCCGCCTGATCTGCTCGACGGCGAGTTTCAGCGCGCCTTGAGCCGGCTTGCTGAAATGCAGTCCCACGCCTACCTGGCGCAGGCCTGCCCAAAAATATGAACAGGTTCGGGGTGCCTACAGAATTCGGGGTGACTCACCTCTCCATTTAAGAGGGGCGAGGCAAACCAGCACGGTGTAGAAAATAAATTAGAATGTCAGGCTTCTTGAATCTCTCCTGTCGGAAGCCCGCTTTCCGCGCGCTAAAAAACGGCTCAGCCCGCGATTTTCGCCAGAATTCAGCGACCGCATCAATATAGCAATGCCTAAACATGCCTACCACGGCAGGCTGTCCGTGGTTGTACCCGTCAAGAACGAACAGGACAACGTCGAGCCGCTGGTGCGTGAAATTGCGGCCGCGCTGTCCGGCAACACCACGTTCGAAATCCTCTACATCAACGACGGCAGTACCGATGCCACGCAGGCGCGGCTGACGGCGCTGAAGGCTGAATTCCCGATGCTGCGGGTGCTGCGCCATCGCGCCTCGTGCGGGCAGAGCCGTGCGGTGACGACCGGGGTGAACGCGGCGCGTTACGAATGGATCGCCACGCTCGATGGCGACGGCCAGAACGACCCGGCCGATATTCCGGCGCTGCTGGCCGAGCTGGCCAACCCGGCGCAGCCCGCCAATCTGGAATTGCTGGCAGGCTGGCGCGCCAGGCGCAACGATACTTTTCTGCGCCGTCTGTCGTCGAAAGTCGCCAACGGCGTGCGTGCGTGGATGCTGCGTGACAACACGCCGGATACCGGTTGCGGCCTGAAAGTATTTGCCCGCGAGACGTTCTTGCAACTGCCCAACTTTGACCACCTGCACCGCTTTCTGCCGGCGCTGGTGATACGCAACGGCGGCGCGGTGGTGTCGGTGTCGGTGCACCATCGTGCGCGCGAGCGCGGCACCTCGAAATACGGCGTGCATAACCGCTTGTGGGTGGGCATTGTCGATTTGTTCGGCGTCGCCTGGTTGCAGCGGCGGGTGCGCCTGCCGCTGATCGAACCCGATTCGGATCTGTAAATGAAGGCGCGCGTCATCCTCAAAGGCCTGGCGCTGATACTGAGCCTGGCCTTGCTGGGCTACCTGTTCAACACCAGCGATCTGGGCAACAGCGTCAACGAAGCCTGGATCGATGCGCGGGTGCGCGGTCACGGCATCCATGGCGCGCTGCTGTTTCTGTTGATGGGCGGCCTGTTCACCGCCATCGGTTTGCCGCGTCAGATCATCGCCTTCATGGGCGGCTATGCCTTTAACTTGGTGCTGGGCACCCTGTTGGGCACGCTGGCCGCGCTGCTGGGATGCATGCTGGGCTTTGCCTACGCGCGCTTCTTCGGCAAAGGCCTGCTGCGCGCCCGGCTGGGCGAACGCGCCGGGCGCTTCGACCGTTTCATTCACGATCACCCGTTTTCCATGACGGTGCTGATTCGTTTGCTGCCGGTCGGCAGCAACCTGCTGACCAATCTGGCGGCAGGCATCTCCAGCATCCGGGCGGTGCATTTCTTTGCCGGTTCCTTGCTGGGCTATCTTCCGCAATCGCTGGTATTCGCGCTGGTCGGCAGCGGCGTGCATATCGCCCCCATGCTGAAAATCACGCTGGCGATCGTGCTTTTCCTCGTGTCCATGGCGCTGGGTGTGTATTTGTATCGCCGCCGTCGGGGGGTAGAGACGCTGGACGAGACGTTCGAACAGGCCTTGGGCAAGAACGCTGATCCGCGTTGAAGGAGTTGCTAGTTGTCAGGTCGGTGAGGTTTCGATCTTTCGCCAGCGGGGAAGCAGGTAAACGCGCATGACGATGCCTGCGATTGCCACCCCCAATGCGAGGCCTGCCAACACGTCGGACAGATAGTGTTGGCTAGTTGCGATGCGCGCCAGCGCCATCAGCAACGCTGCGGTCAGTGCGAGCATGGCAGCGACGCGCGAGCGCAGCAGGAGCAGGACGAACATCGCACCGACCGCTACATCGACGGTATGCTCGGAAGGAAACGAATTGAAGGCATGGACAAGGCTGGGGGCAGGGCAAAAGACGTCGTGCGTGGATACGGCATGTGGGCGCGGCCGGCCACAACCCGTTTTGATTGCTTCTACCAGCAGCAGCGTTCCAAATACCTGCGCATAGAGATAGGCGAGCCCGATCAGTCTGAATAGTGGGCGCTTGACGTAAATGCCGTACCCGAGCAGCGCGACAAAGGGTACATAAAAGATGAACAGACCCCATTCGGAATACAGTACGAAAGCCGGACGCAGCGAGATGAACAGGCTGCTCGTGCTGAATTGTTGAAGCAGTGCGGAATCGAGATGCCTCTGCCATGCCATCCATGCGCCAAGCCAAAGCAGGATGGAACCGAGTAGAGCGATTCGCATCCGTGAGGCGGCTTCTGCGGAAGTCAGGATCAGCATGGTTGCCTGTCGCGATGTGTGGCGTTTGCCCCGCAACATCCAGAAAGAAAGTATCTGTCACAATTTACGTGATCTTTCTTAAGGCAGACTTAAGCTGTTGCACGTAGGCTGTGCCGATTGAGCGGACGCCCGGGCGCCATGGATATTCGGGTTGGTTTTCCTCGGGCTTGTGACGCCCGCTTTATAATTTGCTTGCAGGCATCGCCGACACCCCACCTCATGAATCCACATCCACATCCTGATTTCTCCGGGCGCAGCCTGTTGCTGTTGAGCTTGCTGTTGCTGGCGGCATTGACCGGGGTGGCGCTGCTGACGCGACCGCTGATTCCCATCGACGAAACGCGCTATGTCAGCGCGGCGTGGGAAATGTGGCTGCGCGGCGATTTTCTGGTGCCGTACAAGAACGGCGAGCCTTACAGTCACAAGCCGCCGTTCATGTTCTGGATGTTTCAGACCGGTTGGTGGGTATTCGGCGTCAACGATTGGTGGCCGCGGCTGGTGTCGCCGCTGTTTTCCGCAGGCGCGTTGTGGCTGACCTGTCGGCTCGCCCGCCGCCTGTGGCCGCAGCGCGCCGAGCTCGGCGGACAGGCCGCGCTGGTGCTGGTGAGCGCGCTGTTGTGGCTGTTTTTTTCCACCTCGGCAATGTTCGACGTGATGCTGGCGTTCTGGGTGCTGCTCGGCATGCACGGCGTGCTGGCGGCCGCCGACGGCAAGCGGCGCGGTTTTGCCATGCTGGGCATTGCAATCGGCATGGGCGTGTTGACCAAGGGCCCGGTCATTCTGCTGAATCTGCTGCCGATCACGGTGCTGGCGCCCTGGTGGAATCCCGGTCTTAAATGGAGCCGCTGGTTTGGCGGGGTGGTGTTAGCGGTATTGTTGGGCGCGGCCATCGCGCTGACCTGGGCCTTGCCCGCCGGCATGGCAGGGGGCGAAACCTACCGCAATGCGATTTTCTGGGGGCAAACCGCCGACCGCATGGTCGATTCGTTTGCGCACCGGCGGCCGTTCTGGTGGTACCTGCCTTTGCTGCCGCTATTGTTGTTTCCCTGGTTTGTCTGGCCTGGCCTGTGGCAGGCGTTGGGACGTCATCGGAGCGCAGGGCTGGATCGCGGCACGCGCTTTTGCCTCGCCTGGATGCTGCCGGTGTTTGTCGCGTTTTCCTTCATCAGCGGCAAGCAACCGCATTATCTGGTGCCACTTTTCCCGGCGTTTGCGCTGCTGACAGCGCGCGTGCTGGCCGATCGCACGAAGACTCACGTCGGTTTGCCCGCCTTGCTGGTGGCGATGCTGGGCGGGGCATTGATGCTGGCGGCCAGCGGGCAGATTGCTTCGCTGCGCGATCAGCTTGCCGTGCTACCGCCGATGTGGCCGGGCGTGGCGTTGGTCGTGCTGGCGTTGACAGCCTGGATGGCCGGGCGACGGGGGGTGCAGCCGGTGCTGAATCTGGCCTTGCTGAGCGTACTTACCATGGGCGTGGCGCAGGCGGTGGTGCTGGTTTCGCTCAAGCCGCTGTATGACGTCAAGCCGCTGGCACTGGCGATCAGACAGGTGCAGCTACAGGGTTGGCCGGTGGCGAATGCCGCGAAATATCATGCGCAATACCAGTTTCTGGGGCGTCTCGAAACACCGCTGGTCGAACTGCACGGCGCTGAACTGGCGCGCTGGCTGGCGCTGCACCCGGAAGGCTATATGGTGATTTATTTGAAATCGACGCAGAATCTGGACACGATTCCAGCCCGCTACAAGCAGGCGTATCGCGGCGGCGCGGCCGTGCTGGTGGACGCACCAACGGCGGCCAGATTACTGGCCGCCCATGTTGAGCAATGAAATTATTGTGTTTCGGCTTCGCGCTGCGGCATCACCACTTCGCGCGAGGGCGAAATGGTCGAAATGGCATGTTTGAAAATCATCTGGGCAGCTTGATCGTTGCCTTTTAGCAGCACCACGAACTGGTCGAACGATTCGATCCGTCCCATCAGCTTGATGCCGTTGACGAGAAACACCGACACCG
>Ga0315271_10000098_pt1 | contig 39829 bp, 32 predicted proteins | sample C3_top_MG_FD_204664 | JGI IMG/M metagenome (GOLD analysis project Ga0315271, IMG submission 204664) | Sediment microbial communities from Yellowstone Lake, YNP, Wyoming, USA - C3_top | ecosystem: Environmental > Aquatic > Freshwater > Lake > Sediment | place: USA: Wyoming | collected 2017-08-01
TGCTGGCGCCGCACTCGCGCCGCCGCGTCTTCGCCTCGGGCGACCTCCTCTGGCGCGAGGGCGATGACGCCGGGATGCTCGTGGCCATCGAGACCGGCCGGGTCAAGATCTACCGCGTCCTCCCCAATGGCAACGCCGTGACCCTCTACCTGTTCGGTCCCGATGACGTGTTCGGCTTCATGCCCTTCCTCGACGGCCGCCCCTATCCGGCCTCTGCCCAGGCGCTCGATGAGGTGACCGCCATGGTCGTCTCCCGCACCGACCTGCAGGAGGCCTTCCGGAAGGATCCGGACGTGGCGCTGGCTCTCGTGCGGTTGCTCGCCACCCGCCTGCGGCAGGCCTTCGACCGGATCGAGCGCTCGTCGGTGCCCGAGGTCTTGCCGCGCGTGGCGGCGGCGCTCGTCACGCTGGTCCCCGGCGAGGCGATTGACGGGCCATCGCTGGTCATCGACCTTCCGGTCCGCTCCTCCGAGTTCGCTGCCGCCATTGGCGTGGCGCCGGAGAGCCTTTCGCGGGCCATCACCAGGCTCGTCGAGGCCGGCACCCTCCACCGCCTGGCCCCGCGGCGTTACCAGGTGCTCGACCTGGCAGCGCTGCGGCGGGAAGCGGGCAGCGTTCGCGCCTGAACCGCCGCCCAGGAACGGTCACCCTTCGGTCTGGCCCGGTTGCGCGGCTGGCGCATGTCCAAAGGTGCGGGAGAGCCAGAGGCGCGCGTCCTCGAACATGCCGTAGAAGAGCGGCACGTAGATGAGGGTGAGGAAGGTCGAGACGATGAGGCCGCCGATGGCCACCACGGCCAGCGGCGAGAGCCGCTCCAGCCCGATGGCCCACTCCCCGGCGATGGGGATCATGCCGACGGCGGTCCCGGCGGCGGTCATCAGGATGGGCCGGGTGCGGACGCGGACCGACTCCACCAGCGCCTCGCGCACGGAGGCGCCCTTGGCCCGCGCCTCCTGGATGAAGTCGATGAGCAGGATGCTGTTCTTCACCACGATCCCGGCCAGCAGGATCATCCCCATGAACGAGGGCATGCAGGAGTGCTTGCCGAAGAGCAGCATCGACCAGGCCGCCCCGATGATGCCGAGCGGGATGGCCACCATGATGGTGAGCGGGTGGAGGAACGAGCCGAAGGCGGGGACCAGCGAGAAGTAGAGCAACACCAGTCCGAGCACGAGCGCGGCCATGAGCGCCGTGAAGGCCTCGTCCATGGCCTTCTGCTCGCCCTCGTCGGTCACCGTGTAACCCGGCGGCACGTCGAGCCCTTCCAGCGCGCGCTTCACGTTGTCGCCGATGTGCGTGACGGCTGCCGTGGAGCGGTAGCCGAGGACGTCGACGGTCTCGATGAGCCCCTGCCGCGTGTGGAGCGTGGGGACGACCGCGGGGGAGAACGTCCCGAGCGAGGAGAGCGGTACCGGCCCGGTGGCCGTCATGACCGGGAGGGTGGCAAGCCGGTCGGTGTCGGAGCGCCTCGCCGCGCTGGCCTGGAGCCAGATGGGGAAGGAGTCCTGCTGCGGCACGCGGAAGAGCGAGGCGGGACCGCCTTGGACCTGCCCGCCCACCTGGGCGGCCAGCGAGGTGGCGTCCACGCCAGCCAGGCTCAGCCGGGCCGGGTCGGGGGTGAAGCGGAGTTCCCGGCGATCCAGGCTCCAGGTCCGGACCACCGAGCGGAGGCCGCCCGCCGTGCTGAGCCGTCCTTCCACGTCGCGGGCCAGGCGGTCCAGCACCACCGGGTCCGGCCCGGTGATCATCATGTCCACGGTGGAGCGGATGGTCGAGAGCGGCGTCGCCCCGTAGTCGAAGACCGCCGGGAAGCGGATCCCGGGGATGGCGCGCAGCTCCGCCAGCACGGCGTCCTCCACCTGCCAGAGGGTCCGGTCGCGGTGGAAGCGGTCCACCAGGTGCACTGTAAGGAAGGCCTGCTGAGGGTTTCGCCCCGAACCGAAGGAGAGCACGCCGGGCTCGGAGCCGAGCGTGGCCGAGCTGCGGACCACGCCGGTCTGCTTCCAGGCAGCCGCCTCGGCCCTGGACAGCAGGGTCTCTGCCGCGGTGAGCGAGGTGTTGGGGTAGGCCTCGAAGGTGACCCGGAAGATGCCGGTGTCCATCGGTGGCATGAGGTCACGGCCCACCAGCGGCATGAGCACGCGCCCGGTGAGGACCAGCATGGCCAGGGCCGGCAGCAGGAAGAGGAGGCGGTGGCCGAGCGCGAACTCCACGGCGCGGGCGAAGAACTCCTGCACCGGGCCGAGGACGCGGCCCGACACGAAGCGGCCGAGCGACTTCTCCCAGCGGGACCGCTCCAGCGTCCCGCCCAGCCGGAGGACGAAGGGGGCCAGGATGGGCAGGATGGTGACCGAGACCACGTAGGAGGCCATGAGCGCGATGGAGAGCACCAAGCTGAGTGGCCGCAGCACCGTCTGCACGAAGCCGCCGATGAAGACGATGGGCAGCAGCACCACCACGGTCGCGTAGGTGCCCGAGAGGATGGCCAGCATGACCTCCTCGGTGCCGCCGATGACCGCCTGGCGGAGGTCGTGGCCGAGCTCGTGGTGGTGGCGCTCGATGTTCTCGAGCACCACGATGGCGTCGTCGAGCAGCATGCCCACGCCGAGGATGACGCCGGTGAGCGTCACCATGTTGAGCTCGAAGCCGAAGAGCCACATGAAGGCGAAGGTGACGAGGTAGGTGAAGGGGATGGAGATGGCGGCCAGCAGCATGCCGCGCACGTCGGCCAGGAAGAGGAAGATGACCAGCGCCGTCATGAGGATGGCGTCGCGCAGGGCGTCACCCATGTTGCCGACGCTCTTCTCGATGAGCTCGCCCTGGGTGTCGGCCACCTCGACCAGCAGGCCCGGGTAGTCCCGCTCCAGCGACGGCAGCTCGGCCATGACCGACTGGATGGTGGGGAGGGCGTGGCCGGAGAGCGGCCGCTGCACGTTGATGCCGATGGCCGGCTGGCCGTTGCCGTGGAAGGCCGAGAGCCGCTCCTGGATGCCCGGCTCGACCGTGGCGACGTCCCTCAGGTAGACGGGCGCGCCAGGCCCCGGGCTCACCACCACCCCCTGGAGGTCCGCGACGCCGCGCAGCTCGCCCACGGTCTTCAGCAGGATGTGGCTGTCGTCGGTGACCACCAGCCCTTCGGGCGCGTTGCGGTTCTGCCCCGCCAGCGCGGCGGCGACCTGGCCCGACGACAGCCGGAAGGCCTGGAGCCGGTCCGGGTCGAGCGTCACCCGGAAGACGCTCTGGTATCCGCCGAAGGTCTCGACGTTGCCGATCTCGGGAAGGCGGAGGAGCCGCTCCTTGATGGGGTTGTCGGCCAGCCGACGCACCATGGCGAGGTCGAGGTGCGAGCCCTCTCGGGGCCGCAGCGAGAGGGTGAGGACGGCCGGGGTGGCCGCCGAGATCTTGAAGACCTGGAACGGACGCAGGTCGGCCGGGAGGAGCGGCCGGATCCGGTCGAGGGCGCTGCGGACGTCGGTGGCCGCCGAGTCGAGCCCCTTCGAGTACTCGAACTCGGCGTTCACCACCGACACCTCGTCGTTCGAGGTGGAGGTGATGCGGCGGGCCTGGTCGACGGTCTTCAGCTCCTTCTCGATGACCCGGCTCACCTCGGAGGCGACGTCGTCGGCGGCGGCCCCGCGCCAGACGGTGACCACGGCGATCTGCGGCCGCTCGCTGTCCGGGAAGAGGTTGACCGGCATCTTGAAGTAGCCCACCGCTCCGATGACGGAGAGGAGCAGCACCAGCGAGAGGAGCAGGTGCGGCCTGCGGACGTAGCGCTCGACGAAGCTCATGGCCTGGCCTCGACCGCGCGCAGCGGCGTGCCCGCGGTGAGTGCCATGAGCTCGCTGGCGAGGCCGGTGACGACGAGGTCGCCGGCGGCGAGGCCGCCCCGGACCACGGCGTCGCGCTCGCCTCGTGCCAGCACGGTGACCGGCACCGGCAGGGCCTTCCCCTCGCTGAGGCGCACCACCACGGTCTCGTGCAGGCCGTCGAGGAGCGCCAGGTTCGGCACCACCAGCCCCTCGGCGGGCCTGGCCTGGTAGGCGGCGGCCACCACGGCGCCAGGCGGCAGGCCGAAGGGTGGCTCGGGGAGCACGGTCTCGACGCTCCCGAGTCGGGCGGCGTCGAGCGCGGGGTAGACCCGGGTCACCCGGCCGGCGAGCTCCCGCGAGCCGTCGGAGAAGGTCACGCCGAGGCCCGGCGCCAGGCGCGCCAGCGCGTCCTGGGAGAGCTTGGAGAGGAGGCGGGCCTGGCCGCGCGCCTGGACGACGAAGAGCGGCTTGCCTGGAGAGGCCATGTCGCCCGGCTCGACCAGGCGTGCGGTCACCACGCCGGCTTGCGGGGCGACCACGTCGGCGTAGGCGCGGGCGGTGCGGGCGGAGTCGAGAGACCGGCGCGCCGCCACCTCGGCGGCCCGGGCCCCCTCGAGCTGCGCGCGGCTGGCGTCGTAGGCCTGGCGCGAGATGGCCGTGCCGGCGAAGAGCGCTTCGTCCCGCTTCTGAACGGCCTCCATCCGGGCCAGGTCCTCGGCGGCGGCAGCCAAACGGGCCTGCGCCGTCGCCACCGTGTCGTCGAGCGTCCGCGGCTCGATCCGGGCCAGCACCTCACCGGCGCCGACCCGATCGCCCTCCCGGCGGCGCACCTCCACGAGGACGCCTCCGACCTGCGCCGCCACCGTGGCCGAGGTGTCGGACTGGACCAGCGCCACGGTGCGGATCACCTCGGCGGCGGTGCCCTGCTTCACCGGCGCGACTGCGACCGGGCGCGGAGGGCTGGCCGGCGGCTGGAGGTCTCGCAGGCTCCGCGTGCGCACCAGGATGAGGCCCGCGCCGGCTGCGACCAGCACGAGGAGGATGACGATGGAGACGAGGCGCTTACTCATGGGATCCTCCCCGGCCCGTGGCCAGGTCCAGGTTGTCGTGTGCGGCCTGGAGCCCGTAGAGCCCCTGCCAGTAGCTGGTCTCGCCCTCGAGCTCCTGGGCCCGGGCGGTGAGGTAATCCTCGATGCGCCCGGTGCCCGCCTCGAAGCGGAGCTTCTCCACTCGCGCCACCTCGACCCCGAGGCGCCGCTGCGCCGTGCCGGCCTCGAAGGCGGCGCGGGCCGCCTCCAGCCGGCCGATCGCGTCGATCACCTGGCTCCCGACCTCACGGATCTTGGCCCGCTCCCGCTCCGCGGCCGCCTCGGCAGCTGCGTCGGCCTCGCGAACGGCCGCCGCGCGGCCCACGTCGGCGAGGAGGGGGATCTTGACGACCAGGCCGACCTCCCAGGTCCGGTACGGGGTGCCCACCGACGGCGCGTCGTTGAAGGTGTAGTTGCCCACGAAGGCCAGCTGGGGCCAGAAGCCGCCGCGGACCGCCGACCCCCGCAGCCGCTGCGCCTCGGAGCCCTCGCGGGCGGCGCGCAGGTCGGGGCGCTGGTCGAGCGCCGCCGCGGCGGACGTGGTGAGCCCGGCCGGTGGCTCGGCCGGCGCGGCCGGGAGATCGCCGAGCTCGTACTCGGCCGTGCCGGGATCGTCTCCGAGCAGGGCCGCCAGCTGCGCCAGCGCGGTGCGCCGCTGGGCCGCCAGGGCCGACCTCCGCGCCCGCGCGCTGGCGAGCGCATACTGGACCTTGGCGCCGTCGGCGCCAGACCAGGCCTCGGTCTCGACCTTGAGCCGGGCCGAGGCCTCGTCCTTGGTCAGGGCGCGCTCGTAGCCTTCCGCTGCCACGAGCGCATGGCCGAGCCCGAGCACCGCGCGGTAGGTGGTGCGGACCGCGTACCCGATCTCCTGGAGCGTCCGCTCGGCCTGGTGGTCCGCCGCCCGTTCGGCGGCCCCAGCCGAACGGTCCCCCTGGACCAGCGCCCCGCCTGCGAAGAGCGGCAGCTGCCAGGTGGCGCCGTAGTGGAGCTGGTCGCGGTCGAAGGGGAGCGCCGCGGTGACGGCCGGGCTGAGCGGTCCGGTGATGGGCTTCACCAACCGGGCCCCCTCGTAGCGGCTCGCCGACCCCACCAGGTCGAGGTCGCCGAGGTGGCGGGCCCAGGCCTGGCTGGTCCGGGCGCCGGCCCCGAGGGCGTCGAGCCGGGCCGCACGGACCGTGGGGTTGGCGGCGCGGGCCCGCTCCACCGCCTGGTCGAGGGTGAGCGGCTCGCCCCAGGCCGGCGCCGCGGTGATGGCGACGCCCGCCGCGAGCGCGAAGCGAAGGGCGAGGCTGGCCGCCTGGCGTGGGGCGCGGCGCTGGGGTGTGTCGTGCATGGTGCTCCTCTCCTGCGCGAGGGCTTCCGTCGCCCCTGGTCCACGGGGCGAAACCAGCCTCTCGCACGATGTGAGCCGGCGCGGGGCGCGGCGCTTCGAGGAACGTCGCCACGTTGACTGCAGTCAATGGCGGGGGTCGGCACGCATGGCCCGGTTGCTCGCGCTCCCAGGGCGGGGAGAGCTCCGTTGCCTGCGCTCAATGTCACCAGCGACCTGGCCCATTATCTTGACGACGCCGGCGGGGCATCCACGCCCGGTCGGCATCCCCAGAGGTTCAATGCACGGAGTGCCATCGCGCGTCGCCACGCTGCTCACCGCTGCGCTCCTCGCCGCATGGGCGCCGACGCAGGCCCGCGCGGCCACGCCCGCACCGGGGATCGAGCCCGCCGGCGAGACGCCGCTCGGACCCCAGCCCCCCCGCCGCCCGATCCCACTCGCCTTCACCGTCGCCGGGGGGGTCTCGCTCGGCGCCTATGAGGCGGGGATGCTCCACTACATGGTGGAGCTCATGAAGGCCAACCCCGGCTTGCGCGAGCCGCGCCTCGTGACCGGCGCCTCGGCCGGCTCGGTGAATGGGCTCATCACCATCCTCTCCGCCTGCTCCCCCGACGCGCGGCCGGTCGCTCCGGAGGAGGGGGCGTTCTGGAGCACCTGGGTTCCGCTCGGCTTCGACCAGCTCTGGAGCCGCCAGCACCCTGGCGGGCCGGTCGGCGCCTTCAACAGGCACTGGCTGCGCGGCGTCGCCGAGCGGCTCCGGGCACGCTGGAATGCAGGACTCGACGCGCGCTGCGACGTGGTGCTCGGGGTGTCGGTGACGCGGGTGGTGCCACGGTCGGGGTCGCGCCTCGCTGGCGGACTGTCCATCCCGCACGTCGACGAGAAGTTCACGCTGCGGATCCGAGGTCGCGGGCCCGGCCGGCCACCGAGCCTGGTGAACTACGTCGACCCCACCTGGCCAGGGGAGAAGGTGCTCCTGCCGGAAGGGCCGGGCGGGGAGGTTCCCTACGAGTCACTCCGTGACCTGATCTTCGCCTCATCGGCGTTCCCGGTCGCCTACGCACCCCAGCCGCTCCGCCACTGCGTGTTCGCAGGCGGGGGTGGAACGGCGCCGCGGTGCCCGCCAGGGCTCGCCGAGGAGGCGCTCTTCGTGGACGGCGGGATTCTCGACAACACGCCGCTGCGGCTCGCAGCCCGGCTCGCGGCCGGCGGGCTGCGGGACGATGGAACGGGCGGGACCCGCTGGCTCGATTCCCCGAGGCTTGGCGATTGGGCGGCGCCGCCGCGCCTCCTCTTCGTCTACGTCTCCCCGGATGCGTCCTCCTACCCGCCTCCCGAGGAGCGGGAGCCGGAGCGGGCGCCGCCGTCGGTCGCTCGCCTGGTGCGTGAACTCGTGGGCGGGGTCATCGGCACCGCGCGCTCCAAGAACCTGAGCGCCATCTTCGAGGAGTACCCGCTCATCGCCGAGCGGATCGTCCTGCCACTCCGGCGCGAGCCGGCGGCGGGCGCCCCGATGCATGCATTCCTCGGCTTCTTCGAGGAGGAGTTCCGGCGCTATGATTTCACCTTGGGTATGTATCATGTCCGCCGCATGGTGGAGGAGTCGGTCCTCCCGTCGATGCGGCGGATCGACCCAGCGGCGACGCTCGCCCTCCCCGATGAGTCGGGTGCGCCGGGGTGGGGGAGGCTCGCCTGCCTGCGCGGCCTCCTCGACGGACGGGAGACGCCACTCTCGAGCTGTGCCGACCCGAGCTTCGGCGGGCTCCGGATCCTGGCGCAGTCATCGCTCTTCCGGCTCTGGGACGACTGCTCCCCATCGCCCACGAGCCGGGCCGGCGCACCGCCGCCGGCCGACCCCCGCTGCCTGGCGGCCTGGCGCGGCGAGCCGCCGCCGCTGCTCTTGGGGGTCGAAGGCGCGGACCGCGTCGAGTGGCGTCGCCGATCCGGCGAGGACGAGCTGGACCACGTGACGCGCCTGCTCGCCGCTCTCCACTTCTGGTGGCGGGACACCGGCCTCGCGCCGGACGATGGCGGGGAGGCGATCGCCCAGATCCGGCAAAGGCTCGGTGAGGTCATCGGGGCGCTCGCCCTTGCCCAGCCGACCGCCGAGGACCGGTTCCTGGTCGGTGCCGTCGGCGACCTCGTCGCCAACGGCCTCGCCTACCAGGCACCGTTCGGGATCGCCCATCTCGCGTTCGGAAGGGACGTCGAGCTCGGCGTGAGCCTGGCCCTGTCCAACCAGCGCCACCCCACCGTTCGCCTTCACGCCGCGCTCGAACTCCATGGTGCCTACTCGGCCCTCTCCTCCGACGGTGCCCCGTTCGCACCTGCAGGCCTGGTGGGCCTGGAGTTCCGCCCACGGCAGATGTCCAGCGCGCTCTTCCAGCCGTTTGCGATCCTGCGCGGCGGATGGGTGGTGGCCCCGGCCCATCGTCGTGGGCGCCAGGGCTGCGACGTCGCCTCCCGCGACCCCGCCTCGTGCACCCGGCCGGTCGTCGAGGCCGGGTTCGCCCTCTCGGTCCTCGGCGCGCTGCGCGGCCAGCTCCTCCTGGAGTCCTATCCTTCGAGCCGGTCGGGGCAGCGCACGCTGTGGGCGCTCGCCCCATCACTCGGTGTACAGGTCCCCTTCTAGTCCCGGCTGGCCTGGGACCCTTGGCTCACAGCCGGGCCTCGTTCACGAGCACCAGGTCGCTGTCGCGGACCAGCTGCCGGAGCTCCTCGAGGAAGGGCGCCACGTCCTCCTGGATGGTGGAGGTCACCTCGAACGACAGGAAGCCGGGGGTCTTCTCCTCCGTTCCCTTGACGGTGGGGATCTCGAGCTTGAGCTTCACCACGTCGAAGGGGCGCGCCTCCAGCAGCTTCCCCAACTTGGCGACGAAGGCCTTCTGGCCGAACACGCCGGCGACCTCCAGCCGGGCCCGGGTCGGGAGGGCGGCGACTCGCGCCTCGGCGACGGCGCGCGCCTTGCCGGCCTCGAGCTTGGCCTGCTTGTCGGCGGCCTCCCGCTTCACCTCGCGGAAGATCTTGTGCTCCCGCTCCACCCGCCAGACCAGGTCGCGCTCGGGGAAGGAGATGGCCTGGGTCGGACACACGGCGGCGCAGGTGCTGCAGCCGACCATGCAGGCCAGCCCCTTCGCCACCTTGGCCACGCGACCGTCCATCTCGTAGACGCCGCGGCCGCAGGTGACGAAGCAGAGCTGGCAGCCGATGCAGGCCTCCGCGTCGACGGTGGGGAACCAGGGGATCTGCTCCCGGGGGATGCCGTGCCAGGTCTGCAGGATGGCGCTCATGTGGTGACCCTCCACGCTCGGGCATGGTGGCAAGATGCCGCGGGCCCGGGACGCGACCAGTAGACACCCGCCGCGGCGTGCCGAGGGCTGAAAGCGTCTCGGGTTGCCTCCAGTCAATGGAGTTCCCCCGGGGCCGCGAGCAGGTTGTGGCCACCATGTGGATCGTCCGACTCGCCCTGAGCAGGCCCTACACCTTCGTGGTCGGCGCGCTGCTGCTCCTGCTCTCGACGCCGCTCGTCCTGTTGCGGATGCCGACGGACATCTTCCCGAGCGTCGACATCCCGGTGGTCAGCGTCATCTGGCTTTACAACGGCCTGAGCGCCCAGGAGATCGAGCAGCGCATCGTCTACAACCACGAGCGGATGATCAGCTCGACCGTGGACGGGGTGGAGCACATGGAGTCCACCTCCTACAGCGGGGCGGGGGTCATCAAGGTGTTCCTGCAGCCCGGCGGCTCGGTGGACGCTGGCGTGGCGCAGATCACCGCCAGCGGCCAGGCCATCCTGCGCCGTCTCCCGCCCGGCCAGGCGCCGCCGATCATCATCCGCTACAACGCCTCGACGGTCCCCATCCTCCAGTACAGCCTCGCCAGCAAGAAGCTCTCGGAGCAGGAGCTGCAGGACCTGGCCTTCAACCAGGTCCGCGTGGGCCTGGCCAGCGTCAGGGGCGCCTCGATCCCCTATCCTTACGGCGGCAAGGCCCGCAACGTCACGGTCGATCTCGACCTCGCGGCCCTGAAGGCCAGGCGCCTCGCGCCGCTGGACGTCGTCAACGCCATCAACGCGCAGAGCTTCATCCTGCCGAGCGGCACGGCCAAGATTGGCCCGACCGAGTACGACGTTGCGCTCAACAGCAGCCCGGAGGCCCTCGAGGCCCTGAACGACCTGCCGATCAAGACGGTCGAGGGCGCGCTGATCAGGGTGCGGGACGTGGCGCACGTGCACGATGGCGCCGAGCCGCAGCAGAACGTGGTCCGGCTCGACGGCGTCCGCGGCGTGCTGCTGACCATCCTGAGGAGCGGCGAGGCCTCCACCCTCGACGTGGTCCGTGGCGTCAAGGCCGCCATGCCGCGGATCCTGAGCAGCCTGCCGCCGGACCTCGAGGTCCGGGAGTTCGCCGACCAATCTCTCTTCGTCCGGGCCGCCATCGGCGGGGTGGTGCGGGAGGGCCTGATCGCGGCCCTGCTGACCGCGGCGATGATCCTCCTCTTCCTCGGCTCCTGGCGCAGCACCTTCATCATCGCGATCTCGATCCCGCTCTCGGTGCTGGCCTCCATCGTCACCCTCCACGCGCTCGGGGAGACCATCAACCTGATGACCCTCGGCGGGCTGGCCCTGGCGGTCGGGATCCTGGTCGACGATGCGACGGTCACCATCGAGAACGTCCACCGCCACATGGACCAGGGCAAGGAGACGGTGCAGGCCATCCTCGACGGCGCCCAGGAGATCGCGCTGCCGGCGCTGGTCGGCACCCTCAGCATCTCCATCGTGTTCGTGCCCATGTTCTTCCTGGCCGGGACCGCTCGTTACCTCTTCGTGCCCCTGGCGGAAGCGGTGGTCTTCGCCGTCCTGGCCAGCTACCTGCTCTCCAGGACGCTCGTCCCCACGCTCGTCATGTGGTTCTACCGGGACGGCACGCACGGGACGCCCGGCCGGGACTCGGGCTCTCCCCGGTCCTGGCTCCGACCGTTCGTCGCCCTGCACGCCTCGTTCCAGCGAGCCTTCGGCCGCCTCCTCGCGATCTACGGCCGTGCGCTGGCGGCCGTCCTCCGGCACCGCCGCGCCACGCTCCTCGGCGCCCTCGCCTTCGTCGGAGCCACCGTCCTGCTGGTGCCTGCGCTGGGTCGCGACTTCTTCCCGCTGGTCGACGCCGGCCAGCTCCGGCTCCACCTGCGTGCGCCCACGGGTATGCGGATCGAGGAGACGGCCAGGCTGACCGACCAGGTCGAGCAGGCCATCCGGCAGGAGATCCCGGCCGAGGAGGTGACGGGGATCCTCGACAACATCGGCATCCCATCCGGCGGCATCCCGCTCACCTACATCGACAGCGGACTGGTCGGCACCGGCGATGCCGACATCCTCGTCTCGCTCCGACCCGACCATCAGCCCACGGCAGGGTACGAGCGACGGCTGCGGGCTCGATTCCAGCGCCAGTTCCCGGGGACCACCTTCTACTTCCTGCCGGCCGACATCGTCAGCCAGACGCTCAACTTCGGCTTACCCGCCCCCTTCGACATCCAGATCGTCGGGAAGGACCAGGCCAGGAGCCGGGCCGTGGCCTACGGCCTGGCGGAACAGATCCGCCGGATCTCCGGCGCGGTTGACGTGCGCGTGCAGCAGCCGGCCGACCTCCCACGGCTTCAGGTCGAGGTGGACCGGACCCAGGCCGCCGGGCTCGGCCTGACGGCGCGCGACGTCGGCAACTCCCTCCTGCTCAGCCTCAGCGGCAGCAGTCAGGCGCAGCCGGCCTACTGGCTCAATCCTCGCAACGGGGTCCAGTACCTGGTCAACACCAGGGTCCCGCAGGCCCAGATGGACTCGCTGCAGGCGCTGGCCTCGATCCCGGTCGGCGCCAGCCGGCCAGGCCAGTCCGACGCCCCACTCCTCGCCAGCGTGGCCACCATCCGGAGGGCTGCCGGCGCACCCGTCTACTCGCACCGTGACATCCAGCCGGTCATCGACGTCTACGGTGGCGTCAGCGGCCGCGACCTGGGCGGTGTCCTCGACGGCCTGCAGCCCCTGGTTGCGAAGGCTGAGAAGGAACTGCCGAAGGGATCCTTCATCGTGCTGCGTGGCCAGGCCGAGACCATGCGCTCCTCCTTCGCGGGGCTGGCCCTCGGGCTGGTGGCCGCGATGGTGCTCACCTACCTCCTGCTGGTCGTGAACTTCCAGAGCTGGACCGACCCGCTGATCATCGTGTCGGCGCTCCCGGCCGCCCTGGCGGGCGTGATCTGGGGGCTCTACCTCACCTTGACGCCGCTGAGCGTGCCGGCCCTGCTGGGCGCCATCATGAGCCTGGGCGTGGCCACCGCGAACTCGGTGCTGGTGGTGACGTTCGCGCGGGGCAACCTCCAGAGGGGGCTCGACGCGACCGCCGCGGCCTGGGAGGCGGGGTCGGGGCGGCTGCGCCCGGTCTTGATGACGGCCCTGGCCATGATCGTCGGGATGCTGCCGCTCGCGCTCGGCCTCGGAGAGGGGGGCGAGCAGAACGCCCCGCTGGGGCGGGCCGTCATCGGAGGCCTGATGGTCGCCACGGCGGCCACGCTCTTCCTCGTCCCGGCCGTCTTCGCGGCGCTTCGCGGCGGAGCCGCGGCCGCGCCCTCACCCACCGCCGCCACCTCGACCGCCGAGTGAGACCACCCATGTCGCAGCGCGCCCCCACCCCCGCCACCACCCCGCCTCCCGCGCCTCCTCCAGGAGCGGGCGGCCCCCGGACCGTCCGCTGGCTGCTCCTGGCCGCCGCCGTCGTGGTCCTCGCAGCGGCGGCGGGCGCCATCCCACGGTGGAGCGCGCGGTCCGCGGTGGCCGCCGCGACCCGAGAGCTGGCCGTCCCGACCGTCGAGGTGACCTCGCCGATGCCCGGCAAGCCGCCAGTCGCGCCGCTCCTCCCCGCCGAGGTTCGGCCGCTCCTGGAGGCGTCGATCCTGGCCCGGGCGAGCGGCTACGTGAAGCGCTGGACGACCGACATCGGCGGGCAGGTGGAGGCCGGAGCCCTCCTCGCCGAGCTGGAGAGCCCGGAGCTCGAGCAGGAGCTCGCCCGCTCCCGCCAGGACGTCGCCCAGGCCGAGGCGGTCTCGACCCTCTCCAGCAGCACGGCGCAGCGGTACCAGGAGCTGGCCGGCACCCCCGGCATCAGCGACCAGGAGCTGGCCGAGAAGCAGGGAGACCGGGCGGCCAAGGCGGCGGCGCTCGACGGGGCGCGCGCCAACGTCCGCCGGCTCGAGCAGCTCCAGGCTTTCACGCGGATCCGGGCTCCCTTCGCCGGCACGGTCACGGTGCGAAGCGTCGACGTCGGAGACCTGGTGGTGGGCGGGAGCGGCAGGGAGCTGTTCCGGCTGGCGCAGTCGGGGACGCTGCGCGTCTCGATCCGGGTGCCCCAGGCCTGGACCGGGGGCATCACCGTCGGCCAGCCGGCCGAGGTGCTGATCCGGGGGAAGCCGGGGAAGCCGCTCCAGGCCACCGTGGCGCGAACCGCTGGCGCCATGTCCCCGGAGTCCAGGACGCTGCTGGTGGAGCTGACCCTCACGAACCCAGGCGGCGAGATCCTGGCCGGCAGCTTCGCCGAGGCGCGCCTGCTTGGCGCGCAGCGGCCGGCGCAGCTCACCCTGCCCGGCAACACCCTGCTCTTCCGCGCCGAGGGGCTCCGCGTCGGCGTGGTCGGGAAGGACGGCAAGGTGGGGCTCCGTGCCGTGACGCTCGGGCGGGACTTCGGCCGGACCGTCGAGGTCCTGTCCGGCGTGGCCGCCGGTGAGGCGGTCATCCTCAATCCATCGGACGGCCTGGTGGAGGGAGCCACCGTCCGCGTGGCCGCTGCCCGCGAAGAGGGGGCTGGTCCATGAACGGCCTCCGCTGGGCGGCTGCCTTCCTTGGCCCGCTGCTCCTGGCCGGCTGCGCGGTGGGTCCGGACTACGTGAGGCCCGAGGCCGCGGCCAGGCTGCCGGAAGCCTTTCAGGAGGCGCCGGGCGACTGGAAGACCGCGGTGCCACGGGATCACCTGCCCCGGGGCGACTGGTGGCGGGTGTTCGAGGACGCCGAGCTCGATCGGCTGGAGCGCCTGGCCCTGGAGGGCAGCCAGCGCCTGAGGGTGGCGGAGGCCCGGTTCGCCCAGGCGCGGGCGTCGGTCGACGTGGCCCGCGCCGGCCTCTTCCCGCGGATCGGCGTCGCGGCGACGGCCACGCTCCAGCACGACTCGGAGGAGCGGCCGCTCGCCACGACCGGCGAGGCCGCGGGCAAGAGCTTCACCTACGGGAACTTCAGCATCCCCTTCGATCTGGGCTGGGAGCCGGACCTGTGGGGGCGCGTGCGGCGCCAGGCGGAGTCTGCTGATGCACGGAGCGCGGCCGAGGCCGGCGACCTCGAGTCGGTGCGGCTCGCGCTCACGGCCGAGGTGGCGGCCGACTACTTCACGCTGCGGGCGCTGGATGAGGAGCGGCGCCTCCTGCTCACGAGCCTGGAGGGATACCGGCAGGCGCTCGAGCTGGTCCAGGCCCGGCGGGCCGCCGGCATCGTCTCCGACCTCGACGTGGCCCAGGCCGAGACCTTGCTCAGGGCCGCCGAGGCGCTCCTCCCATCCAATGCCCTGGCCAGGGCGCGCTTCGAGCACGCCCTGGCCGCGCTGACGGGCCAGCCGGCGCCGCTGTTCCACCTGCTGGCCGGGCCGCCCCCCCCGGAGCCGCCGAAGCTGCCTGCGGTGCTCCCCTCGGAGCTCCTCGAGCGGCGTCCGGACATCGGCGCGGCCGAGCGGCGCATGGCGTCCGCCAATGCCGGCATCGGGGTGGCCGAGGCGGCCTTCTACCCGTCGCTCCGGCTCGGCGCCGTGGCCGGCGTCCAGAGCATCGACGCCGCCACGCTCCTCAGCGCGCCCAGCCTCCTCTGGGCGCTGGGCGGATTCCTGGTCGCGCCGCTCTTCGACGGTGGCCAGCGTCAGGCCAACGTCGTGATCGCGCGGGCGACCTGGGACGAGGCGGTCGCGCGCTACCGCGACGTGGTCCTGACCGCCTTCGCCGAGGTGGAGGACAACCTGGCGGCACAGCGGCTGCTGACCGAAGAGTACGAGCGGCTGCAGGCGGCGGCCGCCGCCGCCCATGTGCTGGAGAGCATCGCGCGCGCCCGCTACCAGCGCGGCCTCGCCAGCTACCTGCCCGTCGTCACCGCCCAGGCCGTGGCGCTGGAGCGCGACCGGGCCGTCGTCCGGTCGCGTGGCCAGCGGGCGACCGCGGCCGTCGCCCTGATCAAGTCGCTGGGGGGAGGATGGGTTGCACCCCAGGATGGCGTGCCGGGCGGCCCCTGAGGGTCCAGAGCCGCTGCGGTCATGTGCCGCAGCTTCGGCAAGAGCGACATCCGTTGCCTGCGGTCAATGAAGCAGGGCGCTCCGGCTGCGATGCGTGAAAGGCGGCGGCGCTTCGCGAGCTGAAGCGTGAAGCGCCGACGCGATCGCGCCAACCCAACCGTAGGATGGAGAGAGCGGCATGGCACAGACCCTCGCCGAACCAGGTCCAGTGGCCGCATCCGGCGCGTCAGACCTCGGCCGCCAGCCGCGACCCTACTGGAACCCTTACGCGGTCGGGTTCCTGCTCGGCCTGGTGCTGCTCGCGACCTACGCCGTCAAGGGCCGAGGCCTCGGCGCCACCGCCGCATTCTCCGCGGTGGCTGCGTGGCTCACGGGGCTCATCTCGCCCGAGCTGGCGGCCAGCAACGCGGTGCACGCCAAGTACTGGAACGACGGCGCACCGCTGCAGTCGTGGACGCTCTTCCTGCTCTTCGGGGCCTTCCTCGGCGCCCTGGCGTCCGGCCTGCAGGGCCGGCGCATGAAGCTCACCGTAGAGCGCGGCCCCCGGGTGACGGACCGGCAGCGTCTCGCGCTGGCCTTCGCCGGCGGCCTGGTCGCGGCCTTCGGCGCCAAGCTCGCCAGGGGTTGCACAAGCGGTCAGGCCCTGACCGGTGGCTCGATGCTCAGCGTCGGCAGCCTCGTCTTCATGCTGGCGGTCTTCACCGCGGCCTACGGGCTGGCGTACCCCGTACGCAAGGAGTGGCTCTGATGCTACCGCTGGCAGCCTCGATCGAATGGAGCGTCGTCGTCGACCTGGCCATCGCGCTGGGGCTCGGAGCCGGCTTCGGGTTCGCCCTGGAGCGGGCCGGCTTCGGCAGCGCACGAAAGCTCACTGCCGTGTTCTACCTGTGGGACATGGCGGTCGTGAAGGTCATGTTCACCGCCATCGTGACCGCGATGGCCGGGCTGTTCCTGCTGTCCTCGCTCGGCGTGCTGAGCCTCGGCGACCTCTTCCTCGAGCCGACCAACCTCGCGGCGCAAGGGCTGGGCGGGCTCGTGTTCGGCGCGGGCTTCGTCCTGGGCGGCTACTGTCCGGGGACCTCGATCGCCGCCATGGCCACCGGGCGGAAGGACGCGATGGCGTTCGCGCTCGGCATGCTCGCCGGCGTCTGGACCTTCGCGCAGCTCACGCCGGGCCTCGACGCATGGGTCGAGGCCGGTACGCAGGGCGAGCTGACGCTGCCGACGTTGACCGGCATTGGAATGGGTTGGTGGGTGTCGGCGTTCGTGGTGTTCCTCGTCTTCGCCGGCTGGGGCATGAGCGTGCTGGAACGGCGCTTCGCGAGGCTACGCCCTCCCGCGATCTGAGCCGCGCCGCGCGGCTTCGACCAGTGGACCGGAGGTGGGCTCCGGGACCAAGGCGGCCTTGCAATGCGCCTGGCGTTGCCTTCGCTCAATGGATTCCGGCGCGGGAGCCACTACCTTGAAGTGGCCGGCGCACCTCCGCTCCCGGCCTCAGCAAGGGGAATATCGATGATCGACGCCAAGGAGTTCCTGAAGGCCGGCCAGCAGCTGCACGGCCACAAGTGTCCCGCCATGCCGCTCGGGCTCCGCGCCGGCGCGGCCGCCATGAACGCGCTGGCGGTGGCCCGCGCCAAGGAGAAGGAGCTGTCCATCGTCCTCGAGCTCGGCGACGACCACTGCGCCCACTGCTTTGCCGACGGCGTGCAGATGATCACCGGCTGCACCCTGGGCAAGGGGACCATCCGCAAGGCCGGCTACGGCAAGTTCGGCGTGACGCTGACCGAGCAGGCCACCGGCCGCTCGGTGCGGGTGGTGCCCCGGGCCGAGGCGCAGCTGGCGTCGCGGCGCACGCCGTACTTCCTGGAGTACCGGGCCAAGGGCATCCCGGCCAGCAAGGTGCCCGACGCGGTGGTGGATCCCGTGATCGAGCAGGTCCTGAGCGCGCCACAGGAGAAGCTCCTCTCGGTCGGCCCCGAGTTCCGCATCTCGGTGGAGCAGCAGCCGGAGACCTTCGCCACCGCGGTCTGCCCGGACTGCGGCGAGCTGGTGATCGAGCGCTACCTGCGCCCCGACGGTGACCGGATGGTCTGCATCCCCTGCCTGGAGCGGCGGACGCAGGGCGCCCGGGTGAAGCAGGCCCAGGGCGTCGCGTGAGCGGGGACGGGCACGACCACGCCGCAGGGGCCAGCGCCAAGGCGCTCGGCGGTGCCATCCTCCTCAACGTCGTCATCACGCTGGCCGAGGCCGGCGTCGGCTTCCACGCCGGGAGCCTGGCGCTCCTGGCCGATGCGCTCCACAACCTGAGCGACGTGGGGAGCCTGGTGCTGGCCTGGGTCGGTGCCCGCCTGGCGCTCCGGGCGGCGACCGCCACCCGCACCTTCGGGCTGCTGCGCGCCGAGCCGCTGGTGGCCTTCGTCAACGGGCTGCTGCTCCTGCCGCTGGCGGGCTCGCTGGTCTGGGCCGGCCTGCAGCGCCTCGGCAGCGGCGCCTCGCCGCCCGGCGGCGTGGTGATGATCCTCGGGGCCGTGGCCCTCGCCGCCAACGCCGGGTCGGCGCTCCTGCTCAAGCCGCACGCCGCGGATGATCTCGGGACCCGGAGCGCCCTGCTCCACCTCCTCGCCGACGCAGCCGCCTCGGCTGCGGTCATCCTGGGCGGCGCGCTCATGTGGGCCGGTGTGCCCCACGTCGATCCCATCCTCTCGATCGGCATCGGCCTCCTCTCGGCCTGGGCGGCCTTCGGCGTGGTCCGCGACGCGGCCCACCTGCTCGCCGAGGGGGCCCCGGCCGGCGCCTCGGCGGACCAGGTGGCGGACTCGCTGCGCGGCGTGCCGGGGGTGCTCGACGTCCACCACGTCCACGTCTGGAGCGTCTCGTCGCGTTTGCACGCCGCCAGCGCCCATCTGGTGATCCCGGACGCGCCGCTGTCCGAGGCGGCGGGCCTGGTGGCCCTCGCCCAAAAGCGGCTCCACGAGGCCCACGACATCGCCCATGCCACGCTGCAGCTGGAGGCGGTGGCCTGCGATGCCAGCGGGGTGGTCGCGGATCCGCGGCTGGCTTCGCCGGGGTGATCCCGCCGTCGGGCCCGGGCCCGGGCAGGCGCTCACCGCTCGACGAGCACGGCCTTCTCGTAGCCCGAGCAGGGGATGCAGACGGGCTTGCCCCCCTTGGAGCGCAGGTAACGGTCGAAGACGTACTCGCCGCACGTGGCGCACCTGGTCTTGTCGAAGGACCCCTTGGGCGGCGCGTACCTGAAGTCGGGCTTCGGCTCCACCTTGAAGAGGGCCTGGTCGGGCTGCTCGTGGACCCACTGGATCACCTCCCGCCGGACCGGCAGCGGGATCTGGGAGGGTTCGATCCCACGCTTGCGGTAAGCGAAGAATTCGAACTTGCCCATGGCGTCGATGAAGTCGGGAAGGAGCGAGTACCGCACCGCCCCCTGGCGCGGATGGAAGAAGATCGCCGCCAGCTTGCCGTAGAAGGTCTTCGCCATCATGACCTTTCCGTAGGTCGCCCCCGTGGCGACCTGCATCCCGTCCATCATGCAGGTCTGGGGATGACCCTCGCCCAGCTCGGGGAAGACGAAGAATCCGTGGTCCGCCTCCTTTCCGACCCCCAGCTTCTCCAGGGCGAGCTTTCCCATGCGGTACCCGATGGGCATGAAGGGACACTCGTGCGCGTGGAACTCGAAGGCCCACTCGGGCGGGACATGTGGCGTCGTCATGATCTCGTCTCCCTTCACTTCATGGCATCGAAGGCCATCCGGATGGCGATAAGCCACAGCACGCCACCGATGACCTTCTTGAGTTGAACGCTCGAAACCTTCGACTTCATGAGCTGCGATCCGACGATCGATCCGGCGGCCGCCATGAGCGCGGTGACCCCGAGGAAGGTGGGGTCCAGCCCGCCCAGGGTGGCGTGGCCAAGGAACCCGGAGAGCGAGGAGAACACCACGACGATGGCCGTCGTCCCGACGGCGACCTTGGCGTCGAGCCCCATCCAGTTGAGGACCGGCAGGATGAGGTTCCCGCCTCCGACACCGAGCAGCCCGCCCAGGAAGCCCGCCACCGAGCCGACGCCGGCGCCCGCGAGCCTCGCGGCGCCATGGCCCATGGCGCGCTCCCGTGGGGTCGACCGGTAGAACAGCATGAGGGACCCGGCCACGGCCAGGAAGGCGGCGAAGCCGCCGAGCAGCAGGCGGCGATCCACCAGGGGCGTCAGCCGGGCGCCGACGGGGGAGAGGGCGACGGCGGTCACGAGGACGGGGAGCCCGAGGCGCCTGTCCACCAGCCCGCTGCGCCAGTAGTTGACGCTCGCGAAGGCGAGACTCACGACGTTGAGCAGGAGCGCAGCCGGCGTCGCCTCCGCGAGCGGCACGCCCAGGTAGTAGAAGAGCGGGACGAAGAGGAAGGCCGCGCCGAGCCCGGCCATGGCCAGGAGGCCGGAGAAGACGAACACGAGGAGCGCGCACAGCACGAGGACCGTCGGGCTCATCGGGTCCCCCATGCACGCCGGGCGGGCGTGGCCCCACTGGACCGGCGCGAGGCCTGCCGAGGGTCGACCGTGGCGTGGAGATGGGAGGCGATCCGGGGGGATCGCGCGCCATCGAGACCTGACCAGGATGCGAGCATCGCGTCGAATCCTGCGCGCCGCAGCAGGGCAAGCCATTGACCGCAGGCAACGGGATGATGTTCTGCGTGAAACCTCCGCACCTCACGGAGGCTCCAACCGGCAGGGTCCTTGACCGGGCCGGAGAGAGAGAAGCCGATGAAGGCGAGACTGCGCATCCTCCGGGAACACGCGCGCGCATTCGAGGTGGCGCTGGCGGCGGCCGAGACCGTGGAGGCAGGTGAGGAGCTCCGCCAGCGAAGCTGCGCTCGCCTGGCCGAGATCTGCGGCAGCGAACTGGTGCAGAACCTCCTCTCGGCCAGGGCGAGAAGGCTCATCCAGGAGAAGTTCCAGCCGGTCGCAGCCGGCTCGTCGGCCCCGACCGATGGTGGCCGCAGGTGACGACGCACCCGCGGGAGGCCGGCGGCTCACGTTCATGGTGGCTCCGAGCCATGACGGCGATCGCTCTCGCCATGGGCTTCGGGTCCACCCTGCTGGGCAGCGCGGGCTGCGGGGCGCTCAACCGGGCGCTCGACCGGCGCGCGCTGGCGAGCAAGGCGCACCTGGCCTCGGAGCGCCCCTTCCCGGGCGACCGCGCCGCGCCACCATTTCGGACCGCCAGGGAGCTGGAGCAGCTCACCCGTCCCACGTCCGTCCCCGCGCTCCGGAAGTCGGGGCGCCCTGCCCATCGGCTCGACCGTGAAGGGCTGGTGCAGGAGGAGTGGGTCTTCGACAGCGCCATCCACTTGCAGCATCCGGAATCCAACCAGGCCCAACTCTGGATCTACCGCCACGGTCCCCTCGGCGAGCGGCCGGTGGTGCTCTGGGTTCCGGGGCTCTACGTCTCGGAAGGGGCCTTCCGCTTCATCGACCGCTTCATCGGCGACGCGCTCGACCTGGGGGCCGACGTGGCCTTCTACGTGCCGCCCTACCACCTCGGGCGCTCGCCGGCCGGAGTCGACTCCGGCGACGCGGTCCTGGCCACCGACTTCCCCGACCACCTCGCGGTCTTCGCCCAGGAGATCTCGGACCTGCGGGCGCTGGTCCTCTGGCTGCGGACGGGCGGGGTGGGGACGCTGGGGACGTTCGCCGGCTCGATGGGCGCAAACGCCGTGCTGCGCATCGCCTCCTGGGAGCCGGCGTTCGACTTCGCCACGCTGCTGATCCCGCTCATCCGGTGGGACGACGTGATCCTCGGCACACCGGAGATGGCGCCGGTGCGCGAGCGGATGCTGTCCGGTGGCTGGACTCCGGACGCCCTGGAGGAGGTGTACCGGGCACTCGACCCGACCCTGGGGACGCCGCAGATGCCGGTGGAGCGGATCTCGGTGCTCTACGGGAAGTGGGACCAGGTCGCGCGCGTCGAACCGCTCCAGCGGTGGGCGGAAGCCTGGGGCGTCACTCGACTACGCGCGCTGGAGAGCGGACACGCGCTGATCCTGCTCGATGGCGACGTGTACCGGGATTACCGCGAGCTGCTCGCCGAGGACCTGGCGGCGATGCCTTCGCCAGGACCGGGGAGACATTGACTGCGGGCAACGGGTCGACGATCACGGTCCGCCGGCCTTGTGACCGGCGAACGGCTTGGGTAGCCTGCGTGGCTGATGCGCTTCCTCCTCGTCATGTGGCTGGCCGTCGGAATGGCGCCAGGCCTCGGCGAAGTCGCCGAGACCATCGTGCACCTGTCGACGTCGGGCCACCTTGCCCACTCTGACGCCGATCATGGCGACCTGGGCGACCTGGGGAAGGAGCACGGGTGTGGCACCACCCAGCATCACTGCGGGTGCTGCACCTCGCAGGTCTTCGCGTCGGCTCCCCCGGTCGAAGCCTCGGCGACTGCGGCCATGATGCCCGGGCTGGCGCCATCGCCAGGGACGCTCTCGTCCCTCGACGAGCCGGAGCCCCCTTTCCGCCCTCCCATCCTCTCGTAACGCCGAGCGTCGATGCCCCGCCCCGAGGGCGGCGGCTTCCGTTCACGGTGCGCACCGCGCGCTCCGGCCGGCCAGGTGCCGTGCCGAGGCGTCGGTCCGCTCCATCACCTCGAGGACCGCGTGAAGCCATTACCCTGGAGCGGGCTCGGACTGCTCGTCGTCATCCTTTCGACTCCTTTCCCGGGTGCGGCCACCGAAGCCGAACTGGCCGGGGTGCTCCGCTGGCCGGACGTCGCCGCGGCCGCGGAGCAGCACCCGCTGCTCCTGGAGGCGGTCGCGCGCCAGCGCAGCTCCGCCGGGGCCACCAGCGCCGCGGGGGCCATCCCCAACCCGTCCATCGGCCTCGCCGCCGGCGAGGCCCGGCCCCGGGACGGGGGCGCCGGGCGGCGGGAGTGGGGGGCCTCGGTCGAGCTCCCGCTCGACTTCCTGGCGACCCGGGGCTCCAGGGTCTCCGCGGCCAGGGCGGCCGAGGAAGGCGCCCGGCAGGACGCCAGGACGGTCCGCGCCCAGGTGATCCGGGAGCTGCGCCGGTCGTTCGTCGCGCTCGCCCACGGCCAGGCTGTCGTCGAGACCGGGGCGGAGCTGGAGGCCCAGGTCGCCCAGCTCGCCGCGCTGGTGCGCCGGCGGGCCGAGCGCGGCGAGGGGCGGCCCACCGAGGTCCCGCGCGTCGAGATCGAGCTGGAGCGGCTGCGCAACGGGGTGGAGCGCGCGCGCGCGGCCGCCGACGCCCAGCGGCAGCGGCTCTCCACCTGGGTGGGCCGGCCGGTCGGGCGGGTCGAGGCCGACCTCTCGGCGGCGCTGCCGCTCCCCCCGCTCGAGGAGCTGCAGGAGCGCGCGCTGGACTCCAGCCCGGCGCTCCAGGCCTCCCGGGCCCGCGTCGAGGAGGCCTCCGAGAAGTCCAGCGCCGAGCGGTGGGAGCGCTTCCCCAGGCTCACGGTCGGCGGCGCCCACGTCGAGGAGCTCGACCGGAGCGCCACCACGCTCACGGCCACCATCACGCTCCCGCTCTGGAACTGGAACCAGGGGAGGATCCGCGAGGCCGAGGCGACCCTGGAGGGCGAGCGGGCCCGCCTCGACGCCGCCTCCCGAGAGCTGGCGGCCGGGCTCTCCGACGCCTGGCGGGGCTGCGCCGCCGGGCAGGCGGCCACCCGCCGCTTCCGCGACCAGATCCTGCCCCGCGCCGAGGGCTCGGCCCGCACCCTGGGGCGGGCCTTCGAGCTCGGCGAGGCCGGGCTCCTCGACCTCATCGACACGCGGCGGGTCCTGCTCGACACCCGCCGCGAGTACCTCGACCTCCTCCTCGACATGCAGAACGCCTGCGGCGACCTCGCCGCCCTGGCCGGACTGGAGCTGCCATGAACCGCACCCTCCCGATGCTGCTCGCCCTCCTCGCCCTCGCCACCGGCTGCCAGAAGGGGACGACCCCGCCTCCGGCCCCGCCCCCCGCGGCCCCGCCTCCGGCCGGCGCCGAGAAAGAGGGCCACGCCCCCCCGGGGGCCGCGGCCAGGGTCTCCGACCTCGACCAGCCGGTCGACGCCCTCCTCGCCAGGACGTGCGAACACGGCCTGAAGACCTTCGAGTGCGACGAGTGCCGCTACGAGGTGGGCGTGGTGCGCGTGCCGAAGGCGCTCCTCGACGACGGCCTGGTGAAGACCGTGGTGGCGGCGCGCCGCAAGCTGGAGGCGCCGCTCTCGCTCACCGGCGAGATCAGGTTCGACGAGCGGCGGGTCACCCACCTGGCGCCCAGCAGCGAGGCCGTGGTGCGCGCCGTCCGGGTGAGCCTGGGCCAGCGGGTGCGTGTCGGCGAGCCGCTGGTGGAGCTGGAGAGCGTCGCCCTCGGCGAGGCGCAGAGCCAGTACCTGGAGGCCCGCGGGGCCCTGGAGCTGGCGCGGCGCGGCGCCGAGCGGGCCGAGGGGCTGCGCCAGGAGCAGATCGCCTCGGAGAAGGAGTGGCTCCAGGCCCGCGCCGAGCACGAGGCCGCGCAGATCAGAGCCCGGGCGGCCCGCGAGAAGCTGGTCCGGCTCGGCCTCTCCGCCGGCGAGGTGGAGGCGCTGCCGGCGCGTGGCGGCTCCGCCGGGCGCGGGGTGCTCGTGCTCCGCGCCCCGTCGGCCGGCGTGGTGCTGGAGATGCACGCCGTGCCGGGGGAGCGGGTGCGGCCCGACCAGCCCATCCTCACCGTGGGCGACCTCTCCGAGCTGTGGCTCTGGGCCGACCTCTATGAGGACCAGCTTGGCCGGGTGGTGGCGGCGGAGAAGGGCGGCCTCCGGGCCGGCGTGACCGTCAAGGCCTACCCGGGCGAGGTCTTCCCCGGCACCGTCGACTTCGTCGGCCCGACCATGGACGAGAAGACGCGCACCGTGAAGGTCCGCATCGCGGTGAAGAACCCCCAGGGCCAGCTGCGCTCCGGCATGTTCGCCGCGGTGCAGCTTCACCTGCCGGGCGACGAGGAGGCCCTGGCCCTGCCGCGCCCCGCGGTGCTGGCCGACGAGGGTCGCTCCTTCGTCTTCGTCCACGTCCAGGGCGAGTTCTTCATGCGGCGCCCGGTCGAGACCGGGCGCGCCAGCGTCGACTGGGTCGAGGTGAAGAAGGGGCTCGCTGGCGGGGAGACGGTGGTCGTCGACGGCGCCTTCCTGCTCAAGTCGGACGTGCTGCGCTCCAAGATGGGCGCCGGCTGCGCCGACTAGGGACCACGACATGCGCGCCATCCAGTGGGTCCTCGGCAACCGCTTCCTCGTCCTCCTCGTCACCGCCGCCCTGGTGGTCGGGGGCGGGGTGGCCTGGACGCGGCTCCCCATCGACGCCTTCCCCGACGTCACCAACACCCAGGTCATGGTCCTGGCCAGGGCGCCCGGCCTCGCCGCCGTGGACGTCGAGGCCCGCGTCAGCTTCCCCATCGAGCAGCACCTGCGCGGCCTCCCGCGCGTGAAGTCGGTCCGCTCCCTCTCCAGGGCCGAGCTGTCGCAGGTGGTGGTGGTCTTCGAGGACGGCGTCGACACCTGGTGGACCCGCCAGCTCGTCTTCGAGCGGCTGGCGGCGGCGCGGGAGGGGCTCCCGCCCGGGGTCGATCCGGAGCTCGGCCCGGTCTCCACGGGGTTGGGGGAGATCTTCCAGTACACGCTGGAGGGTGAGGGCCTGTCGCCCATGGACCTGCGCACCATCCAGGACTGGATCGTGGCGCCGCTCCTCAAGCCGGTGCCCGGCGTCAACGAGGTGAACAGCTTCGGGGGCGAGGTGAAGCAGTACCAGGTGCTGGTCCGGCCGGAGCGACTGGTGAAGTACGGCCTCACCGTCAGGGAGGTGGCCGAGGCCCTGGAGCGCTCCAACGGCAACGCCGGGGGCGGCGTGGTGGTGGAGGGGTGGGAGCAGACCTACCTGCGCGGCGTGGGCCTGCTGCGGGACATCCCGGACATCGAGCGGGTGGTCCTGAAGGCCCACGACGGCACGCCGGTCTACCTCCGCGACGTGGCCGACGTGGCCATCGGCGCGGCGCCCCGCCAGGGCGCGGTGACCCGGGACGCCCGCGGCGAGGCGGTGGCCGGCATGGTCATCATGCTGAAGGGCGAGAACGCCCAGGAGGTGGTGGCCCGGGTGAAGGGCGCCATCGAGAAGGCGCGCTCCACCCTGCCGCCGGGCGCCCGCATCGACGTCTTCTACGACCGGACCTCGCTCATCGAGGCCTGCATCCGGACCGTGGTGGACGCCCTGCTGGAGGGCGGGGTCCTCGTCATCCTGGTCCTCTTCCTCTTCGTGGCCGAGCTGCGCACGGCGCTGGTGGTGCTGGTCTCGCTGCCGCTCACCTTCCTCGTCACCTTCATCGTCATGGGGCGGGTGGGGCTCACCTCCAACCTGATGTCGCTGGGCGGCCTGGCCTTCTCGGTGGGCATGGTGGTGGACGCCTCCATCGTGGTGGTGGAGAACGTCCGGCGTCACCTGGCGCACCGCACCGACGGCACCCCCAAGCGCCGCATCGTGGCCGAGGCGGTGGGCGAGGTGGCGCGGCCGGTGGCCTTCTCGGTGCTGGTGATCGCGGTCATCCTGGTGCCGCTCTACGCGCTGCAGGGCGTGGAGGGGAAGATGTTCGCCCCGCTCGCCTCGACCATGCTCATCGCGCTGCTGGTCTCGCTGGCGGTGGCGCTGCTGGTCATCCCGGTGCTGTCCGAGCTGGCGCTGAAGCAGGCGCCGGAGAAGGAGTTCGCCTTCGTGCGCCGGTTCCACGCCGGCTACCTCTCGCTCCTCGACCGGGCCGTGGCCAGGCCGCGGTGGACCATCGGGATCTCGGTGGCCGTGCTGCTGGGGGCCGGGTCCCTCATCCCGCTGGTCGGCACCGAGTTCATGCCGGCGCTCGACGAGGGGGCCATCGCCATCAACGTGGTCCGCCTGCCCAGCGCCTCGCTGCAGGGGTCGGTGGAGGTGGCGCGCTACCTGGAGAAGCGGCTCCAGGCCTTCCCCGAGGTGGAGACCGTGGTCTCCAAGACCGGCCGCGCCGAGATCTCCGAGGACCCCATGGGCCCGGAGCAGACCGACGTCTTCGTCATGCTCAAGCCCCGGCGGGCCTTCGATGGCTCCCGCTCCCGCGCCGAGCTGGCGGTGGCCATGCAGCGCGACCTGTCCCGGCTCCCCGGGCTGCGCTTCTCCTTTTCCCAGCCCATCGCGCTGCGGGTCAACGAGCTCATCTCCGGCGTGAAGAGCGATCTCGCGGTCAAGGTCTTCGGCACCGACCTGGCCCTCCTCAAGGGGGTGGCCGACCGAATCGCCGTCGCGGTGGGCGGGGTGGCCGGCGCCACCGACGTCAAGGTGGAGCAGGTCTCGGGGCTCGCCCAGTACGACGTGGTCATCGACCGGGAGGCGGCGGCGCGCCACGGCATCTCGGTGGGCGACGTCAACGACACCATCGAGTCGGCCATCGCCGGCCGGGCCGCCACCACCCTCATCGAGGACCAGCGCCGCGTCGCGGTGGTGGTGCGCTTCTCGCCCGGGAGCCGGAGCGACATCGAACACATCGGCAGGCTGCTGGTGGCGGCCCCCGGGGGCGAGCGCGTGCCGCTCTCGCAGCTGGCCCGCATCCAGCTGGTGGAGGCGCCCGCCCAGGTCTCGCGCGAGAACGGCATCCGCCGCGTGGTGGTGGAGGCCAACATCCGCGGCCGCGACCTGGGCGGCTTCGTGGCCGAGGTGCAGGCGCGGCTCAAGCCCTTCGAGCAGGAGCTCCCCCCGGGCACCTTCCTGGAGCTGGGGGGCCAGTTCGAGAACCAGCAGCGCGCCATGCGCACCCTGGCGGTGGTGGTCCCCATCGCCCTGGCGCTCATCCTGCTGCTGCTCTACCTGGCGCTGGGCTCCTTCGGCGACGCGCTGCTGGTGCTGCTCAACCTCCCCTTCGCCCTGGTGGGCGGGGTGGTCGCGGTGGTGCTGTTCCGCATGCCGGTCTCGGTGTCGGCCGCCGTGGCCTTCATCGTGCTGCTCGGCGTCGCCGTGCAGAATGGCGTGGTGCTGGTGGCCTTCCTGCGGCAACTCCGCGACCAGGGCCGGAGCGTGTCCGAGGCGGTCCGCGAGGGCTGCGACCTGCGCTTCCGGCCGCTGCTCATGACCGCGCTCACCAGCTTCATCGGCCACCTGCCAATGCTCTACGCCCAGGGCTCCGGCGCCGACATCCAGAGGCCGCTGGCGGTGGTGGTGATGGGCGGGCTGGTGACCTCGACGGCGCTCACCCTGCTGGTGCTGCCGGCCATCTACGTGGACCGGGAGCGGCGCCGCGCCTCCAGGCCTGGGCTCGTCACCGGTGGAGGCCGCGCCCGGCCATCCGGATGAACACTGCGGCAATCACCACGATGGACGTCCAGGTGATGACGGCAAGCCCGAGGAGCGCCTGCTGGGATGTCGTGTCGTTCATATTCCCCTGGTTAGTCGTCGCCTTCGTCCCCGTCCGTGACGACGGAGGCCCTCCTGGTGACATTCCCGTGACGGCGCCAGGGGCCGGCTTGCCAGGGCATGTGGTTACATCGTAGATAAACGATATGCCGAACGCCCTGAAGAAGGTCGTCTGCGAACCCATCGACCCCGCGCACGAGAAGCCCGACTTGCGCCCCGTCGAGGGACCAGCCGCGGATGAGGAGCTGGCCGCGCTCACCAAGGCCGTCGGCCACCCCGCCCGGGTGCAGATCCTGCGGCTGCTGGTCCGCCGCGAGTCCTGCATCTGCGGCGACATCGTCGAGGAGCTGCCGCTGGCCCAGTCCACCGTGTCCCAGCACCTCAAGGTGCTCAAGGAGGCCGGCCTCATCCGCGGCGAGATCGACGGTCCTCGCGTCTGCTACTGCGTCGAGCCCCACGCCCTCCGGCGCCTGAAGGCGCTCGTCGCCAGCCTCTAGGAGACCATCGTGTCCAATCCCTCCGCCGGTGTCGCCGGGCGCCTCTCCTTTCTGGACCGTTACCTGACGCTCTGGATCTTCGCCGCCATGGGGGCCGGCGTCGCGCTCGGCTTCCTCTGGCCGGGCGTGGTGCCCATGCTCGACCGGATGTCGGTCGGGACCACCTCGCTCCCCATCGCCATCGGGCTGGTGCTGATGATGTACCCGCCGCTCGCCAAGGTCCGCTACGAGCAGCTGCCGCGGGTCCTGAAGGACGTGCGCATCCTCACGCTCTCGCTGGTGCAGAACTGGATCGTCGGGCCGCTGCTGATGTTCCTGCTGGCGGTGGTCTTCCTGCGCGACAAGCCCGAGTACATGGTCGGACTGATCCTCATCGGCCTGGCCCGCTGCATCGCCATGGTGATCGTCTGGAACGACCTGGCCGGCGGCGACACCGAGTACTGCGCCGGGCTGGTGGCCTTCAACTCGTTCTTCCAGGTGCTCTTCTTCTCGGTCTACGCTTGGGTCTTCATCACCGTGCTGCCTGGCTGGCTCGGGCTGCAGGGGGCCGAGGTCCACATCACCATCGGGGAGATCGCCCAGAGCGTCTTCATCTACCTCGGCATCCCGTTCATCGCCGGCGTGGCCAGCCGCTTCGGCCTGGCCAGGTGGAAAGGCGAGGACTGGTACCGCACCGTCTTCATCCCGCGCATCTCGCCCATCACGCTGGTGGCGCTGCTCTTCACCATCGTGGTGATGTTCTCGCTCAAGGGCGAGACCATCGTGCAGCTTCCCTTCGACGAGGTGCGCATCGCCATCCCGCTGCTCATCTACTTCGTGGTGATGTTCTTCGTATCGTTCTTCATGAGCCGGAAGCTGGGGGCCAGCTACGGCCAGACGGCGACGCTTTCGTTCACCGCGTCGTCCAACAACTTCGAGCTGGCCATCGCGGTCGCCGTCGCCACCTTCGGCATGCACCACGGCGCCGCCTTCGCCGCGGTCATCGGGCCGTTGGTGGAGGTCCCCGTCCTCATCGGCCTCGTCAACGTCTCCTTGCGCCTGCGAGACCGCTGGTTCCCGGGCGAGACCGCCCGCCTGGAAGCACTCAAGAACTGCGCGGGGAGCTTCCCGGCCAATGGAGAGGTGAAGCCGTGAAGGACAAGTCCTGGCAGGCCGAGGCCGAGGAGCTGAAGAGGCTCGCACCGAAGCACATCCTCTTCCTCTGCGTCGCCAACTCGGCGCGCAGCCAGATGGCCGAGGGCATCGCCCGGTCGTTGGCTCCGGCGGGCGTGACCATCTCCTCGGCCGGCTCGAAGCCCTCCAGGGTCAACCCGCTCGCCATCAAGGCGCTCGACGAGATCAGCATCGACCTCCGCGGCCACTTCTCCAAGAGCGTCGACACCATCCCGCCCGAGGGGGTCGAGGTCGTGATCACGCTCTGCGCCGAGGAGGAGTGCCCGGTATTCCTCGGCAGGGCCCGCCGCATCCACTGGGGCCTGCCCGATCCGGGCGGCGCCGGCCTGAGCGACGAGCAGAAGCTCCAGTCCTTCCGCGACGTCCGCGACGAGTTGAAGCGTCGACTCTCGGTCGTCTTCGGTCGCTGAACCAGCGGAGAACGTTATGTCCAAGCTCCAGGTCTTCGATCCCGCCATGTGCTGCTCCACCGGAGTCTGCGGCCCCGAGGTGGACCCGGTGCTGGTCCGCTTCGCCGCCGACCTCGAGTGGCTGAAGGAGAACGGTCTGGTCGTGGAGCGCTTCAACCTCTCGCAGGAGCCAGCCGCCTTCGTCGGCAATCCGGAGGTGGTCGCGGCCATGCGCGCGCGCGACGACGCGCTGCCGCTCCTGCTCCTCAACGGGAAGATCGTGGCGCAGGGGAGCTATCCGGAGCGCGAGGCGCTGGCCGGCATCTTTGGCGTCGCAGTGCCCAACAGACTCTACACCGAGGCGGTCGCAGAGCTCGTGGCCATCGGCGCCGCCATCGCGTCCAACTGCGAACCCTGCTTCCGGTTCCACTACGACAAGGCGCGAAAGCTCGGCGTGTCGAAGGAGGACATGGCGCGTGCGGTCGCCACCGCCAAGGCCGTGAAGGAGTCGCCGGCCCGCGCCGTGGTCGCCCTCGCGGAGAAGTACCTGGACGCCACGTTTGCGACCAAGGATGGGCCGGCCGCTTTCCAGCCCCAGGCGGAGAAGGCCGCCGCCTGCTGCCCTCCAGCCGAGGCAGCGCCCGTCAGCCTCGGGAAGCCTGGCGGCGCGCCCAAGAAGTGCTGCTGAGGACCGGGATGGATCTCGCCCAGGGCGCCACGCGCCACCTCTTCTTCACCGGCAAGGGCGGCGTCGGGAAGACGTCGGTGGCCTGCGCCACTGCGGTGCGCCTCGCTGACCAGGGCCGGCGGGTCCTGCTCGTCTCCACCGACCCGGCCTCCAACCTGGACGAGGTTCTCGGTACGCCTCTAGGTACTACGCCAACGCCGGTAGCTGGGGCGCCCGGCCTCTCCGCGCTCAACCTCGACCCTGTGGCCGCTGCGCACGCCTACCGGGACTGCGTGGTCGGCCCCTATCGCGACCTCCTCCCGCCGGCGGCCGTCCGTAGCATGGAGGAGCAGCTCTCCGGCGCCTGCACGGTCGAGATCGCGGCCTTCGACGAGTTCGCCCGTCTCCTCGGTGACCCGGAAGCGACGGCGGCGTTCGACCACGTGCTCTTCGACACCGCGCCCACGGGCCACACCCTGCGGCTCCTGACGCTCCCGTCCGCCTGGGCGGGCTTCGTGGACCAGAGCGCCTTCGGCACGAGTTGCCTCGGACCACTGGCTGGCCTGGAGAAGCAGCGGGCGCTCTACGAGGCCACGGTGAAGGCGCTGTCGGACCCGGCAAGCACCACCATGGTGCTGGTGGCCCGACCCGAGCCCTCCGCGCTCGCCGAGGCTGCGCGCACCAGCACCGAGCTGAGCGCGCTCGGCGTCACCAACCTCAAGCTGGTTGTGAACGGTGTCTTCGAGGCCACCGGGCACGACCCGGTCGCGGTAGCCATGGCTCGTCGCGGGCGCGCGGCACTGGATGCCATGCCGCCGAGCTTGCGGACGCTTCCTCGGGTCACCGTGCCACTGCGTCCCTCGGCGCTCATCGGGATCACGGCACTCCGGCAGGTGGATAAGCCATTCCAGCTCACTCCGGCCGTCATGACCACGGCTCCGACGCACCCGTCCCTCGCCGCCATGATCGACGCCCTCGCCACGACGCCGCGTGGGGTCATCCTCACGATGGGCAAAGGAGGCGTCGGCAAGACGACCGTCGCAGCCGCCATCGCGGTCGAGCTGGCGCGGCGCGGACTGCGCGTCCACCTCAGCACCACCGACCCGGCGGCCCACGTCGCCGACGCGGTGGGTGGGCCGCTGGCCGGCCTCACCGTGAGCCGGATCGACCCCGCAGCAGAGACCGCTGCTTACACCGCGGAGGTCCTCGGCTCGGTTGGGCCCGACCTCGACGCCAAGGGGCGAGCCCTGCTGGAGGAGGACCTCCGGTCGCCTTGCACCGAGGAGGTCGCGGTCTTCCGGGCCTTCGCGCGCACGGTCGCGGAGGGCCAGGACGGTCTGGTAGTCTTGGACACGGCGCCCACCGGCCACACCATCCTGCTCCTCGACGCCGCCGAGTCGTATCACCGTGAGGTGCTCCGCCAGGGGAGCCGGATGCCGGAGTCGGTGCGCCAGCTCCTGCCACGCCTGCGGGACCCCGCCTTCACGCGCGTGCTGCTGGTGACACTGCCCGAGGCCACGCCAGTCCACGAGGCGCGGGCGCTTCAGGCCGACCTGGCGCGAGCCGGCATCCAGCCGTTCGGCTGGGTGGTGAACCAGAGCCTGGCGGCCGTAGCGACCCGCGACCCCGTGATTGCGGCGCGGCAGGCGGGCGAGGCGCCATACCTGGCAGAGGTGCGCGCCATCACCACCAGGTTCGCCGTCTTGCCCTGGGTTCCGGAGGTGCCCCGTGGCGCCAAGGCGCTTGGGGAGTTGGCCCGCTCCATTGAAGCTGCGACACCCCTTCGAGGAGGTCTCGGTGAACGAACCGCTCTATAACGTCCTCTTCCTTTGCACTGGCAACTCGGCTCGCAGCATCATGGCCGAGGCGGTGCTGAAGCGGCTCAGCCACGGACGCTTCCAAGCCTTCTCGGCCGGCAGCCACGCGACCGGCGTCGTGCACCCCCTGGCGCTCCAGGCCCTGGAGCGGATGAAGCTCCCGACCACCGGGTTCCGGAGCAAGAACTGGGACGAGTTCGCGGGCTCTGGGGCACCGCCGCTACACTTCGTCTTCACCGTCTGCGACAAGGCGGCCGGTGAGGTCTGTCCCGTGTGGCCGGGGCAGCCGATCACTGCGCACTGGGGAGTCGAGGACCCGGCCGCCGTGGTGGGCAGCGACGAAGCGCGCCAGGCCGCCTTCAGCACTGCACTCCGGATCCTGACCCGGCGCATCGAGCTGTTCCTCAACCTGCCGCTGGAAAAGCTCGACAACCTCGCTCTCAAGGAGCGGTTGTCCGCCATCGGGAAGTCCTGAGCTGTTCGCTGGGCAGACCGGAGCGGGGCGCGGTGCTTGCCGCCATCAAGGCGAGATGGCAGACACCGGAATTCGAATCGAGTTCGAGACGCGGAGGACGGGTAGGGCTCCGCTCTTCACAAGTCGGTAAACGGTCGCTCGCGACACCCGGAGCCGCGTTGCGGCTTCGCCAACAGTCAGCAACGGGCCTGGAAGGTCCTGCACCACTAATGCACCAAACGGCGTCTCATCCGGTGGAAACGGTGCCACTGGGTGGAAACCAGCCTCGCCCGCGTTCCCAATGTTGTCGAAGGGATACGAAGCGGTGCCACCCGGTACCACGCCGTGCGGATCACCCTGCGGCCCTTCGGGACCAAGGGGTCGCAGGTTCAAATCCTGTCTCCCCGACTCAGAAGGCCCTGGAACGACTCGGGAAAACCGATCGTTCCGGGGCCTTCGACTTTGAGTCCGGGGCTTCTGCACCACTAATGCACCAAACGGCCCACATTTCGGAGGCCGCAGGCGCTCGATCTGGCCCGCTCAGCGTCCTCGCAAGTCTTTGGAATCAGGCCCTCGTACAACTGGTGCCACGCCGTGCGGATCGACGCCAGTTGGCTCAAAGCCAAGGTGTCGGTGATCATGACGCGCCTGTCACGGGACCCAGGCAGGGCTTGCCCCGAGGTAGCAAAAAGCTACCCATGGTTCATCGGCCAGTCAGTCAGTCTCTCCGAAGCCCTCGTGCTCGACGCCCGCCTCGTCGGCGGAGTGGCCGAGCGGTCGATCGCAAGCCAGACCGACTAGGCGTGCCCGGGTCGCGCCGTCGAGGCGGTGTTGCGCACCGACAGCGTCCTGCGGCTCAAGCAGCGCGGGGAAGCGGACGGGAAGCGCACGGTCGGCCGGTTTGTGAACCGCGTGTTCCGCCCCGCCTGACGCACGTGACCTCGCTCTTCGACATGCGCCCTATCATCGTCGCGATAGCTGGGCCCAACGGTGCCGGCAAGTCCGCATTCTATGAGGCCCACCTCGAACCGGCCGGCCTCCGCTTCGTGCACACGGATGAGTTCTCGCGCGAGTTGCGAGTCGACGCCTATCAAGACCGACGCGCGCGCCATCCTATGCGGAACGGGTTCATCTTGCCGGGGAGTGACCGCACCTACTTTGGCGATACCCACCTACTGCGGGAGTTCAGAGACAGGTGGCGCGACCCTACGCGGCAGCAGATGTGGGAGATCGGGGACGGGTGCGCGACTGGCATGCTAGCGTTTCGTCATGCCTACCCCCGTTCATATCTCAACCAGTTCTCACATCGGGGAACACCGCATCATCGAAGAGTTGGGCCTGGTGCGTGTGAATGCCGCTGATGTCAAGCCGGATGTCGCAAACAGGAACCTCCTTTCACGACTCCTCAACTACTTTGCATTCGGTGCGCTCAACGCCCGTTTCAGCTCCTACGACGAAGCGGTCGAGTACTTGAAGGATGCGGTCAGGACGCGCGGCGGGAATGGTGTGATTCAGATCCGATGGGAGCCACCCGAGTACATCGAGCGGATTGAAGGCGTGGCGGTGAAGATCGAGCCCAAGGACGCCGACCGAACCGAGCGTAGCCCGTAGCAGGCCCCTCCCCCCCCCCCCCACTCGATCGACCAGATGGTGGCGCCAGGAGGCCACGCGCGCCGGACGATCACCCGGGCGCAGCGCGAGGGCCCCCCGTACCGATGACCCCCAGGGTGAGTGCGCTGAACGCGGCCCCGGCGATGAAGGTGGCCGGCGCGCCCAGGCGATCCCAGAGAAGTCCTGCAACGACGCTGGCCACCAGCATGGCGGCTCCGCTCATCAGGTTGAAGAAGCCGAAGGCGGTGCCACGCAGGTCCGCAGGCGCTACCTCGGCCACCATGGTCGAGAGCAGCCCCTGGGTGATGCCCATGTGGAGACCCCAGAGCGAGATACCGAGCCAGACCCAGCCCCAGTGGCTGCTCCAGGCCAGGACCGCGTCGGCGCCGACCAGCACCACAAGCCCCAGCGCCAGGAGCCTGGTGTGGCTCATCGAGTCAGACAGCTTGCCGAAGGGATAGGCGGAGAGCGCGTAGACCACGTTCATGCCGACGAAGACGAGCGGCACGTAGCCGATGCCGAGGCCGCCCTGCTGGGCCCGCAGGACCAGGAAGGCTTCGCTGAAGCGGGCCAGCGTGAAGGCCGCCCCCACCCCCACCACCCACCAGTACCGCGCAGGCAACCTGCTCAGTTCGCGTGCCCGGAGCGGGTTGGCCCGTGGGCCGTCGCGGGGTCGCGAGGGCTCCCGGACGCCGAACACCAGCAGCCCGACCGCCAGGACTGCCGGGATGATGGCCACCTTGAAGACGGCGCGGACGTCGTCCGCCCAGAGCAGCATCAGGCCCACCGCCAGCAGCGGCCCCATGAAGGCGCCTACCGTGTCGAGCGCCTGCCGCAGGCCAAAGGCCGCGCCGCGTACCTCTGGCGGTGCGATGTCGGCGACCAGGGCGTCGCGCGGGGCGCCGCGGATGCCCTTGCCGACCCGGTCGATCATACGGGCGCCGAGGACGAAGGCAGGGCTCGACGCCAGGGCGAACAGCGGCTTCGACAGGGCGCCCAGCCCATACCCGAGAACGGCCAGCGGCTTGCGGTGGCCCAGCCAGTCGCTCAAGGGGCCTGAGATGACCTTGACGATCAGCGCGGTTGCCTCGGCGACGCCCTCGATGGCGCCAATGGTTAGTGCGCTGGCCCCGAGCACGCTCGACATGAAGGCCGGCAGGAGGCTGTGGATGAGCTCGGACGAGGTGTCCATGAGCAGGCTCACGAGCCCCAGCGCCACGATCCCGAACGGGATTTTCGATCCTGCCGGCCTCGCCAGGGTCACTTGGTGGCTCTCCGGAACGGCGTGGCGCCGGCGTAGCGCGCTTGCGCCCCGAGCTCCTCCTCGATGCGGAGCAGCTGGTTGTACTTGGCCACCCGCTCGCCGCGGCACGGCGCCCCGGTCTTGAGTTGCCCGGCGCTGGTGGCCACGGTGAAGTCGGCGATGAAGTCATCTGGCGTCTCGCCGGAGCGGTGGCTGACGACGGTGCCGTAGCCGGCGGCGCGGGCCTCGCTCATGCAGCGCAGGGTCTCGGAGACGGTGCCGATCTGGTTCAGCTTGATGAGCACGGAGTTGCCAATGCCCCTGGCGATCCCCTCCCGCAGGATGGCGGGGTTGGTGACGAAGATGTCGTCGCCCACCAGCGGGATCTGGCCACCCAGCCGGTCGGTGAGCGCCTTCCAGCCGTTCCAGTCCTGCTCGGCCAGACCGTCCTCGATGAGCCAGATGGGGAACTGCCGGACCCAGTCGGCCCAGAAGTCGATCATCTGGGCGGAGGTCTTCTTGCCGGCTCCCGACTTCGAGAGCACGTAGGCGCCATCCTCGAAGAACTCGCTGGCGGCGGGGTCGAGCGCCAGGACCACGTCCGTGCCGGGCTTGAAGCCGGCCTTCTGGATGGCCGCCAGGATCACCTCCACCGCCTCGACGTTGGCCTTGAGATTGGGCGCGAAGCCGCCCTCGTCGCCGACGCCGGTCCCGAGCCCCTTGGCCTTCAGGGTGCTCTTCAGCGCGTGGTAGCACTCGGCCGCCCAGCGCAGCGCCTCGCGGAAGCTGGGCGCGCCGACCGGGGCGATCATGAACTCCTGGAAGTCGACGCTGTTGTCGGCGTGGGCTCCGCCGTTGAGCACGTTGAGCATCGGGACCGGCAGCAGCGTGGCGTCCACGCCGCCGAGGTACCGGTAGAGGGGGAGCCCGGCGCTCGCCGCCGCAGCGCGCGCCGCGGCCATCGAGACGCCCAGGATGGCGTTCGCCCCGAGCTTGGCCTTGGTCGGAGTGCCGTCGAGCGCGAGGAGCCTGGCGTCCAGGCCGGCCTGGTCGGCCGCGTCCAGTCCCTTCACGGCGGGAGCGATGAGTTCGTTCACGTGGGCGACCGCCTTGGTCACGCCCTTCCCGCCGAAGCGCCCCTTGTCACCGTCCCGCAGTTCCAGGGCCTCGCGGGTGCCCGTTGAGGCCCCCGACGGCACGCCGGCCCGCCCCGTAGCCCCGTCGTCCAGCCGCACGTCCACCTCGACCGTCGGGTTGCCGCGCGAGTCCAGGATCTCCCGGGCCTTCAGCTGCACGATGCCGCTCATGGTGTCTCCCCTCCGTTTGATCGGGCCGCCAGGAGCGGCTCGAGCTCGCTGCGCAGCGCGTCCAGCCTCGACAGCTCGGACTGGACGGCCCCTGCTCCTTCGGCACGTCGGGCGCGTGCCTCCCCCACGGCCTGGCGCGTCACCTCCCGCACCTCGCGGAGCCGCTCCCGCACCTCCCGCTCCAGCCGCCGCCGGCTCTCGCCGGCCCGCGCTGCCAGGTCGTAGGCGACCCGCGAGGCATTGGTCTCGATGAGGCGGGCCAGCAGCGCCTGGGCCCGCCGGCGTGCCGACCGGAGCACAACCCTCCGGGGCCGGGCCAGGTCGACCAGGACCGCGAAGGGCAGCCGGCCCGTGGTGGAGCGGAGCTCGGTGAAGCGGAGGTCCCCCTGGACCCGGAATCCGGCCTCGGCCCCGAGCGGTCGCGGCGCGAGGGTCCAGCCGGCCTTGGCTGACATGCGCTCGAGGAACTGGTTCGCGAGGTCCACGAAGCGCGCCATGCCGGCGCGGTAGGCGGCCTCCGCCTCCGGGACCAGCTCGCCGCGAAACCGCTCCGCCACCTGGTCGGCGATGGCCCAGGTGTCCTCGAGCGCCGCCGCATAGAGGGCGGTGCGCGGCACATTGAGGGCAGCGAGCCGCTCGTCGAGGGCGCGGCTGGCGTCGGCCTGGGCCCTGGGGAAGAACGCCTCGTGGCGCGCCACGTAGTCGCGGGCCAGGCGCGCTTCCTCTGCCGCGAGGAGCACGCCCAGGTCGGCCGTGGCCCGCTCCGCCTCGGCGAGCTGTGTCTCCAGGCCCGCGAGCCGCCGTTCGGACTCCTCCACCGGCCGGAGGAGCGCCTCGCGCCGCTCGCCGAGCTCCGCCAGCAGCCCGTGCCCCAGCCGCGCGACGGCCCGCGTGTTCGCCTGGTCGAGCAGGTCGGCCCCAGCCGTCCGCGCCAGCGCCGTGAGCGCGCCCGACAGGGCCCCGAGGTCCCGGGTCGGGGTCCCGCCGCACAAACCTTCGGTGGCGCTCACCTGGTAGACGCGGCCCATGGGGCGACGGAGGCGCTGCGACAGCACCTCTGTCGCGAAGTAAGCCCCCTCCGCGCGCTCGGCCTCGGTCAGGCGGTCGGACTTGTTGATGACCAGGAAGAGGTGACGCGCCTGGGCCGCGACCTGCTCCACCAGCGCCACCTCGTCGCCCGAGATGGGCGGGTCGGCGCCGAGGACGACGAGCGCTGCGTCCACCTGGGGGACGAATCGTCGCGTCACCGCCGAGTTGCCCTCGAAGACTGAGCCGAGCCCCGGCGTGTCCACCAGGCAGAGCCCGCTGGCAAGGAGCGGGCTCGGCAGGAAGACCTCCACGACATGAACGCCGAGGTGGTTCTCCGGGTTCTTCGCTTCACTCACGAACCGGGCGATCTCCTCCACGGGGATCGCCTCGGTGCGGCCGTCCTCGAAGGTCACCGAGGCGTGCCTCGGGCCGTGACGCAGCACCGTGATGGCCGAGGTCACCGGCACGATGCCCATGGGCAGGACGGGCTCGCCGACGAGCGCGTTCAGCAGGGTGGACTTTCCGCGCTTGAACTGACCGATGCACGCCACGTGGAATCGCCCTTCGACGAGGCGGCTGGCCGTCTCCCTTGCCTCCATGGCGATGGCGGGCGACCTGGCGCGGCTCGCCAGTTCGGCGATCGCCTCCAGCGGCGAGCCGCGCCCCACTCCTCCCGTGGCGCTCGCTAGCGTGGTCATCGCCAGCCCCCAGTGAAGAACCCGGACAGGGCGCCGCTGATGATCCTGGAAGTTGCCAGGCCCAGCAGCCCGGCCGCCAGGCAGAGGAAGATCATCCCGGCCATGTAGGCCAGGGCGAGCAGGAAGGCACGCTCCTCGAGGAGGTGCAGCGTCTCGTGGTTGAAGGCCGAGTAGGTCGTGAAGCCTCCGGCCACGCCGGTGGCGAGGAACAGGCGCATGTCCGGGGAGATGACGGCGGCCCGGAGCGAGAGGTCCATGACCACGGCGATGAACCAGGAGCCGACCACATTGACGATGGCGGTGCCGACCGGCACGGTCATGGGCCAGGCGTTCGCCGCCCAGGAAGCGACCAGATACCGGGCCCCGGAGCCGATTGCACCGCCGACGCAGACCAGCATGAGCCTCGCCAACACGTCCTCCTTGGAGGCGCCCGGGGGGGGGCTCTGACTGGGGAGCTCCTGCTGGGCGTCCAGCGCCACCGCAGGAGTCATTGGCCGCCCGCGGCGGCGATTGTGGCGGACTCCACCGCCGTCGATGTCGGGGAACAGTAGCGTGGCTCCGGCGCGCGGACAACGGGTGACAAACAGTCATCCTCCCAGATGGGTCGTCGCCACGCTCCACCTGGTCGGCCCTATGATGGCCGCGGACGGCTCGAGTGCCGTGGCGTCATCTGCGCCATCGGCAGGAGGTAGTCCATGACGTCATTCGGGCGTGCCAGGCGGGTGCGGATCTACGTCAACGAGGGCGACCATGTCGGCCACGTGCCGACGCACGTCGCCGTCATGCAGTTCCTCCGTCGAGAGGGAGCCCAGGGCGCGACCGTGTTTCGCGGCACCGAGGGCTTCGGCGCGGCGGGCGAGGTCCACCTGAGCCACCTGGTCGACGTGGCCGGAAAGCTGCCGCTGCTGGTGGAGTGGATCGACGAGGCGCAGCGCGTCGAGCGGCTGATGCCGAAGCTCCTGGCCCTGGTCAAGCACGGCTTCATCACCTCCGACGAGACCGAGATCGTGCTCT
>Ga0315271_10000099_pt1 | contig 39781 bp, 37 predicted proteins | sample C3_top_MG_FD_204664 | JGI IMG/M metagenome (GOLD analysis project Ga0315271, IMG submission 204664) | Sediment microbial communities from Yellowstone Lake, YNP, Wyoming, USA - C3_top | ecosystem: Environmental > Aquatic > Freshwater > Lake > Sediment | place: USA: Wyoming | collected 2017-08-01
GCTTCCCCGGCGATCGTCACGCTCCAGGGTTTGGTGCGCAGGGTCGAAGCGTTCTCGGCCGGGTCGCCCTTGTCGAGGCCGAATTCGTAGAAATTGTTGTAGCCGGTGATCTCCTCGAAAGTGTTGGCCTTCTCGGTCACCGAGAAACGTGGATTGCGCGTGTACCTGAGAGCGGCTGCAGTGGTGGTCGCGGTAGACGCGCGCCCGGGCAATACGCTGCTGGCCGCCAGGCCCAGGGCAGCGGCCAGCACATCGCGGCGCATATGGAAAAAGCGCTCCGCGGTAATCTCCGAGGGGCGGATACCAGGCAACTTGAGTCGGGGCATGGATTTCACCTGTGGCGGCTCGGAAGCGGGCAATGCACCGCCGTTGACTCTATATCGTCGCGGGCGGTGCCAAGGTTACACCGCAAGCTCACAATCAGGCCGCGCTGGTCGTCGAACCGTGGCGCGACCAGCGCACGGCGCGCACGTTGGGCAGGTTAACCACTGCTGCGGGTGAGCCATTGACGTAGGTGCCCGCGCCGACCAGCTGCAGATGCCCGAGATCGGCCGGGCTGTTGCCGTAGGCGCAGCTGTGCGTGGGCCGGTAGGTCTGCAGCAGCGCCTGCAGACAACGCACCTTCTCTTCGCCGCGGCGATTGGCGGACTGCAGCGCGCCATGCAGGCGGCCATCCGCGTGCCAACGCAGCTGCGTGCAAATGGCTTCATCAAATCCCAGGGCTGCGGCGATGGCCGGCACGTAAAGATCCGGACTCGCCGAGAGCAACACCAGATGAGCACCTGCGCTGCGATGCGCGCGGATCTGCTCGAGCGCTTCGGCAAAGACACCGCCGCGCAACAGCCTGGCAATAAAGGTCTGGTTCCAGCGTTCCAGCTCGCCACGTGTCAACCCGCCCAGGGTCAGGCGGATGACGGCACTCTTGAGCGCACCGCGATCGCGCTCCACCAGGCAGTATTTCAGGAGCGGCAGCAGGCACAACGGCAGCCGCCAGAGTCGCTGCGGATGTCGCCCGAGGTAGCCCAGCAGGTAGCCAACCAGCGTATCGCTGCGCGTGATGGTCCCGTCCAGATCAAAGACGGCCAGCGTCGTCACGGCGCCCTCTGGCGCTGGCGCGGAGGACGCGGGCGCTGCGGGCACTCAGGCCGCCTTGCCGGCACCCGCCAGTTGTCGCAGCACGTAGTGCAGGATGCCGCCGTGCTGGAAATAGTCGCGCTCCTTGGGCGTGTCGATACGCACCCGCACGTCGAAACGAATCGCAGCGCCATTGTCTGGTGTCGCCACCACTGTGACGCTCCTGGCGCTGCCGCCGGCCAGCCCCTGGATTTCAAAGCGCTCGCGGCCGGTAATTCCCAGGCTCTGCGCGCTCTGGCCGTCCTGGAACTGCAGCGGCAGCACGCCCATGCCGATCAGGTTGGAGCGATGGATGCGCTCGAAACTCTCGGCGATCACTGCGCGCACCCCCAGCAACATGGTGCCCTTGGCCGCCCAGTCGCGTGACGAGCCGGTGCCATATTCCTTGCCGGCGAGAATGATCAACGGTGTCTTTTCCGACTGGTAGCGCATCGCGGCGTCGAAGATGCTGAGCTGTTCGCCGCTGGGCACGTGCACGGTGACGCCGCCTTCGGTGCCGGGCAGCAGCAGGTTCTTCAGGCGGATGTTGGCAAAGGTGCCACGCATCATCACTTCATGATTGCCGCGCCGCGCGCCGTACTGATTGAAGTCGACCGGCTGTACGCCCTGCGCCACCAGATAGTTCGCCGCCGGGCTGCCTTTGGCGATATTGCCGGCCGGAGAAATGTGATCGGTGGTCACCGAATCGCCGAGCAAGGCCAGCGCCCGTGCGCCACGAATCTCGCCGACCGCCGCCGGCGCCATGCTCATACCATCGAAATAGGGCGGGTTCTTGACGTAGGTGGAGTGCGGGTCCCAGGCGTAGATCTTGCCTGCCGGCACCTTGATCGCCTGCCAGCGTTCATCGCCTTCGAAGACGCCCGCGTATCCGCGACGGAACATCTCCGAGTTGATGTTCTGGTGCACGCAGTCGGCAATTTCCTTGGCGGAAGGCCAGATGTCCTTGAGATATACCGCATGTCCAGCGCTGTCGGTGCCGAGTGCTTCGCTGTTCAGATCAATATCGAGTGTGCCGGCGAGTGCGTAGGCCACAACCAGGGGCGGCGAGGCCAGGAAGTTCATCTTCACTTCCGGATGCACGCGGCCGTCAAAGTTGCGATTGCCGGAGAGCACCGAGCAGCCGATGACATTGCCGGCCTTGACCCCAGCCGAGATCTCCGGTTTCAGGGGACCAGAATTGCCGATGCAGGTGGTGCAACCAAAACCCACGACATCAAAACCGATGCCTGCCAACTCAGTGAGCAGGCCGGCACTGCTCAGGTAATCGGACACTACGCGCGAACCGGGCGCCAGACTGGTCTTGACCCAGGGCCTGGAGTTCAGGCCACGCCGGCGTGCGTTGCGCGCCACCAACCCGGCCGCGATCATCACGTAGGGGTTCGAGGTGTTGGTGCAGCTGGTAATGGCGGCGATCAGTACCGCGCCGTCGGCCAGCTCATAGCTCTGCTGGCCAGAGCTGACTTTTGCCTTGCCCGTAGCGCTGGCATCCTGTTTGGCTCGCTCGGTTGCCATCCTGGCGTGGTGCGTGCGATAAGTGCTCTTGGCAAGCCGCAACGGCACACGATCCTGCGGACGACTGGGACCGGCCAGGCTCGGCTCGACAGTGCCCAAATCCAGTTCCAGTACATCGGTGTACGCGGCAGTCGGCGCCCCATTGATCCGCCATAAGCCCAGAGCCCTGGCATAGGCCTCGACCAGGGCAACCTGTTCGGGCGTTCGGCCCGAGAGCTGCAGATAGCGAATGGTTTCTTCATCGACCGGGAAGATCGCGCAGGTACTGCCAAACTCGGGCGACATATTGCTGATGGTGGCGCGATCGGCGAGGGGCAGATTGGCGAGACCGTCGCCAAAGAACTCGACGAATTTATCGACCACACCCCGCTTGCGCAGCATTTCGGTGACCGTGAGCACCAGATCGGTCGCGGTCGCGCCCGCGGGCAGCGTGCCATTGAGTTTGAAGCCGATGACCTGTGGAATCAGCATGGTGACCGGCTGCCCCAGCATGGCCGCTTCGGCCTCGATGCCGCCCACGCCCCAGCCGAGCACACCCAGGCCGTTGATCATGGTGGTGTGCGAATCGGTGCCCACTACCGTATCGGGGTAGGCCTGGCGCGATTTTCCGGTGTCGCTGTCGAACACCACGCGCCCGAGGAATTCCAGATTCACCTGATGGACGATGCCGGTATTGGGCGGCACGACTTTAAAATTGCGAAACGCCGTCTGGCCCCAGCGCAGGAACGCGTAGCGCTCGCCGTTGCGACCAAACTCGATGCGATTGTTGTTGGCCAGGGCCTGCGCGGTGCCGTATTCATCCACCTGCACGGAATGATCGATGACCAGCTCGGCCGGGGCCAGCGGATTGACCTTGTCGGCATCGCCGCCCAGGCGGGTGATGGCTTCGCGCATCGCCGCCAGATCGACTACGCAGGGCACGCCGGTGAAGTCCTGCATGATGACCCGCGCCGGCGTAAACGAGATCTCGTAGGAAGGCTGTGCCTGCGGATCCCAGTTGAGCAGCGCCTCGATATCCTTGCGCGTCACATTGACGCCATCCTCGAAACGCAACAGGTTCTCGAGCAGAATCTTCAGCGAGTAGGGCAGTCGCGCCACCCGTTCCGCGCCGAGCGCCCTGATATTGAAGATCTCGTAAGTGGTTGCGCCCGATTTCAGTGTGGTGCGAGCCTGGTAGCTATCGGTCATGGTTCCTCCAGATCCTGGCGGGGCACTGTGCCCGGCGCCAGCAAAGCGGGCGCATTATAGGGTTTCTTCGATGACGCCGCCGCCCAGGCAACGTTCACCCAGATACAGCGCGGCCGTCTGTCCTGGGGTGGCGGCCCACTGCGGCGACTGAAAATGCACGAGCGCGGTGTTATCGGGGCGCAATTCGATCCTGGCAGGCTGATCGGGCTGGCGATAGCGCAGCTTCACGCCTGCTGCAAATTCTGTGACGGGTGGCTCGCACAGCCAGTTGATAGCGCCAGTGCGCAGCGCCTCGCTGCCCAGGCCCGCGCGCTCCATGCCCTGCACCACCAGCAGGGCATTGCGCAGCGTATCTTTGCGTGCCACGTACCAGGGCTCGCCGGCGCTGCCCCGCACACCACCGATTTCGAGGCCGCCGCGCTGACCCAGGGTGTAAAACGGCAGGCCGCGATGCCGGCCCAGCACGCGTCCGTCCAGCGTTTCAATCGGCCCCGGGGTCTCGGGAATATAGCGCCTGAGGAATTCTGCAAACGGGCGCTCACCTATGAAGCAGATGCCGGTGCTATCCGGCTTGTCGTGAACCGGGAAACCGGCGCGCAGCGCGTGCTCGCGCACCTGCGATTTGTGCAGCTCGCCGAGCGGAAACAGCACGTGTGCGAAACGGCTGCGTTCGACGCCGCACAGAAAATAGGACTGGTCTTTGGCCGCGTCGCTGGCACGCAGCAACGAGGGCGCGCCATGATCATCGGCGCAGCGCGCATAGTGACCGGTGGCGAACCAGTCAGCGCCGAGGCGCTGGGTATAGCGCAGGCAGGCGCCAAATTTTATTTCACGATTGCACAGCACATCGGGGTTCGGGGTGCGGCCACGCCGGTATTCCTGCAGGAACTCCTCAAACACCAGGCGGCGGTACTCATCGGCAAAACTCACGCGGTGCAGCACGATACCCAGTTCGCGCGCCACCGCGCGGGCATCCTGGTAGTCCTGCGCGTCGCTGCAATAGCTGTCCTGGTCTTCCCAGTTGCTCATGTACAGGCCGCCGACCTGCCAGCCCGCCTCTATCAACAGCAGGGCCGCGACCGCGGAATCGACTCCACCCGACATGCCCACGATTACGCGCTGTCCCTTGCCCGCCATCATTGCGTGCCGGGATCCTGGGCCATATGGGTAACGGCGCGCAGCGGCAGGCGCACGCCGGCGAGATAGTCATCGATACATTGCAGCACCAGTGGTGTGCGCAGGGTGCGGGTCGATTCGAGCAGTTGCGCGCGCGTCAACCAGTGTGCGGCCACTACCGGTGAGTCGAGCACGCGCTGCGCTTCGTGACCATGCACTCGCCCGGCGTAGGCAAAGCGCAGGGTGCTACGCGGCCTGGCGGGTGCCTGCCAGCGATAGACTCCCAGAAACCACTGCGGTTCGAAGTGCCAGGCGGTCTCCTCGAGCGTTTCGCGGCACACGGCCTGCAGGAAATCCTCGCCGCTTTCCACGTGGCCCGCAGGTTGATTGAAAACCCGGCGGTTGCGGATCAGCTCTTCGACGCAGAGAAAGCGCCCTTCGATCTCGACGATGGCGGCAACGGTAATATCCGGCTTCCAGCTCATGCCGGCAAGTATACGCAGCGGTGCGCGCGCGGCGCGCTTACATACTGGCTGAGCGACGCAGAAAGTGCGCGCCGCTGGCCTGCCAGGCAAGGTCGAATTCCTGCAGGTACTGGCGCGCCAGCGGTGGGCTGTTGATGGCGGCAATGCCTTCCCAACGCTCGGCATTCAGACGATAGACGATGCCGCGATCGTCAGCGATGCAGTATGAAGAGGTGTAGTGATAGTGTTCGGGCAGGAGGATGCGGATTTCCAGATAGCTGGTCAGGCGCTTGGCCATCGACATGAAGCGATTGCTCGATCCGGAATGGCGGGTGTGATCGCGCACCAGAATGCGCACCTTGGCGAAGCTGCGGCTGAGCACGAAGCGTTTCAGTACTTCGATCACCTGCGGGTTGTCGTACACCAGTGGTTCAAGATCGGGCGTGAAGATGGATATCAGACGCTGGCCCGTGGCGGCCACCGCTGCGGTTGACTGGCACACTTCTGCGAGAGTGGTGAGTATGCGCAGTTCGTCGGCGGCCGGCATGGGCAGGGGAATGCGCAAGGGTGGCGACACGCGCTCGGCGGCGGCCATGCTGGCCAGCCAGTTTTCAGTGGTCGTGCTGTGCTTCTTGTCGGCCACGCCTTTTGCCCAAAACGCACCGGATCGGCGTTTGATCATGGTAGGCAGGCGTTGGCCTGGAACCGGTCGATCGAGTCACGATTGTGCGCTGGCAGAATGTGATAGAAGCCGCAATTTGCCGCCGCGGTAGCGCTAAAACAGCCGCCGCAACGCTGCGGCAGCTATCGATCATGCGGGCTCAGCTCCCCGGACGGGTGGCCAGCCTGGCGGCTAAACCCAGGTATTCGCGTGGTGTGAGCGCGCTGAGGCGTTGTCGTTCGGCGGCCGGCAGCGGCAGCTGCGCCACCATGGCGCGCAGCGCTTCGCTATCGATGCGCTGTCCGCGACTAAAGGTTTTCAGCAATTCGTAACCATCGGGGACGCCGTGCGCGCGCAGCACAGTCTGCACGGCTTCGGCCAGCACTTCCCAGGCATTGTCCAGATCCCTGGCAATGCGCGCGGCATCGGGCGCCAGCCTGGCCAGGCCTTTTTGCAGGGCTTGCCAGGCGATCAGGCTATGACCCAGGGCCACGCCGAGGTTGCGCAGCACAGTGCTGTCGGTCAGATCACGCTGCCAGCGCGAAACCGGCAGCTTGTCGGCAAAGTGGCGCAGCAGCGCGTTGGCGATGCCAAGATTTCCCTCGGCGTTCTCAAAATCGATGGGGTTGATCTTGTGCGGCATGGTGGATGAACCCACTTCGCCGGCTACCGCCCGCTGGCGCAGATAGCCAAGTGAGATATAACCCCAGGTATCCCGGCACAGGTCGATCAGTATCACGTTGAGTGCCGCGCAGGCATCACAGTATTCGCCGATCCAGTCGTGCGGTTCGATCTGCGTGGTGTGGGCATTCCAGACCAGCTGCTGCGCCTCCACAAAGCGTCGGCTGATCGCCAGCCAGTCGGCCTCTGGCACGGCGACACAGTGGGCATTGAAATTACCGACGGCCCCGTTCCACTTGCCCAGTATCGCTACCGCCCGCAGCCGCGCCGCGGCGCGCTCCAGACGCGCAGCCACATTGGCGAATTCCTTGCCGAGCGTGGTCGGGCTGGCGCTTTGCCCATGGGTGCGCGCCAGCATCGGCAGTTGCGCGTGCTCGGCAGCAAAAGCGCGCAGCGCGGCAATGATGTGCTGGATCTCTGGCAGCAGCAGCTCGCTGCGCGCCTGCGCCAGCAGGCGGGCGTAGCAAAGGTTGTTGAGATCTTCCGACGTGCAGGCAAAGTGCACGAGCTCCAGGTTGGCGGGCGTGGCGCCGGCCGCGGCCAGCTGCTCCCGGACGTAATACTCAACCGCCTTGACGTCGTGATTGATGCGTTGCTCGATGACTTTGACGGCAGGCGCCGCGTCGTCGCCAGGCTGGTCGGCCAGTGCCGCCGCGCGGGTTTGCACGCTGACAGACAGTGCTGCGCCCGCGAGCTTTGGCAACGCAGCGGTCAATTCCAGCAGCCAGCGGGCCTCGATACGAATGCGCTCGCGTATCAGGCCGGCTTCCGAAAACAACGGCCGCAGCGACGCCACCGCAGCCGCGTAGCGACCATCAAGGGGGGAAATAGCCTGTAATCGGTTCTGGTCCATGCAGCCGGTAACGCTGGAGGTTAGAATCAGTAGTGTATCGCATGCGACGGAGTCAGGCCGATGAATGAATCTGCAGAACGGATCGAGCGCGACAGCATGGGTGAACTTCGGGTGCCGGCTGCAGCGCTTTGGGGTGCGCAGACCCAGCGCGCCGTGAACAACTTTCCGATCAGCGGGCGGCGCATGCCGCGCGCGTTCATTCGCGCGCTGGCGCTGGTCAAGCAGGCCGCGGCCGGCGCGAATGCGCAGCTGGGTCTGCTCGACGCCGCGCTGGCTCGGGCGATTGCCAAAGCCGCGGCCGCCGTGGCCAGTGGCGAGCACGATGAGCAATTCCCGATCGATGTCTTCCAGACCGGCTCCGGCACCAGCACCAATATGAATGCCAATGAGGTGATTGCGCATCTGGCGGTGCGCGCCGGAGTGGCCGTGCATCCGAACGATCACGTCAACATGGGTCAGAGCAGCAATGATGCGATCCCGACAGCAATCCACGTCGGCGCTGCGCTGCTGTTGCGTGAGCAACTGTTGCCGGCGCTGGCGCACCTGGCCGTGGTGCTGGCGCGCAAGGAGCAGGAGTGCGCGGGCATCGTCAAGACCGGGCGCACGCACCTCATGGATGCGATGCCGGTTACCCTGGCGCAGGAACTGTCCGGGTGGCGCACGCAGATTGAATACGGCGCCGCCCGCCTGAGCGCGGTCGAGCCGCGGTTGCTGCGTCTGGCGCAGGGCGGAACGGCAGTGGGCACCGGCATCAACGCGCACCCGGAGTTTGGCGTCGAGTTCTGCAAAGCGCTGGCAACCCTGACGGGCATCAGTTTCCAGCCCAGCCCCAATTATTTCGAGTCACTCTCGACCCAGGACTGCGCCGTGGAGCTCTCCGGGCAACTCAAGGTGCTGGCGGTGAGTCTGCTCAAGATCGCCAACGATCTGCGCTGGATGAACAGTGGGCCGCTGGCGGGCCTGGGCGAAATTGCGCTGCCCGCACTGCAACCAGGCAGCAGCATCATGCCCGGCAAAGTGAATCCGGTGATCCCGGAAGCCACGGCCATGGTGGCTGCGGAAGTCATCGGCAACGATGCCGCGATCACTATTGCCGGTCAGTCAGGAAATTTCCAGCTCAATGTCATGTTGCCGCTGGTGGCCTGGAATCTGCTGGAAAGCCTGCGTTTGCTGAGCAATGCCACCCGGCTGCTGGCGGACAGTGCGATTGCCGGTTTCCGGGTGAATCGCGAGCGCCTGGCCGAGGCGCTGGAACGCAATCCGATACTGGTGACGGCGCTCAATCCGGTTATCGGCTACGAGAAAGGCGCGGCGATTGCCAAACGCGCCTACGCGGAAGGCAAGCCTATCCGTGAAATGGCGGCGGCGATGACCGATCTGGCGCCGGCGGAACTGGCGCGACTGCTCGATCCGGCTGAGCTCGCCAAAGGCGGTATCAAGGGCGGTACCAGTGGCGGCGGCTGAACACACAACGTGGTCGTTGCAGTAACGCGCATGATTGCGGGCCTGCCTGCAGACTGGCAGCAACGCCTGCAGCGCGCGCTGCTAAACGTTCCCGATCACCACGCCGATCAGTGGCAGCAGCTTGGCCAGTCGCCAGCGCTGCTTGAGGTGATGCGTGCCGCCATGCCGGCGGTGCCGGCTCCTGCCGCGGTGCTGATACCTATCGTTGATCGAGCGGACGGGCCCACTTTGCTCATGACCACGCGCGCCGGGCACTTACGTCGACACGCTGGGCAAATCAGTTTTCCCGGCGGGCGGCTTGACAGTCAGGATGCCGACCCGGTGGCCGCGGCGCTGCGCGAGACCGAGGAAGAAGTGGGCATTGGCGCCGAATTTGTCAGAGTCCTCGGCTTTCTGCCCGATCACTTCGTGCTCACAGGATTCCGCATTACTCCGGTTGTGGCCATGGTGAGTCCCGGCTTCGTGCTGCGCAGCCACGCTGGCGAAGTGGCTGAGATTTTTGAGATGCCCCTGTCCTGCATCATCGAACCGGGGAGCTTTCGCCCGACGCGCCGCACCCTGCAGGGGCTGGAAGTAATCCTGCGTGATGTGCATTTTGAAGGACGGGTAATCTGGGGCGCTACCGGCGCGATGCTGCTGGCCCTGCACCAAGCCCTGGCGCGCTCATCTTGAGCAACGCCGCGAAATGAGCGACGCCGCGCAGCGTCTGGATGAGTTGCTGGCGTTGATGGCGCGCCTGCGCGACCCGCAGCGTGGCTGCCCCTGGGATCGCGCGCAGGATTTCGCCAGCATCGCGCCTTTCACCATCGAAGAGGCCTATGAGGTGGCCGAAGCCATTACCGTTAACGATCCTGGGCAGTTGCGCGATGAACTGGGCGATCTGCTCTTCCAGGTAGTGTTTCACGCCCAACTGGGCGCCGAGCGTGGTTGGTTTGATTTTGCTGCGGTCGCCGCCGGCATCCACGACAAGCTGCTGCGTCGTCATCCGCACGTGTTCGCCGCCACTGGGGCGGCCGCTGACACTGACGCGCCGGCCAGTACTGATCTTGCCAGAGCCTGGGAGTCGCATAAAGCCTCCGAGCGCGCAGCGCGTGGCGCCACCGGTGCGCTCGCCCATGTGCCGCTGGCGCTGCCCGCGTTGTCGCGCGCTGCCAAGCTGACGCGGCGCGCCGCGCGTGTCGGTTTCGACTGGCCCGATGAAGCGGCCGTGCGACCCAAAATTGCCGAGGAACTGCGCGAGACCGAGCAGGCTATCGCGGCGGGCGTCCCAGCGGCCATAGAGGAGGAGTTGGGGGACACCCTGTTCGCACTGGTGAATTGGGCCCGACAACTCGGTGTTGATCCCGAACAGGCACTGCGCCTGGCAAACCGCAAGTTTGAGCGGCGTTTTGCCGGCATGGAGGGGTTGTTGGCGCAGCGCGGGCTCGAGCCCGGTGCGCTGTCCGCCGAGGCCTGGGAAGGACTGTGGAATGAGGTCAAACGAGCCGAATAATGCACCCATGAGCGATTCAGGACGGGTTCAGTATGCCGGCCTTAAGCTCAAGTCGGGTCAGTGCAGAAGGAGGCTTTTATGTTCAGCAAGACAGCTTTGGGCCTGGCAGCAGGCATTGTTCTGGCTGTGCCGGCCTTCGCCGACCACGACTATCGGCCCGCTGGCGACGATTTCGATTACGCCGAGGTGGTGAATGTGGAGCCAAATCTGCGTCAGGTGCGCGTCAGCGTGCCGCGCCAGGAATGCTACTCCGCTACAAGTTACGTTCCCGAAGCGGGCAGCGGCTACGGGCGTGAGCGTCCGGCGGCAGGGGCGATGATACTGGGCGGCTTATTTGGCGCCGTCCTTGGCCATCAGTTTGACCACGGTCACGAGCCTGGCGTTGCCACTGTCGCCGGCGCCGTTATCGGCAGCGCGCTGGGTCACGATGCTGCGCAGCGCCAGGCTAACAGCGGCAGAATGCGTGCGGTTGAGTCAGAACGCTGCGAGACACGATATGATGAGCGTTACGAATCGCGGGTTGAGAGTTACCGTGTGAGTTACCGATACCTTGGGCGCACTTATCAAACTACGCTGCCCCGTGATCCTGGCCAGCAGTTACGCGTGCGCGTGGCTGTGACGCCGGCTGAATATTAGAGGCACGAGCAGGCATGGCGGCGCTATTCAACAGATTGACGCGAGTTGGCTTGTGCCTGACGCTGCTCGCCGCGTGGGCCCCGCTCGTAGCCTTGCTGCCATTCGTTCCGCTCTCCGCCCAGGCGGCGGGCGCCAGCGGCGATCAGGAGCGCATCATCGACGCGGTGCAGAAGCGCTACAACGCCCGCGTCGTAAGGGTCGCACAGACCCAGGTCAATGGCCGCCCGGCACTTGAACTGCGTTTGCTCTCGCAGCAACGCGTCTGGACTATCGTGGTCGACGCAGCGTCGGGCGACGTGCTCTCGGGGGGTTGATGCGCATCCTGGTCGTCGAAGACGAGACGGCGCTGCGTGAATCACTGAAGAGCGAGCTTACTGCCGCGGGTCACGCCGTCGACGTAGCTGCCGATGGCGAGGAGGGCCTGTTCGCGGCGCTCGAATACCCGATTGACGTCGCCATCATTGATCTGGGTTTGCCCAAGCTCCCGGGCCTGGAAGTCATCCGCAAGCTGCGCAGTGCCGGCAAGAGCTATGGCGTGCTGGTGCTGACCGCGCGCGATCGTTGGCAGGATAAAGTCGAGGGCTTGGGCGCCGGCGCTGATGACTACCTGGCGAAACCCTTTCATATCGGTGAATTGCAGGCGCGCCTGGCGGCGCTGCTGCGCCGCTCCAGCGGCTGGGCGACGGCCGTACTGGAATGTGGGCCGCTGCTGCTCGACACCCGCGCCCAGTCGGTGTCCATGAAGGGTGTCGCCGTCGAGCTCACGAGCTTTGAGTATCGCCTGCTCGAACACCTGATGTTGCATGCCGGCGAAGTCATTTCAAAGACCGCCTTGACGGAAAAACTGTACGAACAGGATTTCGAACGTGACAGTAACGTCATAGAAGTGTTGATCGCACGACTGCGTCGCAAGCTCGATCCTGGCGATCAGCTCAAGCCCATTGAAACATTGCGCGGCCGCGGCTATCGCCTCAGCCTGCCGCGTAGCGTGGACAGCGGCGCCAGCAATAACTGATGGCGCGCGCTCCGTCTGTCAGCCGTCAGCTGGTGGTGTCGATTGGCGTGCCATTGGTGCTGTCCTTCGGACTGACGGTGTGGGCGCTGGATCGCATTTTTCGCGAATCGGCGGCGCTGGCGTTGCGCGAGCGCCTGGATGAGCAGCTCATCGCCCTGGTTACGGCCGCCGAGCTTAACGAAGAAGGGCGCATGGACGTGCGCCTGCTCGATCCCGAATCGCGACTGAGTACACCGGGTTCGGGTCACTACGCCCTGGTACGTAATCAGCGCGGCCGTGAATTGTGGCGTTCACCCTCGGTGGCAGGTCGTGCGCTTGATTTCGGTGCGACCCTGGCCTCAGGCCGGTCGGGATTTTTCCAGACCCGCTTGCCGGGTGGTGAGCTGGTCGCAGTCTATAGCCGCGGATTGCAGTGGGACTATGCACCAGGCAACAGCGCCAATCTCGTCTTCAGCGTGGCGCAGGACCTCTCTGGTCAGCAATCGCGGCTGCGAAGCTTTCGGCAGCAGTTGGTTGCCTGGTTCGCCGGGCTGACTATCCTGCTGTTGGCGGTGCTGGGTTGGCTGTTGCGGCAGGTACTGCGCCCGATTCATCGTCTTGAGAATGAAATCGCCGAAGTGGAAGCCGGTAAGCGTGGCCAGCTCGGTGCCGGCTTTCCGCGCGAACTGACCGGGGTCGCGCGCTCACTCAATGCGCTGCTGCGCTCCGAGCAACAGCGTATCGCCCGCTATCGCGATACCCTGGGCAATCTCGCTCACAGTCTGAAGACGCCGCTGGCCGTAATGCGCTCGGCCCTGGCCAGCGGCACGGATATGCGCGCCAGCATCAATACCGAGATCGATCGCGTAGCGCAGATTGTCGATCATCAGCTGATGCGCGCGGCCACCAGTGGTGGCACCACGCTTGGTCAGGCAGCGGTGCCGGTGTTGCCCATCGTCACTGAGCTACGTAGCACTTTGCGCAGGGTGCATGCCCACAAGGACCTGTCGATCGAAGCCACGGTCGATGCCAATGTCGGTTTCGTCGGTGATCGCGGTGATATCACTGAGTTGCTGGGCAACCTGCTCGATAACGCCTGTAAATGGTGCCGTAGCCGGGTGCACATACAGGTGAGTGTCGACGAACGCCTGCCTCCCGAGCAGAGCCTGCAGATTCGGGTCGAAGATGACGGCCCCGGCATAGCACCTGCTGACCGCGGCCGCGTGCTGGCGCGCGGTGTCCGCGCTGACGAGCGCTCGAGCGGACACGGACTCGGCCTGGCCATGGTGGCTGATGCCGTAACGGTGTACGGCGGCGATCTGGCTATTGGTGATTCGGCGTTGCTGGGCGGCGCTTGCCTGGAAATTGCCCTGCCCGGACGCCTGCTGGCGGCGGACGCGTGCTAACATTCTGCCTATGAGATCGACCGACGCAAACGCCTGGCAGCCGACCAGTTGGCAGGCGCGCAAGGCGCAACAACAGCCTGTTTACGACGATGCGGCGCAGCTTGAGCGCGCGGTTGCCGACCTGGCGCGGCTGCCGCCCATTGTCGTTTCCTGGGAAATTGAGAAACTGCGCAATCAACTGGCGGCGGCGCAACGCGGTGAAGCTTTCCTGTTGCAGGGCGGTGATTGCGCCGAGAACTTCAGCGACTGCGAGTCCGATCACCTCGCCAAGCAGCTCAAGGTCCTGCTGCAGATGAGTCTGGTGCTGCTGCAGGCCATGAAGCGCCCGGTCATCAGGGTAGGGCGATTCGCCGGGCAATATGCCAAGCCGCGCTCCGCTGATACCGAAACCCGCGCCGGGGTTTCGCTGCCGGCCTACCGTGGCGACCTGGTCAACCGCCCGGAGTTCACTGCTGAGGCGCGCCGCGCTGATCCGCTGCTGCTGCTGCGCGGCTATGAGCGCGCTGCCCTGACCCTGAACTTCGTGCGCGCCCTGGTCGATGGCGGTTTCGCCGACCTGCACCATCCCGAGTACTGGGACCTGGGTTTCATGAGTCACGCGCCCCTGCGCGAAGCCTATGAACGCATCGTGCATTCGATTGGCGATGCCCTCGATTTCTTCGAGTCGCTGACTGGCCAACGCGTCGGTGATGCCAGTCATGTCGAGTTCTTCGCCAGCCATGAAGGACTGCATCTGCTGTACGAGCAGGCGCAGACGCGTTACATCGCCCGCCAGGAACGCTGGTACAACCTCTCGACGCACATGCCCTGGATCGGCATGCGCACGGCGCAGATCGACGGCGCACATGTGGAATATTTTCGCGGCATCGCCAATCCGGTGGGCGTCAAGATCAGCGCTGGCATGAGCGATGAATGGCTGCAGGAGCTGGTGGCGGTGCTTAACCCGAACAACCAGCCCGGGCGCCTGACACTCATTCACCGCTTCGGTGTCAAGGAGATCGAGCAGCATCTGCCGCGGGTCATCGCGGCGGTGCGCCGCACTGGTCACTCGGTGCTGTGGTGTTGCGACCCAATGCACGGCAATACCGAGACCACCAGCAGCGGCCTCAAGACCCGGCGCTTCGACAATATCATGCGTGAGGTTGATCTCTCGTTTCGGATCCATCGCGAGACCGGTTCGATCCTCGGTGGCGTCCACATTGAACTCACCGGTGAAGATGTCACCGAGTGCACCGGCGGCGCCCGCGGCCTGACCGATGCCGATCTGCAGCGCGCCTATCGCTCGCAGGTTGATCCGCGACTCAACTACGAGCAGGCCCTGGAGCTGGCAATGCTGATTGCCGAGCGTAGCAAGCAGAGCTCGTAGCCGCTGGGCTGGTGGCGCCCGTGAATCTACCGGTATTTGACTCCAAGGGACTGGTCGCGAGCCTGCCGCGTCGCCCGGGCGTCTATCGCATGTACGATGCCAGCGGCGAACTTATCTATGTGGGCAAGGCCGTCAGCCTGCGTGATCGGGTCGGCAGCTATTTCAGCACCCGTTTACAGGCGATCAAGGTCGCGGTCATGCTCAAGCGGGTGCTGCGCATTGAAGTGACGGTCGTCGATTCCGAGATCGATGCACTGTTGCTCGAGTGCAATCTCATCAAGGCGCACCGTCCGCGCTACAACGTCATCCTGCGCGACGATAAATCATATCCCTACATTCTCTGCCCACCCGGCCATGAGTTTCCGCGCCTGATGATGTGGCGTGGCCTGCGACGTCCGGCCGGGCGGCTGTTTGGCCCATACCCAAACGCCGCAGTCGTGAAAGATGCCCTGCAGCACCTGCAGAGAGTATTTCGCATCCGCAATTGCCGCGACGTTTTTTTTGCGCATCGCAGCCGTCCCTGCCTGCAGCACCAGATCGGGCGCTGCTCGGCGCCCTGTGTGGGCCTGATCAGCGGCAGCGATTACGCCCGCGACCTGCAGGCTGCTGTGCGGGTACTCGAAGGCCGCAGTGACGAGTTGGCGAGTGAATTGCGCGCCGAAATGGCTGCCGCCAGCGAGGCGCGTCGTTTCGAGGCGGCCGCACTGATCCGTGATCAGCTGGCAGGCTTGCAGGAAATGCAGGCCCAGCAGATTGCCACCGCGCCGCGCAGTCGCGATGTCGATGTCATTGCGATTGTAGGAGAACCTGGTCAATACGCCATAACACTGTTGACGGTGCGCGACGGCCAGAGTCTGGGCACACAGAATGTTTTCCCGGCTGCGCTGGCCGAGCCAAGCGACGCACTGGTGCAGTTCCTGCTTCTGCACTATGGGGTTCAGACGGTCCCGGCGGAAATTCTGGTCAATCAGGCGCTGCCTGATCGGGACGCCGTCGCTGCGGCGCTGGCCACAATCGCTGGCCGCACTGTGCAGTTGCGCCAACCCGAACGTGGGCTGCCGGGCCGCTGGCTGGAGTTGGCGGAGGACAATGCGCGCGAAGCACTGCGCATGCGCAGCAATCGCGGTGACATGATTCAGAGCGCACTCAGGAGCCTGGCCGAAGTGTTGTCGCTGCCATCGGCACCGGAGCGTATTGAGTGTTTCGACATCAGCCACACGGGCGGGGAGGGCACAGTCGCCGGCTGCGTGGTGTTTGGCCGTGAAGGCAATATGAAGCGCGACTATCGGCGCTACAACATTGAGGGAGTTGCCGCAGGCGATGATTACGGCGCGCTTAGCCAGGCGCTCGCCCGCCACGGCACGCGAATCGTCAGTGGCGAGCGGCCGCGACCTGATCTATTGATGATTGACGGCGGTGCTGGGCAACTCAAGGCTGCGCAGGAAGGCCTGGCTTTGGCCGGTTGCACCGACCTGTTGCTGCTTGGCATTTCCAAGGGTCCGGATCGCAAGGCGGGCCAGGAACGCCTGCATCTGCCAGGCGGGCAGCTGGCGCATACCCTGGCGCCGGACAGCCCGGCGTTGCACGTATTGCAGCGCATCCGCGATGAGGCACATCGCTTTGCGATCACCGGCCACCGTCGGCGCCGCGCGCGACGCTTCCGTGAGTCGGTGCTGGAGAACATCGCTGGCCTGGGGCCGGCCCGGCGCCGCGCGCTGCTCATCCATTTTGGCGGCCTTACGGGTGTGCTGCGCGCTGGGGTCGCCGATCTCGAGCGTGTCGCGGGAGTTGGGACAACACTGGCCCGAACCCTTTATGATCACCTGCACCCGGGAGCGTGATGATCTGGAATCTGCCAATCCTGCTGACATGGCTGCGGATCGTCGCGATACCGCTGATCATGCTGCTGGTCGTGATGGGCCGCACGCATCCGGCCGGGGCGGCGGACATGGCGGCCGGGTTGCTCTTCGGCCTGGCGGCAATTACCGATTCACTGGATGGTTACCTGGCCCGTCGCCTTGGGCAAACCACGCGACTGGGTGCCTTTCTCGATCCGGTCGCCGATAAGCTGATCGTCGCCGTGGCCCTGGTACTGCTGGTCAGTCGCGACCAGCGCAGCCTGCTGGTGCTCACGGCGGTAGTGATCATCGGTCGTGAAATCGCCATTTCAGCACTGCGCGAGTGGATGGCCGAGCTCGGCCATCGGGCCAAGGTTGCCGTCTCGGCGCTGGGCAAGTACAAGACGATCATGCAGATGGTGGGCCTGTCCCTGATGCTCTATCGCCGCGACCTGCTCGGCCTGCCCATGTACTGGCTGGGCGAATGGTTGACGGTGCTGGCAGCACTGCTGACGCTGGTGTCAATGTTCATCTATTTGCGCGCTGCACTGCCGTACCTGGGCGAGCACCACTAAAGTAAATATCGGCACCCGCCGATAGCGGCGGTATGACACCTGCGAAGACCGTCGGCGCCGCTGCAGACCCCGTTGCCCATTCCGGTGGCTTCGAGTTCGTGCGTGATCTGGCCCGTGCGCTGGCCGATGGTGATATCAGGCTGCCCAGTTATCCGCAGGTCGCACTGCGCCTGCAGCAGCTGCTGGCCGACGAGGACACCGACGCTGATCAGCTGGTGCGCGTGCTGGGCGCCGAACCGGTCCTGGCGGCGCGCATTGTCGCCATGGCCGGCTCGGCCGCCCTGAATCCGGCCGGGCGCACCGTGGCTGATCTGCGTACCGCCATTGTGCTCCTGGGACACGACGCGTTGCGCACCACGACGGCGGCCTATGCGATGGCGCAGATCCGCCAGGCCGATGAATACCGCTCCATCGCCTCCGCAGTCGCTGACCTGTGGCGCGAAAGCGCGCAGCGCGCGGCAATGAGCTTTGTATTGGCGCGCCATGCCGGTGCCTTCCGGCCCGACACCGCGATGCTCGCCGGCATCCTGGCCGGCGTGGGCAAGCTCTACCTGCTGGCGCGCGCCAGCCACTATCCCGAGCTGTATGCCGATCAGGACCGCTTCCATGAAATAGTGCGCGACTGGCACACGCGGGTCGCGCAGGCGCTGCTCGAAAACTGGCTGATCGCGCCGGAGATTGTGGCTGCGGTGCGTGGCTGGAGCGCGGCGGGCGATGAGCCTGGGGATAACGTGAGTCTGGCCGATGTGCTCGCAAGTGCCGATCTACTGGTGGGCTATCGCGAGCAGCCTGAGCTGTTGCAGGGACTCATCGCCGAACATCGACCGAGCATGCGGCTGGGGCTCAAGGCGGGCTGCGCGCGTCTGCTGGAAGACTCAGCCGCCGAACTGACGGCCCTGCAGGAAGCACTTAACGGCTGAGTGGCTCAGGAGCCGGATCTGCGCCACACACTCGCCAGCCACGGCTGCTGATCGCGTGGCAGTCCGGTCGGACGATAGTAGTGCTCAAGCTCGGCAAAACCGGCGGCGGTCAGATAGCGTCGCCACGCTTCAAGATCGTGGAAAACACCGTAGCGCCCGCGATTCCAGCCTTCCTGATTGTCGCCATGCGGGTTGGAGCTGAACAGTATGCCGCCAGGCTTCAATGCCGCGTGCAACTGGCCGAGGATACGGGGCAGCACTGCGGAAGGAATGTGAAACAGCGTGGCGTTGGCGAACAGGCCATCAAAGTGTGCAGCCGGCAGATCCAGCTTCATGAAATCCTGCTGCCAGACCTGGCAGCCGGAGTGTGCGCGCGCCATGGCGGCGAAGCCCGCTGCGCCCTCCAGGCCGATGGCATGGTGACCCAGGGTGGTGAAAGCCTTGAGATCGCGCCCCGGTCCGCAACCAAAATCGAGAATCGTAAAGGGTGGTTCACCCCTGATATGTCGCAGCAGCGCGGCAATGTTCTGGCTGACATCGTGGTCAATGGTGTTGGTGCGAAACTCGACGGCGCGCTGCTCGTAGTGCGCCAGCGTCGCCGTGGCGATTGCCTCAGGGTCAGTGGGCTCCAGTGGTGTGTCAGACATGGATTCAGAGTCGCCTGCCAATATGCGGTAACGGATTGTGCGCCAATCGCAGGCCCTAGTGGAAATCGCGCGAGCGCCGTTCGAGCCCGGCCAGCCACCGCGACCGATCGTGCAGGCGGCGCGCGATCAGGTGCGTCACGCCAGCGCGATTCTGCAAGGTGCCGCTCACTACCATGAGACTGGCCGTGAGCGCTGCGCTGCGCTGCGTGGCGAATACCTGGGGCCAGAGAATCACGCTGAGGATGCCGGTTTCGTCTTCGAGCGAGAGAAATACCACGCCCGAGGCGGTGCCGGGCTGCTGCAGATGGGTGATGAGGCCGGCGGCACGCACCGTCACGCCATCAGCCAGGCCGCGCAATTCCAGGGTGCTGCGGATGTTCAGGCGGCGCAAGTGAGCGCGCAGCAACACCAGTGGATGGCGCGTGGTGCTTAAAGTGAGCTGACGATAATCAGCGAAAATCTCCTGTGCTTCGCTCGGCGCCGGTAAGCTTAAGGGTGGCTCGGTCGCGGCTTCAAGCTGCAGCGATCCGGCCGGGCGATCGGCGCCCAGGGCCAGCCAGCTGGCCTCATGACGATGAGCGCTTAAGTTGCCCAGCGCGCCTGCTGCAGCCAGCTTTTGCAATGCGCCACGATTCAGGTCGGCAGCGCGTGCCAGTTCAGCAATGCTGGCCGGTGGTTGCAGCGCCCGCGCCGCCACGATGCGCTGCGCCTCGGCTCTGGCGAGCGAGCGCACCTGGCGCAGACCGATGCGGATCGCGAGTGCGCCATCCGCACCAGGCTCGAGTGTGCAATCCCAGTCGCTGATCAGCACGTCTGGCGGCAGTATGCCAACGCCGCTGCGGCGCGCTTCCTGCACCAGCTGCGCCGGTTGATAGAAACCCATTGGTTGGCTATTGAGCAGCGCGGCAAAGAAAGCTGCCGGCTCGTGGCATTTGAGCCAGCAGGAAACGTAGGTGAGCAGCGCGAAAGAGGCGGCATGCGATTCCGGAAAACCGTATTCACCAAAACCCAGGATCTGACGGTAAATACTCTCGGCAAACTCCGGCTGATAGCCATTGGCGAGCATTCCCGAGAGCAAACGCTCGCGAAACGGTTCGAGGCCGCCTTTGCGTTTCCAGGCCGCCATGGAGCGGCGCAGCTGATCGGCCTCACCGGCGCTGAAACCGGCCGCGACCACTGCAATCTGCATCACCTGTTCCTGGAAGATGGGCACGCCGAGCGTGCGCCTGAGCACTTCTTCAAGTGCCGGACTGGGATAGCTGACACTGGCCGGATCCTGCCGGCGGCGCAGGTAGGGGTGCACCATGCCGCCCTGAATGGGGCCAGGGCGGATGATGGCTACTTCGATCACCAGATCGTAAAAGGTGCGCGGCCGCAGGCGCGGCAGCATGCTCATCTGCGCACGCGATTCGATCTGGAATACGCCGACCGTTTCGCCGCGGCAGATCATGTCGTAGGTGGCGCGATCCTCGGCGGGGATCTCCTGCATGCGCTGCGGCCAGCCACGGTGGGCGCGCGTGAAGTCCAGTGCGCGGCGGATCGCGCTGAGCATGCCGAGCGCCAGCACGTCTACTTTGAGTAGTCCCAGGGTTTCCAGATCGTCCTTGTCCCACTGGATCACCGTGCGTTCGGGCATCGCGGCGTTCTCGATCGGCACCAGCTCATGCAACGGCTCGCCGGAAATCACGAAGCCGCCGACATGTTGTGAGAGGTGACGTGGAAAACCACGCAGCTCGGTGATCAGCTGCGCACATAAAGCGGCACGCGCTGCGCCAGACGCCGTTGCAGCGGACGCCGCTGCGCCCCCGATGCCCAGTGCGCGCTCGACATCACGCCGCGCGCTGCGCGTGCGATAGGTGATCACCGTGGCGGCGAGCGCGGTGCGCTCGCGCCCGTACTTGCCATAGATGTATTGAATGACTTCCTCGCGCCGCTCATGTTCGAAGTCGACATCGATGTCTGGTGGTTCGCGCCGCTCGCGGCTGATGAAGCGCTCGAACAGCAGACTCATGCGCGCCGGATCAACCTCGGTAATGCCGAGCGCATAGCAGACCGCGGAGTTGGCCGCCGAGCCGCGTCCCTGACAGAGAATGCCGCGCGCACGCGCGAAGCACACCACATCGTGCACGGTCAGGAAAAAGTGTTCGTAATTGAGCTCGGCGATCAGCAGCAGTTCTTTGTCGAGCAGTGCGCGCACGGTAGCGGGCACGCCTTCCGGCCAGCGACTCTGGGCGCCGGCTGCGGTGAGCGCGCGCAGCTGCGCACTCGCGCTCGTGTTCGCCGGCACCAGTTCGGCGGGGTATTGATAATGCAGTTCACCCAGATCAAAACTGCAGCGCTCGGCGATCATTACACTCGCGGCCAGTAACTCCGCTGGATACAGCTGCGCCAGCGTGCTCAAAGCACGCAGGTGCCGCTCGCCATTGGCGTACAGGCGTGAACCTGCCGCAGCGAGCGTGCAGCCGTGGCGGATCGCGGTCAGCAGATCCTGAAGCCGGCGGCGGTTGCGACGGTGCATGTGCACATCGCCGGCAGCAACTGCCGGCAGGCCGCACTGTGCCGCGAGTTCCAGGCAATGGCGGAGTCGAGCGCGATCGTCAGCGCCACGCTGCAATTCCACGGCCAGCCAGCTGCGCTCCGGAAAACACTCACGCAGCCAACGACCCTGGGAGATCTGCGCCTGGCTGGCTGCCACGCCGGCGGCGGTCGCGGCGGCTGGCGGTATCCACAGCGCCAGGCAGTGATCAAGTCCGGAGGAAAAATCGGCTGAGTCAATGTCATAGCGGCCTTTGGCGGCACGGCGCCGCGCCCGGGTGATGAGCCGGCAGAGCTGCGCATAGGCGCGCTGTTCTGGCGCCAGCAGCACGATTTGCGGGCCATCGCGACAGCGGAACTCGGCGCCGACAATCAGTCTGCAGCGAGTCTCCGCAGGCAGCGCCCGCGCCGCTTCATAGGCGCGCACCACGCCTGCCAGCGAACACTCATCAGTCAGCGCCAGTGCGCGATAACCCAGTTCATGCGCGCGCGTGACCAGCTCAGCCGGATGCGAGGCGCCGCGCAGGAAGCTGAAGTTGCTGAGGCAATGCAGTTCGGCGTAGTCGCCCATGGCAGCTCAGGCCCATAACCCGTGCAAATGCCACGCCCCACTGCGCAGATCACGATACACCCACCACTGGGCGCCGGCCGCGCCGCGCGCCAGGTAGTAATCGCGGGCGATATCGGCGCTATCCCACCAACCACTCTCGATGCGTTCAGGGCCGGCGAGCAGTTCCCGTGGAGCGGCGATGCCGCGCGGCTCAGGCAACAACCAGCAGGGGCGCAGTGGTGAAGTGGCTGCGGCGGCTGTTGAGGCAGCAGCGGCTGGCGCCGATACGCTGTGCTGTGCCGTCAACGCGGTCCAGGCGCGCTCGGGGCGATGATCGGCGGCGCAGCGCAGCGTCTGTACCGCTTCGCCACCAAGGCGCGCCACCAGGTGGTCGATGGCGGTCTGCAGCTGTTCGCTGTGCTGCGTACTCTGCGAAAAACAATCCAGCTGCTGCACCAGGGGTTGCAGGAACTCCCGTGCTTCCAGAGCCAGAGCCTGCACCGGTGCCGCGAGCGTGAGCGCTGCCAGCCGCTCACGCGCCAGTGCCAGCAGTTGTGCGGCTTCACGGGTGGGCCTGGCAAGACCGATCTCGAGGCGCGTGGTCGTGCGCTGTCGATGTTCGAGCAGCAGGGTGTAGCGCTGCACGGCCCGATCGAGTGAACGCAGGTAACCTTGCAACCCGGCCAGCAGTCGTTGCAGTGGAAACAGCAGGGCGGTGGCATCGGTCACGGCGTATGAGAATTCACAGCGGCTGAAAAACTGCGCTGGTGCCTGCAGCATGCGCAGTGGCTCAGGTGCCTGACCACAAAGCCGCTGCAGATAGTTGCTGGCATCGGTGCCGAAGCGTTGCGCCAGCGCGGCAGACGGTAGCGCCAGCAGCTCGCCGATGGTACGCAACCCCGTGCTGCGCAGGGCTGCGAGCTGTTCTGGTGCGAGCGCCAGCAACGTTAAGGGAAGTGGCTGCAGCAGTGCGCGTAACCCGGTGAGTGTGGTGGCGTTGGGCGCGTGGCCAACGCCAGTGCGGCCGGCGCCGCTGCTGTTGTCCGCGCGCGCCAGCAGTGCCGCGCCTTGCGGCGTGGGCGCAACGCCAAGTGTGGCGCTGTAACCCAGAGTTGCGAGCTCAACAGCAATGCCTGCGCGCAGCGCCTCAGCGCTGCCGAATAGTTGCCGGCTGGCGCCAATCTCCAGCCACAGTGTTGCCAGGTCGCTGCGCGCCGCTGGCATGCAGGGGCTGACCTGACTGCTCCACTGCAGAGCCCAGAGTGCCAGATTACGCAGCGCCGCCGGCTCAAGCGGCGGCAACAGGATGCACAACCACAGCATGCGCGTGCCCACCACGGGCTTTATGGATAGTGATATGCAGGCCGGCAGCGTCAGCGCGCAGCAGTAGTCGCAAAGCAGCAGGCGAGTGCTGTTGCGCGCAATGTGGGGAACGATAGAGCAGGCCGCAACTGCCGCCACTCTCCGCAGCAAGCTGCAAGCGGCGCAGCTGCCGATCATCAGCATTGTCCGGCCAGGCCAGCACCGCGCCAATAGCCGGACAACGCAGCGCCTGCTCCGCAGCCCACATAGCGCTGCGCGCAGCGCGCGTCCGTATCCACAGCAGTTGCTCAAGCACGATGCCATGGCGTATGAGCGCCGGCGGATAAGGCAGGCAGGGCGGCGCAATCCACGCAATGTGCTGCCCCGCGCGACACAACTGCGCCAGCGCCGGCATCAATAACGAGAGCTCGCCTATTCCCACCACCTCGGGCATCAGTTCAGTAATAGCCCCCACCGGCCACCCACCCCCCGGCAACACCGCATCAAGTTCGGCAAACCCCGTCGACTGCGCCACCGGCCGCGCATGTTCGCCGACGCGGTCCCCGCTTCGCCCATCGCCCCGCACGCCCCGACATGCTCTTTCCAGCTGTTCCAGCACTGCCGCACGCCCCTCATGCTGCTCCAGCAGTGGTACAGAGCGGGGGAAGACGGCGATAGGTGTTTTGCCAAAGCGAATATCGTGGAGCGACGCAAAACACCTATCGCCGTCTTCCCCCGCTCTGCGCGACTCCTGTCTCATCATGATCTCGTGCCGCATGGCTAGCGCACCTGTGGCATGCCGCTGCGCACGAGCCCGACGACCAGGCCTTCAATCACGCATTGCTCGCGTCGCAGATCGACGGTGATCGGTTGAAAGGCGGCGTTGGCAGGTTCGAGGCGCAGCAGGTGGCCGTTGCGGCGGTAATACTTTACGGTGGCTTCATCGCCTAAACGCGCGACGACGATCTGGCCGTTGCTCACCTGCGTGGTGCGATGCACGGCGAGAATGTCGCGATCGTGGATGTCGGCTTCGCGCATGCTCAGGCCGTGCACACGCAGCAGGAAATCAGCGCGCGGGCGGAACAGCGCCGGATCGAGCAGCAGTTCATCTTCGATGTTGCCGAGCGCGAGCGTGGGCACGCCTGCCGCAACACGGCCATAGAGCGGCAGGCGGTGCGTCATGGCTCCGGTGTGTGTCAGCAGGCGGATGCCACGGGCGAGGCCAGGTTCGAGTGCAATGAGCCCCTTGCCGGCCAGGGCGCGCAGGTGCTGATCGATGCCCTGGCGGTTGCGCAGGCCCATGGCCACAGCCAGATCGGCGCGGGTGGGCGGCCGGCCGTTTTGGCGCAGGAACTGCCCGATCAGTTCCAGCATCTGACGTTGGCGAGGGCTGGGTTCGGTGCTAACGGTATTCATGGTGGATACCATACATTTGTCTGGTATCTATTGAAAGCCACCCGATTGCCGGCATGCTAGGCTTTGGCGACAAACTTCCATTAAAACAATGCTCAGAACAAAAGCTTATATCGCGCTACTGCTCTCGGCCCTTGCCGCACCCTGCTGGGCCGCGGTTTATGATTTTCACGACCCCGAGCAGAACACCTTCGGTGAGGATCAACACATTCAGACGGTCTACGAGGACACGCTCTACGATCTGGCGCGCCGCTACAGCCTGGGTTCCGAGGAGTTGATTCGCGTCAATCCTGGAGTCGATCCCTGGCTTCCCGGTACCGGGAAATCTGTGCTGGTTCCAGGCCGGCACATCCTGCCCGACGGGCCACGCGAAGGTATCGTGATCAACATCGCCGAGCATCGCCTTTACTACTATCCCAAACCCGAGCGCCATCAGCCGCAGCAGGTGATCACCTATCCGGTGAGCATTGGCAAGATGGACTGGCGCACGCCGCTGGGTGAAACGCGCGTGATCGCGAAACAAAAGAACCCCTGGTGGACGCCGACCGAGTCGGTGCGTGCCGAGCACGCCAAAGACGGCGATATCCTGCCTGCGAGGGTGCCTCCAGGCCCTGATAATCCGCTGGGCGACCACGCCCTGCGGCTCGCGGCCGGCAAGGGCACCTACCTGATTCACGGCACCAATAATCCCATCGCTGTGGGTCTGGCCGTGACGCACGGCTGTATACGCATGTACCCGGAGGATATCAATGCACTGTTCCCGCAGGTGGCGGTCGGTACCAGGGTCTGGATCGTCAACGAGCCGGTGAAGGTCGCCTGGATCGACGGTGAGCTGCTGCTCGAGGCCCACCCGCCCGTAGACGCCGAGGGCCAGAGCCATGAGCCGGACGTGGATAAATTCGCCGAGCTGTTGCGCGCAGCAGTCGGTGACAGCATCGTGGCGATACATTGGGATTATGCGCGCGAGGTCTTGCGGCGCGCCGACGGCGTGGTGTCCACGGTGGGACTGCTGGTTGATCAGCCTGGAAATGAGCCGCCTGAGACCGGAGACCTTAAGGCTATTCCCGCGGCGGTTCCCAGGGTGATCGGGAGCAGTGTGGGTGGGGACGGCGCACCTGGAGGTTGAAACGAGCGGCAAATCAGCTATAGTTCGCTGCCCGAGGAGAGCCGTTTCTCTCTTAACTATATGATTTATAAGAGTTTTCTGAAGAAAAGACATGTCAGAGCGCGATAGCGAAAACTTCGATATCGACGAGGAATTCGTCGCCGAAACCGAAGACAGCACCGATTACGACGGCATTCTGGCCAAAGTCGACAAACGGGTGCGCACGCAGGGCAAGCGCGGCAAGGCGGCGTGGAGCAAGCTGGAAGAGGTGCTCGCCGATCGCAAGCTGGAAAAAGATCTGCGCGATATTTTCGAAGACGAATAGCGCTGCTCAGCGATGGGTGCAGGCGCCGTAGCGGATTGGATCGTCCTGAAGTTTGGCGGCAGCAGTGTCTCGACGCTCGCCAACTGGCGCAACATCGCCGCCGTAGTACGGGCCCGTCGCGCCACTGGCGCACGCGTACTCATCGTGCACTCGGCGCTCAGCGGCGTCACCGATCGCCTCGAAAAGTTATTGACCGCGGCGCTGGTGGGCGCTCACGAGCCGGTGATGATCGCTCTTGAAGAGCGCCATCGTGCCCTCGCCGCGGAGCTGGGTCTTGCAGTGAGCGCGCCGCTGGCACAGTACCTTTCTGATCTGCGGCAAATGGCCGCCGGCATCGCGCTCACGGGCGAGATCAGCGATCGCACCCGCGCCCGGGTCATGGCCTGCGGTGAGCTCCTGGCCACGGAGCTGGGTGCGCGCTTCCTGAACGAACAGGGTATCGCCTGCAGCTGGTGGGACGCGCGCAGCGGATTGCGCGCTGAAGCGCGCCCGAATGCTGTTGCGCGCGCCAACTATTTGTCCGCCAGCTGCGATTTTTCCGCTGACCTGGCGTTGCGGGCACAGTTGCAGGAGCTATCACCCGTAGTGCTGACACAGGGTTTCATCGCCGGCAATGCCGCCGGTGATACCGTGCTGCTTGGTCGCGGTGGCTCGGATACTTCCGGAGCCTATCTGGCGGCCAAGTTGCGGGCGCTGCGGCTTGAGATCTGGACTGATGTGCCGGGCATGTTCAGCGCCAATCCGCGCTCCACGCCTGCGGCCCGCCTGCTGCGTGCGCTGCACTACGACGAGGCGCAGGAAATCGCCAGCAGTGGCGCCAAGGTCCTGCACCCGCGTTGCATTCTGCCGGTCAAGCAGGCGCAGATTCCGCTCTGGGTATATGCCACGCAGACGCCCGATCTGGAAGGTACGCACATCAGCGCGAGTCCGGGCGAGGGCGCAGCGCAGGTCAAGGCGGTATGCATCAAGAAAGGCATCACGCTGATCTCGCTCGATAGTCCCGGCATGTGGCATGAAGTGGGTTTTCTGGCCGACGCCTTCCAGATCTTCAAGCGCCACGGCATGTCGGTCGATCAGGTGTCCACCTCGGAAACCAGCGTCACCGTGTCGCTCGACCCGGCCGCCAATACACTGGATCAGCGTGCGCTCGATGCCGTGGTGGCCGAGCTGGCGCTACTGTGCCGCGTACAGGTTATCGGTCCCTGCGCCTCGCTGAGTCTGGTGGGTCGCAATATTCACGGCATCCTGCATCAGCTCGGCGCGGCCCTGGAGCTGTTCGCCGAGCAGCGCATCTATATGGTCAGTCAGGCAGCCAACGACCTGAATTTCACTTTTGTGGTCGACGAAGGGCAGGGCGATCGACTGGTGCAGGAACTGCACGAGCTGTTGATCCGGCCGGTGGCGGGCGACACGGTGCTGGGGCCTGCCTGGTCCGAGCTCTACGGCGTGAGCACCCCAGCGCCGCGGCGCGTCATGCCGTGGTGGCAGCGGCGCCGCGCTGAACTGCTGCAGCTCGCACAGCAGCACGATTGCGCCTATGTCTATGAGCGTGATTCGGTACGCGCCGCCGCCCGCGCCCTGCGCGCGCTCAAGTCCGTTGATCGGGTCTATTACGCGATGAAGGCCAATCCGCATGCCGGACTGCTGCGGGTGATGGCTGATGAAGGGCTGGGCATCGAGTGCGTCTCACGCGGCGAGCTGGAACACGTGTTCAGCGCGCTGCCTGAGCTGGCGCGCGAGCGCCTGCTGTACACGCCGAATTTCGCGGCGCGCGCCGAGTATGCCTGGGCCTTCGAGCAGGGCATTGTCGTGACCATCGACAATCTCTATGTGCTGCGTCACTGGCCCGAACTGTTTCGCGGCCGTGAGGTCGTAGTGCGCATCGATACTGGAACCGGGCGCGGTCATCACCACCATGTGCGCACCGCCGGCGCACAATCGAAGTTTGGTGTACCGATTGCGGAACTTACCCAACTGGCGGAATTGGCGAGCGCGGCTGAGGTAAGCGTCATCGGCCTGCACGCTCATCCCGGTAGCGGCGTGTTCGATATCGGCAACTGGTCCGAGACCGCCACGCTGTTGTTGCAGGCGACGCAGCAGTTTCCGCTGGTGAAGAACATCAATGTAGGGGGCGGCCTGGGCGTACCCGACAGCCACGAACAGGCGGCCCTGGATCTTGCCAGTCTCGACCTCGCGTTGGGCGCCGCGCGGCAGGCGCGCCCGGAAATTTCCTTGTGCCTGGAGCCCGGGCGCTTTCTGGTGGCGGCTGCGGGCGTGTTGCTGGTGCACGTCACGCAGACCAAGAGCAAAGCCGAGCTGCGCTACGTGGGTGTGAGTACCGGCATGAATTCACTGATCAGGCCGGCGCTCTATGGCGCCTGGCACGAGATCGTGAATCTCACGCGCCTCGACACGCCGGCCACCGAACTGGTCAACGTGGTCGGTCCGATCTGCGAATCTGCCGATTTTCTCGGTCACGATCGCCTGCTGCCGCCGACGCTTGAAGGCGATGTGCTGCTGATCGCCAACGCCGGCGCTTATGGGCATTCGATGAGTTCAAATTACAACCTGCGCGCCCCGGCGGTTGAAATTCTGCTCGAGTCGCCAGCTACTGGTTCCTGACAGCAGAGCCTCGGGGCTGTGCCGGTAGCCCGGCCGTAACCAGCCACCAGTCCGCGTGACAACGCCGGGTTCAGTGAACCCGCGCTCCGCTGTTCCCCGTTAGTTCCGCTGCCCATCACGCCTAGCGCGTCGAGTCGGCAAGAGCGTCAAAAAAGTGTCGGCTGGCCGGCAGATTGGCCTGGAACTTTAGCGGGTGCTTCGACAAATGCGACCCGGGTCACACATGCGGGGCCCCGTTGAGGAAGAATCCATTCCCAGCAGGTGACAGGCAGTGGCGCCGACCCTGCGGCGTATCGGAATAGTTGGTTTCAACCAGGAGATCTCATGCGTAAGGTACTAATTTCAAGTCTGGCCGCGGCCTCGGTACTGGTGGCCGGTAGCGCCAGCGCTGCGACAGTGGGCACGACCTTTGGCGTGTCGGCCACGGTGCTCAAGTCCTGCTCGGTGGCGGCGACTGCGCTGGCCTTCGGCAACTACACCCCTGGCACTGGTGGCCTGTCGGTGAATTCCACGGTTAACGTCAAGTGCACCAGCGGTACCACTTTTGCAGTGGCGCTCGACAAGGGCACGACGGCCGGTGGACTGATCAGCCAGCGTCTGATGGCCAATGGCGCGAACACGCTGCAGTACAACCTGTATACCGCGGCCGCCTTTGGCACGATCTTTGGTGATGGTACGACGGGTGTAACGGCCCCTGGCACGGGTGTGGGCCTGGGCACGGCGGTACCGATTACGGTATTCGGCAACCTTCCGGATAACGCGACCAACCAGGGCGCGGTCCCGGGTGCCTATGCCGATACGATCGGTGTGACGGTGACCTACTAGTTCTCTGCGGCTCATATAGGCGTTTTAGTTGGATCGACCGCTCGCTGGCGAATTTGTGCCAGCGAGCGGCGGTTAATAGAAACAATGAACAGAGTCGCTGCGGGAATACTGGCTGTCGTGGCTCTCGCAGCGGCGAGCAATGGCCGCGCCCTGACCAGCGTGGGCAATTTTGGTGTGTCGACGACGCTACTCAGAACCTGTTCGGTGACGGCGACGCCGTTGAACTTCGGTAACTACATCGCCGGGGCCGGTGCGCTGACGGTAAATTCCACTGTGAACATCAGGTGCACGAGGAGTACTGCTTTTACCGTTGCGCTGAATAGCGGTACGACTGCCGGAGGCACGATTTCACAGCGCCTGCTGACCAACGGAACCAGTACGCTGCAATACAATTTATTCCGAACGGCGGCCGCCATCACCGTGTTTGGCGACGGTACCGCAGGTTCCAGAACCCGCAGTGGCGTTGGAAGCGGACTGGCCAGTACCGTGCGGTTCACGGTGTTCGGCAATCTGCCGGATAGCGCGAGCAACCGGGTGGCAACGCCCGGCGGTTATACCGACACGGTCGGCGTGACGGTCACGTATTAAGTCGACGGTGGCAGCACTAATTATGATTCCTGTAATGCTCTCTATCTTCGCCAGCCTGCGCCGCGACGCCTGGTGCGCACTCGCTTTGATCACGGCGCTGCCGGCCGCCGCCGGGAATTTCAGCATCGCGCCGGTGCGCGTCGAACTTCAGGGCGCGCAGCGCACGGCGGTTCTGGCCGTTCACAACGATGATGATCAGCCATTGATCATACAGGCCACAGCTCTGTCCTGGTCACAGCCGAATGGCGAAGATCAGACTGACGCGACTCACGATCTGCTGGTCACTCCGCCCGTGTTCACCATAGCTGCCAAGGCCGAGCAGGTGTTGCGCATTGGCTTGCGTACGGCGCCCGACCAGCTTCGTGAACGCGATTACCGGCTGCTGCTGGCTGAGGTTCCTGGTCCTCCCGACAAGGATTTCACTGGCCTGCGTCTGGCGCTGCGACTGAGTATTCCAGTGTTTGTGGCGCCTGCGTCGCCGGCAGCGGCGCAGTTGCAATGGCAGGCACAGCGCCAGGCTGATGACTCGCTGGCCGTCACCGCCACCAACAATGGCAACGCCCATCTGCAGGTGACGGACTTCAGGCTCTATTTTGGCGGCGCCAATGTCGTGGTGCCGGTGACAGTGAGTCGCTACGTATTGCCGGGAAGCAGCGTCAGCTGGCAGGTCACGCCACCCGCCAACGCCGCTGCGGATGCTGCCCTGAGCGTCCACGGGTCGAGCGATGCGGGAGAATTTCAGGCTGATGTTGTCACCCTGGGTCGCTAGGACCAGGCATGTCGATGCGCCGCGTCGCCCGCATCCCGGTTTTCTCGTTTAACCTAGTCTGTGTGGCGCTGTTGTTGTGCGTTGGACTTGCACCGTTGTCCTCATGGGCGCAAGCCACGCCAGAGGACGCGCTGCGCGAGGCCATTTTGGAGATCAACGTCAACTCGCAGAGCCCCGGCGAGATGTTAGTGGTACTGCGCGAGGGTGCCGACCGGCTCTGGCTCGACGAAGCGGACTTCACTCGTCTGCGTCTGCGCGCACCTGCCGTGGCCGCGCATCTGCACCAGCAGCGCCACTACCTGCCACTGGCGGCACTGCCCAACCTCTCGCTGAGCATCGATGAGCAGCGTCAAAGCGCCGCAATCACCTTGCCGGCTGATGCTTTCCTCCGTACGCGAATCAGCGTGAATGAGCGAGCGCCGCCAATGATCACGGCGGCCAGCGCGGGTGCATTCGTGAACTACCAGATATCCGCGCAACGCGTGGCCGGGCAGAATACCGGTGGCGTGTTTGCTGAACTCGGAATATTTGGCCCCGCCGGCGTGCTGACCAATTCGGGTCTGGCTCGCACGCTGGACGCCAATCGCACCGCGACCAGACTGGACAGCAGCTTCACCCATGATTTCCCCAGGCGCATCGAGCGCCTGATAATTGGCGACAGCATCAGTGACGGCGGCAACTGGGGAAGTGCTGTGCACTTTGGGGGTCTGAGCTGGGGCAGGAATTTTTCTTTGCGTCCGGATTTGCTGACCACGCCGCTGCTGGCGGCCAGCGGCAGCGCAGTGGTGCCCTCGACGGTCGACATTTTTGTCAACAATCAGAAAGTGTCCAGTCAGACTCTGCCACCCGGGCCATTCGTGATCGATCAGCTGCCAGCGGTGACTGGCGCTGGTAACGTCAGCATCGTCGTGCGCGATGCGCTGGGACGTGAACAGCTGCTGACACAGCCTTTTTACTCGAGCGTGCAGCTATTGGCTGCGGGTCTCAGTCAGTACCAGATCAATGCGGGCAAGATCCGCAACGACTACACGTTGTATAGCAATCACTACGGTGCGTTGCTTGCCGAAGCGACCTACCGCCGTGGGCTCAGCAATGTGGTGACGGTCGAGGGGCACGGTGAAATTCTGGCCCAGGGTGCGCACAGCGCCGGCCTGAGCCTGGGGGCAGCCGTAGGGCACCTGGCCATTGTCAACGCCACCCTGGCCGCTGGTGGTGATTCGCGCACCACCGGCTCACTGCTGGCGGCAGCTGTGGAACGGCGCGGCACGCTGCTGACATTCACCGCCAGCCGCACCTACGCAACTGCCGGCTATCGCCAGATCAGCAGTGACCTGGCTCCCGCGCTGCAGTTTCGCACTCGCGACCTGGCACAACTGGGTCTGTCACTGCAGCGCGCCGGCTCAGTCAATCTGGCCTTTGCGCGTCAGGAAAACTACAGCGCGGACCCGCAAGTGACGGTATCACTGAGTTATAGCCGGAACCTGGGACAGGTCGGATCACTCAATTTGGCGGCGACCCGCACCGCGCAGGGTGCGGTCACGGCCAGCAGTGTTTTTCTGACCTTCACGATGGCATTGACTCGCAGCCGGGCCTTGCTGTTCTCGGCCAACGGTGGTTCCGGACCCGGCAGCCCGGCCTCAGAGCTGTACGCGACCTACGTTCAAAACCCTCCCCTGGGGCCGGGCGCGGGCTATCGCCTCGGTGCCTCAAGCCAGGGCAATTACGATGCTGACTGGCGCCAGCAGGTACCTGCCGGTGACCTGGAACTGCAGGCAGCGCGCAATCAGGGTATCGCGGGCGTCAGCCTGTTTTGGAACGGTGCCGTAACGTTGCTGGATCGCCAACTGCGGCCCGCACGGGTGGTGCGCGACAGCTTTGCGCTGGTTGATGTGGGTGGCCTGCCCAACGTGCCCGTGTACCTGGACAATCAACTGATCACACACACGGATCCGAGCGGGCGTGCGCTGCTCCATGACTTGCTGCCATACCAACCCAATCGTATCAGCGTCGATCCCACAGAGCTGCCGCTGGATACGGCGATCGGCGCGCGTACCATGGTGCTGGCACCGCAATATCGCAGCGGTGTAATAGCCCGTTTCCCGGTGGAACGGGTTGCCGGTGGACTCTTTCGACTGGTGACATCTGACCGCAAACCGGTCCCGGCTGGGGCGCAGGTGCACTTCAAGGGCGCAGATTTTCCAGTAACCTACGATGGCATTACTTACGTAACCGGTTTCGATCATGGCCTGGCGGGTGAGGCGCACTGGGAAAACTCCCGTTGTGTCTTTCGCCTCGAACCTCCGCCTGCAGGCGATCCATTGCCAGATATGGGCACCATTACCTGCGAGCCGGTGCCTGCGCCCGAGGTGACGCCGTGAGCGTGCCGTGGCGATTAGCGGTTTGCCTGCCGGCATTGTTGCTGCCGGTGCTGGCCGCCGCCGCCGTGAGCTGTACGGTGGCAGCTACCGGACCAGCATTTGGAATCTATAATCCGCTCAGTGCGACTCCGAACCTGTCCAATGGGCAGGTTACCGTGACCTGCACGCTGATTGGCGGTGGCACTACCACAGTGTCGCTGGTGTCGAGCTACAGCAGCGGGGCGAGTGGCAATTTTACTACCCGCACCATGCGTTCGGGTGCCAACACGCTCAACTACAATCTCTACTATGACGCTGCCTATTCATCGATTCGTGGTGACGGAACCGGTGGTTCGCAGACCGGCGGCGCCACGCTGACGCTATCGGCTGGTACGCCGACGCGGACGGCGACGGGCGTGATCTATGGACGCATACCGTCCGGCCAGGACGTCGCGGCTGGAAACTACGCGGACACCATCACCGTCACAATTACCTACTAGCCTGGTGCCCGAATCAGTTCGCCTCCAGCGGGTGAACGCGCAATTGCAGGGGCCAGGCGTAGCGGCCTGGTGTCGCGGTGCTTCCCAGCAACAGACGAAATTTAAGCGCAAGTGAGACTGTCTGTGCGTGCTGCCAGCGCTGCACGACGGACCCGCCGTCGGCCGACAATGATACGCCAGGGCCGAGACCCTCGAGGTTGATCGAACGGATCAGAGGGCTGAGCGAGTGCACGTCGAGTGCGTATCCATAGCTGCTGTTGCTGAAGATGCGCAGGCGCACCTGCTCTGGCACGTCAACAAAGCCGCGCTGCAGATCAGCTGGGCCGATGTCAATCTCGGGCAGCGCGCCAAGTTGCTCAACAACCGCTACCGCCTCGACATGAGCGCTGACCGTAAACTGGCTGCGGCGTTCGTCCGCGGCGAGCGCCGCGCAGCTGCCGGCCAGCGCCAGCACGGTCAGCGATTGTCGGGTCCGATCCATTGCCTGGGTTAACGGCCCCCAGGCTCCAGCCTTGAGTTAACAGAATCAGGGTGGCGCCGGCTCAGGCGCTGGCGGTGCACGGCTGGCGTGCCGCTGCCGCAACTCAGCAACGACATCCTGCAGACGCAGTTGCCGGCTACGCAGCAGCACCAACAGGTGAAACAGCAGATCAGCTGCCTCACCGAGCAGCTGGGCATCGGGCTCGCCGGCGGCAGCGAGCGCCACCTCCAGGGCTTCCTCGCCTACCTTCTGCGCCATGCGTTTGATGCCGCGCGCGTACAGTGCAGCGGTGTAGCTGCCTTCAGGACTGCCGGCGATTCGCTCGACAATGATCTGTTCGAGTTGCGCCAGAAATGCCAGTTGCTCGGCCGCGCTGCCCATCTGGTTGCCAAAACAGGTGAGTGTGCCGTTGTGACACACGGGACCCGAGGGCAGGGCGCTCACCAGCAGGGTGTCGCCGTCGCAGTCGCCTCGTACGTCGAGCACTTGCAGGGTGTTACCCGAGGTTGCGCCCTTTTCCCACAATTGCTGGCGCGAACGGCTGTAGAACACCGCGCGCCGGCGATCGAGGGTGGCCCGCAGCGCCTCGCGGTTCATGTAGGCCAGCATCAGCACCGCGCCGGTCGTGGCATGCTGGACAATAGCAGGCAGCAGGCCGTGGTGTTTTTCCCAGGCCAGGGCTTCGATGTCGGCAAACTGTAAGTTCATGGTCGTACCTCAATGCCCTGTGTTGCCAGATAGCGCTTCAGATCAGGAATCGCAAGCTCGCCAGAGTGGAACACGCTGGCCGCCAACGCACCGTCAACCTGCGCTTCCTTGAAGGCCGCGGCGAAATGCGCTGGCGCGCCAGCGCCGCCGGAAGCAATCAACGGCACATTGCAGAGCGCGCGCACCGCCCGCAGCTGCGGCAGGTCGTAACCTAGGCGCACGCCGTCAGAGGCCATGCAGTTGAGCACGACCTCGCCGGCACCACGCTCCTGAACTTCACGCACCCAATCGAGCGTATCGCGCCCGGCTTCCTGGCTGCGCTCGGGAGCTCCCGTGTTCTGCCAGACGCGCCAGCCCTGCGGCGTGGTCTGGCTGTCAATGCCGACCACGATGCACTGGCTGCCAAAGCGTCGCGCCAGCTCATCGATGAGCTGCGGGCGTTGCAGTGCCGGCGTATTCACGGAAATCTTCTCGGCGCCAGCATTGAGTACCGCTGCCGCATCAGCCAGGCTGCGGATGCCGCCAGCAACACAAAAGGGAATATCGAGTACCGCTGCAACCCGTCCAACCCAAGCGCGCGCCACCGCCCGCTGCTCGGGGCTGGCGGTAATGTCGTAGAACACGAGTTCATCTGCGCCCTCGTCACGATAGCGGCGCGCAAGCGCGATGATGTCACCCACCACGCGATGATCACGAAAGCGGACGCCCTTGACCACTGCGCCGGCGCGCACATCGAGACAGGGAATTATGCGCCGGGTAAGTATGGCTGCAATGCTCCCTCAGGCAGACGATTTTCGAGCAGGGCCTTACCGCTGATGGCAGCGGCAACACCGCAGGCAGCGAGCGCCGCAAGATCGGCGCCGCTGCTGACGCCGCCGGAGGCCTGCCACTGCACTTGTGGAAAGCGCGCCACCGCCTGTACGTACAGCGCGAGGTTCGGGCCGGCCAGGGCACCGTCGCGTTCAATGTCGGTGCACAGTACATGGCGCAGACCGCACGCCAGGTAGCTCTGCACCGCGTCCCATAATGACAGCGCAGTGGCCTGGCGCCAGCCGCGGGTATGCAGCAACGGTTGCTGTCGATCATCGTGCCTGACATCCAGGGCCAGACAGATGCGTTCCGCTCCGTAGTGCGACAGCCAACCCGACACCTGCTCGCGCTGTTCCACGGCAGCGCTGCCGATGACGACGCGCGCCACGCCGAGCGCCAGCAGTTCCTCGAGAATATCGGTGCTGCGCACGCCGCCGCCCAGCTGCACATTGATGCCCGTCTGTGCCGCCAGTTGCACAATCGTCGCTCGATTGGCGAGTTGTCCATCGCGGGCGCCATCGAGATCGACCACGTGCAGCCAGCGTGCGCCGATGGCACGGTAATGTTGCAGCAGCTCCAGGGGCGTGCGCTCATAGCGTGTCTCGGCTGCGAAATCGCCCCTCAGCAGGCGCACGCAATGGCCGCCACGCAGGTCGATGGCAGGAATCAGTTGCATCACAGCGCCAGAAAATTGCCCAGCACTCGAGCCCCGGCGCTACTCGAGCGCTCGGGATGAAACTGCACGCCGTGAAAATTGGCATGACTCACTACCGCACTGAATGGCACGCCGTAGTCGGTCACGGCGGTGGTGTCGGGTGTAGCTGCTGCCGCATAGCCGTGCACGAAGTAAAAGTAGTCACTGTCACCGATATTCATCAGCAGCGGATCAGCGGCCAGCTGCCGACAGCAGTTCCACCCCATATGCGGCACCGGGCGACCCGGCCCGCCGTGCAGCCGTTGCACGCTGCCGGCAATGATGCCAAGGCAGGCGGTATTGCCTTCGGCAGACTCGGTAAACAGCAGCTGCATCCCCAGGCAGATACCGAGCAACGGTTGCTGTAGCGAGCGCAGACAGTCCACCAGGTTCAAGTCATGCAGGCGCGCCATCGCCTCGGCCGCCGCGCCGACGCCCGGCAGCATGACGCGCGCCGCGCTCGAAATTGTCTGCGCATCGCTACTGACCAGGCTGCGTACTCCCAGACGATCAAGCGCGAAGCTGAGCGAGGCCAGGTTGGCGCCGCCGCTGTCGACAATCACGACGTCGGTGCCGCTCACAACACGCCCTTGGTGCTGGGCAACGTCGTGCCGTCGCGGCGCAGGGCGGGACGCAGTGCCCGGCCCACTCCTTTGAAGCAGGCCTCGATCATGTGATGGGTGTTCTCGCCCTGCACCGTCAGGTGCAGCGCGCAGCCCAGAGCGTCGGCCAGGGAGCGGAAGAAATGCGGCACCAGTTCGGTCGGTAGCGCGCCGACCTGTTCGCGCGAGAAGTGGCCTGCGAACACGAACCAGGCGCGACCCGACAAGTCTATAGCCACCTGCGCCTCGGCCTCGTCCATGGCAAGCAGGAAGCCGAAGCGTCCGATACCGATTTTGTCGCCCAGCGCAGTCCGCAGCGCGGCCCCCAACGCCAGTGCGCAATCCTCAACGGTATGATGTTCGTCGACCTGCAGGTCTCCCTGGCAATGCAGCTGCAGGCCGAAGCCGCCGTGCCTGGCCAGCTGCTCGAGCATGTGATCGAAGAAGCCGAGGCCGGTGCTGATCTCGATGACATCGCTGCCGTCAAGTTCCACTTTGACATCAATAGAAGTTTCCCGTGTGCGACGGCTGATGTGGCCACGGCGCGCACGCAGTTCACGCAGTACCTCGGGCCAGGTGTGGGCGGGCGCTCCGCCTGCCCGCAGGTGCAGGCCACGTATGCCAAGGTTCACGGCCAACTGCAGGTCGGAATCGCGATCGCCAATCACGGCGCTGCGCTGCGCATCGATGGGATTGTCGACCAGCCAGTTGCGCAGCAGTCCGGTGCCGGGCTTGCGGCACTCACAGTTGTCGCGGGCGAGGTGCGGGCAGATAAATACGGCGTCGAACTGGACACCCTGCGAAGCAAAAGTGCGCAGTATGAAATCATGGCAACGCTGGAAATCGGCTTGCGGAAAGCTGGTGCTGCCAAGTCCGTCCTGATTGCTGACCATGACCAGCCGGAACCCGGCGCGACTGAGCTCGCTCAGGGCGGCGAAGACTCCCGGCAGGAAGCGGATCTTTTCAAGCGCATCGACCTGTTCATCGGCTGGCTCCTCCACCAGTGTGCCGTCGCGATCGATGAACAGGGTGGGTCGCGCTTCGCTCATGACAGGCTCGCCAGTAGTTGCTGGTTCTGTTCCCGGCTGCCGACGCTGATACGCAGCGCCTGGGGCAGTGAGGCGTTGGCGCGCAAGTCGCGCAGCAACAGCCCGGCGGCACGGCTGCGGGCCAGCGCAGCGGCCGCGTCGGCGAAGTCCACCAGCAGAAAGTTGGCGGCACTGGGCCAGACTCTGACAGTGCCGCGTTGTGCGCCAAGGGCGCGCGCCAGAGCGTCGCGCTCAGCCACTATGCCGGCCACGCGTTGCGCGGCGGTGGCCATGGGTTCAGGTTGCAGGGTTCTAAGCACCGCTTCGATACTCAACTGCGTCACCGCGTAAGGCTGAATCACTTTCTGCAGCAGGGCGATAATTTCCGGCTGCGCCAGCACCACGCCGCAGCGCGCCCCGGCCAGTCCATAAGCCTTGGACAGGGTGCGCAGCACCACCAGGGCTGGATAGTTCGCCAGCTCCGCCGCCAGCGAGGTTGTTTCGGAAAACTCGACGTAGGCCTCATCGATCACCAGCAGTGCGCGGCCGGTGAGCGCCTGGGCGAGTTCGAGAATAGCGCCGCGCTCTAGCAGATTGCCAGTGGGATTGTTGGGTGAACACAGATACACCAGCTTCACCTGCGGTGTCATCGCCGCCAGGACGGCACCGGCATCGAGCGCGAACTGCTGTTCGCGGCGTAGTGGCACTGAGATCACGCTGGCGCCCTGGATGCGCGCGGCGACGCTGTACATGCCGAAAGTGGGCGGCGTAATGAGCACCGCGTCGATACCCGCACGGCAGTAGCAGCGCGTCAGCAGGTCGATGGCCTCGTCGCTGCCACGACCCGGCAGCACCCAGTCGGCACCCACGCCGTAGAGCGCGGCGAGGCGCGCCGCCAGCTCATGTGGGTGTGGCTCAGGATAGCGGTTCAGTCCCGCCTCACTGTCATCGAGCGGCGCACGCCACGGCAGCTCATTGGCATGCAGGCGCACCAGACCCGGTTCCCAGCTCGCGTGCTGATAGGCCTTGAGGTCGCGGATCTCCGCGCGCGCCAGCTCGCTCAGCCAGCTCATGTGCCGGCTCCGGCAGCAACGCCCGCGTGCAGAACCTGCAGACGCACATCGACTGCGGCGGCATGCGCATCGAGCCCTTCAAGGCGTGCCAGTGTTGCGGCAACAGGTCCAATTGCTGCCAATCCCGCTGCGCTCAGCTCCTGCACAGTCATGCTGCGTACGAAGTCCGCAACCGATAACCCGCTATAGGCGCGCGCATAGCCAAAGGTGGGCAGCACATGGTTGGTGCCGGAACAGTAGTCGCCGACGGGCTCCGGCGACCAGCGCCCCAGAAACACCGAACCCGCCGTCGTGATGGCGGCGAGCAGTTCACGAGGGTGTTGCGTTTCGATCAGCAGATGCTCGGGCGCATACTGCTCGGCAATGTTCACTGCGGTATTCAAATCGGGAACTACAATCAGGCGCAAGGCCTGGAGCGATTGCTCCAGGATTGCCCGGCGTGACAGCATGGGTACTCGTTGCCTGATATTCGCCACGACCCGCTCGGCCAGCGTGCCCGATGTCGTGACCAGCAGCGCCTGGGCGCCCGGATCATGTTCGGCCTGCG
>Ga0315271_10000100_pt1 | contig 39655 bp, 38 predicted proteins | sample C3_top_MG_FD_204664 | JGI IMG/M metagenome (GOLD analysis project Ga0315271, IMG submission 204664) | Sediment microbial communities from Yellowstone Lake, YNP, Wyoming, USA - C3_top | ecosystem: Environmental > Aquatic > Freshwater > Lake > Sediment | place: USA: Wyoming | collected 2017-08-01
CCATGACCGCGATCATCAAGAGGCTGATGGCCGCGAAGACGCGAGGTGGGTTCGTCAGTTGGAGCATGAGAGGTCCTGGCATCTTCTGGAACAGGTATCTGTGTGCATCGTATAGGTGATGCGGAAACTGACGCGCTGCCAACGAGTGAAGCCCGCTGGCTCAGGAACAAGACGAGACCTGTCGTTGGTTGCAGGAACCATCGGAATACCGATGCGGTCGAATCGCGCCTCTCACCTCACATGCAGGGTTAGGACGAACGAAACTCGCGCCGCCTGCCGATGCCTCCAGAGCAGATCGCCACAACTTGAAGGCTGCTTTGGAGTGCTGTCGTCGAACGACTCCTGATCGCCGTTTGCAGCCCGAAGTTCCGACGCGAGTCAGAGACAGCGCAATTCAAATACAGCGACCGCCATCGACCTCCATGCACACGCCGGTGATCATCGAGGCCTCGTCGCTGCACAGGAAGCAGGCGGCGTTGCCGAGGTCGGCCGGCGTCGAGAAGCGGCCGAGCGGGATCGTGGCCAGGAACTTGGCGCGCATCTCGGGCGTGTCCTCGCCCATGAAGGTGGCCAGCAGCGGCGTTTCGCCGGCCACCGGGTTCAAGGCATTGACGCGGATGCCGAACGGCGCCAGCTCGACCGCGCTGGCGCGCGTCGCGGTGATGACCCAGCCCTTGCTGGCGTTGTACCAGGCCAGCCGCGGCCGCGGGCTGACGCCGGCCGTGCTGGCCATGTTCAGCACCACGCCGCCCTTTTGCGCCTTGAAGCGCGGCACCACCTCGCGCATCGCGAGGTAGATGGCCTTCATGTTGACAGCGAACAGGCGGTCGAACTGGTCCTCCGGCAAGGCCTCGAGCGGTTGCGGCAGGTGGCCGATGCCGGCGTTGTTGACCAGGATGTCGAGCCGGCCGAAATGCACTTCGGCCGCCCCGATCATCGCGCGCACATCGGCGGCATCGCTGACGTCGACGCGCATGGCGCGCGCGGCCGCACCGACCTCCGTGGCCACCGCGTTCGCAGCCTCGACGTTCAGATCGGCCACCAGCACCTGCGCGCCTTCGGCGACGAACTTCCTGACGATGCCCGCGCCGAAGCCCGAGCCGCCGCCGGTGACGATCGCCACCTTGCCGTTCAGTCTCATGTCCGGACTCCTCAACCGTGGTGGATGGCCACCGTCTTCAGCGTCGAGAAGCCGTACAGCGCCTCGAAGCCTTTTTCGCGGCCGTGGCCGGACGACTTGACGCCGCCGAAGGGCAGCTCGACGCCGCCGCCGGCGCCGTAGTTGTTGACGAAGACCTGGCCGCACTTGAGCGAGCGGGCGACGCGCAGCGCGCGGCCGCCGTCGCGCGTCCACACGCCCGCGACCAGGCCGTAGGCGGTGCCGTTGGCGATGGCGATCGCGCCGGCCTCGTCGTCGAACGGGATCACCACCTGCACCGGGCCGAAGATCTCCTCCTGTGCCAGCCGGTGTGCGTCGCTGACCGGCGCGAGCAGGGTCGGGCGCACATAAAAACCGCCCGCGGGCAGCTGGCTGCCGAGCGACGCCTGTGCCACCGCGGCCAGCCCGCTGTCACGCGCAAATGCGAGGTAGCGCTCGACGACGTCGCGCTGCCGCGCCGAGATCAGCGGGCCCACGTCCAGATCGTCGAGTGCCGGGCCGACGCTCAGGCGCTGGTAACGCTCGGCCATGCGCTGTACCACCTCGTCCAGCCGCGAGCGCTCGACCAGGATGCGCGAGCCCGCGGAGCAGGTCTGGCCGGCGTTCTGGATTCCGGCATTGACCAGGAACGGCAGGGCTGCGTCGAGGTCGGCGTCGGCAAAGACCAGTTGCGGGCTCTTGCCGCCGAGTTCCAGCGTCACGGGAATGGTGTTCTGCGCCGCAGCGGCCTGCACCAGGCGGCCGACCGCCACCGAGCCGGTGAACGACAGGTGCGCGACGCCCGGGTGCGCGCTGAGTGCCGCGCCGGCTTCTTCGCCCAGCCCCGGCACCACGTTCAGCGCGCCGGCCGGCAGCCCGGCATCGGCCGCCAGCCTGGCAAAGGCCAGCGCCGTCAGGCAGGCCTCCTCGGCGGGCTTCAACACGCAGGCGTTGCCCATCGCCAGCGCGGCGCCGACGCTGCGGCCGATGATCTGCATCGGGTAGTTCCAGGGCACGATGTGGCCGGTGACGCCATGCGGCTCGCGCAGCGTCAGCGCGGTGAAGCCGGCGGCGAAGGGAATCGTCGCCCCCATCACCTTGTCGGCCGCGCCGGCGTAGAACTCGAGGTATCGCGCCAGCGCCAGCGCGTCGGCCTTGGCCTGCTTCAAGGGCTTGCCGACGTCGAGCGCTTCGAGCCGGGCCAGGTCGTCGGCGGCGGCGAGCACGCGCTGCGAAAGGCGCATCAGCGCGCGGCCGCGTTCGGCGGCGGTGAGCCGGCCCCATTCGCCGTCGAGCGCAGCCTGCGCCGCGACCACCGCGGCGTCGATGTCGGCGCTGGTGCCGCGGGCGATTTCGGCCAGCCGGCTGCCATCGGATGGGTTCGCCAGCGGCAGCGTTTCGCGGGCCGCGCCGTCGCGCCAATGGCCGCCGATGTAGACATGGTTGCTGGCACCGAGAAGAGGCAGGGTTTGCATGGCCTGGGGCGTGCTCGACAGTGGCTATGCAGGATACTCCGCGGCCACGATGCTGTTGTTCCTGCTCCGGCGCGCCGCCACCTTCGCCGCCACGCTGATGGTGGCGTCGCTGGTCGTGTTTGCGGTGCTCGAATGGCTGCCGGGCAGCCCGGCGCAGGTGATGCTCGGCGACACCGCCACGCCAGAGTCGATTGCCGCACTCGAAGCCCGACTCGGGCTGGATCGGCCGGCCTGGGCGCGTTATACGTCCTGGGTCGGTGGCCTGCTGCGCGGCGACAGCGCGACGAGCTACGCCTACGACACGCCGACCTTCGATCTGATCGCCGAACGGCTGCAAGTCAGCCTGCCGCTGGCCTTGCTCGCGATGGTGCTGACGGTGCTGGTCGCGCTCGCGCTCGGCGTCTACGCCGCATCGCACCACAACCGCGCCGGCGACGTCGGCGTGATGGCGCTGTCGCAGCTGGGCGTTGCGGTGCCGAGCTTCTGGCTCGCGATCCTGCTGATCCTGCTGTTCGCGGTGCAGCTGCAGTGGGTCAGTGCCGGCGGCTTTCCGGGCTGGAGCGGTGACGATGGCGGCGGCGAAGGGGGAATTTGGCCGGGCCTCAAGGCGCTGCTCCTGCCGGCGCTGTCGCTGGCCGCGGTGCAGGCCGCGATCCTGGCCCGCGTCACGCGCTCGGCGGTGCTCGAAGCGATGCGCGAAGACTACGTGCGCACGGCGCGCGCCAAGGGCCTGTCGCGCCGCGCCGTGCTGTGGCGCCATGTGCTGCGCAACGCGATGATCCCGGTGGTCACCATCATGGGTCTGCAGTTCGCGAACCTGATCACCGGCGCGATCGTGGTCGAGAACGTGTTCGTGCTGCCGGGCATCGGCCGGCTGGTATTCCAGGCCATCAACAACCGCGATCTGGTGCTCGTGCGCGACGTGGTGATGCTGCTGGCCGCCGTGGTGGTGGTGATCAACTTCGTGGTCGACGTGCTGTACGCGCTGATCGATCCGCGGCTGCGGGTGGCCGGCGATGCTTGAACGCGCGACGCGGCATCCCAGTTTCATGGTCGGCTCGGTGCTGGTTGCACTGTTGCTGCTGGCTGCGGCGCTGTCACTGCTGTGGCAGCCCTGGCCACCGGCCGAGATCGACATCCCGCACAAGCTGGCCGCACCGTCCGCCGCGCATTGGCTCGGCACCGATAGCCTGGGCCGCGACATCGCCTCGCAGCTGCTCGTCGGCAGCCAGAATTCCATCGTCGTCGGCGTCATCGCAGTCGGCATCGGCTTGGGCCTCGGCGTGGCGCTCGGCTGCCTGGCCGCTGCGCGGCGCGGCTGGATCGAGGAGTTGGTGATGCGCGCCAGCGACCTCACCTTCGCCTTCCCGGCGTTGCTGTCGGCGATCATGCTGAGCGCCATCTACGGCCCGGGGCTGGCCACCAGCATCGTCGCCATCGGCATCTTCAACATCCCGGTCTTCGCGCGCCTGACCCGCGTCGGCGCGCGCAGCGTGTGGACGCGCGACTATGTGCTCGCCGCGCGCGCGGCCGGCAAGGGCGGCTGGCGCATCACCACCGACCATGTGCTGCCCAACATCGCCAACGTGCTGATCGTGCAGGCCACGATCCAGTTCGCGCTGGCCATCCTGGCCGAGGCCGCGCTCTCCTACCTCGGCCTGGGCACGCAGCCGCCGCAGCCGAGCTGGGGCCGCATGTTGAACGAAGCGCAGACCATGCTGTTCGAGGCGCCGTTGCTGGCCGTCTATCCCGGCGTCGCGATCGCGCTCGCGGTGCTGGGCCTGAACCTGATGGGCGACGGGCTGCGCGACCTGCTCGACCCCCGACTCTCCAGACAGAGGTGAATCAGCGATGAAGACATTGCAAGTCGATTTCGTCTCCGACGTGGCCTGCCCCTGGTGCGCGGTCGGCCTGGCCTCGTTTGAACTGGCACTGAAGGACGTGGCCGAAAGCATCGACGTCGAGCTGTACTTCCAGCCGTTCGAGTTGAACCCGACGATGGGCGCCGAAGGCGCCGACGCGGCCGAGTACCTGATCGCCAAGTACGCCATGAGCCGCGAACGGCTGGCCGAGAGCCGCAAGCGCATCGCCGAGCGTGGCGCCGCGGTGGGCTTCACCTTCGGCGAGCGCAAGCATGTGTGGAACACCTTCGACGCGCACCGGCTGCTGTATTGGGCCGGCGTCGAGGGTCCGCAGGGCAGTCAGCACGCGCTGAAAAGGGCCTTGCTGCAGGCCTACCACGGCGATGGCCGCAACCCCGCGGCACACGACGTGCTGCTCGAACTCGCTACTGCCGCCGGCCTGCCCACCGAGCGCGCCCGCGTTGTGCTGGCCGGCCGGCAGTTCGCCGACGAAGTGCGCGAGGCCGAGCGCTTCTGGCAGGAGGCGGGCATCGACGGCGTGCCCGCAGTCGTGATCAACCGGCGCCACCTGATCCAGGGTGGGCAGCCGCCCGAGGTCTTCGCGCAGGCGCTGCGCAAGATCGCGGCCGAAGATCCGGCATGACGGCCTGGCGCGGACACCGTTCGCGGCTCCGGCACGGCGGACGACGATGACAACGCTGCTCGAGGTCAACGACCTGCGCGTCACGCTGGCCACCGCGCACGGGCCCGCCGACGCGCTGCGCGGCGTGTCGTTCACGCTGCAGGCCGGGGGCACGCTGGGCTTGATCGGCGAGTCGGGCTGCGGCAAGTCGCTGACCGCGCTGGCGCTGATGGGTCTGCTGCCCGAAGGGGCGGACGTCGCTGGCTCGATCCGGTTCGGCGGCCGCGAGCTGACGGCGCTGGACGACGCGGCCTACAGCGCCTTGCGTGGCGACCGCATTGCGATGGTGTTTCAGGAGCCGATGACGGCGCTGAACCCACTGCACCCCATCGGACGCCAGATCGCCGAGCCGCTGCGCCTGCACCGGGGCCTGGATGCCTCGGCCGCGCGCGCCGAAGCGCTGCGCCTGCTCGAACGCGTGCAACTGCCCAACGCCGAGCGGCGCCTGGTCGCCTACCCGCACCAGCTCTCGGGCGGGCAGCGCCAGCGCGTGGTCATTGCCATCGCGCTGGCCTGCGGCCCCGACCTGCTGATTGCCGACGAGCCGACCACCGCGCTGGACACCACGGTGCAGCGCGAGGTGCTCGACCTGCTCGATGAGTTGCGCGTCGCCAGCGGCATGGCCCTGCTGCTGATCAGCCACGACCTGGACCTGATGGCCGCGCATGTCGACCGCCTGGCGGTGATGTACGGCGGCGTCATCGTCGAAAGCGGGCCGACGCGCGCGGTGTTCGAGCGCCGGGCGCATCCATACACGCGCGGCCTGTTCGCGGCGCGGCCGCGGCTGGGCACCGACCGCACCATGCCGTTGGCGACCATCGCCGGCCGCGTGCCCGCGCTGCACGAGATGCCGTCGGGCTGTGCCTTCGCCGATCGCTGCACCCTGGCCATCGACGCCTGCCGATCGGCCCCGCCGCCGGCCACGATGGTCGGCGACGGCCACTTCGTGCGCTGCATTCGCTGGGAGATGGCGTCGTGAGCGCAGCGGCATTGGTCGAGGCCATCGGCCTGGGCCGGCGCTACCGCCTGCCACGCGAAAGCCTGCTCAGTCCGGGCGCGGTGGTGCAGGCGCTGGACGACGTCAGCTTTACGCTGCAGGCGGGCACCACGTTGGGCATCGTCGGCGAGTCGGGCTCGGGCAAGAGTACGCTGGCGCGGCTGGTGATGGCGCTCGAGACGCCGAGCGCCGGCCGGCTGTGCTTCGAGGGCCGTGACCTGCATGCCCTGGCGCGTGCGACGCTGCGCGACGCGCGGCGCGATTTCCAGATCGTGTTCCAGGACCCGTTCAGTTCGCTCGATCCGCGCATGTCGATCGCGCGCACCGTCGCCGAGCCGCTGGAAGAGCTGGCGCACGTCGGCCGCGCCGAGCGCCGCGAGCGTGCCGCGGCGATGCTCGAGGCCGTCGGGCTGAACGCCGCGCAGGATCTGGACAAGGTGCCACACGAATTTTCGGGCGGCCAGCGCCAGCGCATCGCGATCGCACGCGCACTGGTCACGCACCCGAAGCTGATCGTCGCCGACGAGCCGGTCAGCGCGCTCGACGTGTCGGTCCAGGCCCAGGTGCTCAACCTGATGCAGAACCTGCAGCAGCGCCTGGGCCTGGCCTACCTGTTCATCAGCCACGATATCGCGGTGGTCGAGCGCATGGCCGACGACCTGCTCGTGCTGCAGCACGGCCGCGTCGTCGAGCGTGGCCGCCCGGCTGACGTGCTGCACGCACCGGTGCATGCCTACACCCGGCGCTTGCTGGCGGCGCTGCCGCGGCCGCGCTGGCAAGCGTAGGTCACGTCGCCCAATGTGGCAGCATGCGCGCTCGATCCAACCCCTGCCCTTCGGAGGCTGCCAGATGAATTCCCTGCACCGCGTCGCAATCGTCCTCGCTGCCGTGGCCTGCATGACCGTGGGGGCGCAGGCGCAAACCGGCAAGAGCCGCGTCACGCTGGCCATGGTCCTCGAGCCGCCGGGCATGGACCCGACCATCGCGCCGGCCGCGGCGATCGGCGAGATCGTTCACTACAACGTGCTCGAGGGCCTGACCAGGATCAACGTCGACGGCACGGTCACGCCGCTGCTGGCCGAGAGCTGGACCATGGAGCCCGACGGCAAGAGCTACACTTTCAGGTTGAAGCAGGGCGTCAAGTTCCACGACGGCGAGGCCTTCGACGCGGCCGACGTGAAGTTCAGCTTCGAGCGCGCCAAGGACGAGAAGAGCACGAACAAGGCGAAGAAGGCGGTGTTCGACAACATCTCGCGCATCGACACGCCCGATGCCCACACCGTGATCCTGACGCTGAACAACGCCGATGGCAACTTCCTATTTCGGCTGGGCGAGAACACGGCCGTGATCCTCGACCCGAAGAGCGCCGCCGGCACGGCCACCAAGCCGGTCGGTACTGGCCCGTTCACCTTTGACGACTGGAAGAAGGGCGCGTCGGTGACGCTGGCCAAGTGGCCCGGCTACCGCGATGCCAAGCGCGTCAAGCTCGAGCGAGTGACCTTCCGCTTCATCAACGACCCGGCCGCAAGGGTGGCCGCACTGCTGGCCGGCGACATCGACGGTGTGCCGCGGCTCGACGCGCCGCAGGCCGTCAAGCAACTGCAGGCCGACCCGCGCTTCGTGGTCGCCATCGGCAGCACCGCCGGCAAAGGCATCATGGCCATCAACAACAAGAAGAAGCCCTTCGACGACGTGCGCGTGCGCCGCGCGCTGATGCACGCCATCGATCGCAAGGCCTTCATCGACGGCGTGCTCGAAGGCCTGGGCCGGCCGATCGGCAGCCACTTCGCACCGACCGACGCCGGTTACGTCGACCTCACCGCGCAATACCCGTACGACCCGGAGAAGGCCAAGGCGCTGTTGAAGGAAGCGGGCGTTGCGACGCCGCTGAACGTGACGCTGACGCTGCCGCCGCCGCAGTACGCGAGGAAGGGCGGTGAGGTGCTGGCCGCGCAACTGGCCAAGGTCGGCGTGATCGCCAAGATCGAAAACGTCGAATGGGCGCAGTGGCTGGGCGGTGCCTTCAAGGGAAACTTCGACCTGACCGTGATCAACCATGTCGAGCCACTCGACTACATGCAATACGCCAACACGGCCTACTACTGGGGCTACGACAGCCAGGCCTTCCGCGATCTCGCGGCCAGGCACGCGGCCGAGACGAACGCCAAGGCGCGCGCCAAGTTGTTCGGCGACATGCAACGGATGATCACCAACGATGCCGTCAACGCCTTCATCTTCAACCCGTCGCAGGTGGCGGTGGCCAGGAAGGGCCTGAAGGGCCTGTGGTCGAGCTCGCCGATCTTCGCCAACGACATGGCCGCGGTGAGCTGGCAATGAGCGCGCCGGGTCGCCCCAAGGGTACGTGCCCCGCAGCGGGCACGAAGGGGCTCCTGCGGGTTCGTGGGGGAGCGTGCGAACCGCGCAGGGGTTCCCCATGAGCAAGGCGACGATCGAGCGTCTGTACGCCGCCTTCGAGCGCCTCGATGCCGATGCGATGGCCGCCTGTTATGCGCCGGACGCGCGCTTCGACGACGAGGCCTTCTCGCTGGATGGGCGCGAGACGATCAGCGCGATGTGGGCCATGCTGTGCGACGCCGTCAAGGCCAAGGGCCGCGACGCTTGGCGCCTCGAGGCCAGCGCCATCACCGAGCGCACTGCGCATTGGGAGCCGGCCTACCGCTTCTCGGCCACCGGCCGCATGGTGCACAACGTCATCGATGCCGAGTTCGAGTTCGACGCGGCAGGCTTGATCACACGCCACTGCGACCGCTTCGACTTCTGGCGCTGGTCGCGCCAGGCGCTCGGCGCGCCCGGCCTGCTGCTGGGCTGGACGCCGCTGCTGCGCGCCAAAGTGCGGGCGCAGGCGGCCAAGAACCTGGAGCGCTTCATCGCATCGCGCAAGGCCGCTCCAGCGTGATCGCACTGTGACCGCACTGCACGACCGCAGCGCCACCGAGTTGCTCGCGCTGTACGCCGCGCGCGAGGCCTCGCCGGTCGAGGTGGTGCGCGAGCTGCTGCTGCACATCGAGCGCAACGAGCCGCACATCGCCGCCGCCTGGGCGCTGGATGCCGACGCGGCACTGCAGGCCGCACGCGACAGCGAATCGCGCTGGCAGCGCGGCCAGGCCCTGGCGCTCGATGGCGTGCCGGTGACGCTGAAGGAAAACATCGCCACCCGAGGCACGCCGGTGCCGCTGGGCACCGCGGCGACCACGCTGGCGCCGGCCGCGGTCGATGCGCCGCCGGCGGCGCGCCTGCGCGAGGCCGGCGCAGTGATCATGTGCAAGACCACGATGCCCGACTACGGCATGCTGTCGTCGGGCCTGTCGAGCTTTCACCGCCTCACGCGCAACCCCTGGGATCTGTCGATGAACCCCGGCGGCAGCAGCGCCGGTGCCGCCGCGGCCTGCGCCGCCGGTTACGGCCCGCTGCACATCGGCACCGACATCGGCGGCTCGATCCGCCTGCCGGCGGGCTGGTGCGGCATCTTCGGCCTCAAGCCCAGCCAGGGCCGAATTCCGATCCACCCGTCCTATGCCGGCCGCGTGGCCGGGCCGATGACGCGCATGGTTGCCGACGCGGCATTGGCAATGACCGTGCTGGCGCGGCCCGACGCACGCGACCCGACGAGCCTGCCGGCGCAGGACATCGCCTGGGGCGACCTCGATTTCGGGCTGCGCGGTCTGCGCCTGGGCCTGTGGCTCGACGCCGGCTGGGGCCAGCCGCTCGACGCCGAGATTCACGCCGCGGTCAACGCCGCCGCCAACACCTTCGAGGCCGCCGGTGCGATCGTCGAACCGGTGGCGCCGTTCACCACGCGCAGCATGGCCGACGGCATGGATGCGTTCTGGCGCATGCGCGCCTGGCTCGACATTGCGGCCCTGCCGGTCGAACGCCAGGCCCGCGTGCTGCCCTACATCCGGGCCTGGGCCGAGGGCGGCGCCACGCTCAGCGGCGCGCAGGTGTTTCGCGGCTACAGCCAGATGGCGGCGCTGCGCGACGCCGCCATTGCCGCCACGCAGCGTTTTGATTTCGTGCTCGCGCCGGTCAGCCCCGTGGTCGCGTTCCCGGCCGAGTTCGCCAGCCCCTTGAACGACACGGCGCGACCGTTCGAGCACATCGCCTTCACCTTGCCGTTCAATATGAGCGAGCAGCCGTCCGCTTCGGTCAACGCCGGCTTCAGCGCCGGCGGCATGCCGATCGGCCTGCAGTTGATCGGCCGACGCCACGACGACCTCGGCGTACTGCGACTGGCCCGCGCCTGGGAGCAGCTGCGCGGCCCGCAGCGCCCCTGGCCCGCGGTGAACGCGACCCAGGCCGCGCCGGGCCGCTCCCAAGCGGCCTGAGCTCCCAAGGGCCTCGCAGGGGCCTGTTCCGGTCCCAGGGGCGCGAGCGCAGCGAGCTTGGGGCTGTCATGACTCGCGCTACATTCGCCCCCATGACAGCGCAGGATGCCCGCGGTCTCCCGATCGGCAGCCGATCGGCGCGCGCGCGTGCGGCGGTCGATGTGGCGTTGTGGCGGATGATGTCGTTCTACGACACGCCGATCGCCGACCTCGACGCGGCCATCGCCGCCGACCCGGGCTGGGCGCTGCCGCACACCATGAAGGCGGGCTACCTGGCCAGCCTGACCGAAGCCGCGCTGTTGCCCGAAGCCCTCGCGCACCTGGCTGCCGCGGCGGCGCTCAGTGGCGCGCAGTCCCCGGCCCGCGAACGGGCGCACCTCGAAGCCGTGCAGCGCGTCGTCGACGGCCGCTGGTCGGGTGCCTGCCGCATCTGGGACGCGCTGTTGATCGAGCACCCGCGCGACGCGCTGGCGCTGCAATGGGCACAGTTGTGGGACTTCTATCGCGGCGACGCCGCAGCGCTACGCGCCCGCCCGGCGCGTGCTGTGCCCGAGTGGGACGAGCATGACCCGCTGTTCCCGCATGTGCTGGCGCTGTGGGCCTTCGGCCTGGAAGAGAACAACTGCCACGGCCAAGCCGAGGAGGCCGGCCGCCGCGCGCTGGCGCTGGATCCGCGCGCGCCGTGGGCGGTGCACGCCGTGGCCCATGTGATGGAGATGCAGGGCCGCTTCGACGACGGCGCCGCGTGGCTGCGCCAGCATCAGGGCGCGTGGGCCGAGGGCAATGGCTTTGCCGGCCACCTGTGGTGGCATACCGCGCTGTTCCGTCTCGAAGGGCTGGACATCGCCGGCACGCTGCGCGTGATCGACGGCCATCTGGCGGCCGAGCACATGCAGATCGGCCTGCAGCGCGTCGACGCCGCGTCAGCGCTGTGGCGCTTGCACCTGCTCGGCGCCGATGTCGCCGCGCGCGCCGCCGCGCTGCAGGCCGGCTGGCCCTTGAATGCTGGCCAGGGCCAGGGCGAGGGCGAAGGCGAGGCCGGGCACTACACCTTCAACGACGTGCACGCGTTGCTGCCGATGCTGCTGGCCGGCGACCTGGCGGCCGCCGAGCGCTGGCTCGCGCGTTGCGCCGAGCGCGCGCTGGCCGCCGACGATGCGCGCCGCGACAACCATGCGGTGGCGCGTGAAGTCGGCCAGCCGCTGGCGCGCGGCCTGTTGGCTTTCGCCCGCGGCGAGGTCGACGCCGGTGCCGAGCTGCTCTACACCGCCCGCACCCAGGCCCAGCGCCTGGGCGGCAGCCATGCCCAGCGCGACCTGATCGACCAGACGCTGCTCGCGGCCTGCGCGCGCGGCCAGCACCGCTCGCTCGGGCGCGCGCTGCTCAACGAGCGCGTGCTGGCCAAACCCGTCACGCCGCTGACGCGGCACTGGATCGAAACCTTGGGCGAGCACAGGGCGCTGCTACGCAAATGACGGCCGAAGACAAACGCGCGCAGCGCCTGCAATTGCTGGACGACCATATCGGCCGCGCGCTGCAGGAGAGTCAGCGCAGCGGCGAGTTGCAAACCGCAGCGAGCTACGGCAAGCCGCTCGACTTCGGCGACGGCTACGAGCAGACGCCGCATGAGCTGCGCATGGGAATGAAGGTGCTGAAGGACGCCGGCTTCGTGCCGCACGAGGTGACGATGATGCACGAGGCGGCTGCGCTGCAGGCCCAGATCGAGGCTTGCAGCGACGACGCGCTGCGGCCCGCGCTGCAACGCCAACTCGCCATGCTGCAGCAGAGCATCGCGCTGCGGCTCGAGCGGCTGCGGGGCAGCGCTTCGCCCTAGCCGCCGCTCAGACCCAGGGCGCGGCCAGCTTCTCGACCTCGAACACCTTTTGCACCGCCGGCCGCGCCAGCATGCGTTCGAGGAACGGCGCGATGTGCGGCAGCGTGCGTGCCGGCCGGCCGAAGCCGCGGCTCCAGCGGCAGAGCATGAAGGTGTAGGGGTCGAGCGCGGAGAAGCGCTGGCCCATCATCCACGGCCCGCCGGGCGCGGCGAGGTGGGCGTCGATCTGGTCGAACATCGCGCCCAGCTTGGCCTCGGCCTGCGCCTTCACTTCCAGTGCACCGGCCGCATTGCCGGGCGCGACCATGCGGTCGCTGTAGAAGTAATGCGGCATCATGGCCTGCACCGAATTCGCCAGCCAGATCAGCCACTTGTAGAACTGCGCCCGCTCGGCCGTGCCGAGCGCCGGCGCCATCCCGGCGGCCGGGTGCGTGTCGACCAGATGCAGCACGATGGCCGCCGTCTCGTACAACACCAAGTCGCCGTCGACCAGCACCGGGATCAGCCCGTTCGGGTTGAGCTTGAGGTACTCCGGCGCCTTGTGCGCACCCGTGCTGCGGTCGACATACTTCATCTCGAAGGGCACGCCGAGTTCGCGCAGCAGCAGGTGCGGCGTCATGCTGGCGTTGCCGGGGTAGTAGTGCAGTTGGATCATGGTGTGGCAGGGGGTGGGGAGGTACCGATCGGGGCTCGTTGTATTGTCCTGCATGGCCAACCCATCGCCGCGCCGCGGCATCCATCTCGAGTACAGCTTCGCGCCCGACGCCGCGCAGCGCGGCGCCAGACTGGCCAACCCCTTGATCGACCTGCTGCGCACGCTGCGCGACACCGGCTCGATCAGTGCCACGGCGCGCACACTCGGCAGCTCCTACCGCCACACCTGGGGTGCGCTCAAGCATTGGGAGCAGGTGCTGGCGGCCGAGCTGGTGGTCTGGACCCAGGGCCAACCGGCGCGCTTGACGCCGCTGGCCGAGCGCCTGCTGTGGGCCGAGACGCGCGCGCGCACGCGCCTCACGCCGCACATCGAGGCGCTGCGCAACGAGCTCGAACGGGTGCTGAGCCTGGCCTTCGACGGCACCCACGAGGCACTCACGGTGTATGCCAGCCATGACCTGGCGCTGCCGATGCTGCGCGACCATGCCGACGCGCACGGCCTGCACATCGAACTGCGCTTTTCCGGCAGCACCGATGCCCTTCAGGCGCTGGCCCACGGCCGCTGCGACGTGGCGGGTTTTCACGTGCCGGTGCTTGCCGCCGGCAGGCAGCCGGCCTTCGCGCGCGCGCTCAAGCACCTGCTCAAGCCCGGCCGGCACAAGCTGATCGCCAGCCACCGCCGCCGCCAGGGTCTGATCGTCGCGCATGGCAACCCGCGCGGATTGACCGGCATCGCCGACCTGACCCAGCCGGGCCTGCGTTTCGTCAACCGGCAGCCGGGTTCGGGCACGCGCCTGCTCGCCGAGCACCTGCTGGCCGAAGCCGGCATCCAGGCCGAGCGCGTCGCCGGCTTTCACGGCCCGTGCGAAGACACGCATGTGGCGGTGGCCGCCGCAGTGGCCAGTGGCGTGGCCGATGCCGGCCTGGGCATCGAAGCCGCGGCGGCGCAGTTCAGCCTGGCCTTCGTGCCCTTGATCGACGAGGACTACTACCTGCTGTGCCGCAAAGAGGCGCTCGAGAGTGCGGCCGTCGTGCGCCTGCGCGAGTTGCTCGCCGGCCAGGCTTGGCGGCAGGTGCTGGCGACGTTGCGCGGCTGTGCGCCGCACGAGCAGGCCGGCAGCGTACTGGCGCTGACCAAGGCACTGCCATGGTGGCATTACCGCACGCCGCGAAAGCCATGACGGCCCGTTCGCGCCGTTATTGAAGCGCGCCTCGCCTCAGCGCGCCAGGACGATGGCGTCGCCCGGGTCGAAGGCCAGACCGATGGCCGCACCCGCCAGCGGCGCGTCGCTGGCGTCGGCGTCACCGAACACCAGCAGTTCGCCCCACGGCGTGTTGACCAGCACCTCGATGTGGCTGCCCAGATAGTCGGCGCGCTTGCAGGTGCCGTGGAGTGCAGCGCCGGCGGCGGCCACCAGGCGCAGGCGGTGCGGACGCAGTGCCAGCGTCGCCGGGCCGCTGTCGTTCGATGGGCTGCGAACGGGCAGCGACACGCCGGCGGCGCTGAAGTGCAGCGCATCGCCGACGCGCAGCAGTTCGCCGTCGACCAGGTTGGCGTCGCCGATGAAGTCGGCCAGGAAGTGACTCGCCGGCTGGCGGTACAGCGTGCGCGGCGTGCCCTGCTGGGCGATGCGGCCGCGGTCCATCACGATGATCTGGTCCGACACCGCCAGCGCTTCAGACTGGTCGTGCGTGACGTACAGCACCGTCAGCTGCAGCGACTGCTGCAGCTCGCGGATCTCCTGGCGCACTCGGCGCCGCAGCTTGGCGTCGAGGTTGGACAGCGGCTCGTCGAACAGCAGCACGGCCGGCTCGAGCACCAGCGCGCGCGCGACGGCCACCCGCTGCTGCTGGCCGCCGGACAGCTCGCTCGGCAGGCGTTGCTCGAGGCCCGTGAGGCCGAGCATGTTCAATTTGTCGCGCGCCAGCTCGCGCGCCCGCGACTTCTCCACCTTGGCCGAGACCGGGCCGTAGCAGACGTTGTCGAGCACGCTCATGTGCGGGAACAGCGCATAGGACTGGAACACCAGGCTGACGTTACGCTCGCTCGCCGCGCGCTTGGTCACGTCCTCGCCGCCGATCAGGATGCGCCCGCTGCTCGCCGACTCCAGCCCCGCGGCCATGCGCAGCGTGGTCGTCTTGCCGCAGCCCGAGGGGCCGAGCAGCGTGACCAGCGTGCCCGGCGCGATCGTGAACGACACGTCGTCGACGGCGGCGACCTCGCCGTAGCGCTTGCTGACGCGGTCGAAGATCACGCCGCCGGCGGTGAGGGTGTTCATTCAGGCTCCGGTGACGATCAAGGGTTGCGCGCGCTCGCGCCGGCCCAGCTTGGCCGCGCCGGTGAAGCGCTGCACCAGCAGCAACACGGCCAGCATGAACAGCATCAGCACGCTCGAGTAGGCGATCGCCAGCGGGTACTCGCCGGCCTCGACGCGGCCGATGATGTACACCGTGGCCAGGTTGTACTTGGCGGTGGCCAGGAAGATCACGGCGCTGACGGCCGTCATCGCGTGCGTGAATGAAAAGACCAGGGTGGCGACGATCGCCGGCTTCAACAGGGGCAGCACGACCTGGGTCAGCGTGCGCCAGGTCGACGCGCGCAGCGTCGACGACGCCTCGTCGAGTGACTTGTCGATCTGCGCCAGTGCCGCGATGCCGGCGCGCACGCCGACCGGCATGTTGCGAAAGACAAAACACAACACCAGGATCGCCATGCCGCCGGTCAGCTCGACCGGCGCAACGTTGAAGGCCACGATGTAGGCCACGCCGATCACGGTGCCCGGCACCGCGAAGCTGACCATGGTCAGAAACTCGAACGCGGCGCGGCCCGCGAATCGGTGGCGCGTGATGACGTAGGCCGAGAGCAGGCCGACCACCGCGGTCAGCGGCGCGGCGACGGCGGCCACTTCGACGGTGGTGAAGAAGCTGTTCCAGGCCGAGCCGACGAAGCGCGGCCAGCCGTCGCTCCAGTCGATGCCGAAACCGGCGCTGAGATGGGTCAATGCCAAGCTCATTTCGCCGCGGCCGATGTCCTTGACGAAACCGCCGACGGCGATCACCGCGTAGCAGGCCAGCGTGAAGCCGATCCACAAAAGCGCGGTGCCGGTGCAGGCGCGGCGCAGGCCGTCGGGCAGTGGCGCCGGTATGCCCGAATCGCCCTTGCCGCCGACGCTGACATAGCTCGCGCGGCCGAGCCAGCGCTGCTGCAGCCAGAACGCGATCAGCGTGAACAGCAACAGCACGACGGCCAGCGATGCCGCCCGGCCCGGGTCGTGCTGCGCGCCGGCGATGGCGAAGAAGATCTTCGTCGACAGGACCTCGAAGTTGCCGGCCAGCACGATCGGGTTGGCAAAGTCGGCCAGGCTCTCGACGAAGCCAAGCAGGAAGGCGTTGGCCAGCGCCGGTCGCAGCAGCGGCCAGGTCACGCTGCGAAAGACGCGGGCCTTGGATGCGCGCAGGGTCTGCGCCGCCTCCTCCAGCGTCGGGCTGATGGCGGCGATGGCGCCCGACAGGATCATGAAGGCGATCGGCGTGAACGACAGCACCTGCGCGATGGTCACGCCCGGCAGGCCGTAGATCCAGCGCGAGCGCGGCAGGCCCAGGGTGTTGGACAGGAAGGTGGTGACCAGACCGGTGCGGCCGAACAGGACCACCAGCGCCAGCGCAATCACGAACGGCGGCGTGACGATCGGCAGTACCGACATCAGTTTGGCCACTGCGCCCAGGCCACGCAGCTGGCCACGCTGCACCGCCAGGGCAAGCACCAGTGCGAAGCCGGTCGACACGAAGCCGACGATGGTCGCCAGCACAAGTGAGTTGACTGCCACGCCGCAGCCGATGCCGCCGCCGAAGCAGCCCAGGCCCCAGATGTCGGCGTGGGTCAGGCGCTCGACGGCCAAGCCGGGCGCAAAGGCGCCGCTGCTGTCGCGCAGCGCGGCCACCAGCGCCAGGCCGACCGGGTAGAAGATGAACAGCAAGAGCAGGCCCGCGATCACGATCACGATCGAGGCCACCGTGGTGTCGCCGCCAAAGCGCCCGCTGCGCCCGACGGCGCGCGCGAACAGCAGCCCGCTGGCGGCGAGCGTCACCGTCGCACCGAGGCCGAACGAGCCGCCGGCGGCACCGGCGGCAAAGCCCGTACCCAGGGCCCAGAGCAGAACCACCGCCGCGCTGATCGTCAGCGCCACGAAGTTCGAGCGCCAGGCAAACCAGAGCGCGAGCAGCAAGGCCACCAGCACCGGTGCATGCGCCGTCGCGGCCCCGCTGAATGCCAGCGTCAGGGCCGACGCGCTGCGGCCGATGAACCACGGCAGTGCCAGCGCTGCGATCAAGGCCGACGCCGACAGCCCGACCAGCCAGCGGTCACGGCGCGGCGTGATGCCGGCAGCGGGCAGGGCCAGTGTCGTCATCGTGCCAGGATGTCGCTCACTTCGGCAGCTTCGAGACTTCCTCGTCCCACTTCGTCAGCAGGCGCTTGCGCTCGGCGGAGGATCCGTACTTGACGAAGTCGTAGTTGATCAGCTTGATCTCCGACAGCTTGGGCGCCTGCGGCGGTGCCGAGGCATTCTTGTTCGACGGCACCTGGTAGCTCACCTTGGCCGCCGCGCCGACCGACTGCGCCTCGGGCGACAACGCCCAGTCGTACCACTTCTTCGCGTTCTCGAGGTTCTTCGCACCCTTGACGATGCTCATGCTGCCGATCTCGTAGCCGGTGCCTTCGCAGGGCGAGACGATCTTCACCGGTGCGCCGCCGACCGCCTGCACCACCGCGTCGTGCTGGAAGGTGATGCCGATCAGGCTCTCGCCGGTGGCCGCCGCGCGGGCCGGTGCTGCGCCGCTCTTGGTGTATTGGTTGACGTTCTTGTGCAGCGCCTTCAGGTAATCGAAGGCCTTTTGCTCACCCATGATCTGCACCAGCGTCGCCAGCATGGTGTACGAGGTGCCCGACGAATTCGGGTTCGCCACCTGCACGTCGTCCTTGAACTCGGGCTTGGCCAGGTCGGACCAGCACTTCGGTTCGGCCAGCTTGCGCTTGGCCAGCTCGACGGTATTGAAGCTGTAACCGAGCGCGCCGGCATACACGCCGACCGTGCGGTACTTCGAGGCTTCGGCCTGGCGCACCGCCCAGTCCTGCAGGTCGGCCAGCTTGGGCGACTTGTATTCCAGCGTCAGGCCTTCCTCGGCGGCCTGCAGGTGCGGATCCCCCGTGCCGCCCCACCAGACGTCGCCCTTCGGGTTCGCCGCCTCGGCCTTCAACTGCGCGTAGAACTCGCCCGAGCTCTTGCGCGTCATCAGCACCTTGATGCCGGTGGCCTTCTCGAAGGCCGCCACCATCGGCCGGCACCACTCTTCCTGCACGGTGCAGTACAGCACCAGTTCGCCCTGCGCGAAAGCGGGCAAGGCGCTGGCCGCGAGGGCCAGCATCGACAGGCACTTCGTTATCAGCTTCATCGTCGTCTCCTTCAAGGGTGTTGCAGGGGAATGCCGACCACACCGGCGAGCGCGTCGCCCAGAAGGTGGTTGGTGGCCAGGATGGGGTTGCCTTCGGTGAGGCCGGTACCGGCAAAGAACGGGTTGATGCGCCCGCCGGCTTCGGCCACCAGCAGCAGGCCGGCGGCGCAGTCCCACGAGTTGATGTGCAGCTCGCAGTAGCCCTCGGTGCGTCCGGCGGCCACGTCGGCCAGGCCGAGCGCACCCGAGCCGGCGCGGCGAAAGGCGCAACCGGCATCGAGGATTCGCGTGAGCAGCGACATGTAATCGGCCTGCGAACGGCGCAATGACCAGCCGCATTCGACAGTGGCCTTGTCCAGTGTCGCCACCGGGCTCACCAGCAGCCGCCTGGGTGCCGACCCGCCTTCGGCCAGCCACGCGCCGCCGCCGCGCTCGGCGAAGTACAGCCGCTCGTGGCTCGGATCGTGCAGCGCGCCGACCGTCGGCACGCCGCGTTCGGTGTAGCCGATCGAGACGCAGTAATGCGCGATCGAACGCGCGTAGTTCGCAGTGCCGTCGATCGGGTCGATGATCCAGACTCGTTCGGCCGCGGCCAGGCCGGCGCTGGCGCCGTCTTCCTCGCCGAGCACCGCGTCGTCGGGGTAGGTGCGGCCAATCGCGGCGCGGATGAAGCGCTCGACCTCGCGGTCCATCGCCGTGACCTCGTCGTGACGGCCCTTGAGCGAGATCGACGGCGAACCGAAGGCGCCATGCGCAAGGCGGCCCGCATCGGCGGCGAGGGTGCGACAGAAGTCGAGGCGGTTCATGGGCTTTGCTGGACAGCGCGCGGCCAGCGCGCAGGGTCGGTCAATGCTACCCGCCGGGTGCGGCGCGCCATCTGCGGGCAGACCCTATTCGAGCGTGACGACGGTGTCGTGTTCGCCGGGCTGGCAATCCGCGGCGATGGCGTCCCAGCCGCGGTGGATGACGACGCGCCGGCCCGCGTGACAGAACTCGACGCGGCTGGCCCCGGGCACCGTGGCCCGGACGAAGGCTTCGATCGAGGCCGGCATGCTGGTGCGGTAGGTCGCGTGCTCGACATCGGCCTTCGGGTGGTCGTCGCTGTGCACCCAGGGGATGAAGGGCCCGAGCCAGATCAGCGGCCAGCCGACTTCGATTACGCTGGGCTGGTAGTCTTGCTCGGCCAGCCAGCGCTGGGCCTGCGCGCGCAATTCGTCGTCACCGCCGCTGCGCTCGAGCCGGCCCCAGGCAGTGGCCATCATCTCGACGACCCACTGGTTGCAGTTCTGGTAACGCAGCCCGAACGCGTAGGCGTTGGCGCTGTATGCCGGCCCCAGCGCCCGCAGCGCCAGGCGGTCGTCGAGCACGGTGGTCTCCAGCATCGCGGCCGCGGCCGCCGGCAACAGCACGACGGAGACATAGCCGAGCGTGGGGTCGTTCAGGCCGAGCACGAAGCCGGCCATGCCCTGGTCGAACACCCGCGGCCGGCCCTCGTCGCAGGCGTAGTACAACTGGCGTACCGACCAGGGCGTGTTCAGGCTGGCCTTGAGGCTCAGGCCGGCATGCGAGTAGCGCACGCCGAAGCGGCCCAGGTCCAGCCCCGAGCGGGCGATCAGCGCCAGATCCTGGCCCGAGTCTTCGAGCGCCGTCTTGACGATGGCACCGAAGCGCAGCAACAGGTCTCTTTGCTCGGCATTGAGTGGCGTCGCCTGGTCGCAAAAGCGCAGTGCGCCGGCATGCGCCGGGGCCGCAGACCAGAGCGCTGCCAGCAGCGCGAATGCGCAGGCGCTGGTCAGCCGGTGCAAGGCGTGCAAGGCCTCAGACCGCGCAGCGCCGCTCCCAGGCGACCCGAGCGGCCGAGGGCCACGCACGGGCCCGTCGAAGGCACACTGGACGCGAACGCAGCGCGCTTGGGGTTGCCATCACTAGAGCTGGACGGCCCGCGACTGCAACTCCCGATACCAGTTGTCGGCCAGCACCAGGTAGAAGGCCTGCCGCTCGTTGCCGCCGCTGGCATAGGCGAATTCGGTGCCGTAGGGCCGCTGGCGAGCGGTCACGATGCCACCCTCGGCCAGCCGGGCCTGCTCGGCCAGCGCCTGCGGCAGGTAGAGGACGAACTCGGCGTCGGCGTTGTCCTCGGCCACGGCCTGCAGCTTCACGCGCAGCATGCCCGGACGCTCGGGTGCGGTGGCCAGGGCGACGATCTTGTAGTCGCCGACGGCCGCCGTGGTGGTCTTGGACGAGCTGTCGCTCGACTTGCCGAACGAGGTCGAGACACTGCCGACAGACTCCGACGACGCCGACGAGGCCGACGAGGCCAGGCTGTCTGCCAGCGCCGGCCCGCTGCTGGCCAAGGCCATCAGCGCAGTGGCGGACAGTAAGGACTTGGTGTGGGACATGGCGGCTCCTTGCGGTTGCGGGTGTGCGGCGGGATGCTATCGCGGGCGCGGCCCGCTGCGGTACCCGAATGTTTCACTCGCCGCGTGATGCACGGAGCGCACGGCGCTCACGCGACGCGCGACAGCACGCGCACGACCTGCTCCTGGTGGTCGCGAAAACCCATGCGTTGGTACATCGCGTGGGCGCTGCGGTTGTCGCGCATCACATGCAGGAATGGCGTCTCGCCGCGCTGCAGTTCGCGGCGCAGCAGTAGCTGCATCAGCTCACGCGCCAGGCCGCGACCCTGGAACTCCGGGTGCGTGCACACGCCGCTGACCTCGCGCAGCGGGCCGGCGAACATGCGCTCGCCGGCCATCGCCACCAGGCGCGGCCCATCGAAGGCGCCGAAGTATTCGCCGAGCTCGATCGTGCGCGGGCCGAACGGGCCCGGCTTGGTCAGCGCCACCAGATCAAGCATCTGCGGCACATGCTCGGAGCCCAGGCGCACGGCGGCCGCGCCGGCGTCGGGCGCGGGCGCAGGCGCAGGCGCTTCCCAGACCATCTTGACCAGGACCGCCTCGGCGTGGATCGCCCAGCCCGCAGGCGCCGGACCCGACCAGCCGCTGCAATACAGGTGCTCGCCCGGCTCGCAGTACGGCGCCAGCGCGGCGAAGTTCGGCCGCGTCATGTCCTCGAAGGCGACGATCGGCGAGAAGCCGCTGGCGTAGCGGCGCGCGCCGTCGCCACCCGTCGACACCGGCGCCTGCGGCCCCACCAGGCTGTGCCAGACGATATTGGTCAGCAGATGCAACGAGTGGTCTGGCATGGCTGCGACTCAGCGCCGTTCGGCAGGCAGGTCGCGCAGCGCCAGCGCAAAGGCCGCGTGTGCCGCGGCATTCACCGGCCGGTGCCTGACCCGGTCGCTGGCCGGGTACTTGCCGAGATGGTTGTCGCCTTTCCAGTTCGCTGCCGGCCGGATCGGCCGCGGCGTGAAGGCGCCGCCGCAGTTCGGGCACACGTTGCCCAGCACGGTGTCGACGCAGGTGGCGCAGAACGTGCATTCGAAGCTGCAGATGCGGGCCTCGAGCGAGGCCGGCGGCAGGGCCTTGTTGCAGTGTTCGCAGGTCGGGCGCAGTTCGAGCATGGGCGTCTTCCGTTTCGGTTCACGCGCGGCGCAGCGTCGTGCCCGCCGCGCCGATGCCGGCGCTTGGCGTGGCGCCGACTACAGCTGCAACACCTTGCCGCCGGCCTGCCACGACTGCGTCGCCGCATCGGCCAGCTTCTGCGCCTCGACCCCGTCGGCGACGCCGGTGCGGAAAGGCTTGCCCGACTGCAGGCAATCGAAAAAGTGCGCCACCTCGAGCCGGTAGGCCTCGCGGTAACGCTGCAGGAAGAAATGCTCGGGCTTGTCGGTCCTCACGCTGTGGCCGTCCTGCTGCACGACTTCGGTCGGGCGGTGGTTGCCGCATTGCAGCAGGCCTTTCGAGCCCAGCACCTCGAAGCGCTGGTCGTAGCCGTAGGCGGCGCGCCGGCTGGTGTTGATCTGGCACAGACGGCCTTTCTTCGTGCGGATCGTGACCACGCTGCAATCGATGTCGCCGACCTTGGCGATCTCGGGATCGACCAGCACCGAGCCGTTGGCGGTCAACGTATCGGGCGCGTCGCCGCCGTCGCCGATGTCGCTGCACAGGATCCAGCGGAAGATGTCGAAGTCGTGGATCAGCATGTCGCGGAAGATGCCGCCCGAGCCCTTCAGGTAATGCGCCGGCGGCGCGCCCGGGTCGCGGCTGGTGACGACGAGCATCTCCGGCACGCCGATCTCGCCGCGCGCCAGCCGCGCTTGCGCCTCGGCGAAGGTCGGGTCGAAGCGGCGCTGGAAGCCGATCATGCAGGCCACGCCCGCGGCCTTGACGGCGGCGGCGCATTCGGCCGCGCGCGGCACCGACAGGTCGACCGGCTTCTCGCAAAAGATGTGTTTGCCCGCCGCCGCAGCGCGGTGGATCAGGTCGCTGTGCGTGTCGGTCGGCGAGGCGATGACGACGGCGTCGATGCTGGCGTCGGCCAGCACCGCCTCGGGCGTCGACACCGTGGCGCCGAGCTGTGCCGCCAGCTCGTTGGCACTCGCCGCCACCGGGTCGCAGACGAATTTCAGGCGCACGCCCGGCAGCGTGGCGACATTGCCGGCGTGGATGCGGCCGATGCGGCCGGCGCCGAAGACGGCGACGTTCTTCATGGCGAGTCTCCTTCCTCTATTCGCACTATTCGGGCTGTGCGCCAGGCACCCACTGGTCGTAATCGACCAATGCGCCGGTCATCACGCCCGACTCGGGGCTGAGCATGTAGCTGATCAGGCCGGCCAACTCGTCGGGCTTGGCGAGTTGGCCCATCGGCCGCGATGCCTCGGCCTTGGTCAGCCAGTCGGCCGGCGCGTTGTGCGCCTTCTTCTGGATCGCGGCCTCGCCGGGGGTGTCCATCCAGCCGGCCATGACGCCGTTGCAGCGGATGCGCTGGTGGCGGTAGGACTGGGCCACGTTCTTCGTCAGGTTGGCCAGCGTCGCCTTCGACGCCGAATACGGCACCAGGAACGACTGGCCGCAGTGCGCCGACTGCGACAGCACGTTGACGATGGTGCCCGGCGCGCTCTGCCCCACCAGATGGCGCACCAGCCGCTGCATCAACAGGAACGGGCCGCGCGCATTGATGTCCATCTGCTCCTGCCACATCGCGAGCGTGGTGTCGAGCAGGGTGCCGCGGTCGGTGGTGGCCGCCGAGTTGAGCAGGGCGTTCACGCTGCCCAGGTGCGCGAACGAGCGGTCCATCAGGCGCTGACAGTCTTCGGCCACGCCGACGTCGGCCTGCACGAAGTGGCACGCGGTGCCGAGCGCGCGCACCTCGGCCGCGGCGGCCTCGCCGATCGCCGCGCGCCGGCCGCTGATGACGATGCCGGCGGCGCCTTCGCGCGCCAGTCGCCGTGCCACGGCCAGGCCCAGGCCCTGGGTTCCGCCGGTGATGACGGCGCGCGTGTCGCGGTGGCGAGCGGCGGATTCGGTATTCATGGCGGTGGCGGGCGGTGCGGGACGGCGCACACTGTAGCGCCCCGCGCGGCGTTCACCAATGCCTCGACGACGGGGCCATCGAGTGCAAGCCCCGCTCGCGACTCTCGCCCGACCTGCCCAAGGTTCCGATGAACCGCTGGATGCCGGCCAAGCGGGCGCAAGACGGGAGTGGGCGTGGCGTTGGCGGAGTAGGGGGCTCGCCGGCGCTCAAGTGCCGGCACTCAACTCCCATACCGATGCCGGAGGCATGTTGCGCCACACCGACTCCAGCTTTTGCCAGCGCAGCGATCGTGCGCAACTCAACGGGAACGGCTCCCACGGCAGGTGGGTGAACTGCACCAAGCGGCTTGCCGGCCGCTCGATCAGGAAGTGCTCGATGGCCACGCTGCTGCGTCGTCGCAGTCCGGGCGGGAGCGATCGAAAAGGCAAGGACGAAACCAGCACCGCGGCCCCTGGCAGCCGTTGCGGCTCAGACAGGACCTCGTGTGCGGCTGCAGCACGCACCTCGATCATCGGGAAACGCTCGCGCAGGAGTTGGGCCAGTCTCGGGTCCAGCTCCACCGCCATGATCGGGACATTCACGTGAATCCGGCACAGTGCTGCGGTGATCGCGCCCGTGCCCGCGCCGAGCTCGATCAATTGTTGCGAACCGCCAGAAGCCCGAGCCATTGCATCGGCCAGGCGGCGCGACGAAGGCACGATCGCGCCGACCGTGCCGGGCCGGCTCAGGGCCGCAATCATGAAGGCCGTCGTACTGCTCATTGGAGCGCGCAGCGTACGACAAAACGCGGTCGCGGCCCCGGCGCAGCCGAGCACGGCATTGACCGGTCGGCTTCGACCGCCCAGCGTATCGGCATCACGCCCAATAAAGGAGTTGCCAAGGTCGTCGTCGTGCCGATCGCCGTGCCCTGAATTTATACTGCACTCGACAAACCGCTGCGCGACCGGCCAGGTCGCTGTCTCGGATCGCCTCGCAGTGTGCGGCGCGCAACGAACATCGCGTCGTTGCACGAGGCAAGAGAAGACGTTCCCGGGAGGGGCGATGTACGAGCTCGAGACCTACCAAGCGCTGCAGGCCGGCGATTTCGAACTGCACTACCTTCCGACGGTGCGGCTGGTCGACCGGCGCTGCGTCGGTGCCGAAGCGCTGATCCGCTGGAAGCGCGACGGCGACTGGGTGCCGCCGATGGAGTTCATTCCGAACACCGAGCGCACGCCGCTGGCGGGCCTGATCACCTATTGGGTCATCGACACCGTTGGCGTCGAGCTCAAGCATTGGCTCCAGGTGCATCCGGGGGCGCATGTCAGCATCAACATTCCGCCTGACGTTCTCGGGCGCGGCGGCATCGAATACGCGATGAACAAGGCGGGGCTGCGCGACGCGCGCAAGCAGATCGTGTTCGAGGTGACCGAGCGCGGCGTGCCCGACGCGCAGGGCCTGCTGGCGCTCGATCACATGGCCAAGGGTGGCGTGCGAATCGCGCTGGACGATGTGCACCTGGCGGGCGCCAACCTTGCACTGCTTTCGCGCTGCCACTTCGAATTGCTCAAGATCGACCAGGAACTCGTGCAGGCGCTCCGGCCGCAGGCGCCTGCGCCGGCCTGGCTGCCCGGGCTGCGCGCGATCCTTGCTGCGACAGCGGTGCAGGTGGTGGCCGAGGGCGTCGAGAACGAGCACCAGCACGCGGCGCTGGTGGAAGCCGGCATCGTCATGGCCCAGGGCCACCTGTATTGCGCGGCCCTGCCCGCAGCGCAGTTCATCGACTACTTTGCGGCAAACGGCGCGGCAACCTGACGCTGCCGGCTCCTGCGAGCCCGCCTTCGCTCAGCCCCAGACTTCTGCCGCTGTCTCCACCACCAGCCGCAGCTTGGCGCGCTGCGCCTCGACCGTGCCGGTGTTGCCCGAGACCCGCGTGTCGCTGAACAGCAGCTTGCCCTTGCGCAGGTTCACGCTGCCGTCGGCCAGCTTCACTTCCACCGTGAACGATTCGTGCGCCGGCAGCTTGAGCTGGCCGGCGGCAACTTCCGCGCGCCACTTCATCTGGTCGGTGTCGGCGATGCCGAAGCGCACCTTCACCGCGTCGGTCTGCGTCAGCGTCGTCAGCAGCGTGCCGGGCCCGGCCACCAGCGTGCCCTCGCTCACCTGCGAGCGGCCGGCGGCACCCGACAGTGGCGCCTCGACCTTCGTGTAATCCAGGTTCAGCGCCGCTTCGGCGCGACGCGCCTGCGCGCCCTTGAGGTCGGCGCGCGCCAACTGCTCGGCCGACGTGGCATCGTCGTATTCGCGCTGGCTCACTGCGCGTGCGTCCCACAACGGCTTCAGACGATTGAGCGTGCGAGTCGTCTGCGCGAGCTTGGCCTCGGCCGAGGCCACGTCGGCGTCGGCGCGGTTCAAGGCCACCTGGAACGGCGCCGGGTCGAGGCTGTACAGCGACTGGCCCTTGCGGACCAAGCCGCCCTCGATGAAATTGCGCTTGAGCAGAACCCCGGCCACGCGGGCGCGCACCTCGACGTCGCGCGAGCCGGCCGTCTGGCCGACATATTCATAGTTCATCGCCAGGTTGGTGGCGGCCAGCGAGACGACGGCCACCACGGCCGGCGGTGGGCTGCCCGGCGCGCCCTGCGCATGCGAGGCGTCGGGCCCGCAGCCGACCAGCGTGAAGGATGCAGCGGCAACGCAGGTCAAGACGACCGCGACGTGCAGTGCCATGGCGCGGCCCGTGGGCGCATTCTTGTGCGGCGGGCTGGGGCGGTTGGACACGGGCATGTCGGCGACCTTTTCACGTGGTTGGTCAAGGCGAGGCCCACAGCCGCGCACAGGCCGGCCGTTCGGGCACAGGAGGTTTCCTCCCCTCGGTTGGCAGTCTATGGACGGAGCGTTGCCCCCCATCGGTGCAGGGGAAATTCTTCATGACTGAGGTCATTGGCATGGTGCAGCCCGGGTGTGTGCACAAAGCGTGCCTCGACCTGACGACGATCGGCGGTGCCGTCTTTCGACAAGGTGTGCACGCACGATTCCAAAATTTCCCTGGGCCGCACGGCTCCGACGCTGCATCGCCGAGCGCATGTCAGTGCGCAAGCGGTGTCGCAGGCGAATCTGGGCGTGCCCGTGGTGGTGGTCAAGTTCGCCCCGGACGACGAATTCCGGCATCGTCAGACAGCGGGGCCGTCGATCCTGGCTACCATTCAGACACTGTGCCGATGGTTTCGGCCAACGCCTCTTCGCGCAGGGGCTGACGATGGGCTCGGTGGCGTAGCACCACCGGCCCGGTCACAAGGAGCATTTGCTTGAGCAGTCTGCGATTCCCCGGGCCCCGCCGTTTCGACCTGGCCTGCCTCGGCCGCCTGGCCGTCGACCTCTACGCCCAGCAGGTCGGCTCGCGGCTCGAAGACGTGTCGAGCTTTGCCAAGTACCTGGGCGGCAGCTCGGCCAACATCGCCTTTGGCGTGGCCCGGCTGGGCCTGCGCGCGGCGATGATCTCGCGCGTCGGCGACGAGCAGATGGGGCGCTTTCTGCTCGAGACGCTGCAGCGCGAGGGTTGCGACACCAGCCAGGTGCAGCTCGACCCCGAGCGCCTGACGGGCCTGGTGCTGCTGGGCCTGAAAGACCGCGACACCTTCCCGCTGCTGTTCGTGCGCGAGAACTGCGCCGACATGGCCGTCGACGCCGCCGCGATCGGCGAAGACTTCATCGCCGACTGTCGTGCCCTGCTGATCACCGGCACGCACTTGTCGACGCCAACGGTGCGCGCGGCCTCGCTCGCCGCGCTCGGCCACGCCGGCCGGCATGGCGTGGTGCGCGTGCTCGACATCGACTACCGGCCCGTGCTGTGGGGCCTGACCAAGCGCGGCGAGGGCGCGAACCGCTATGTCGCCGACGCGGCAGTCACCGCCAAGCTGCAGGAGGTGCTGCCGCAGTTCGATCTGCTGATCGGCACCGAGGAGGAGTTCATGATCGCCGGCGGCGTGGCCGGCGACCTGCTGGGCTGCCTGCGCCGCGTGCGCGAGGTGACCCGTGCGGCGCTGGTGGTCAAGCTCGGTGCCAGGGGCTGCTGCTTCATCGAGGGCGCGGTGCCTGCGAGGCTGGAAGACGCACCGACCGCGGTCGGCGAGCGCATCGAAGTGCTCAACGTGCTCGGAGCCGGCGACGCCTTCGCGGCCGGCCTGATGAGCGGCTTTCTGCGCGGCGAGGGCTTTCTCGGCGCGGCCCGCATTGCCAACGCCTGCGGCGCCATCGTCGTCTCGCGCCACGCCTGCGCACCGGCGATGCCCACGCCGGCCGAACTGGCGCATTGGTTCAGCGGCCAGCGCCTGCCCAAGGTCGACGCCGACCCGCTGCTCGCGCACCTGCACCGCACGACGGCGCCAAGACCGGCCTGGGCCGAGCTGAACGTGATGGCCTTCGACCACCGCAGCCAGTTCGTCGAGATGGCGCAGGCCGCCGGCGCGCCGCTGGCGCGCATCCCGGCGTTGAAGCAGCTGCTGCTGCGCGCCGCCGAGGCCACCGGCAACGATCGGGGGCTGCACGGCCGACTCGGCGTGCTGATCGACGGCCGCTATGGCAGCGACACGCTGAACGCCGCGACCGGCCGCGGCTGGTGGGTCGGCCGCCCGGTCGAGCTGCCGGGCTCGCGGCCGCTGGCCTTCGACGGTACACGCTCGCTGGCCACGACACTGATTGCCTGGCCACGCGAGCAGGTCGTCAAGTGCCTGGTGCACTACCACCCCGACGACGCCGCCGAGCTGCGCGTGGCGCAGGAGGAGCGCCTGCTCGAGTTGTGGGAGGCCACGCGCGCCAGCGGCCACGAACTGCTGCTCGAAGTCATCGCGCCAGCATCGATGCTGGCGCCGGGTGGCGCCGATGCCGCGGTGCTGCGCGCAGTCAAGCGCTTCTACAACCTCGGCCTCAAACCCGAATGGTGGAAACTGGCGCCGATGGCGAGTGCATCGTGGGCGGCGCTGGCCGAACTCATCGCCGAGCGCGACCCGCAGTGCCGCGGCGCCGTCGTGCTGGGCCTGAACCAGCCGTTCGACGAACTGGTGGCCGGCTTCGCACAGGCCACGCACCCCGTCGTCAAGGGCTTCATGGTCGGCCGCACGATCTGGGGCGAGGCCACCCGCGACTGGTTGGCGGGCCGCATCGACGATTCCACATTGATCAAGCAGGTGGCCGAGCGCTTCGGCCGGCTGGTCGACGCCTGGCGGCAGACAAGGGGGTCGTCATGAGCCAAGACACCGTTCGCCTGACCATGGCCCAAGCGCTGGTCGCGCACCTGGCGGCACTGCGCGTCGAGCTCGACGACGGTCGCACGTTGCCCTATTGCGCCGGCGTCTGGGCCATCTTCGGTCACGGCAACGTGGCGGGGCTGGGCGAAGCGCTGGCCGCGCACCGCGAGGCGCTGCCGACATGGCGGGCGCACAACGAGCAGGCCATGGCGCATGCCGCGATCGCTTTCGCCAAGGCGAACTTTCGCCAACGCATCATGGCCGTTACGACATCGATCGGGCCCGGTGCCACCAACCTGCTGACTGCCGCGGCGCTGGCGCATGTCAGCCGCCTGCCATTGCTGCTGTTGCCGGGCGACGTGTTCGCCTCGCGAGCGCCCGATCCGGTGCTGCAGCAGGTCGAGGATTTCGCGGCCGGCGACATCAGCGCCAACGATGCCTTCCGCCCGCTGGTGCGCTACTTCGACCGCTTGACCAGGCCTGAGCAGATCCTCACCGCGCTGCCGCGGGCGATCGCTGTCATGACCGACCCCGCGACCTGCGGCCCGGCGTGTCTGGCACTACCGCAGGATGTGCAGACGCTGGCCTTCGACTGCCCGCGCTCGTTCCTCGCGCCGGCTGCGCTGCGACTGCGCCGGCCCGGGCCCGACGCGCACGAACTCGAAGCCGCGACCGCGCTGTTGCGCCGCGCCAGGCGGCCGCTGGTCATTGCCGGCGGTGGCGTGCTCTACAGCCAGGCCGGTGCGGCGCTGGCCGACTTTGCGCGGGCGCATGGGGTGCCGGTGGCCGAAACCCAGGCCGGCAAAGGCAGCCTGGCCTGGAACGACGCGCTCAACGTCGGCGCGGTCGGCGTCACCGGCGCGCCGTCGGCCAACGCGCTGGCGCGCGAAGCCGATGTCGTGATCGCCATCGGCACACGGCTGCAGGATTTCATCACCGGCTCGCACGCCTTGTTCGCTGCCGACGCCCGGCGCCTGGCGATCAACGCACAACCGCTCGACGCCGGCAAGCGGGGCAGCGTCGCGCTGGTGGCCGACGCGCGTGTGGCGTTGCAGCAGATCAAAGCGGCGCTCGCAGGCTGGCACGCCGATGCGGCGTGGACGACGCGGGCCAAGGCCTTGGCACTGGACTGGAACGAACGCGTCACCGCGCTGACGGGGAACACACCGCAGGGCGAACTGCCCTACGACGCCGAGGTGATCGGCGCGGTGCGCGAATCGGCGTCCGATGCCGCGGCCAGCGCAAGCCACGACGTCGTCGTCTGCGCCGGCGGCACCTTGCCGGCCGAGCTTCACAAACTCTGGCGCACCGCGCATGCCGGGGGCTACCACGTCGAGTACGGCTACTCGTGCATGGGCTACGAGATCGCCGGTGGCCTGGGTGTGAAGCAGGCGCGCCCGCAGTGCGAAGTGATCGTAATGGTCGGCGACGGCTCCTACCTGATGCTCAATTCCGAGATCGCGACCTCGGTGATGCTGGGTCTGAAGCTAATCGTCGTCGTGCTCGACAACCGTGGCTACGGTTGCATCCAGCGCCTGCAGCTGGCGTCGGGCAGCCCGCAGTTCAACAACCTGCTCGAGGACTGTGTCGGCAGCGGTGGCGTCGACCTGCGCATCGACTTTGCAGCCCACGCACGCAGTCTGGGCGCCGAAGCCTGCCATGTGGCCGACGTGGCCGAGCTGAAGAGCGCGATGCGGCGCGCGCGCGCCGCGGCGCGCACGCAGGTGATCGTGATCGACACCTCGCCGTGGCGCACCACCGAAGACGGCGGGGCCTGGTGGGAAGTGGCGATTCCCGAAGTCTCCACGCGCGCCGAGGTGACGGCGGCGGGCGAGAGTTATCGACAAGGCAAGGCGCGCCAGCGCTTGTGAACGAGAGGGAGAACGCGTGATGGGCTGGAACGTACGCATCGGGGTCAATCCGCTGTCGTGGATGAACGACGACCTGCCCTCGCTGGGCGGCGAAACGCCGCTCGAGACGGCGCTGGCCGAGGGCAAGGAAATCGGCTATGCCGGCTTCGAGCTGGGCAACAAGTTCCCCAAGGACGGGCCGGGTCTGAAGGCCAAGCTCGATCAGTTCGGCCTGGCCTGCGTCTCGGGCTGGTATTCGGGCGAGTTGGCCGAATCGACACTGGCCGCGGAGATCGAACGCTGCCCCGCGCACATGGAGAAGCTGCGCCACAACGGTGTCAAGGTCGTGGTCTACGGCGAGGTCGCCGGCTCGGTGCAGGGCCAGATCGACACCCCGGTGTCGCAGCGCCCGCGATTTGCCAGCGACGCCGCTTGGCAGGGCTACGCCGAGCGGCTGAACGCCTTCGGCGCGCACCTGCAGTCGCGTTACGGCATCACGCTGGCCTATCACCACCACATGGGCGCCTATGTCGAGTCGCCGGCCGATGTCGACCGCCTGATGGCGCTCACCGATCCGGCCAAGGTCGGCCTGCTGTTCGACACCGGCCACGCCTACTTCGGTGGTGCCGCCGATCCGGTGCCATTGCTGAAGAAGCATGTCGAGCGCGTCGTGCACGTGCACTGCAAGGACGTGCGGCCGGCCTTGATCACCAAGGCGCGCAACGACGGCTGGAGCTTCCTGCAATCGGTGCTCGCCGGCGCCTTCACGGTGCCAGGCGACGGCGTGATCGATTACGACGCGGTGCTGGGTGCGCTGCATGCCGGCGGCTACCAGGGCTGGCTGGTCGTCGAGGCCGAGCAGGACCCGGCGGTGGCGCCGAGTTATGCCTACGCCAAGAAGGGCTACCAGACGTTGCGCCGCATCGTCGATGGGTTGAACGCAAGGGGCACCAGATGACCAGCCGCTTGCTTGTGAAGGCGCGGCGCGAAGGCCGCGAGATCGTCAGCGTGACGCCGCAGGGCGCCGGCTGGACGCATGTCGGGTTTCGCGCCCTGCGCCTGGCCGCCGGCGACAGCGAGCGCCTGAATACCGGCACCCGCGAGCTGTGCATCGTGGTGCTGGCTGGCAATGTCGACGTCACGGCCGGCGGCCAGAGCTTCGACGAAGTCGGCAGCCGCGACAGCGTTTTCGACGATGTGGCACCTGCCGCGCTGTACGTGCCGGCAAACCACGACGTGACGATCATGGCCGACGGGCCGGCCGAAGTGGCGCTGTGCAGCGCCCCCTGCGACGCGAAGCCGCGCGCGGTGCGCCTGCTCGATCCGCTGGCGATGCGCCGCAGCAAGCGCGGCCAGGGCAGCAACACGCGCTACATCTGCGACATCCTGCCGCACGACGACCCGACCGCCGCGCACCTGCTGGTGGTGGAAGTGCGCACGCCGGCCGGGCACTCGTCGAGCTATCCGCCGCACAAGCACGACAGCGAAGCCCCACCCGCCGAAACCCAGCTCGAAGAGACCTACTACCACCGTCTGAGTCCAGCGCAGGGTTTTGCCTTCCAGCGCGTCTATACCGACGACCGCAGTCTCGACGAGGCGATGGCGGTGGAGGACCACGACGTGGTGCTGGTGCCGCGCGGTTACCACCCAGTCGTCGCGCCGCACGGCTACGACCTGTACTACCTCAACGTGATGGCCGGGCCGAACCGCCTCTGGGTCTTCCGCAACGACCCGGCGCACGAGTGGATGCTCAGTCCGCCCACTTCGGCTTCCTGAACGACTCGGCCAGGAAGTCGATCAGCAGGCGCACCTTCGGCGCCACATGCTTGCGCGTCGGGTACACCGCGTAGATGCCGAGTTCGATGCCGCGGTACTGCGGCATCAGTTCGACCAGGGTGCCGGCGGCCAGGTCGGCGCTGACCATGAAGCTCGGCTGCATCACGACGCCCTGATGGTTCAGGGCCGCGGCGCGGCAGGTGTCGCCGCTGTTGGTGCGCAGGCAGGGGGCGGTCTTCACGCTAACCGGCCCGTCGGGGCCGTCGAAGTGCCATACATCGCCGCCGGCCAGCAGGCTGTAGGCCAGCACCGTGTGGTGCGCGAGGTCCTGCGGCGCTTTCGGCGTGCCTGCGCGCTTCAGGTACTTCGGTGATGCGCAGACCACCAGGCGCGTGGCCGAGAGCTTGCGGCTGATCAGGGTCGAGCTCGGCAGGCGCGCGATGCGCACGGCGAGGTCGTAGCCTTCCTCGACCAGGTCGACCACGCGGTCGGCAAGCGTCACGTCGAACGACACCTTCGGCTGGCGCTTGATGAACTCGCCCCACAGCGGCGCCAAGTGCAGGATGCCGAAGCTCACCGGCACGTTGACCTTCAGCAGGCCGCGCGCATCGCCGCTGCGCGAGGTGATCTCGGCCTCGGCCTCGTCGACATCGGCCAGCAGCGTTTGGCAGCGCGCGTGGAACACCTCGCCTTCGGCGGTCAGCGACAGGCGCCGCGTCGTGCGCTGCAGCAGGCGAACGCCGAGGTGTGACTCCAATTCGCTGACGTAGCGCGACACGGCGGCTTTCGATACCGCCAGGGCCTCGGCGGCGCGCACGAAGCTGCCGGCGTCGACCACGGCCACGAAGCTGCGCATCGCCTGGAATTTGTCCATTGGATCAATAAATGGAACAGTAAATCAATGGACGGCCAGTTTATCTGGATATTGATAGTCAATACAGTCCTGTCCATGCGCTGCGAACCTCGGCGCTCACCACCGCCAGATCCAACCCTCACCAGGAGAAGCAAGTGAAAGTCACCGTCATCGGCGCCGGCAACATGGGCTCGGCCTTCGTCAAGCAACTGCACCGCGCCGGCCATGCCGTGCGCGTCACCGCGCGCAATGCCGACAAGGCGGCTGCGCTGGCCGCGCAGTACCCCGGCGTCGTCGCCGTGCCGGCCGCGAATGCCGCAGCGGAGGCCGACATCGTCGTGCTGGCCACCGGTTATGCCGACGCGCCCGCCGCGCTGAGTTCGCTCGGCGACCTGACGGGCAAGGTGGTGGTCGACATCACCAACCCGCTGACACCCGACTACATGGGCCTGACCCTTGGCCACAGCACCTCGGCGGCCGAAGAGATCGCCAAGGCCGTGCCGGGCGCGCAGGTCGTCAAGGCCTTTAACACCCTGTTCGCGCAGGTGCTGGCCGAAGGCGCCGATTTCGGCGCCGGTCGCAAGGCCACGGTCTTCGTCGCCGGCGACAGCGAATCGGCGCGCCAGGCGGTGGCCGGCCTGGCCGAGACGCTGGGCTTTGCCGTCGTCGACGCCGGCGGCCTGAAGAACGCGCGCTACCTCGAGCCGCTGGCCGGCCTGAACATCTACCTCGGCTACGGCGCCGGGCTCGGCACGGGCATCGCGCCGACCTGGCTGCGCAAGGCCTGAAACCAATCCACACCCTGCAGGAGTTCCACATGAGCACTTTCATCAAGCGCCTTCTCACCACCGACGCCGGCTTCGGGCCGCTGGCGCTGCGCCTGCCCGTCGGCATCATCTTCATCGCGCACGGCGCGCAGAAGCTTTTCGGCGCCTTCGGTGGCTACGGCCTCGAAGGCACCGGCCAGTGGATGGGCTCGATCGGCCTCGCGCCCGGCATCCTGATGGCGCTGCTGGCCGGTGGCGCCGAGTTCTTTGGCGGCATTGCGCTGCTGCTCGGCTTGCTGGTGCGGCCGGCGGCCGCGGCGCTGGCCGTCGCGATGGCGGTGGCCATCCTCGCGGTGCATGTCGGCCACGGCCTGTTCGTCGCCAACAATGGCTACGAGTACGGCCTGGCCCTGCTCGCGGTGGCGGTGGCCTTGCTCCTGAGCGGCGGCGGTCGCGTGTCGCTCGACCGCGCGTGGGCCGCGCGCCTGAGCGGCGCGCGCTGAAGCCGGCGCCATGGCAATCACCCGGCTCGACATCGGCGCGCGCCACACCGAGGCCCGCACGGGCCACGGGGCCGCGCAGCTCGCGCTCGGGTGGCTCGCGACGCCGCAAGCCTGTTTCTTCCACGACCCGCCGACGCCGGCCGAACTCGAGCGCGCCATCGAGATGATCGAAGAGGAGGTGATGCGCACGCGTGGCACGGGCCCGAGCGAGCCTTTGTTGCGCGCCAGCGGCGACGCGCTGCGCGAGGTCGCGGATGCCGCCGGTGGGGCCGACCGGCTTGCGCTCGACACCGTGGAGCAGATGTTCCAGCGCATCGCATCGGTCTCGCTCGGCGACCCGAGCGCTGGGCGCGGTCTGCCGTCGGGCGTGCGCTTCGTCGCCACGCTGCTGATCCTGCGCGAGTTCATGCACCACGGCGGCTTCACCGCGGTCGACTTCGCCGATTCGCCGTCCTGAGGGGCTGCCCTCAGTCGCCGAGCGCGACAGGCAACACGCCCCGCGGTACGTCGCGCACCGCGAACAGGCGGCCCGACAGCGGCGCGGCGTCGAGTGCTTCGCGCGTCACCGCGTCGCGCGCACTCGTCACGAACAGCGTGTCGCCATCGTTGCCGCCGAAGCCGACATCGGTCGGGCAGGGCACCGGCAGCGCGACGACGCGGTCGAGGCTGCCATCGGCCTCGAAGCGAACGACGCTCCAGCCGTCGCGCAGCGCACTCCACACACCACCTTGCCGATCGACGGCCAGGCCGGCGAGTCGCCCGGAGCCCTTGGGCACCGTGGCCAGGCGGCGCACGCTGGCGCTGCCGGCGCGCGCGCTGTAGAGCGTGCCGCTGGCGGACGCGGTCAGGTACAGCGTCTCGCCGGCACCGTCCCAGGCCAGCGCGGCAGCCGGCTCCGAGAGGCGCCAGCCGCCGAGCGCGCGGCCGTCGTCGGCGATTTCGGTGACGCGCCAGCGCTCGCCATCGGCGATGCAGGCCCAGAAGGTGCCACCCGGGCCGGTGCATACCGCGCTGACGCGACGCTTGGGCAGGCCGGGCAGCGCCTGCAATTGCCCTTCGGGCGTGACCAGGTGCCAGCCTTCGGTGCTGAGCACGGCCACGCCGCGCCCGTGCGGCAGCAGGGCCTGGATCGGTTGCTCGAGCTGCGCGATCACGCTGTCGGCGGCCATGTTCGCGCGGTGGATCGCCGGCGCCAGCGTGTCGGCCCAAAGCAGCGCGTCCGCGGCCGCCGACCAGCATGGTGCGACGCCGTTGAAGGCCCACTCCCCCGGCACGACCGTGGCGTCGCCGGCGCTCTGTGGCGGCTGCGCCGCCGAGAGTTGCGCGCCGATGCGCCGCGCCGCCTCGGCGACTTCGGGGCCGAGCAGCTCGATCCGCTCCATCGTCAATCGGAAGGCCGGCCCGGCCACGCTGATCGCGCCGCGCACGCTGCCGTCGGCGGCCACGATCGGCGCGCCGCAGCAACGCACACCGAGCACGATCTCCTCGTCGTCGATCGACCAGCCGCGCGTGGCCGTGAGACGCAGCTCGGCCTGCAGGCGGCGGCGATCAGTGATGCTGCGCGGCGTGACGGCGGTGAGGTGCAGGTCCTTCACCATCGCGTCGCGCTGCTCGGGCGGCAGCGCCGACAGGATGGCCTTGCCCTGGCTGGTGCAGTGCAGGGGCTTGCGCTGGCCGACCGCCGAGTTCGAGCGCTGGCTGTGCGCGCCGTCTATGCGTTCGAGCGCGATCACTTCGAGGCCGTCGAGCGTGGCCAGGTAGGTGGTCTCGCCGGTCATGTCACGCAGCGCTCGCAGTTCGGCACCGGCAGCGGCCACCAGGTCGGGCATCGCATAGGCCGTGCGCGCGTATTCGAAGCAGCGAAAGCCCAGGCAATAGATGCGGCGCTGCGGATCGCGGCGCAACAGGCCGCGCGTGACCAGGGTGCCGAGCAGGCGGTACAGCGTGGTCCGTGGCAACGCCAACCGCTCGGCCAGTTCGGCCTGGCTCAGACCGCAGGCGGATTGGCCGACCACGTCGAGCACGTCGAGCGCCTTGTCCAGCGAGGCGGTGCCTTCGGCAGCTTTGGCAGGCATGGTCCCAAGTGGTGGAACTGCGGGCGGGGCCGCCACTGTACGACGCTTGGCTGCGGCGCGGGTCGCACCTAGCATCGGGCCTTCATCGACGTCCCGAGCGCTGGCACATGATCGACACCCGCAACACACCGACGCCGCCACCGCTGCGCGAGCGGGTATGGGTCAGCGATGCCGTGCTCGACCGCCTGGCCCGTGTTAGCAGCGGCTCGCTGACGACGCAATTGTTCAAGAGGGGTTTTCGCCAGCCGGTGCTGCTGGGCCTGCGGCCGCTGCAATCACCGCCCAGGCCCTTTGCCGGCCGCGCCTTCACGATGCGTTTCATTCCGGCGCGTGAAGACATCGACAGCTACGCCACGCTGACCGTGGCGCCGAATGCCGACAACCTGCAGTGGGTCGGCGTCGAGCAGACGCAGGCCGGAGACGTGATGGTCATCGACAGCCGCGGCGACAGCTCGGCGGCGTCGATGGGCAACATGCTGCTGATGCGCATGGCCCGGCGCGGCGTGCGCGCGGTGGTCACCGACGGCGCGTTTCGCGACGGCACGGAGATCGCGCAGATGCAGATCCCGGCCTGGAGCGCGGCCATCACCGCCACCACGCGCCTGAGCTACCACCATGTGGCCGACCTGCAGGTGCCGGTGTCGTGCGCCGGCGTGGCCGTCTACCCGGGCGATGTGATCCACGGCGATGCCGACAACGTGAGCGTGATCCCGGCCCACCTGGCCGAGGAGATGTCCGACCTGTGCGAAGCGCAGGACGACATCGAGGCCTACCTGGCGCGCCGTGTCGATCGCGGCGAAGCGCTGTGGGGTCTGTACCCGCCGAGCGAGGTGACGCGGGCGCAGTACCGCGAATGGGTCGCTGCGGGGCGGCCGCCGCTGCCCTGAAGGAAATCACGGTGCATCCCCACGAGACCCTGATCCGGCGCTACTTCGAGGCCTGCAACGCGGGCGACCACCGCGCGCTGGTGGCCTGCTTCACGGCCGATGCGGTGCACTACTTTCCGCCCGGCCTGCCCGAGATCCCGTGGCGCGGCGCCGACACGATTGCCAGCAAGTGGGTCTGGTGCGTGGAGAACCTGGGCTCGCAGTGGACGATCGAAAGAGTGCTGGTCGGCGCCGACTCGAACGAGGCGGTCATCGAGTGGACGCATTGGAAGCGCAAGAGCGGCACCGCGCAGCGCGGCGACGAGTGGTATGTCTTCGACGAGGCATCGGGCCTGATCAAGGAGATCCGCGCCTACTATGCGGCACCCGCGGTGAAGGATATCCCCATGGGTGAGCTGGTCGAGTTCGACTACAAGGGTCGTGGATACCACTTGACCCACCCATGAAGACCGCAGACCAACTTCGCAGCGCACGCTGGTTTGCGCCTGACGACTTTCGCTCCTTCGGCCACCGCTCGCGCGTGCTGCAGATGGGTTATGCGCACGAGGATTGGGTCGGCAAGCCGGTGATCGCCATCGTCAACACCTGGAGCGACGCCAACCAGTGCCATTCGCACTTCAAGCAGCGTGTCGACGACGTCAAGCGCGGCGTGCTGCAGGCGGGGGGATTCCCGCTCGAGTTGCCGGCGATCAGCCTGTCGGAGTCGATGGTCAAGCCGACGACGATGCTGTACCGCAACTTCCTGGCCATGGAGACCGAGGAGTTGCTGCGCAGCCACCCGGTCGACGGCGCGGTGCTGATGGGCGGTTGCGACAAGACCACGCCGGGCCTGACGATGGGTGCCCTGAGCATGGGCCTGCCCTTCATCTACCTGCCGGCCGGCCCGATGTTGCGCGGCAACTGGAAGGGGCAGGTGCTCGGCTCCGGCTCGGATGCCTTCAAGTACTGGGACGAGCGCCGTGCCGGGCGCCTGTCGGACCAGTCCTGGCGCGAGATGGAGGCCGGCATTGCACGCAGCCAGGGCACCTGCATGACGATGGGCACCGCGTCGACGATGATGGGCATCGCCGAAGCGCTCGGCCTGACGCTGCCCGGCGCCTCGTCGATACCGGCCGCCGACGCGAACCACATCCGCATGAGCGCCGAGTGCGGCCGCCGCATCGTGGCCATGGTCTGGGACGACCTGACACCGGCCCGGCTGCTGACACGCGCGAACTTCGAGAATGGCGTCGCCTGCGCGATGGCGATGGGCTGCTCGACCAACGCCATCGTGCACCTGATCGCCATGTCGCGCCGCGCCGGCCATGCGCTGACGCTCGACGACTTCGACGCCGCCAGCCGCACGGTGCCGGTGATCGCCAACATCCGGCCCAGCGGCGACAAGTACCTGATGGAGGATTTCTACTACGCCGGCGGCCTGCCGGCGATGCTCGAGCGCATCCGCGGCCACCTGCGCACCGATGCGCTCACGGTCAACGGCCGCACGCTGGGCGAGAACATCGCCGGCGCTACAACCTTCAACGACGACGTCATCCGCCCGCTGGCCAACCCGATCTACGCCGAAGGCGCGCTCGCCGTGCTGCGCGGCAACCTCGCCCCCGACGGCGTCGTCATCAAACCCAGCGCCTGCGCGCCCAATCTGCTGCAGCACACCGGCCGTGCGATCGTCTTCGACGACTACCCGGCAGTGAAGCGCGCGGTCGACGACCCTGGCCTCAACGTCACCGCCGATGACATCCTCGTGCTGCGCAACGCTGGCCCCAAGGGCGCGGGCATGCCCGAGTGGGGCATGCTGCCTATCCCCGTCAAGCTGGTGAGGGCCGGCGTCACCGACATGCTGCGGC